>JAAIGF010118016.1_pt1 | contig 12675 bp, 7 predicted proteins | sample 6487441 | NCBI WGS metagenome assembly JAAIGF01 (sample SAMN13974129, study PRJNA590717) | phyllosphere metagenome | biome: pepper field; feature: multiple bacterial spot infested pepper fields; material: pepper leaves; isolation source: leaves from pepper fields | host: Capsicum annuum ...
ACTTCCGTCATCCCGGACTTGATCCGGGATCCAGCCAGACCAAGTCCTTGGTCTGAAAGACTTTTTCGACGCGCAGACGCGCGTCTGCTGGACCCCGGCTCAAGGCCGGGGTGACGAGTGGGGAAGCTGTTCTCGCCCCAAACTAGCCACCCAGTTTAAACCGGACAGAAGTGGGACAAACCCAAGGATGACGGTGGGCTTGGTTTTCAGCAGCGGAAAGAACCATTTAAAGCGAGAACAGGAGCCCCGCCAAGGCAACGGCAATCGTCCAAGCCGAGTTCAGAACCGCCCGCCCTTTTCCGCAATCACCTTCGTCAGGCTTCCATCCGCCGGGAACAGCGGGATGAGGCAGGCCTGCAGGGCGTGGTAGATGTCGGCCTTGCCGGGGAAGAGGGTGTTGGCGGGAACGAGGTCTTCCGTCAGTTCCTCATGCCAGCCACCATGCTGATGGTCGAGGAAGCGGTTGGCGATGGTGCTCCAGATGCGGCGGTAGCTGTCTTCGTAGAACTCATCGGCTGGCAGGTGCTCGTTGAGGAAGTGGGCGGCACCGGCGGCTTCGCACATTGGCCACCACAGCTTTTCCGTCTTTGCGGGCGTGTTGTCCCAGTCGAGCGTATAGAAGAAGCCGCCTTTTTCACGGTCCCAACCGAGCGCCATGGATTGAATGAAGAGGGATTTCGCAGCCGTCGGCATCCATTCATTTTTACGCCCGCCAAGCACCCAGAGCTGGAGGATGAGGCGTGCCCATTCCAGCCAGTGGCCGGGGGTGGAGCCGGAGGGGCGGAACATTTCGTTGCCGCGATAATCCTTGTCCAGCACCCAGTTTTCATCGAAATGTTCCGGAACGCGGAAGTCCAGGGCGCCCGCCGCACGGCGGATAACGAGGTCTGCAATGCGCTCGGCCTTGGTGAGATAGGCCTTGTCACCCGTCACCTCGAAGGCCGCCATCAGCGCTTCGGTCAGGTGCATATTGGAGTTCTGGCCGCGATAATTCTCGATTGTCGACCAGTCGCGGTAGAACTCTTCCGAAATCGCGCCGTGCCGGTCCTCCCAGAATTTCGTCTCGAGGATTTCGGTGATGTCAGCAAGCATCGCATCCGCCAGCGGGTGGCCAACGACTTTTGCGGAGGACGCGGCCAGCAGCACGAATGCGTGGCCATAGCCCTGCTTGGTGGCATCTGCCGGGCCGTCGTCATTCACCTGCCAGAAATAACCGCCATGCTCGCCATCGCGGTGCTGGTTCCAGAGATAGGTCATGCCATGGTCGATAATATCGCCGCAGCCGGGACGGCCCAGCAGATGGCCGATGGAAAAACAATGCACCATACGCGCGGAAGCATGGATGCCGCGCACCTGATTATCGGAAACGAGAGGCACGCCCTGACGGTCCAGATCGAAAAAACCGCCCTTGGGATTGACCGCACGATACTGGAAGAAATCGAACAGGCCTTCTGCCTGCTTTGCCAGCCATTGCCGGTGCCAGGGCAGGGTGCTCCAGTTGGCTTTCGTGCTTTCCGTCTCGCTCATGCAATCCTCCTTTGATGCAGTCTGGATTCTACCTATATCTTTCAGGCTTAAGGGTGTCATCCATAACGGAAATTTCGTAACCTTGGTTTAGGACGCAAATGGTTTGCTTGAACCGTTTCATATGTTGACATAAAGATATCTTTATGTGACTTGAAATTTGCTGATTTGCAAAGAATGAGGAGTGAGTGCCGATGTTGGATAATCTGTTTGGCCCGCTGGGCGGCAAACAAGACGGCGCGGAAATTCTGAAAGCGCTAAGACAGGCTGCTCAGGAGCGTATCCTCATTCTCGATGGTGCCATGGGCACGCAGATTCAGGGCCTTGGATTTGACGAAGATCATTTCCGTGGAGATCGCTTCATTGGTTGTGCCTGTCATCAGAAGGGCAATAACGACCTGCTGATCCTGACCCAGCCGGATGCAATCGAGGAAATCCATTACCGCTACGCCATGGCGGGTGCGGATATTCTGGAAACCAACACCTTCTCCTCCACGCGCATTGCGCAGGCGGATTATGAGATGGAAGGTGCGGTTTACGATCTGAACCGCGAGGGCGCCTTCGTCGTGCGCCGCGCCGCACAGCGTGCAGAGCGCGAGGATGGACGCCGCCGTTTCGTTGCGGGCGCCATCGGCCCCACCAACCGCACCGCCTCCATCTCGCCGGATGTGAACAATCCCGGCTACCGCGCCGTTTCGTTCGATGATCTTCGTGTTGCCTATGGCGAGCAGATCGATGGCCTGATCGATGGCGGTGCCGATATCATCCTCATCGAAACCATTTTCGATACGCTGAACGCCAAGGCCGCGATTTTTGCCTGCGAAGAGCGCTTTGCGGCCAAGGGCATTCATCTGCCGGTGATGATTTCCGGTACGATTACCGATCTTTCCGGTCGCACGCTCTCCGGCCAGACCCCGTCAGCCTTCTGGAACTCGGTGCGCCACGCCAACCCCTTCACAATCGGCCTGAACTGCGCGCTGGGCGCCAACGCCATGCGCCCGCATTTGCAGGAACTGTCCGACGTTGCGGATACCTTCATCTGCGCTTACCCGAATGCGGGTCTGCCCAACGAATTCGGCCAGTATGATGAAACGCCGGATATGATGGCGGCGCAGGTAGCCGAGTTCGCGCGTGAAGGTCTGGTCAACGTCGTGGGCGGCTGCTGTGGCTCCACGCCTGAACATATCCGCGCCATCGCCGAAGCCGTGAAGGGTTTCGAGCCGCGGAAGGTGCCTGAACACAAATCTTTCATGTCGCTGTCTGGCCTCGAACCGTTCGTTCTGACCAAGGATATTCCCTTCGTCAATGTGGGCGAGCGCACCAATGTCACCGGCTCTGCCAAGTTCCGCAAGCTGATCACCGCTGGCGATTATACGGCGGCTCTCGCCGTTGCCCGCGATCAGGTGGAAAACGGCGCGCAGATCATCGACATCAACATGGATGAAGGCCTGATCGACAGCCAGAAGGCCATGGTCGAGTTTCTCAACCTCATCGCTGCCGAGCCGGATATCGCCCGCGTTCCGGTCATGATCGATAGTTCCAAATGGGAGATCATCGAGGCTGGCCTGAAATGCGTTCAGGGCAAGTCCGTGGTCAACTCCATCTCGCTGAAAGAGGGCGAGGAGAAGTTTCTGGAACAGGCGCATCTCGTGCGCCATTACGGTGCCGCCGTCGTCGTCATGGCCTTCGATGAGGTGGGGCAGGCCGACACTTATGAGCGCAAGGTGGAAATCTGCACCCGCGCTTACAAGCTTTTGACCGAGAAGGCAGGTCTTCTGCCTGAAGACATCATCTTCGACCCGAATATCTTCGCCGTGGCGACGGGTATTGAGGAGCACAATAATTACGGCGTGGACTTCATTCAGGCGACGAAGACGATCCGCGAAACCATGCCGCTGGTGCATATTTCCGGCGGCGTTTCCAACCTGTCCTTCTCCTTCCGCGGCAATGAGCCGGTGCGTGAGGCGATGCATGCCGTGTTCCTCTACCACGCCATTCAGGTCGGCATGGATATGGGCATCGTCAATGCCGGTCAGCTGGCGGTCTATGAAAGCATCGATCCCGAACTGCGCGAAGCCTGCGAAGACGTGGTGCTGAACCGTCGCGAAGATGGCACGGAGCGGCTGCTGGCTGTGGCGGAAAAATTCCGTGGCGGTCCGGGTCGCGAAGCCAAGGTTCAGGATCTGGCATGGCGCGAATGGTCTGTCGAAAAGCGGCTGGAACACGCGCTCGTCAACGGCATCACCGATTACATCGATGCCGATACGGAAGAGGCGCGCCAGCAGGCCGCACGTCCGCTGCACGTTATCGAGGGGCCGCTCATGGCGGGCATGAATGTGGTGGGGGATCTGTTCGGTTCGGGCAAGATGTTCCTGCCGCAGGTGGTGAAATCCGCCCGCGTGATGAAGCAGGCCGTGGCCGTTCTTCTGCCTTATATGGAAGAAGAGAAGCGCCAGAATGGCGGCGATGAGCGCAAGGCCGCAGGCAAGGTGCTGATGGCGACCGTGAAGGGCGATGTGCACGATATCGGCAAGAACATCGTCGGCGTCGTGCTGGCCTGCAACAATTACGAAATCATCGACCTCGGCGTCATGGTGCCCACCACGAAGATTCTCGAGACGGCGATTGCCGAGAAGGTCGATGTCATCGGTCTTTCCGGCCTCATCACGCCGTCGCTGGATGAGATGGTTCATGTGGCTGCCGAAATGGAACGCATGGGTCTCGACCTGCCGCTGCTGATCGGTGGCGCAACGACCAGCCGTGTTCATACGGCGGTGAAGATAAGCCCACGTTACGAGAAGGGTCAGGCGATTTATGTGACCGACGCCTCGCGCGCCGTCGGTGTCGTGTCGTCACTGCTTTCTGCGGAACAGAAGCCCGCTTATGTCGATGGTATCCGCGCGGAATATGCCAAGGTGGCAGAAGCGCACGCCCGCAACGAGCGCGAAAAGCAGCGCCTGCCGCTGTCTCGCGCACGCGAAAACGCGCAAAAGGTGGATTGGGCAGGCTATCAGCCGGTCAAGCCGCAATTCATCGGCACAAAGACTTTTGAAACTTATGATCTGGAAGAACTGTCGCGTTACATCGACTGGACGCCGTTCTTCCAGACATGGGAGTTGAAAGGCCGTTACCCCGCCATTCTGGAAGATGAGAAGCAGGGCGAGGCTGCACGTCAGCTCTATGCGGATGCGCAGGCCATGCTGAAGAAGATCATCGATGAGAAGTGGTTCCGCCCGCGCGCCGTCATCGGCTTCTGGCCAGCGAACACGGTGGGCGACGATATCCGCCTGTTCACCGATGAGGGCCGGACGAAGGAGCTAGAAACCTTCTTCACGCTGCGCCAGCAGCTTTCCAAGCGCGATGGACGCCCGAATGTGGCGCTGTCGGATTTCGTAGCACCGAAGGGCAGCGGCGTTGCCGATTATGTTGGCGGCTTCGTGGTTACGGCGGGTATCGAGGAAGTGGCGATTGCGGAGCGCTTCGAACGGGCCAATGACGATTACTCCTCCATCCTCGTCAAGGCTCTGGCAGACCGTTTCGCCGAAGCCTTTGCCGAACGCATGCATGAGCGCGTGCGCAAGGAGTTCTGGGGCTATGCCACCGGGGAGAGCTTCAGCAATGAGGAACTGGTGGGCGAAGCTTACGCAGGCATCCGCCCGGCACCGGGCTATCCGGCCCAGCCTGACCACACGGAAAAAGAAACGCTCTTCCGCCTGCTGGACGCCACCAACCAGACCGGCGTGGAACTGACCGAAAGCTACGCCATGTGGCCCGGCTCCTCCGTCTCCGGCCTCTATATCGGCCACCCCGAAAGCTATTATTTCGGCGTTGCCAAGGTGGAGCGCGATCAGGTGCAGGATTATGCGCAGCGCAAAGGCATGGCTCTAGCAGAGGTTGAGCGCTGGCTCGGGCCGGTGCTGAATTATGTGCCGACGGATGCGGCAAAGGAAGTTGAGACGGCGGCTTGATGAGTCTCAGCCATAGCGGGTGGGTTTCAATGCCTTCAGCGGTCTAGACGCTAAGATTATTGCGCGCCAACATCCACTTCCGTCACCCCGCACTTGATGCGGGGTCCAGCCGACGCGCGTCTGCGCGTCGAAAAGAGTCCTATGCGATCAACGACTTGATCGCACTGGATCCCGCATCAAGTGCGGGATGACGGTGGTGCATGTGGCATTGCTCTTCGCTTATAGCCGACGTCCAAGGCACTTAATCCGTCTATACGGCGTGTTCCAAGACGTGGAAGGGTGGAGCGCACGACGCTTCGTCTGCGCTCCACAAACCCATCAATCAATACACCACAACGCCGCGAATGCTTTCGCCTTTGTGCATCAACTCAAATCCCTTGTTGATGTCTTCGAGCGGCATGGTGTGGGTGATCATCGGGTCGATCTGGATTTTGCCTTCCATGTACCAGTCAACGATCTTCGGAACGTCCGTGCGGCCGCGCGCGCCGCCGAAGGCGGTGCCCATCCAGTTGCGGCCGGTCACGAGCTGGAACGGGCGAGTGGAGATTTCCTGGCCAGCACCCGCAACGCCGATGATGACAGATTTGCCCCAGCCGCGGTGCGATGCTTCCAGCGCCTGACGCATGACCTTGGTGTTGCCGGTGCAATCGAAGGTGTAATCCGCCCCCCCGATCAGGTCACCATTGCGCTTCGTCATGTTGACGAGATAGGGCACGATGTCGTCACCGACGTCTTTCGGGTTGACGAAATGCGTCATGCCGAATTTTTCGCCCCAGGCCTTGCGTTCAGGGTTGATATCGACGCCGATGATCATGTCCGCACCGGCAAGACGCAGGCCCTGCAGCACGTTGAGGCCGATGCCGCCAAGGCCGAAGACGATGGCGGTCGAGCCAATCTCGACCTTGGCCGTATTGATGACCGCGCCGATGCCGGTCGTCACGCCGCAGCCGATGTAGCAGACCTTGTCGAAAGGCGCGTCGGGGTTGATCTTGGCGAGCGCGATTTCCGGCAGAACCGTGTAATTGGCGAAGGTGGAGCAGCCCATATAGTGGTGAATCTTGTCCTTGCCGATGGAGAAACGGCTGGTGCCGTCCGGCATCACGCCCTGACCCTGCGTGGCGCGGATCGAGGTGCAGAGATTGGTCTTGCGCGAGGTGCAGGAATAGCATTCGCGGCATTCCGGCGTGTAGAGCGGAATAACGTGATCGCCCTTCTTGACCGAGGTGACACCGGGGCCGACATCGACAACGATGCCTGCGCCCTCATGGCCGAGAATGGCTGGAAACAGGCCTTCCGGGTCAGCACCGGAGAGGGTGAAATCGTCCGTATGGCAAATGCCGGTCGCCTTGACCTCGATCAGCACCTCACCCGCACGCGGGCCGTCCAGCTGAACGGTCATAACTTCCAATGGCTTGCCTGCCTGAACGGCGACTGCGGCGCGAACGTCCATCGTCTCGTCTCCTTATGTATTTGCATTCGTAGATGCACGTTTTGCCCGACGTTCGGTTTAGGGACAAGTGCGGCTGCGGCAATTCCTCAAACTTCCGCGACTTCCGTCATTTTCATGCGCCGCGCGTTCAGGCGTTCCCGCCAAATGATGAAGAGGCCGGAGGCTACGATGATGGCGATGCCGAGCCATTTCGATGGTGTCGGAAAATCGGAAAAGAGCACATAGCCCAGTACTGTCGCAGAGATGATCTCGAAATACTGAAACGGCGCCAGAAGTGAGACGGGTGCGAGCCGGAAGGCTTTCACCACGAGTAGATGCATATAGCCGGAAATCGAGCCGAGAAGGATCAGCAGCACCAATCCATGTCCCAGTCCGGGCAGCGACATCTCGAAATTGACATCACCGAGGCCGTTGCCGATCAAAAGTGCGCCACCCATGAACACGGTCCCGGCAATACCCGCCATGGTCTGCATCACCAGCGGGCTGTCGCCATCCCCGATCGCCCGGTTGAGAAACAGGTACAGCGTGAAGAGAAAGGCGCAGGCAACCGGCAGCAGCGAGGTGAGGCCGAAGAGTTCGAAGCTCGGCTGGATGACGATCATCGCCCCGATGAAACCGACTGCGATGGCGCTCCAACGCATCCAGCCTACGCGCTCGCCCAAAAACAGCGCGGACATGATGGTCAGCAGAAAAGGCTCGACGAAATAAATGGCGAAGACATCGGCAAGCGGCATGTATTTGACGGCGGCAAAAAATGTCAGGCTCGCCGCTGCATGCAGCACGCCGCGCAGCAGGTTGAGCCATGGCCGCTTGGCATGGATCAGCGAGCGCGGGGAGATGAACAGCAAGAGGGGCAGGGTGCAGACAAGCTGAAAGAAGAAGCGATAGAAGGTCACCTGTCCGGGAGACATGCCCTCATGCGCCATATATTTCGCAATCGCATCCATCACCGGCAGCACAATCATGCACACCGCCATGATAAGCATTCCACGGACGGGTTGGCTGACGCTTTGCGGTTGGGACATGCGAGGTTCCGGTGTTCGGTGTGATGAGTATTGTGAGATTAGAAGATTCTCTGGCGGTTTACAGTGGGTTGTCGATATTCTCATTTATTGTCTGATAGCATGTGTCGCATACTCCCCTCCGTCCTGCCGGACATCTCCCCCACAGGTGGGGAGATCGGAAGGAGGCACGACCTTCGCTTCATCCGCAACGTTCAAGATGGGCGAGTGTTTTCCCGCGAGTCGATCTCCCTCCTTGTGGGGGAGATGCCCGGCAGGGCAGAAGGGGGTATGCCTCGCGCAGCGGGGCGTCTCGTTGCTAAAGGCAATACGTTGTCGTCTGCCATCACGCCGCTTTTCAACCATTCACGCAATTTCCATGGTTTCTTTATTCTCAAGCGGCTATAGCGGGCGCGATGTATCGATAATATGGAGATATTCGTGGAACGCACCTGTCTTGCCGTAATTCTTGCCGCCGGTGAAAGCACGCGCATGAAATCGTCCATGTCCAAGGTGCTGCACCCGGTTGCCGGGCGGGCGATGATTGCGCATGTGATGCAGGCCGTTGCCGGTGCGGGCGTCAGTGCAGCGGCGCTGGTCGTCGGGCGCGATGCAGACAGGGTGGCGGATGCTGCGCGCGAGGCGGGCGTTTCGGTCGAGCCTTATCTTCAAAAAGAACGTCTGGGCACCGGCAATGCCGTGCTGGCTGCACGCGAAGCCATCGAGAAGGGCTTCGATGACATTCTGATTGCCTATGGCGACGTGCCGCTTCTGACGGCAGAAACGCTGAACAAGGCGCGGCAGGCCTTGGCGGAGAACGTGGATGTCGTCGTCATCGGTTTCCATACGGAAAAGCCCACCGGCTATGGCCGCCTTCTGGTCGAAAACGGCGAACTCGTCGCCATCCGCGAAGAGAAGGATGCGACCGAAGAAGAACGCAAGGTTACCTGGTGCAATAGCGGCCTGATGGCGATCAACGGTCGTCGCGCGCTCGATCTTCTTACCCACATCGGTAACAACAATGCCAAGGGCGAATACTACCTCACCGATATCGTTGAAATTGCTCGCTCGCAGGGTGGCAAGGCTGTCGCCGTCGATGCCCCCGAGGCGGAAATGACCGGCTGCAACAACCGCGCAGAACTCGCCTATATCGAAAAGCTCTGGCAGGAGCGCGCGCGCCACCAGTTCATGATCGATGGCGTGTCGATGATCGCGCCTGAAACCGTCTTCCTGTCATGGGATACCAAAATCGGTCAGGATGCGCTGATAGAGCCGAACGTCGTCATCGGCCCCGGCGTCACCATCGAATCGGGTGCCATCATTCACGCTTTCTCGCATCTGGAAGGCGCGCATGTCAGCGTCGGCGCTACGGTTGGGCCTTATGCGCGGCTGCGCCCCGGCGCCAATCTCGGCGCAAAATCGAAGGTCGGCAATTTCTGTGAAATCAAGAAAGCAGAAATCGGCGAGGGCACCAAGGTCAACCACCTGACCTATATTGGCGATGCTTTCATCGGTGCCGGAAGCAACATCGGTGCGGGCACAATTACCTGCAATTACGATGGCATCAACAAGCATGAAACGCGGATTGGCAAGAACGCCTTCATCGGCTCCAATTCTGCGCTGGTTGCGCCCGTTTCCATTGGAGACGATGCCTATGTCGCCTCCGGCAGCGTCATCACAGACGATGTGCCTGCCGATGCGTTGGCCTTTGGCCGTGCGCGCCAGGAGGTAAAGGAAGGCCGCGCCAGTGCTTTGCGAGCCAGGGCACAGGCTATTAAGGATGCCAAGAAGAAATCCTCGTAACCTTCTGACATTCGTAACGAATAGACACTGAAAGTGACCGCCGTTGCGATTGCGGTTTTTGCGGAAATTGCTAGGACTTCCGCTATCGAAAAACACCGGATGAAAGCCTTAAGGCCTGACCGGTGTTCTCAATATATTTGGAGAATTGTATGTGCGGCATAGTCGGAATTGTTGGAACGCAGCCGGTTGCGGAGCGCCTTGTGGATGCGCTCAAGCGGCTGGAATATCGCGGATATGACTCTGCAGGCGTTGCGACGATCCATAGTGGCGAGATGGACCGCCGCCGTGCCGAGGGCAAGCTGTTCAACCTCGAAAAGAAGCTCTCCGAAGAGCCACTTCCCGGTCTCACCGGCATTGCGCATACCCGCTGGGCAACGCATGGCGTGCCGAATGAGACCAATGCCCACCCGCATTTCGTTGAAGGCGTTGCAGTCGTCCATAACGGCATCATCGAGAATTTTTCCGAGCTTCGCGATGAGTTGACCGCAGACGGTGCAACATTCACCACGCAGACGGATACGGAAGTCGTGGCGCAGCTTCTGGCCAAGTTCACCCGCGAGGGACTGTCCCATCGCGATGCGATGCTCAAGATGCTGAACCGTGTGACCGGCGCTTACGCGCTCGTCGTCATGTTTCAGGATGAGCCCGGCACGCTGCTTTCGGCCCGTTCCGGCCCGCCGCTCGCCGTCGGTCATGGACGCGGTGAAATGTTCCTCGGCTCGGACGCCATCGCGCTTTCGCCGTTTACCAACGAAATCACCTATCTGGTGGATGGCGATTGCGCCATCATCACCGCCAAAGGTGCGGAAATCATCGACTTTGCTGGACAGCCGGTCCAGCGGCAGCGCCAGCTTTCGCAGGCGACGGCCTATGTGGTGGACAAGGGCAACCACCGCCACTTCATGGAAAAGGAAATCTACGAGCAGCCGGAAGTCATATCCCACGCTTTGAGCCACTATGTGGACTTCGCCGAAAAGCGCGTGAAAGACGCCGATCCGGCCATTGATTTCGCCAATCTCACCGGTCTTGCGATTTCCGCTTGCGGCACCGCCTATCTCTCCGGCCTGATCGGCAAGTACTGGTTCGAGCGCTATGCGCGCCTGCCGGTGGAAATCGACGTGGCGTCGGAATTCCGCTATCGCGAAATGCCGCTTGTCCCCACTCAGGCGGCGCTCTTCATTTCGCAATCCGGCGAGACGGCGGATACGCTGGCATCGCTGCGTTATTGCAAGGAAAACGGCCTCAAGATCGGCGCGGTCGTCAATGTGCGCGAGTCCACCATTGCGCGTGAATCGGATGCGATCTTCCCGATTCTGGCAGGCCCAGAAATCGGCGTTGCCTCCACCAAGGCGTTCACCTGCCAGCTGGCCGTGCTGGCATCGCTTGCCATTTCAGCCGGTAAGGCGCGTGGCACGCTGAGCGCTGAGGACGAATCCGAACTCGTTCGCCATCTCACCGAGATGCCGCGCGTGATGAGTGAAGTTCTCAACGCCGTCCAGCCGCAGATCGAAACGCTGTCGCGTGATCTTTCCCGCTTCAAGGACGTGCTTTATCTCGGTCGCGGCACCTCCTTCCCGCTGGCGCTGGAAGGCGCGCTGAAGCTGAAGGAAATTTCCTACATCCACGCCGAAGGCTATGCGGCTGGTGAGTTGAAACACGGCCCGATCGCGTTGATCGACGAGCATATGCCGGTCATCGTCATTGCGCCGCATGACCGTTTCTTCGAAAAGACCGTGTCGAACATGCAGGAAGTCGCCGCACGCGGCGGCAAGATCATCTTCATCACCGATGCGAAGGGGGCTGCTGCCTCCAAGCTGGAAACCATGGCGACCATCATCCTGCCGACAGTCGACGAAATCATTGCCCCCATGGTCTTCTCGCTGCCTATCCAGCTACTGGCCTACCACACAGCCGTCTTCATGGGCACGGATGTAGACCAGCCGCGTAATCTGGCGAAGTCGGTGACTGTGGAGTGATTTTGCGTCGTCGGCACCGCGATCTCGCAAAGATTGTCGGCAGCCCTTTCTGATGACGAATATTTCATAATATGACTATTGCCGGAGGGAACACCCTCCGGCATTGTCCGTTTTCGTCCCGTGTTTCATAAAAATTCTGCCAAGCCTTCAGCGAGTTGATGACCGATCACCCACTCAAAGTTTCCTTCGCGGCACGTCTGCGCAACAGCTTCCTGACCGGCATTCTCATTCTTGCACCGGTCACGATTACCATGTGGCTGGTCTGGACGTTTCTGCAATGGTCGGATAGCTGGGTAAAACCCTATATTCCCGCGCGTTACGATCCAGAGCAATATTTCGATGTCGCCATTCCCGGTTTTGGTCTTCTTATCGCGGTCATTGGCATCACGCTCATCGGCTTTCTCGGCAATAACCTCATCGGCAAATGGATCGTGCGTTCGGGTGAATCGATCCTCAACCGCATGCCGCTGGTGCGCCCCATCTATCGCAGCATCAAGCAGCTTTTCGAGTCTGTGCTGAAAGAGCATTCGAACTCCTTCAAACGCGTCGGCATGATAGAGTTCCCGGCACCCGGAACCTGGGCGATGGTTTTCGTTGCTTCCGAGGCAAAGGGCGAACTGGCCTTTCGCTTCAACGAACTGGGTCAGGAAATGGTCGCGGTCTTCCTGCCGCCGACACCGGTGCCGACGGCTGGTTTTCTGCTGTTTGTGCCAAAAGACAAGATCATCATGCTCGACATGTCGCCGGAAGATGCAGCCAAGCTGTTGATCTCAGGCGGTCTGGTCGCCCCGGATTTCGAGCCGCCGAAGGTGCCTGCGCCTGTTTGATGGGGTGGCGAAGGTGCAACCCCACTTCCGTCATCCCGGACTTGATCCGGGATCCAGCCAGACCAAGTCCTTGGTCTGAAAGACTCTTTCGACGCGCAGACGCGCGTCTGCTGGACCCCGCATCAA
>JAAIGF010366457.1_pt1 | contig 12674 bp, 11 predicted proteins | sample 6487441 | NCBI WGS metagenome assembly JAAIGF01 (sample SAMN13974129, study PRJNA590717) | phyllosphere metagenome | biome: pepper field; feature: multiple bacterial spot infested pepper fields; material: pepper leaves; isolation source: leaves from pepper fields | host: Capsicum annuum ...
AACAGATACCACAACCGGGCCAGAAGTCATGAACTCAACCAGACCATCAAAGAACGGACGGCCTTTGTGCTCCGCGTAGAAGCCTTCAGCCTGCTCTTTGGTCAGGTGCAGCATTTTTGCGCCAACGATTTTGAAGCCCGCGCTCTCAAAACGGTTGTAGATAGCACCGATAACGTTCTTAGCAACGGCGTTTGGTTTAATGATGGAGAAAGTACGTTCGATTGCCATGATTACCTCTGAATTAGCATCCTGAATAAACCGGGAACCCTCTCCCGGTAAGAAAAACGCGCCGATTATAGGGAGATCGACGCGTGTTGCCTATGAGTGATTGGTGGAATTATTGAAAATAATTACTTTTTGCGGTGCAGGCTGCACCGTGACGCACCCGCCACGGGTTTACGCCCTGTGCTGCAGGCCGGATATCTTCAGCAGAACAGATGCTGCATTTTCATCCCGCGGCGCTCACTTTAGCCATTGCGGGCTTGAGATAGCCTGCACATTCCCGGAGACTGACCTTTTCCGCAAGAAGAGAGAAGATGGCAATGACGGTTCCCCTGTTTGTATCTGCTGAGTGGCTGCATGAGCACTACGGTGATGAAGAAGTACAGGTGCTGGATGCGCGCATGGTTCCGCCGGGTCAGGATGCAGTGCGCGATGTCACCGCAGAGTATCTGGCCAGTCACCTGCCGCAGGCAGCTTTCTTTAATATCGAAGCGCTTTCCGATCACACCAGCCCTTACCCGCATATGATGCCCCGCCCGGAGAGTTTTGCTGTCGCAATGCGTGAGCTGGGGGTGGTGCAGGATAAGCATCTGATTGTGTATGACGAGGGTAATCTCTTCTCTGCCCCGCGCGCCTGGTGGATGCTGCGCACCTTTGGCTGCCAGCGCATCTCCATTCTGGCCGGCGGTCTGCAGGGCTGGAAAGCCGCAGGTTTGACTACCGCAGACGGCCCGGTGGCGCTGCCGGAAGGTGACTTCGCGGCACACTTCGACAGCAGTCAGGTGAAGCGACTGAACGATGTACTGCTGCTCAGCCATGAAGGAGGCGCGCAGATTGTGGACGCGCGCGCAGCAAACCGCTTTAACGCTGAGGTGGATGAGCCGCGTCCCGGCCTGCTGCGCGGACATATTCCGTACAGCCTGAATCTGCCGTGGAACAGTCTGGTGGAGAATGGCGCGCTGAAACCCGCCGCCGAGCTGCGTCAGCAGTTTGCGCAGGCAGGCGTGGCGCTGGATAAGCCCATCGTTGCCAGCTGCGGCTCGGGCGTAACGGCGGTGGTGCTGATTCTGGCGCTGACGGCGCTGGGCGTCCGCGACGCAACGCTCTATGACGGCTCCTGGGGCGAATGGGGCAGCCGCGACGATTTACCGATTGAAAAATAGTCACCTGCCTGAAACCAGGGCGCCATGAATGGCGCCCCTACAGGGAATTCCCGCGTTATGCGCGTGCCAGGGCCATACGCATCAACATACGATGGTTAAATGATGCGCTGGCTGCCTTTAAAATCGCGCAGGAAACTGCCCCAGCGCCGCTCATAAAATGGCGTGATATGCGCGGTAAAAAAATGGCTGACGCCATGCTGTCCGGCATCCACTTCGCAGATATCAACAGGAGCATCATCGGTCAGCGTATCGGTCGCCACGCTGCCTGCGGCCTGAATAATTTCATCGATATCACTGTCAGCTTCTATACCAATCAGCAGATTAGGCGCTTCGTTCACGCTTTCACGCAGGCTGGCAATGTAGGCGCGGCGCACCTGTTTATATTTAGCAAACAGCTGGGTCAGGGAGTCGATCATCTGTGCCGGCGGCTCAGCTACCTCCGACAGCAGCAGCGCGTGGCCGCCCTCCAGCACTGTCTGCTGGCTCAGCGCACTTCCCTCCTCACCCAGCAGATGCGCGATTTCACCCGGCGTAAACTCTTTACCCGCTGGTAATTTCGGGTTCAGAAACAGCGCTTCCCCCAGCGTCATCTCAAACAGCGTACGCGCCGGCAGGCGCAGCCACGGCTGTTCATCCGTTATCGCTTCGCGCATAGCCGCCTCAGAGCTGAAGAACGGGATCACGCTACCGCCTCCCTCTTTCTCCCAGTGCTGTAACTCGACGGGCGAGGTCGCGTTAAACCGTTCAGCCGGGCTTTCGCCTGGCACCCAGACATCTGCGGCCAGCAACAGCTGAAAAAACTCCGGGCGATGCGCCGGCTCGGTGGCCGCCAGCTTCAGCACCTCTTCAAGACGATTACTCATGCGTGTTTCATTCCAAAAAAGCGGGCAGGAGCCAGCCTGCCCGAAGCGGGATTATTTCAGTAACAGGTTGGCAAGGGTACGCACGCCGAGTCCGGTTGCGCCTGCTGACCACTGCTCCACCGCGCTTTTGCGATAGGTGGCGGAGCAGTCGATATGCAGCCAGCCCTGCTGATATTTTTCAACAAACCACGAGAGGAATGCGGCCGCGCTGCTGGCGCCGGCGGCGTGAGCAGGGCTGGCGATGTTGTTGAGATCGGCAAAATTTGACGGCAGATGGCTGCGGTGAAACTCCGCCAGCGGCAGACGCCAGAACGCTTCATTTTCGCCGGTGGCGCTGCCCAGCAGCGACTCAGCCAGCACATCGTCGAAGGTAAACAGCGCATGATAGTCGTTGCCGAGCGCCGTTTTGGCTGCGCCGGTCAGCGTGGCAGCATCAATCAGCAGCTCCGGCTTCTGCTCGCTGGCGTCAATCAGGCCATCCGCCAGCACCAGACGCCCTTCCGCATCGGTGTTCATCACCTCAACGGTTTTACCGTTGCGGTAGCGGATGATATCGCCAAGACGGAATGCGTTGCCGCTGACCATGTTATCGGCACAGCAGAGATAGAGTTTTACGCGCTTCGTCAGCCCGCGGGCAATCGCCAGCGCCAGCGCGCCGGTGACGGTCGCCGCTCCGCCCATATCGGACTTCATAGAGTCCATAAATGCGCTCTGCTTCAGGCTGTAGCCGCCGGTATCAAAGGTGATCCCTTTACCGACCAGACAGGCGTAAACCGGCACATCTGCGTCACCGGTCGGGTTGAAGTCAAGCGCCAGCAGTACCGGCACGCGCGACGAACCACGCCCAACGGTATGGATACCGCTATACCCCTGCTCGCGCAGATCTTCGCCTTTAGTGATGCGATAGCTGACGGCATCGCCACCCGCGTCTCTGATCAGATCGATAGCGCTGTGCGCCAGCTGTTCCGGGCTCAGGTCTTCCGCGGGCAGGTTAATGGTATCGCGCACCCAGTCAATAATCTGCAGACGACGATCGAATTCAGCGCGATCGCTGTCGCTGAGCGCCGGCCATTCCACCTGGCGCGCGCCTTTCGGGCTGCGATAGCCCTGCCAGAATGCCCAGCACTTTTCCAGATCCCAGTCGTCACCGCACAGCGCAACGTGACGGATCCCCTGGCTGTCGAGCTTGCGCGCCGCGCGCTGAATCGTCAGCAGCGCATCACTGCCCGTAAGGTGCAGCGTCATACCACTCTCGCTGCTGCTCAGCAGGGCTTTTTCGCCCCAGCGCGCATCAGCAGGCTGCGTGCTGAGCGTAATATTCATCGGTTGTGTTGTCATCGCGTCGCTCCGTTTACGTTTGGTCTCATTCCACGCCAGACCGGCGCGGAGTGGCATGGATCAGCGGGCGGCTGCCGGGGCAACGGCCCGCATCCGGCTGACGGCTTTATTGACCAGCGCAATCGCGTAGTCAATCTCCTCCTGCGTAGTGAAACGCCCCAGCGAAAAGCGCAGCGAGCTGTAGGCCAGCTCCGGCTCAACGCCCATTGCGCGCAGCACATAGGAGGGTTCCAGACTCGCCGAGGTACAGGCTGAGCCGGATGAAAGCGCCAGATCTTTCAGCGCCATAATCAGCGTTTCACCCTCAACCTGCGCAAAGCTGATATTGAGGATATTTGGTGCGCTGTGCGCCAGCGAGCCGTTAAGCTGTACGCCGCTCAGCTGGCTGATGCCCTGCCAGAGCCGCTGACGCAGCGTGGCGAGTCGCGTCATCTCTTCTGCCATTACCTCGCCTGCCAGCGCATAGGCTTCACCCATACCGACAATCTGATGCACCGGCAGCGTTCCGGAACGCATACCGCGCTCGTGCCCGCCGCCATGCATCTGTGCGTCAATCTTCACCTGCGGCTTGCGGCGTACCCAGAGCGCACCGATGCCTTTGGGTCCATAGAGCTTATGCGCCGAGAACGACATCAGATCCACCGGCAGCGTGCTGACGTCAAGCGGCAGCTTGCCCACGCTCTGCGTGGCGTCCACGTGGAACAAAATGTCACGCGCGTGACAGAGCGCGCCCAGCGCCGCAATATCCTGGATGACACCCGTTTCGTTGTTCACGTGCATCAGCGACACCAGCACGGTATCGTCGCGCAGTGCGGCAGCCAGCATATCCGGCGTGACAATACCGTCGCTGCCGGGCGTCAGCCAGGTCACATCAAACCCTTCGCGCACCAGCTGCAGACAGCTATCGAGTACCGCTTTATGTTCCGTCTGGCTGGTAATAATATGCCGTCCGCGCGCCTGACGGGCGTGTGCTGCCCCTTTAATGGCGAGGTTATCCGCTTCGGTCGCGCCGGAAGTAAAGACTATTTCGCGCGGATCGGCGTTAACCAGCGCCGCAATCTGATTGCGGGCAACATCAACGACCTCTTCAGCCTGCCAGCCAAAGCGGTGGGAACGGGATGCGGGATTACCGAAGGTGCCATCCAGCGTCAGACACTGCATCATTCTGCTGGCGACCCGTGGATCCACAGGCGTGGTCGCTGCGTAATCCAGATAGATCGGTAATTTCATGGCGCTGTAACTCCGTAAAATAAAACACAGGTCTTTATAGCATGATTCAGCCTGCAGAGAGTAAACCGGTCATGCGGCCGGTAACGGGAGCGCTAACAGCACAAAGCCCCGGGGGCTTCATCGCTAAGCGCCCGGGGCTTTGTAAAAGTCAGTCTTCAGTCAGGCAATATGATTGCGATCAGGCACGCAGATTAACGTTGATGGTTTCCTGCACGCGGTGCTGCTGAAAACGACGGTTATCCACGCTGTTCTGACGATCGGCAACATCAAGGATTTCCTGATTATTCACCAGCTCAGCCAGCGTAATATTGTTCAGGAAATCGCTGATGCGCTCGCTGAGATCGCGCCACAGCACGTGAGTCAGGCAGCGTTCGCCACCCTGACAGCCCTCTTTACCCTGACATTTGGTCGCATCCACCGACTCATCTACCGCGGTGATCACCGCACCCACTGCGATAGCATTAGCATCTTTGCCCAGCAGATAACCGCCACCCGGCCCGCGCACGCTGGCAACCAGGCCGTGCTTACGCAGACGCGAGAACAGCTGTTCCAGATAGGAGAGTGAAATCCCCTGACGCTCGGAAATATCCGCCAGCGGTACCGGCCCCTCATGCGAATGCAGGGCTACGTCCAGCATAGCGGTAACGGCATAGCGTCCTTTGGATGTCAGTCTCATAGCGTAAAACCTCGTCGGCATCCGCCCTTACTCAGGCGGGTTATCGGTGGAATGTCAGTCAGCGCAGTCTGCCATTCCCGAGTATTTTGGTCAACTATTTAACCGAGTAATTTACTCAACTATTTAACCTGGCGTTTTACTCAACTATTACCCTTATCGCCTTTGGGTTTTTCAAAGGAGGAGAGCATGCCGCGCAGAATATTCAGCTCATCGCGTTCCGGACGGGCGCGCGTATAGAGGCGGCGCAGTTTGCTCATCACCTGGCTCGGCGTGCCGGTACGGATAAAGCCGCTTTCCAGCATCATCTGCTCGATATGCTGATAAAAGCGTTCCAGATCGTCCACCAGCGGATAAGGTGAGGCTTCATATTCCGGCTGCGGAGCCGCTTTTTCCTGCGCATCCAGCCACGCCATACGCACTTCATAAGCGATAATCTGCACCGCCATCGCCAGATTCAGCGAGCTGTACTCCGGGTTAGCCTGAATAGCTACGTGATAATGGCACTTCTGCAGTTCGTCGTTGGTCAGTCCGACGCGCTCACGGCCAAATACCAGCGCGACCGGTGCCTGCTGCCCCTCTTCCACGCTCTTAATGCCGCACTCGCGTGAATTCAGCATCGGCCATGGCAACGACCGTGAACGGGCGCTGGTGCCGACCACCAGGCTGCAGCCGGCAATCGCCTCATCCAGCGTATCAACAATGCGGGCGTTGCCGATAACGTCGCTGGCACCCGCCGCAAGAGAGATCGCCTGCGAGTCAGGTTTAACCAGCGGATTCACCAGATAAAGGTTGCTTAATCCCATGGTTTTCATGGCGCGGGCAACAGAACCCATGTTGCCGGTGTGGGACGTTTCAACCAGTACAATTCGGATATTTTGCAGCATAATTATGAGCGGGTGAGAAAATGATGACGCGCATCCTAACATAAATGCAGGACATTTGCTGAACACGCTGCTATACTCCGCGCCGTTTTCCCCGTTCTTTAACATCCAGCGAGAGATACCGATGCATCCGATGCTCAACATCGCCGTGCGCGCAGCGCGCAAGGCCGGAAATTTAATTGCCAAAAATTACGAAACTCCCGACGCTGTCGAAGCCAGCCAGAAAGGCAGCAACGACTTCGTGACCAATGTTGACCGTGACGCAGAAAGCCTGATTATCGAAGTCATTCGTAAATCTTACCCACAACACACCATCATCACCGAAGAGAGCGGTGAGCTGGCGGGTGAGGATCAGGATATTCAATGGGTAATCGATCCGCTGGATGGCACCACCAACTTCATCAAACGTCTGCCACACTTCTCCGTCTCTATTGCCGTGCGCATTAAAGGCCGCACTGAAGTGGCTGTGGTTTACGATCCAATGCGTAATGAACTCTTCACCGCCGTACGCGGTCAGGGCGCACAGCTGAATGGCTATCGTCTGCGCGGCAGCAATGCCCGCGATCTGGATGGCACCATCCTGGCGACCGGCTTCCCGTTCAAGGTTAAGCAGCACGCGACGCCATATATCAATATTGTTGGCAAACTGTTTACCCAGTGCGCAGACTTCCGTCGCAGCGGTTCAGCCGCGCTGGATCTGGCTTATGTCGCAGCCGGCCGCGTGGATGGCTATTTCGAGATTGGCCTGAAGCCGTGGGATTTTGCAGCGGGTGAGCTGCTGGTACGTGAGGCGGGCGGTCTGGTGACTGACTTCACCGGCAACCACGGTTATCTGCACTCAGGTAACATCGTAGCCGGCAATCCGCGCGTCGTAAAAGCCATGCTGGCTAATATGCGCGAAGAGCTGAGCGAAGCGCTGAAGCGCTAAGCAAAAAAAAGGCGGCCCGCGGGCCGCCTTTTTTAATGGTACTGATTAACGACGTTCGTGCGTTAACACCTGACGCGGCTGAGTACGGCGACCTACACCACCCAGAATCGCTGCCAGCACGGCTTCGATAATCAGCATGATGAAGGTGAACCAGCTCGCTTTCGCCGTAGCAGCGGCAGCCTGTTCTGCTGCTTCACGTGCTTTCTGCTCCGCTTCCTGCTTCAGCTGCTGATACTTCTGCATCGCCTGCTGATAGCTCTGCTCTGCCTGGTTAACAATCTGTTCTGCTTCCTGGTCACTCTTACCGGTACGCGCTTTGATAATATTTTTCAGCGCATCGCGGTCAGCAGCCTGCAGCGTATCAGAATGACGGCTCAGCACGCCTTTAAACCAGTTGCTCAAATCAGCATCCGCGTTCTGCGGATTTTGTGCCGTATTTTTTGCCTGATTCTCAGCGTTGTTCGCTTCGTTATTTGCATCCTGCTGCAGATTTTCTGGCTGTAATTCCGGCTTGCCGGTCTGGCGCAGCGTGGTCTCCAGCTCATTCTGCAGATCGTCGAGGTTAATATTATTTTCCTGCAGCTTCTCTTTCGCCATATTGGTCAGCGAAGGCGCAACAGAAGAAATACCATTACCCAGCGCATTTACACCTGAACCCAGAATATTAAAGGCGCCGCCAATAATACCGCTTGCCAGAGAGAAAGCCAGCCACAGAGTAATAAGCGTACTGACACCAAACATCAGTAAACCGTGCAGTGCGCCTTCGCGCTGTGCCAGACGGCCGGCGATATAGCTACCTACCGCCATCGCAATCAGCATGCTGGCACCGGTCCAGATCAGCGCGCCAGTACCAAGATGCTCCAGAGGATTTTGCTCCTGCTGTGGATCAATGGTCGTAGCACCAATTGCCGTACCCAATACTCCCAGTAATATATGAACAATCAGCGCAGCGATAACACCTGCAAATATTGCGCTCCATGAAATGCGTTTTAACGGCAGTCCCGCATGTGTATCGGTCACGGTCTCCGTGATGCCATTATGAGTCCGGATTTCAGGCATGGTATTCTCCTCGCAAAAAACGACGACTGATAAAAGTTTATTTTAAAAAAGTTAATTCTCAGCTGATGTCATTTAGCGTAGACAGAGAATGCTATTTACACCAGAGGTGCACAGCAGGATATTTTTCTCTGATAGCGGAAAATTAAACATCCGGCAGATTATGCGCGGCCGGATGTTTATCCCGGGTCCGGTTAAAAGGGGCGCAGGCCGTTGCTGGCAGCGGGGAGTGCACTCTGCCACAGAAGTACTCCGGCCAGTATCAGCGCAATGGCCCCCAGCAGCATAAGCAGCGCCATCACTACCGCACTCCGTTTTTTATCGGCTGCTGAACGGCTCAATTTTGCTGCCATCACGCGCGAACGCTGAACCACGATACCCAGCAGCGACACCGTCAGCGCAGTCCCCAGCGCCATCGCCAGCGCAGCGGCCACGCCCCACAGATAAACATCAATCACTTTAGCGAATAGCAGCATCATCAGCGCCCCTGAACAGGGGCGCAGGCCCATGGAGAGGACCAGCAGCAGCTGAGTCCTGAAGCTCACCGCGTGCGCCAGCTGATGCGCATCCGGTACATGCGTATGGCCACATGCGCAGGCTGCGTCATGCTGATGCTGCGTATGTATTGCCCGGATCTGCCAGCCCGCCGCCGGACGCAGGGCTGCCCGCAGCGATTTCACGGCGCGACAGCCCAGCCAGCAGCCCAGCGCGATAACCAGCAGGTAGCTCCCCTTTTCCAGCCAGTAGCTGCTGAGATGGAGCTGGCGCGATGAGGTCTGCAGTACCACCAGCATCAGCGTCACCAGGGCAATGGCTACCCCGCCCTGCAGCAGCGCAGCCAGCAGAGTCAGACGAATGCTGGTGCGCAACTGCGCAGGGTGCGTCGCTAAAAAAGTGGCGATCACCACTTTGCCATGCCCCGGTCCCAGCGCGTGCAGGACGCCATACGCCAGGCTCAGCAGCAGCAGCGTTATCCCCGCCTGGCGCGGCTGTGCTGCGACCTGCTGCAGCAGCTGTGTCAGGGAATGGTTAAGCGCTTTCTGCCACAGCACGCTCTGTAACAGAATGTGCGGCCAGGCGTGCCAGAGCAGCATTGCGGTCAGCAGCAGCAACAGGCCGGCGGCGGGCAGTGGCCAGCGACGCCGCGTAGGGAGCGGAATATTCAGCGACATATCAGCGTCACCGTCTGGGCAAACTGGCGGCCCAAATCCATATCTTCCGGCGGCGCGTCAGCTTTATCCAGCGACAGTGCATACTGCTGCAGCGACGCGTCCGGCTGTGGGGTCGTAAGCTTCAGCTGGCAGTGCGCCTTTAGGTTCTCATCCATGGCAATATCCTGTGACGTCTCATACTGCATATCAACAAAATAGCTGGGATCAAACGTCAGCATACGGTAACGCTTCCCGGCCAACGGCTGCGGCTCGCCCAGCGGCACAATAAATTCGAGCACGGCCTTATGTCCGCTACGCGACAAATTGTACTCCTGCGGCAAATTAAGAAATTTTATCCGCGTTTTCTCCTGCCACAGCTCGGTAAAATAGTGCTGACCCAGTACGTTAGCCATCACCTGAGCCGCCAGCTTTTTCCATACCACATCACCCGGACTGGCCTGCCCGGCATCATAAAGCAGGTCGGCAGAGGTGATTTCGTCCATCGTCCAGACCATTTTTATGCCGGTCAGCCGATCGTTCTGGCTTTTCAGCTCTGCTTTCATCGCAATAAAACTGTGCGGATGGCATGCAGCCGCAGCGGAGAAAAACAGCGTAACCAGTAAAAGCGCAATTTTCATATGTTATAAAGTAACAATTTATAAGGTAAAGGTTTACGTGGCCCGAAAAAAACTGTGACCCGCCCTGAAGCTCTGAGTAAAAGTCTGCACCGATAGCGTAATTTCAGCGCGATATTGGCTATTCTTAGCTGAAAAATGAGCTGCGGATAAAATACGTGATGAGTTTTGCGCCTGCTACAGCACCGCTCTTCAGCCGTTCCCAGCGACGTTGCCATCTGTTACTGCTGTTATTTCTGCCCGCCCCCGCCCTGACGCTCGATAAACTGTGCCAGCTGAACGGCGTTGATCCTGCGGTTGCCCGTCAGGATATCGCGGATGTGGGCGATGAGATACAGCGCTTTCATCAGCTGGAACTGCATCAGATGGTGGATGGCAGCTTTCGCATTCACGGCACGGAACTGGACAGAAGACTCTGCCTGATCCACTGGCTGCGACGCGCGCTGCGCCTGTCGCAGGCGTTTGTCTGCGACCATTTTGTTCCCGCCCTGCGTCAGCGGCTCAAAGTTTTGCAGATTGAAAAAGCGCTGTGGGATGAGATCAACCTGCAGGCGCTGATCCAGCACTGCAGCCTGCGGCTGATGCGCAATTTCTCTCCCCGCGACCAGCTTTTTCTGCTTATTTTTATGAAGTATGCCCTTTGTCAGCGTCAGGCGGCGCTGTTCAGCGAGCGGCAGCGCAGCTGGCTGGCAGACAAAGCGGAGCGTGCCGCAGCAGACGATGTCATTCACCACTGGCAGAAACGCTGTCATCTGATGCCCGATGCCAGCGAAACCGATTTCTGGACGCTGCTCTTCAGTCTGATTCATGCGCCTGATGCCACCCGGCTGAGTGTGCCACAGGCGCACCGGTTGATGAGTGCCACCGAAGCGCTGATTGCGCGTTTTGAACAGCTGGCAAAAACGCGCATCCGCAACCAGCATGAGTTGAAGCTCCAGCTCTATACTCATCTGGCGCAGGCGCTGGACCGCAGCCATTTTTCTATTGGCATCGATAATAGCGTGGCGCTGGATGTGGCGCGGCTCTATCCGCGGCTGATGCGCACCACCGAGCGCGCGCTGTACCATTTCAGCAGCGACTTTGGCACGCAGTTCAGCGCGGAAGAGACCAGCCTGGTGGCGGTGCTGTTTGGTGCCTGGATGATGCAGGAGAGCGCGCTGCAGGAGAAGCAGGTACTGCTGCTCACCGGCGTCGACGCCGCGCTGGAGCAGCTGCTGGAGCAGCAGCTGCGCGACATGACGCTGCTGCCGATCAATATAACCTATCAGGATATGCTGCACTTCCAGCGCGAGGGCGCACCGCGCGATGTGGCGCTGGTAGTGACTCCCTATGCTATTTCGCTGCCGCTCTTTTCGCCGCCGCTGATCCATGCAGAACTGCCGTTAAGCGATCATCAGCAGCAGCGTATTCTTCAGCTGCTGGACGCCTGAGCCGCAGGGCGCAGGAACAGCGCCGGCAGCGCTACCAGCGCCATGACCCAGAAGAGATGCCCCTGCAAATGGGCAAACAGGACGCCGCAGATCATGGTCATCACGGCAATCCCGCCCCCCATCGCCAGCGCCGAGTAGAGCGACTGCAGGCGAATCACTTCGGTGCCTTTGCGTGCAGCGATAAAGCGCATCGCCGCCAGGTGGCAGATGGTAAAACTGCCGCAGTGCAAAATCTGTGCGACAACCAGCAGCGGCAGCGCGGTCGTGGCACCGAGCAGCGTCCAGCGCAGCAACGCGCAGACGCCGGAAAGCAGCAGCAGATCGCGCGCGCTCCAGCGTCTGAACAGACGGTTACTGAGGGCAAAGACTACAATCTCCGCCACCACGCCGAGCGACCACAGATACCCCACCACGGAGGCGGAGTAGCCCGCCTGCTGCCACCAGATGGCACTGAAGCTGTAGTAGGCGGCATGCGCGCCCTGCAGCAGCGTAACGCAGATCATAAAACGCCAGACGCTCTTTTCCCGCAGCAGATCGCGCCACGCCGCCCAGCCGCCACTGGCGCCCTGTCGCGCCTCACCCTGCGGACGCGTCTGCGGTGGCAGCAGCATCCCGCTCAGCATGGCCACGACGCCCAGACTCAGCAGCAGCAAAACCGCCTGATAAGAATAAGCGCTGACCAGCATGCCGGTGAGCGCCGAGCTGATGACAAACGCCAGCGATCCCCACAGCCGCACCGGACCGTAGGCCAGCCCAATCTGGCGCGTCCAGGTTGCCGCCAGCGCATCACTCAGCGGCACCAGCGGAGAGAAAAAGAGATTGAACCCTACCATGACCAGCAGCAGCCAGAGCCACTGGCCGCCGAACCAGAAGCCGAGAGCGAACAGTGCAGTCAGAAGCGCCAGCAGCCGCAGCGCGACAATCAGCTGAGCCGGATTTTTAACCTGTGAAGCGATAAGCAGGCTGCCGGCGAAGCGCGCGACCATGCCACAACCGAGCAGCAGGCCAATTTTTTCCGCATCGAGTCCGCTGCCCTGCAGCCAGACGCTCCAGAAAGGTAAATAGATGCCGTAGCAAAAAAAGTAGGTGAAATAGCTCAGT
>JAAIGF010125336.1_pt1 | contig 12670 bp, 12 predicted proteins | sample 6487441 | NCBI WGS metagenome assembly JAAIGF01 (sample SAMN13974129, study PRJNA590717) | phyllosphere metagenome | biome: pepper field; feature: multiple bacterial spot infested pepper fields; material: pepper leaves; isolation source: leaves from pepper fields | host: Capsicum annuum ...
ACGGCAAGGATCAGCCGGAGATTTCGGATGCGGAATATGATGCGCTGAAGCGGCGTAACGACGCCATCGAAGCCGCGTTTCCGGCGCTGGTGCGGGCGGATAGCCCCTCGAAGAAAGTCGGCTTTACCCCGCTGCCGACCTTTGCGCCCATCGTCCACGCACGCCCCATGCTGTCGCTGGACAACACGTTTTCGGACGAGGATGTCGCTGATTTCGTGGCATCGGTCTACCGCTTTCTGGGCCGCTTGCCGGATGATTCGATTTCCTTCACCGCAGAGCCGAAGATCGACGGTCTTTCCATGTCCATTCGTTATGAACGGGGCAGGCTGAAGACGGCTGCGACCCGCGGCGATGGCACGACGGGCGAAAACGTGACCGCCAATATTCTGACCATCAAGGAAATTCCGAACGAACTGCCAGCCGGTGTACCGGACGTGGTGGAAGTGCGCGGCGAGGTCTATATGGCCAAGAGCGACTTTCTGGCGTTGAACGCGCAGATGGAGGCGGATGGCAAGCAGACCTATGTCAACCCGCGCAATACGGCATCCGGTTCGCTGCGGCAGCTGGACCCGAATGTGACGGCGCGGCGCAAGCTGAAATTCTTCGCCTATGCGCTGGGCGAGGTTTCTAATGGCGGGCAGGCGACGCGCATTGCCGATACGCAACATGGTATCGTGGAGAAATTCCGCGAGTGGGGTTTTCCGGTAAATCCCTTGATGAAGCGATTCACATCCGGCGCGCAACTGCTTGAACATTATCGCGAAATTGGTATCGCAAGACCTGACCTCGATTACGATATCGATGGCGTAGTTTATAAGGTGGATGAGCTTGATCTGCAGGAGCGGCTCGGCTTTCGTTCGCGCAGCCCGCGCTGGGCGACTGCACATAAGTTTCCTGCCGAGCAGGCTTTTACGACGGTCGAGAAGATCGAAATTCAGGTGGGCCGAACCGGCGCGTTGACCCCCGTTGCGCGACTGACGCCGATCACGGTCGGCGGTGTGGTGGTGACAAATGCGACGCTGCACAATGCCGATTACATTGAAGGCATCGGCAATAATGGCGAGCGCATAAGGCCCGAGGACCATGATATTCGCGTGGGCGATACGGTCATCGTGCAGCGTGCGGGTGATGTCATTCCGCAGGTTCTAGATGTTCTGCTGGAAAAGCGTGATGCTCATTCCGTGCGCTACGAGTTTCCGAAGAAATGCCCGGTCTGTGGCAGCCATGCGGTGCGCGAGCGTAACGAGAAGACGGGCAAGCTGGATTCGGTTACGCGCTGCATCGGCGGTTTCGTCTGCCGGGCGCAGGCGGTGGAGCATCTGAAGCACTTCGTTTCGCGCAACGCCTTCGACATCGAGGGGCTCGGCACCAAGCAGATCGAATTCTTCTTCGAGAGCGAAGACCCGGCGCTTTCCATCAAGACCGCGCCGGATATCTTCACGCTGAAGGAGCGGCAGGAGAAATCGCTGGCGAAGCTGGAAAATATCGACGGCTTCGGCAAGGTCAGCGTGAAGAAGCTGTTCGACGCCATCGATACGCGCCGAGAGATCGATCTGCACCGGCTGATTTTCGCGCTCGGCATTCGCCATGTGGGAGAAACGACGGCAAAGCTGCTGGCGCGCACCTACGGCACCTATGAGCATTTCGAAGAGGCGATGAAGGCTGCGGGCGATCTTTCGGGCGATGCCTGGAACGAGCTGAACAGCATCGAAGGCATCGGTGAAGTCGTGGCGCGCGCGATTGTAGAATTCTACAAGGAGCCGAGGAACCTAGACGTCATCGACCGCCTGATCCGCGAGTTGCGCCCCAGGGAAGCCGAGAAGCCCTCAACGGAAGGTAGCCCGGTGGCGGGCAAGACGGTGGTGTTCACCGGCTCGCTGGAAAAGTTCACCCGGGACGAGGCGAAGGCGAGGGCGGAGAGCCTTGGCGCGAAAGTGGCGGGCTCCGTTTCCAAGAAAACCGATATCGTTGTGGCCGGACCGGGTGCGGGCTCCAAGCTGGACAAGGCGCGGGAACTTGGCGTGCAGACCATGGATGAGGATGAGTGGCTGGCGTTGATTGCGGGGTGAGTGCGGCCCAGTCGCTACTGCCCATCCGCTGTCGTGACGCCTTAGGAGAATGCTTTGAGCGACCGCATGGATGTTTCCCTTGAGACTGTGACCGGACTGATAGCGGAGCAGTTTCCACAGTGGGCACATCTGCCCGTCACACATGTTCGCCACAGCGGCTGGGATAATCGCAGCTTCCGTCTTGGCGCGACGATGCTGGTGAGGCTGCCGAGTGCGGCTGGTTATGTTGCGCAGGTGGACAAGGAGCATCGCTGGCTGCCTTACCTTGCCTCGCATTTGCCGCTGCCGATACCGGAGCCGATGGGGCAGGGCAGGCCATCGCGGGACTATCCCTGGCCGTGGTCTGTTTATCGCTGGATCGAGGGTGAGCCGCTTGTACTTCAGCTTGCCAGCACGGATTTATGCCAGCTGGCAAAGGATGTGGCAGCATTTCTGCGGGCGCTTTACGCAGTCGATGCCAGTGATGGATCACCTGCGGGCGCACATAATTTTTACCGAGGTGGATCGCTGCTGGTTTATAATGCGGAGGCGCGCGTTGCTATCAATGCCGTTGCCGATGAGGTCGATGCAGGGCTTGCTCACGCCATCTGGGATTTGGCGCTAGAAAGTCGGTGGCCGGAAAAGCCGGTCTGGGTGCATGGAGATATTGCAGAAGGCAATCTGCTGATGCGTGACGGACGGCTTTGCGCAGTTATCGATTTCGGCAGTTCAGGTGTAGGCGACCCGGCGTCTGATTTAATACTGGCCTGGAACGTTCTGGATGCTGAGAGCAGGGCCATCTTTGCCTATGAACTTCCCTTCGATGCGACAACATGGCAGCGCGGGCGCGGCTGGGCCTTGTGGAAGGCGATGATCGTGCTTGCCGCGCAGCGTGGAAAGAATGAGGCTATGGCCGAATGGTCTCGCAGGACCATTCGGGAGATTTTTGCCGATCATCTGGCAGGCGGACAGAATTAGCGCAGCCGCGCCATCATGAAGCAATCGACGTAAACGCCATCGCGGAAGGCAAATTTTCTCATGGTGCCTTCCACCTCAAAGCCAAACTTGCGGTAAAGGGCGAGCGCGGCGAGGTTGTCGGTGTAGACGGTGAGCTCAATCCGCGTCAGCGCCATCCAGTTTTCTGCCAGATCGATCGCTGCGGCCAGAAGAGCGCTGCCGACACCTTTTCCAGCATGGTCGTCATGCACTCCCATGCCGATGGAAGCTGTGTGGACCCGCCTACCGCAATATCGGGTCAGACCAAGGTCTCCGATGAGGGCTCCTTCCTGTTCCGCAACAAGGCCCGTGATGTTTGACATGCCGCTGGTCCAGCGCCGGCTCGTTTCTTCAAGCGTCTGAAATGGCAACCTCAAAGTGCCCCACCGATAGTTCGGCAAGTTAACAAGCGTGGTGATGGCCTCGGCATCGCTAGGGCGCGAGGCGCGGATGAGAAAAGGGGGCTGGGCGGAATTTCCTGGCATGGCTGTCTCCGTTTCAATGGAAGAGCAGGTGCCTGTGATGCGCCCTGCTGCTTCGGCAGGGCTTTGATGAGATGATCGCTTCTAACGCACCAATGCTCCGTCGCCCACCGTGGTTACGGTGGTCGTCACATGGAGCATCACTGTGTTGGTCGTCGTGATCATAACCGGCAGGATGCGGTTGCAGCTTGCTGCTGTCAAGTCGCTTTGCGTGCGGTGAGCCGGAGCAACCGTCCATCGATGGCGATCAGGCCCGCGGCGATCATGGCCATGCCGATGATGTGTTTTGCCGCAAGCTGTTCTCCCAGCACCAGCGAGCCCAGCAATATGGCGCTGACGGGAATGAGGAAGGTGACGAGGGCGAGGTTGGTTGCGCCTGCGGAGGACAGGATGCGGAAGAAGATGAGATAGGCGAGCGCGGTGGAGAGCAGCGCGATGCCGAAGAGGGCGGCCCAGGTGATGCCGCTCGGCATGGCGAGCGTCCATGGCTTGTCGATGATCAGCGCCAGCGGAATGAGTATGATGCTGGATGCGGAAATCTGGCCGGTTGCGGTGACGAGCGGGGGCACGCCCATGGCCTTGAAGCGCCGCCCGAAAATGCCCGCGAAGGAATAGGAAATGGCCGCGCCGAGAATGGCGAGCTGGCCCCAGAGGCTGGAGCTTTCACCCGTCAATGCGGCGGGGCCGATCATGGTCGCGACACCGGCAAAGCCGATGACGACGCCCGCCAGCTTGTTGGCGCTGAGCTTCTCATCAGCCGTCAGCAGATGGGCGACGATGACGGTGAAGAGCGGTGTGGTGGCGTTGAGAATGGAGGCGACGCCGCTGGCGATATGGGTCTGGCCCCAGACGATGAGGCAGAAGGGGATGATGTTGTTCAGGAGCCCCATGGCGAAGAAGGCGCGCAGCACTTCCGGCTTTTTCGGCAGGCTGAAACCGAGGATGCGGCAAACGGTGAGCAGCGCGAGCGCCGCGATGAAGACGCGCAACGTGACGATGGTAACCGGTGGCAGTTCTTTCACGGCAATGCCGATGAAGAAGAAGGAGCCGCCCCAGAGGATGGAAAGTGCGATGAGCAATGCCCATTCTTGTACGCCCATCTGTTTTTGTATCGACATGCAAAATCTCCCTACCTAGATTCATATCCTTGCAGGCAAAATGGTTGCCCGACACCCGAAAAACGATTGATATTTTCTGAAGCAAATTTCGGTTTTGAAAACCTATTTGCTTTATTTAATTCATGAGTTAGTCGTTTCATCAAACGATTGTTTCTCGCTTGATGATTGAGATAGGCTAAACTATGTCGACAACACTTCCTTCGTTAAAAGGCCTTCAGGCATTTGAAGCTGCGGCGCGATATCGTAGCGTTACACTGGCTGCGAACGAGCTAAGCGTCACACCTGGTGCAATCAGCCTGCTCATTCGCGATCTCGAGGCGCGGCTTGATGTTCAGCTTTTCGTTCGAAGACCGCGCAATATTCAATTGACCGCAGAAGGTGAACGCTACTACGGGTCGCTTAAGACCGCATTTCTTATGATGAAAGAGGCTACGGCAGAGATTACGGCCCGGTCCCGCATCAGCGTCCTGACTTTAAGCTGTACCCCAACCTTCGCCGCGCAGTGGCTGATGCCGCGTCTACCCGCTTTTCAGGAAGCAAATCCCCGACTGGATGTCCGTATCAGTGTGACCAATCGCTTGATCGATTTCTTCAAGGAGAACGTGGATATCGCGATCCGGCATGGGTCTGGTCATTATGAGGGACTTGAGAGCCTCAAGCTAATTGACGACAGCACATTGCCGGTGTGTGCTCCCGGTCTTATTGAAAAAGGAGGTTTTCTACGTGAAGTGGGCGATCTAAAAAGCTTTCCTTTGCTTCATGACGAGAACCGTAACGAGTGGCGGCGTTGGCTGAAAACGGCCGGGGCGGAAGATGTGGATGCATCAGGTGGCACGGTGTTCATTGATAGCAATGGCGCTCTGGATGCTGCAAAGGCTGGATATGGTGTCGCCTTGACGCGGCGGTCTCTTGTAACAAAAGAGCTTTTGGAAGGGACGCTCCTCGTGCCCTTCGAGAAAGAAATGTCCAGTGCTCTTGCCTATTATCTCGTTTACCCTCAACGGATGCTGGATAATCCAGATGTCGTGACGTTGCGGGACTGGATGCTTTCACAGGCAAATCCTCACGTAGCCCGTTCACTTTAGAAACAATTGCGTTTATGCGGTGGCAAGCAGATTATCCGGGAATCACCGCTTGAAGACCATCGCCATCGATTTTGAAACCGCCAATGAGGAGCGCGGCAGCGCCTGCTCCGTGGGTTTGGCGTGGATTGAGGATGGGGTGATCCAGCGGGTCGAGGAACGGTTGATCCGGCCAAAGGATATGCGGTTTTCCTCCTTCAATATCGCCGTTCATGGCATTCGCCCGCATGATGTGGAAGACGCGCCGGAATTTCCCGAGGTGATGGAAGAGTTCATCGACGACTTCCGCGATGCGACGATGATTGCGCATAATGCCGCCTTCGATTTCAGCGTGATGCGCGCGAGCTTCGACAAGTATCGCCAGAGCTACCCGCAGCTTTCCTATTTTTGCAGCGTGAAAATGGCGCAGCGCGTCTGGCCGTCCCTGCCGTCGCACAAGCTGAATATCATCGCGCATCATTTGCAGTTGCGCTTCGTGCACCACAATGCGGCGGAAGATGCCGTGGTCTGCGCCTCGGCAGCCATTGCCGCCGCCAAGGCGCTTTCGCTGCAGCATGTGCATGAAATTCCAGCCAGGATCGGCATGGTGGCTGGGCGCCTCCATGCGATGGGCTATGAGCCCTGCACGATGCGAAAACGCGCATAAGCGATCTTGCTCAGCCGTTGCCGAAACCTATCTTTAGGAAAACAGCTGGAGGTAAAGGCGATGATTTCACAGAAACTTCGGGCACTGATGACTGCGGCACTGGCATGCCTGCCTGTTGCGGCACATGCACAGGTCGTCGGCGATGTCGGGGTGGACTGGACCGGCAACGATATAAAGATCGAGGCGATTGCTGACCCGAAGGTGAAGGGCATCACCTGCCACATCACCTATTTCGACCGCGGCGTGATCGACCGGCTGAAGAACGGCAACTGGTTCGAAGACCCATCCAACGCGGCCATTTCATGCAGCCAGACGGGGCCGGTCGAGGTGGGCGATATCGAACTCTCCAAGGGCGGCGAAGAAGTGTTTCGTCAGGGCATGTCGCTGGTCTGGAAGAAGCTGGTGGTGAACCGGATCTATGACAAGATCAACGATACGATGATCTATCTCGTCCACACGCGCGAGCTGACGGATGGTTCTGCCAAAATGGCGATTTCAACGGTGCCGCTTTACGGGCAGACGGTGAACTGGACGAAGGGGAAGCCTTGAGGGGTGGGCGGCGCTCTGTCATCCCGGATCAAGTCTACCGCTGTCCGGTCAAGTGGACTGGCGTTCCTGCACAGTTGCTCAAGCGGGGTGGCTCAACGGCCCCACTCTCTCGACGTCATCCTCGGGCTTGACCCGAGGATCCATAACCGTTTGATTTCGTTGATGGCGATGGATCCTCGGCTCAAGGCCGAGGATGACGGCAGTGGGTTTGGCGATGGTGTCTATACATATCTCACGCCTCTCCTCCGCCTGCGTCTAAAGCCGTGTAAATGAGAGTGGCGGATCAAGCGCGGGATGACGGCGCGTGAGGCGAGCGCTCAAAACAAAAAACGGCGAGCCCCAAGACCCGCCGTTCTCGATTTCATCGAATTAATGAGAGCCTTAAGCCGCTTCGCGTGCCAACTCGTCGGCGATGACCGTGTCGAGGTTGAGGAAGCAGACCATGCTTTTTTCCAGCGCCACGATGCCGCGGCAGAAGTTGCGCTGCTCTTCCGGGATGATTTCAGGCGCGGGCTGGAGGTCTTCGGATTTGATGGTCATCATGTCGGAGACCTGTTCGACCAGAAGGCCGACCAGCTTGCCGCCGATATCGGTGACGATGATGGCGGAGCGCTCGGATGGTTCGGTCATCTTCATGCCGAGGCGGCAGGCCATGTCGATGACGGGGATAACCGCGCCACGAAGGTTGATGAGGCCGAGAACATAAGGCGGTGTGTGTGGCATCGGCGTCACCGGCGCCCAGCCGCGGATTTCGCGGATCGCCATGATGTCGATGCAGAATTCCTGATCGCCGAGATGGAAGGACACGATTTCGAGATATGCGCCGGATTGTTTGATGGCGTTCGACATGGTCGCAACTTTTCCTGATGGCTCTCTGGCGGGCCGTTTCTGTTCTAAAGATTATGCGGTGTCGGAATTTTCCGAAGGACATCATGTCGCGCGCGTTTGCGAACCGCTGGTGATTATCATGCCTGAAAACAATTTAAACTTTCCCTAACAACCGGGTGCAAGCATTATCGACAGGGGAGCCCCATGCTTTCACTTATCGGGATGTTGCGCTATAGTTGTTGCATGAGCGCTTTATTATCCCATTCCGGCAAGTTGCTTCTCGGGGCCGTTGCAACGGCTGCGTTTCTGTATGCAACAATCGCCACCTTCGACGGGTGGATGCGCCATGGCACGGATATTTTTTTGTCTGCCGTGCAGAGCGGCATTGCCTGGTGCCTCTGATCGCTGATGTTCTGAATGTTGAGACAAAAGAGCGCGGTTGCGCTTTCACGCGCTTCTTGATTTGCGCAAGATCAAGCGCTTGGCTATCAAGCGGGTAAGGGTGCTTTTGGCGCCATTATAGCTTGTCGAGGAACAGCATGAAAAATATCCGTATCGCGCTTTGGGGTGCTGTGGTCGTTCTGCTTGGCGTTATGGGCTGGCTGACGCTGGAGTTGACCAAGAGCCGCGAGCAGATGGTTGAGGAAGCCTATGGCGTGCCTTTCCAGCTTGTTGCGCAAAATGGCCAGCCGATCACGGAAAAGGCTTTTCAGGGCAAACCCACCGCACTGTTCTTCGGCTTCACCCACTGCCCGGAAGTGTGCCCGACCACGCTGTTCGAGCTGAACGGCTGGATGGAAAAGGTCGATCCGGCAGGCGACAAGCTGCAGGCCTATTTCGTTTCGGTCGATCCAGAGCGGGATACGCCGGAAGTGATGAACCAGTATGTTTCCAATGTTTCCAAGCGCATAACCGGCATTACCGGCGCGCCGGACAAGATTGCCGAGACGCTGAAGGGCTATCGCATCTACGCCAAGAAGGTGCCGGTGGACGATAAGGACCCGAATGGCGATTATACGATGGACCATACGGCATCCGTGATCCTGCTGCGCCCTGATGGTGCATTCGCCGGAACGATTGCTTATGGCGAAAATCCCGATGTTGCCGTGCAGAAGCTGCAAAATCTCGTCAAGTCCTAAAGGATTTCACCTGGGCTCCTCATTCCTGTCCTTGTGACAGGAATCCAGCCAGCCCAAGTCATTGGGCTGAAAAGACTCTCTACGCCGCGCAGACGCGCGTCGACTGGATTCCTGTCACAAGGACAGGAATGAGGGAGGTCGTATTTTCGAATCTGGCCTTTTCTTTTCCGAAAAGCGGCTGCACTCCATTGGACTGACGCCACTTTTATGGCAAATGCTGACGCTGAAGCCATCCAAGGAAAGCGTCTGCCGTGAGCGAAATCCGTCTCTTTGTCACCACCACCGAAGTTCAGGCAGGCGATGTGCTTGATGTGATGTCGGAGGTTTTCGGCGAGGAAGATATTGCCATTGCGACGACCGAGGTGGATGAAAAGCGCGATATCTGGGAAGCCTCGATTTATCTTCTGCTGGAGCAGGAGGAGGAAATTACCGAGCGTTTCCAGACGCTTCTCGCCGCATCTTTCCCTCATCTGAAGATTGAGCGCGAAGTCATTCCCGATGTGGACTGGATCGCAAAATCGCTGGAAGGCCTGAAGCCCGTGCGGGCAGGGCGGTTCCTTGTTCACGGCTCGCATGATCGGGATAAGGTGCGGGTCAATGATCTGGCCATCGAGATCGAGGCAGGGCAGGCCTTCGGCACGGGCCATCACGGCACGACGGCTGGCTGCCTGGAAATGATCGAGGATGTGCTGCGCGCGCGCACCATCCGCAACGCGCTGGACCTCGGCACCGGCAGCGGCGTGCTTGCAATCGCCACAGCGAAGATGCGCAAGGTGCCGGTTCTGGCAACCGATATCGACCCGATTGCCACGCGCGTCGCCAAGGAAAATGCGCGGCTGAACGGCATCGTATCGGGCATTGCCTTCGAGACCGCACCGGGCTTCCATTCCGACTCGTTTCGCAAGCACGGTCCGTTCGATCTCATCATCGCCAATATTCTGGCGCGCCCGCTGATCAAGATGGCGCCGCAGCTTGTTGCGCATCTGGCGCCCGGCGGTACGGTCATCCTCTCCGGCATTCTGGCTTCGCAGCGCTGGAAGGTTCTTTCGGCCTATAACGGCATGCATCTCAGCCATATCCGCACCATCTGGCGCAATGGCTGGGTGACGATCCATCTGCGTCGGGACGTTCTCTGATCCGACGAACGAAAAAGGCGACGCTTGCGCGCCGCCTTTTCGATCGGTCTTGGATGACCGAACCCGCGAACTTTGGGAGGAGAAGCTCAAGCGGGTCAACGTATTCAAAGCTCAAAGCGGTGGAGGGAGGAGCCCCGCTTCGGCCTACCAGAATACGTAGCTGTTATGCGCCTTGCGGCGAAGTTCTTCGCGGTTCTTGCCAATTGCAGCAAGCGTCGTGTCATCGAGGCTCAGCAATGCGCGGCTGACATAGCGGTCGGCCTCACGACGGCGTGCTTCGACAACGCGATCAAGTGCGTTGCGGAAAATCGACTTGGCCATGGTTTTCAGTCCTTTTGATGCGGGCTTTCCTTCGCCCTTTCGATGGTCTTGATATAGTCCGAATGGCCGCTCCGAGGTAGAGAATGAATGGCATCTGTGGCGTGCGTCAAGTGCATACCTTAATTCCGAGCTCGTCGTTTTTCGGTCACACTGATTAATATCTGTGCGGATTTGGGCTGGAAACGAGTGCCTTTCGCTTTCATCTGGACCTTTCTGCCGTGGCCGGGCTATGGTCAGGCACGATTTCAGACAGTTCGGAAAGCATGTGATGTTCCAGTCCTTCGACAACAAATCCACCCCGCAATTCGGCAAGGCGCGCGTTGAAGCGCTGCGCGCGACATTCGATGGGCTTGGCATTGACGGTTTTCTCGTGCCGCGTGCCGACGAGTATCAGGGTGAGTATGTGCCGGAATGTGCGGAGCGGATGGCGTGGATTTCCGGCTTCACCGGTTCGGCTGGCGTGGTGCTGGTCACGCGCAATCAGGCGGTTGTTTTCGTCGATGGCCGCTATACCACGCAGCTTGCCTCGCAGGTCGATCCTGCCGTCTTTACGGGTGGCGATCTGGTTGGAGCGCCGCCCGCAAAATGGCTTTCCGAGAATGCACCGAATGGCTTCCGACTTGGTATAGACCCGTGGCTCCACACCAGCGCGGAACTTTCGCGTCTTGAGAAGGCCGTTGCCGAGAAGGGCGGATCGGTCGTTCTGCTGGCCGCCAATCCGCTCGATCCCCTATGGGAAGGCCGTCCTGCCGAGCCGCTGGAACCGGTGACGATCCAGCCGGATGCCTTCACCGGCACGGCTGCGAGTGCGAAAATCAGCACGATTGCCGAGATCGTTTCCGCGCGCAAGGCGGATGCCGTGCTGGTAACGGACCCGTCCTCCATCGCCTGGATATTCAACATTCGAGGCAATGATGTTCCGCACACGCCACACCCTCTGGCCCGCGCGATCATCCATGCGGATGGCAAAGCCGATCTGTTTCTGGATGAGCGCAAGACCAATGCCGAAGTGAAAGCCTATCTTTCCAGCCTTGCGCGCCAGCATGCGCCTGCCGATATCGAAACGCAGCTTCGCGATCTGGCCAGCAGGGGCGCAAAGATATTGGCGGATGTGGACGTCGTGCCGGTGGAGCTGACGCGGCTGATCAAGGACAATGGCGGCGAGGTGATCGAGGCTTCCGATCCGGTGAAGCTGCCACGCGCCTGTAAGAACGAGGCGGAGCTTGCCGGTTCCGCTGCCGCCCATATTCAGGATGGTGCTGCCATGGTGGAATATCTGGCCTGGCTCGACAGCCAGCAGCCGGGAAGCATCACGGAAATTCAGGCGGTAAAGGCGCTGGAAGCTGCGCGCGCGCGCGTTGGCGAGGCGATGCAGAACCCTCTCAAGGACATCTCCTTCGACACGATTTCCGGTGCCGGGCCTAATGCCGCAATCATCCATTACCGGGTGACGACCGATAGCGACCGCAGACTTCAGGACGGCGAGATGTTTCTGGTCGATTCCGGTGCGCAATATGTAAACGGTACGACCGACATTACCCGCACCGTGGCCATCGGCAACGTGCCGGAGGAGCAGAAGCGGTTCTTTACGCTGGTGCTGAAGGGTGTGATCGCCATCAGCGACGCGCGCTTTCCCAAGGGCACGCGCGGCTGCGATCTCGACTCGCTGGCGCGCATCGCATTGTGGAAGGCGGGTGCCGATTACGGCCATGGCACCGGCCACGGCGTCGGCTCATATCTGTCCGTTCATGAAGGTCCGCAGCGGATTTCGCGCGTGTCCCAGCAGGAAATTCTGCCGGGCATGATCCTTTCCAACGAACCCGGCTATTATCGCCCCGGCGACTTCGGCATTCGTATCGAAAACCTGATCTATGTGCGCGAAGCGGAAGCAATCGAAGGCGGCGACCAGCCCATGCTTTCCTTTGAAACGCTGACCTGGTGCCCCATCGACCGCAGGCTGATACTCGTATCGCTGCTGACGGAAGACGAGCGGGACTGGCTGAACGGCTATCACGCCACGACGCGGGAGAAGCTGATGCCGCTTATTTCGGATGCGGGGGTTAGGGAGTGGCTGGTTGCGGCGACTGAGGGGGTGTGACGTTCTCTCTACACCTCCGTCATCCTCGGCCTTGTGCCGAGGATCTGCCACGTTGCATCCGCTGAAGCGTGATTAGATCCTAGGGACAAGCCCACTACTGTCCGGTTTAAATTTCAGTCCCACATCAGCACCATCTGGTTTGGGGATTTGGACGGTTGTGTGGGTGGTTTAAGGAGTTGGTCGGATCGCCTTTTGTGCATGAGGTTGAGGCGTACGAGGCGGGTGAA
>JAAIGF010281397.1_pt1 | contig 12660 bp, 13 predicted proteins | sample 6487441 | NCBI WGS metagenome assembly JAAIGF01 (sample SAMN13974129, study PRJNA590717) | phyllosphere metagenome | biome: pepper field; feature: multiple bacterial spot infested pepper fields; material: pepper leaves; isolation source: leaves from pepper fields | host: Capsicum annuum ...
CAGAATGATGTTACACGATCTGAGTTTTTACGCTTGATCACAGCATCTTTAGATTAATTTGTAATCGCTTGTAAAAGGCGCTTTTCACGGCAGAGAAGTGCCTTTTTTCGGCTAATGCCGTGTACATTAGAATTTTAATTTTTGTTAAAGTATTTTGGGATACCAATGTACTTATTACATTTGTGCCTATGCTTGGTAGCGAAGAGGCTTTAGAAGCCTATCTTGAAAAGACCTGCGATGCAGAGAATGACTTGTTAAAACGTATTAATAGAGAGACCTATTTGCGGGAAACGATGCCGCACATGTTATCCGGTCATTTTCAAGGTCGTGTATTATCCATGTTGTCGCAGTTGCTACAACCAAAGCTAATTTTGGAGATTGGGACGTTTACGGGGTATGCTACCCTGTGTTTGGCGGAAGGGCTTGCAAAAGAGGGGGTTATTCATACCATTGACATTGACGAAGAAAAGCAGGAGCGCGTGCAGGGATATTTTGATGCCTCGGTCTTTGCTGATCAAATCAATTACCATATCGGCGATGCGTCCGATATTATCCCACAGATCGGAGGTAAATTTGATTTGGTGTTTATCGATGCGGATAAAAAGAACAACCTTTTTTACTATGAGATGTTAATTGATTATGTTCCACGTGGAGGAATGCTTTTGATCGATAATGTACTTTGGAAAGGAAAGGTGCTGTTGGATAATGCTGATAGTCAAACGCAGCGCGTAAAGGAACTGAATGATTTTTTGGCAAGCGATGATCGGGTGGAGAAATTGATCTTGCCTATTAGAGACGGGCTTTTTGTATTGCGCAAAAAGTAATTGTTGAACTAAAAGTAAATATATGCAAAAGACAGGTATTGGTCGGTACATTCTTGTGCTGCTGATGTTTGTGTTTACTGTCAAGACGACAATCGCACAAAAATTTTCACCAAGTAGTTATATTGCTGAACACAAAGCTATTGCACAGCAATTAATGCTTGAAACAGGGGTTCCCGCATCGGTTATTCTCGCTGTAGCGATCCATGAAAGTGCATACGGAAATAGTAGAATAGCGCAACACCTGAACAATCATTTTGGGATCAAAGGTAAAAATAATAGTCGTACGATTCGTTCAGCATACAAGGGGTATAGCTCCGTCAAAGAATCTTATTTGGACTTTATCAGTTTTCTAAAGAGACGACGATCGACGAGCAGCTTATTTGAAGACCAAGGTCAAGAAGATTATAAAAGTTGGGTCAAGGGCATCGGTAGATCGGGGTACTCTACAACAAAAACATGGTCATCGAAGGTGCTGGCGACAATAAATCGCTACAACCTCAACGAATATGACCAGATGTTGGAGCAGCCAAGGCAGCAATTGGCAGAAAGTCGAAACCAGTCAGCAGATATCCTCCTAACAGCGATGGAAAAGCAAGAATCCTCCAGATCGTTTAACAGTGCACAAACCCACATCGTGCGCAAAGGCGAGACGCTTACTACGGTAGCAAAACGTTATGAGATGTCTGTTGAAACATTAAAAAAACGTAATAACCTCCAATCTTCTAAACTTTCTATAGGCCAGCGATTATTATTGTAGATGAAAAGACAGCATTTTTTCCTTTTCTTTATTGCTTTTTTAGTTTTATTTGTTGCGTGTAGGACACATAAATCAAGAGTTTTACAGTCTCCATCTGGACAAACAAACGTTCGTACCGGGACCTTTGGTTCTCCACCAACTCGATCGAAAGGTACTTCCACATCGGGTATAGACTATATTACGCGCTACAAAGATATCGCCGTTTCGGAGATGAACCAATTTGGTATACCGGCGAGTATTAAATTGGCGCAGGCTTTACTGGAGTCGGGAAATGGAAATAGTTATTTGGCGAAGGAAGCTAATAATCATTTCGGTATAAAATGCGGAGGCGTATGGAGCGGAAGGTCTGTCAACAGACCGGATGACAATTTAAATGATTGTTTTCGGGTGTACGATAATCCGGAACAATCTTTTAAAGATCATAGCCAATTCCTGCTTAGAAAACGTTACGAAAAGCTTTTTACATTGGATAAGGATGATTATCGAGGATGGGCAAAAGGACTGAAAGAGGCCGGTTATGCAACCAACCCCCGCTATCCGGACTTATTGATCGACTTGATCGAACGATATCAACTGCATCAATACGACCGAGCGGAACGATCATATGTAGCGAAAGAACAACGCGAAGAAAAGGTGGAGGAAATTATACAGGAAAAAGCTGTCGTAGAACCTGAAGTTAAAACAGAGGAAATAAAAACGGCCGTAGCGATGCTTATCCATGAAGTAAAGGCGACTGACACTTTATATAATATCAGTAAGCGGTACAATGTAACGGTCGAGCAATTGAAGCAACTGAATGGCTTGGAATCAGAAAACCTTTCTATCGGGCAGCTTTTGGTTATTACCAAATAAAAACCTAAAAGGTGTTAAAAATTAAAAACCTAATGTTCTTTCCTGTAGTTTTATAGGCGTGGAAACCATCAGAAGCATATTCATTGTATTTCTACTTTCAATTTCTCCTTTTTCAGGCTTTACCCAAACAAAAACTGTTCAAGGCATCGTTTTTGATAAGGATACGAATCAACGTATTGGCAAAGTGTTTATAAAGAACGAAAAAACGAAAGAGAATACCTTCAACAATGTGAGGGGTGAGTTCGATATGCACTTATCACAGGGCGATTTAATCGTGTCGGAGAAAGAAGGTTTTTTTGCCGATACCATACGTTATAATGGGCAGCAGGTACTTATGGTTTATCTAAAGCGATCATCCATTTATATTCCGGAAGTAAATGTGATCGCGCGGCGATCGCCAGAAGAGGTCTTGAAGCAGAGACGAGAAGATTTTAGCAAAGCATATAAACTAGCCGACCCGGGATCGATATTTTCAGTGGGACCCACCGGTGCGGGAGTAAGCATAGGCTCGATCTTTAACATGTTTAGCCGCGAAGGAAAGAATGCGCGACGCCTGATAAATATCATTCAGCAGGAATACGAGCAGAATGTCGTGGATTCGAAATTTACGCCGGATCTCGTTTCAAACCTAACGGGGCTAAGCGGACAGAAACTAGCTAATTTTATGCGTAATTACAGGCCAACATATAGCTTTGCTTCCTTAGCATCGCCCTACGAGCTCTCCTCATATATTCGCAGCAAGTATGAAATATTTAAATTAAATCCTAACTTGCGCTTTTTACCAACGTTGCCGGACATTAATTTAGAAGTTAATAATTAAGAAAAAGATGCTTAACAGAATCACATTACTTACCGTTGTTTTTATGCTTTGCATTGGCCAATGGAGCTTTGCCCAGATCGATTTGAAAAGACTACGCGCAAAACCGGATACAAACTTAGTTGATGCGCCCAAGTCTCCGGTATCTAATATTAACCAGGTTATTGTGCCCATTCCGAAGCTATCTTTAGAGGTAGATTATTGGAAACATTGGACGAAGTTTGGTATTAATATGAATCAAGCATCTTTTAGCGAAAATTGGGCTGCAGGTGGCGTAAATTCAATGGCGATTGGCGTATTGGGTTGGCACAAATCCGAATATAACAAAAACAACTTGCAATTTACGACGGAGTTGGATTTAAGATATGGTAAAATTAAGAACGAAGATCAACTTGCAAAGAAGAATAATGATCGAATTTTTTGGGATAATAAATTAGCATATAAACTTTCTCGAAGCTGGGCACTATATTTCTCGGTAACAGTGGAATCTCAATTTGACGTTGGATACAAATATGGAAGAAATGAAGCAAATGAGGAGATTATCACGGACACAATATCCGCTTTTATGGCGCCAGGCTATTTCACCGAATCCTTCGGTTTGGAGTATAAGCCAGACAATACCTTTTCACTGCGTTTAGGTACGGGAACAGCTCGACAAACAATATTAATGGATAGTCGCATAGCACCTGGAATAGACGATCCTTCCGTATATGGTGTAGATCCGGGTAAAAATTTTAGAAATGATTTGGCCTTCCAGCTTACCGCGAATCTTGACCGAAATCTTTCCAAAAATCTAAACTTAAAGGCTAGGTATAATATGTTTGCGGATTATAAAGAGCTTAATGATCCAGATCATCGATTGGATGCAGTGTTGACAGCGAAGGTGACAAGTTTAGTAAATGTATCATTGACAGGAATACTCGTTTATAATAGTAATGAGTCTTCACGCGTGCAGTATAGTCAAGCATTAGCGCTTGGCTTAACCTACAGTTTACCTCGATAATATCGCGCAAGTTTGAGAAAAACTGTACTTTTCCTATTTCTGTCAGGACTTATCGTTTCCTGTGGCGCGCCTAAGAACCGTATCTTACAGGCAACCAACGTACCTGTTTTAAGAACCGACACAGTCAGAATAGATATTGACTCTGCTCGCCCATCTGCACTGGGAGAAGCAGCCGTGACCGAAGCGCAACAGGCCGCTATTCCTGCTTTAATGACGATCGAAGATCGTGTGCAACTATTGATGCGTACGGGAATAAATAAGAATGCAGATTGGACGGAAGCGATCCACTACGATGTCCGTAAACCCAACTTCGTTATCATACACCATACTGCCCAGCACAGTATGAATCAAACCATTCGCACTTTTCAGTTGGAGCACACGAAGGTCTCCGCGCACTATGTTGTAGGGAAAGATGGGCGCATTGTGCAGATGCTTAATGATTATCTTCGTTCTTGGCATGCTGGAAAATCCAAATGGGGTAACATCACGGATATGAATTCCATTTCCCTTGGAATAGAACTGGATAATAATGGTCGAGAACCCTTTCCAGAATCGCAAATACAGTCGTTGATGAGTCTTTTGGATACGCTGAAGACAAAATACCAGATTCCCTTTACCAATTTTATCGGCCATGCAGATATCGCACCGACACGGAAAGACGATCCTAGTATGTTCTTCCCTTGGAAGCGATTAGCTGAAAGAGGCTTCGGCGTATGGTATGATGAGTCTAACCTGATTGCTGTCCCTACAAACTTTAACCATGTGGATGCATTGCGTATCATTGGCTACGATGTCAGCAATTTGCGGGCAGCCATCATCGCTTTTAAAAGAAAGTTTATTGTAACGGATGTCAGTGAGGTGTTAACAGATCATGACCGACGAGTTCTTTATAACCTATACCGTCGGTACTTTTGATCGAAAAATTAATTGAAATGCCGTGGCAAAGACGATGACGAGCGCACAGCCAACAAGATTAAGCCATAGATAAGCCATCATATCTGCCTTCCAAATGATGCAGACAATAAACTCCGAAAGGATCGCCGCCCAGAATACCGCCTTACCCATAATCTTCTTCAAGTAAAAAGCTACTACAAATATGCCCAAAATTGTTCCGTAGAACAGTGACCCAAGGATATTTACCGCTTCTAGCAGATTACCTAATTTACTTGCATAAAGTGCTACAACCAAACTGATAATGCCCCAAAAGAGCGTAAATAGACGTGATGCATTGAGGTACCCTCGTTCGCTCCCTTTCTTGTTTACAAAACGTTTATAGATATCGATGACCGTTGTTGACGAAAGGGAATTGATGGCACTGGCTGTGGCTCCCATTGAGGCCAAAAAGATAATCGCGATTAGTAAACCAATAAGGCCTTGTGGAAAGACTGAAGTAACGAAAGCTAAAAAGATGTAATTGTTGTCTTGTACATCGGCCTTCTCATCATTCTTTTTGAGTACCTTTTCTACTTCACCACGTAGTAATTTATCTGCTGAAGCATAATTATCCAGCTGTCCGCGAAGATCGCTGACACGGCTTTCGTCATCTGCCTTTAATGCCCGGACAAGTTCGCCTACCGCGGCCTTTTTTTGGTCAGCAAGTGATTCATGACGATGAATAATGGCATTATATTCATCACGATACTCGCTTTTTTGTACCTTATCTACCTCTACCCTATTAAAAAATAAGGGTGCTGTGTTGAACTGGTAATACGTAAAGACCAACACGCCGATTAGCAGGATGCAAAACTGCATCGGAATCTTCAGTAAGCCGTTCATCAATAAGCCTAGACGGGAATCTCGAACAGAAGATCCCGTAAGGTAACGACCAACTTGGCTTTGGTCAGTACCGAAGTAGGATAGCTGCAGAAAAAAACCGCCTATAAGGCCGGTCCATACCGTATATTGGTTATTCAGATCCCAACTCCAGTCAATGGCATTCGTTTTTCCAGATTTACCCGCAATATGTAAAGCGTCAGAAAAACCTACATCTTCGGGAAGCAGCCGCACCACCATAAATCCGGCAGCGAGCAACGAGGCGAAGATAATCCCCATCTGCAGCAACTGCGTATAGGATACCGCTTTGGTGCCGCCCCAAACGGTATACAGAACAACGGCAGAGCCGATGATCAAAGTAGTGTACGTCACATCTAAACCGAGTATACTGGATAGTATAATGGATGGCGCAAAGATCGTGATCCCGGTAGAAACCCCACGTTGTATAAGGAAAAGCAAAGCGGTTAATACGCGCGTTTTTACATCAAAACGTTTTTCGAGAAACTCATAGGCGGTATATACCTTAAGTTTATGGAAAATGGGAACAAAGGTGATGCAAAGAATGATCATGGCCAAGGGAAGGCCAAAGTAAAACTGGACAAAGCTCATTCCCGAGGTATAGGCAAGACCCGGAGCAGAGAGGAAGGTGATAGCGCTGGCCTGCGTCGCCATGACAGAGAGCCCCACGTTATACCAAGGAAGCTTTCTATCGCCAACGAGATAACCCTCTATATTTTTTATTCCCCGGCTTCTATACATGCCATAGGCGATGATAAAAAGCAAGGTGAGGAAGAGTACAATCCAGTCTGTCGTACTCATGAAAAAAATTCAGTAAACCAGTACATAAATAAAATACAGGCGACAAGCCATATACAAACCAGTATATAAAATTGTCGCCAGCTTTTTACTAAGGGTGGTAAACCGTTATCGATCACTTGGCTTTTCGGGCAATAAAACGCTAACAAAAAAGATAGCGAAAATTAAACCAATAACGATACCACCGATAAAGCCTAAAAATGTACCGCTAACAACGGTAGAAATTAAAGCGCCGAACACTGTTCCTACCAATAAAATAATGCTTTTTGCATCGATAGTTTCGTTCTTTTCTACTTGATTTTCCATTATAATATGTATGCTAATTTTCTTTTGTTAACAAATTTACAAATAATCTAGTAGCTCCGGGAACTCCTACGGGCAATTGTCTAAAAAAAGATAGCCCGGTATACACGAATTTTCCTTTGCCCATTTTATAAATCAACAAGGAACCTTTGTGCGGGGACTCGTTTTTGTCTGCCATTTCTAAAGGTGTCCGATAGCTAGGATCAATATTTTCTGCGAAATACAGACCACGTTCCTGCACCCATCCTTCAAAATCCTGTTTGGTAATTTTGTTCGGATAGTTCAATGCCGGATCGTCGCTTTCCACAAAGCGAACCTCAGCATCTTCCTCTGTGACGCGAGCCCTGGATAAAGCGAAGGGCTTGGGTGCAAACTCATCTTCCTGCAAGCGGCTGTTCACATTGTATTGCATCAACACCACGCCTCCATTGTTGGCGTAACGGTAGAGGATGTCTAGTGCTTTGCCTACTTGTGGGTTGACATTCAGAAGGCGCACGCCGCAGATCACAGCATCATATTGTTCGAGTGCCGAACCATTTAATTTTGCGATATCCAGGAGGTCGACATGTATGCCTAGATTGCGCAAAGCTTCGGGGACTAGGTCCCCTGCCCCCATGATATATCCAACACGTTTCACCGGGTTAACGATCGTGATCGGTTGTAGCTTAAGCGCGATACTTGGGAACCAAGCTTGCCGCGGTATGTGGTCGTAAGCAATTTCCCGAATACCTTTAAGAGGCTGCCCATCGATATTAAATGTTAAGGTCTGCAATGCATTGGCTCCCGTATTGGTAACGGTAATGGTTTTGCTGACACTGTTTCCGCGTTCCGGAAAAGACAGTTCGAACGTACGTGGCGTAATGTCCCATCCCTTTGAGGGCGAGCCAAGCTGAATACTGCTTGCATTGCTTGAGGCCGAGTTGCGTTGGAAAGTGATCTCTACCGTTCTTTTCTCTCCCTGAGGGATGAGCAAAGCTTGCTGTGAAAGGGATGCAGTAATTGGTGGAACCACCTCGAGGTACTCATGCACTTCGCCCCGAACAGGGTCAACAAACCTATATTGTATGGCCTGTTGCACCGTGATGGGTACTTCACCAATCTGCAGGTCAATCTTTGCCAATGGAAGATCGGGATTCATGGGATAGCCATAGTCCGTGGCCTCTACAACAAACCTACCTAGTGTATGCGGTTTAACCAACCAATACGGCTGTGTTATGTCGTTTGCAAGGATAGTTGAAGAAAAGGATGCCACCTCATTCTCGGGGAGTTTTTCGTCGATGTTCTGTCCATTTAATGCTGAAATGCTGGCCTTAACCCCGCGATTACGGACAATGATTTCTGTTTTGAAAGGTACCGATGTGCCAGCAACGGCGCGCGCATTGGAAACGGTAGACTCGATGCGAAGACCGGCGCAGGCTATAAGCAGATCTTCCACTTCTTGTTTTTTTCGCATTTTCCAATAACTATTTGGAAGCTGTTGTATCTCCTTCCATAACTTGGCTAAAGCAGGGATTGAATGCTGTGGGGCACTGTCATCGAAGCTACTTCTCAACATGTCGATATTCTGCTGTATAGCAGCACCACCTTCCACCCTATTCCAAGTAATATCGATCCCGTCGAAAAGATCGTTGCTTGCTTTTTCACCGGCGACATATTCGAAAGATTCGATAAAACGTCCATTGGAGGATGCCGAACCAAAGCCTTGGCTTTTGTGTTGGGATCTGCTAAGCGCTGCTATTTCACCGTAGGACTGCCCCAGCAACGGATTGAAATTTCCTATATCGATCTTTAGTTGGTCTTTGCTTTCTCCCTGCATACGCATAAAACTGGCCGTATTCCAAAGCAATCGTTTTGCTTGCCATACGCCGACCTCTTGGAGTTGCTCGGGAAACTGGTTCGGATCAGCGGCAGCCAAAAATGCCTCATGTGCTAGAATGGCCGATGCTTGGTGGTGCCCATGCCCACCGCGTTCGTCAGGCGGAAAGCGTGTGATGATAACATCGGGCTGCAACTTCCGGATCAACCATACCGCCTCTCGAAGAACCTCGTTCTTCTGCCAAAAGCGAAACGTTTCATCGTAGGTTTTCGAAAATCCAAAGTCGTATGCTGATGAAAAGTACTGCTCTCCACCATCGATACGTCGTGCTTGCAGCAATTCTTGGGTGCGTATCAACCCCAACTCTATGCCCTGCTCGGTGCCGATAAGGTTTTGTCCGCCGTCTCCGCGGGTTAAAGATAAGTAGGCTGTTCTTACTTTTCGCTCGGAGGCGAGATAGGCGATAAGTTTGGTGTTTTCATCATCAGGATGCGCAGCAAAGTAGAGTGCAGACCCTAAGACGGAAAGTCGCTCCATCTTTTGGCGAATTTCCGCAGACGATAAAGATTGCGGTGCCTGCGCAAAAGAAAATTTAACAAAAAAAGAAGCAATTAAGATGCGAATGTACTGTCTGCCCATGACCTAAAAATAGAAAATATTTAGCGGTCCTGAGCGTCTTTTTAGGGTAAAAGTTTTGTTGCTTCGATTGTCAGCTGATGATGTTGAAACCTTCATCGGTAGCAAAAATAAAGGGACTCAAATCGCCATTAGAGTCCCTTTACCAACAATTAAAAATCTTTTTGTCTACAGCTCCAATTCAGCAATTTGAATTTCGAAAAAACCAACCGTAGTTGTCGACAGTTTTTAAAATAGTAACCTTTAGTATTAGTAAAAATAGTATTAATTGCTAGGAATCGTTGACAAGATGAAAAAAAAACTTTTCCACACCAGGAAAGTTATGAACAGGCATAGTCTATAGAGCCTTGTCCTACAATAATCCGTAGGGAAGCATTTGTAACAAAGTGTGCTATTATTTATCGATGGATCCAAGCACACGTTGCATAAAACCGTTCAATGCGTCTTTTTTCGAGGCGCCATCTTTAACCAACTTATCCACTTCAACTGCACCATACATATTCGAAATCAATTCGCCTATAACATCGAGCTCCTCATCTTTTAGTGATGGAACTTCGGTTAGAGCCTCCAAGGTTTCAATGGTTTCCAAAACAAAATCCACATCATTCTGCTCGATAAACTCGATCAGATGTTTAATTACTGGTAACTTCATTTAAAAGATCTATTAGTCCGTCAATTTTGTTGGTTTGTACCTGATTTACCAGTTGCCCATTTTTAAATGCAGCAAAAGTCGGTAGGTTATTCACGTTCGCCAGTTTTCTTGATTCAGGAAATTTCTCCGCATCCACGATCACAAATGAAATATTCTCATTTTCGGTCGAAAGTTTCTTAAATTTTGGCTTCATAATGCGACAGTTCCCGCACCAAGATGCTGAATATTGAACCAATACTGTATCATTGCTATTTACAACTTCTTGTAAAGAGTCATTGTCTAATTCTTGTAGCATGTGTAATATATTTTTGAAGAAAGGAAGGAAAGAATCTCCCTCCTTTCTAGTGAATGAATGTTATTAGTTGGCTGATAGGTAAGAAGCAACACCCTCACGAGTAGCGTTCATTGCATCTTTACCTTCTTCCCAGTTTGCAGGACAAACTTCGCCATGTTTCTGAACATGCGTGTAAGCATCGATTAAGCGGATGTATTCTTTTACGTTACGTCCCAATGGCATATCGTTTACCGACTCGTGAAATACTTTTCCTGTTTCGTCGATTAAATAGGTAGCGCGGTAACTCACTGCTGAACCTTCTACCAAAGTACCATATTCAGGGTGCTCCACTTCTTTCATTTCCAAGATGCCCAACACGCTAGATAAGTTCCGGTTTGTGTCAGCGATCAATGGGTATTCTACTCCTTCGATACCACCGTTATCTTTTGCGGTATTTAACCAAGCAAAGTGTACTTCGGCCGAATCACAAGAAGCACCAATAAGGATTGTATTTCTTTTAGCAAACTCTTCTGCTTGTTCTTGGAAAGCATGCAATTCTGTAGGACAAACAAAAGTGAAATCTTTTGGATACCAAAAGAGTAATACTTTCTTACCTTCTGCCTGTGCTTTCTCAAAAACATTAAGCGCGATGTTGTCACCTAAATAGTCAATAGCATCAACAGTAATGTTTGGAAAATTTTTACCTGTAAAACTCATAGTATTTTGTTCTTTATTTTTCTTTCACAAAAGTACTCTTTTTTTAGGCAGGAATGAATCAAAATTCTTGATCTACTATTGTTAAAATCTATATCGGTTTGCCTTGTGGTATAGATTATGATTATTTAATAAAATCAATAAAAAGACTATTTTTGTGCAGTAGGTTTTTACCTACGGGAAGGCCCCGTAGTTCAACGGATAGAATAGATGTTTCCTAAACATTTGATAGCAGTTCGATTCTGCTCGGGGCTACAGTTTTAATCAGCATAGCCGAACTTAATGTAGGTTTGGCTATGTAGGTTTCCTCGTTATTAAAACGTCATATCACATCGAGTTTCTAAGTTGTTTTGTATCCTTTTTATTTAATATATTATCATATTCAGCCTCTTTTTCCGTCTAAAAGACTATGGAATTAATTTAGTACAGAAACCCAAATAGCCACAAAGGGATCTTATTTTGAAATTCATGTGTGATATCATCTGCTACGATATACCCATTATTTAGATTTTTGATTTGCTTACTCGTTTTATCTTTGCCACCAACTTCAAAGGTATATTGACCATCTACCATGAAATCCCCCTGATCGGCATAGTTAAGTTTATGCAGGTATCCTACCTGATTAGCGAAAAAATTTTCCCGTATATTTCCCCGATTACCATATTGTCGTGCCAATAAAAAATCAGATTAGTGTTTTAGAGATATATCTTAGAAGGCTTTTGCAAGAGGCTAATCGCGTCTCTATATTCCAAAAGACTGTTGGTTGCATTTACTTTATCAGGATAATGCAATTAGGACAATAGTGTACTTCTGTTGATCCCGATTTTTAGCTAAGTTTAGTGGTGTTGGGAAGGAAAGGCACTTTGCTTCTTGCGCAAAACTACTGAAGGAAGAAAGCGCAAGACCGATGCCCGCGAGAAGGTGTTTCATTGTTTGTGATATTTAGACTTGTTTTTAATAAACCATTTAAGGTAAGTTGCGCAGGCTCCCCTTTTCCGAAGTCGGGAATTGAAAAAAATGGAAAGTAGCCTACGTTTACGGGCGATTTGCGGTATGATGAACAAGCTAAAAAGCGTTCTATTGGCAAAGTTTTTGTTAAAGTTCGACGGATAGGCCTATGGTCAACTAAATCCGTGATCAATTAAATAAGTAAGAATATACCAACCGTATGCAGCTCCAAAGACAATACAGCGAGAAGCTTTTATCTATACAGCAAGCTAATGAATCATTGAATAACAGCCTTTCAGGTCAAACGGAAAGGGAAGACTGGTTTGATGTTCTTGCGCAATTTGAAGCTTCTTTTTCACAAGAAAAATCAAAAACACTTTACCATAGATTGTTTGATAAAGGTGCCGATTTTCCAGCCAATCTGTATTTAGATGAAGACGATTACCGTTTTTTTGTGGATAAATCGCGCGCCCTG
>JAAIGF010002442.1_pt1 | contig 12651 bp, 13 predicted proteins | sample 6487441 | NCBI WGS metagenome assembly JAAIGF01 (sample SAMN13974129, study PRJNA590717) | phyllosphere metagenome | biome: pepper field; feature: multiple bacterial spot infested pepper fields; material: pepper leaves; isolation source: leaves from pepper fields | host: Capsicum annuum ...
AGCGATGCAATGTCATCGGCGTGGCGGCCATTGAACACCAGGTCGGTGACCCGGGCGCGCATGCGTCCGGGGCTGATCAGGCGCAGGCGGTACGCCGCCAGCCACGGCCCCACGGTCCACCATGCGCGGCCACGCTGTTCCGGTGTCGCCACGCGTCGCAGGAAGCGGCTGTAGGTATTGCAGGTGGTGACGGTATGGTCGAAATCGAACAGCGCCAGTTCCATTGCCATCGCATCCTCCGCAGCGACACGCCCGCAGGTCAGCGGACCGGCATGCCCGGCAGCGCGCTGCTGTCGGCATCCAGCAGCGCCAGCGCGCCGCCGTCGAAACCGGCCGACAGGATCATGCCTTCGCTCAGGCCGAAGCGCATCTTGCGCGGGGCGAGGTTGGCGATGAACACCACGTTGCGGCCGACCAGCTTTTCCGGCTCGCCGTAGCTGGCGCGGATACCGGAGAAAATCTGCCGCCTGCCCAGTTCGCCCGCATCGAGTTCGAAGCGCAGCAGCTTGTCCGAACCTTCCACGAACTCGCACACCAGCACCTTGCCGATACGCAGGTCGAGCCTGGCGAAATCGTCGATGCCGATGTAGGCCGGTCCGTTGTCGTCCTTCGCTGTCGCGGCAGCGACGGGTGCGGGCTTCGCAGCGGCTGCGGCAGGCGTGGCGGTGGCGGGGGTCGCGGACTGCAGGGTGTCCCTGGAGGCATCGGTCATGGCGTCGATCTTCTTCGGGTCGATACGGGTGAACAGGGGGGTGTATTCGTTGATGCGATGGCCGAGCAGCGGCTGCGCCAGCGCGGTCCAGTCGGCCACTGGCGCGGCGAGGAAGGCCTCGGCTTGGGTGGTGGTGGCCGGCAGCACCGGCTTGAGCGCGGTCACCAGCACGCGGAACAGGTTCAGGCCCTGGGTGCACACAGCCTGCAACTGCGCGTCGGCGCCCTCCTGCCGGGCGATGACCCACGGTTTGACGTCGTCGATGTAACGGTTGGCCTCGTCGGCCAGCGCCATGGTCTGGCGGATGGCCGTGGCCGGATCGTTGCGCTCATAGGCTTCGCGGATGGGTGCAAGGGCATCGACGAAGCGCTGGTACTGGGCAGTGTCCGGGAGCTGGGGGGCCAGCAGGCCATCGAAACGCTTGCTGATGAAGCCGGCGCAGCGGCTGGCCAGGTTGACGAACTTGCCGACCAGGTCCGCGTTGACGCGCGCCACGAAGTCGCCCAGGTTGAGGTCCAGGTCGTCCACGCCGCCGGAGGATTTGGCTGCGAAGTAATAGCGCAGCGCTTCCGGCGCAAGGCCGGCATCCAGGAACGTCCGTGCCATCACGAAGGTGCCGCGCGACTTGCTCATTTTCGCGCCGTCCACCGTCAGGTAACCATTGACGTGCAGGCGGGTGGGCGCGCGATGGCCGGTGCCGTGCAGTACCGCTGGCCAGAACAGGCCGTGGAAGTTGACGATGTCCTTGCCGATGAAATGGTGCAGTTCGGTGGCGGTACCTGAGCGCAGGTGCGTGTCGAAATCCTCGCCGATCATCGCGCACAGGGCCTGGAAGCTGGAGAGGTAGCCGATCGGCGCATCCAGCCATACGTAAAGATACTTGCCCGGATGTCCCGGAATCTCGAAGCCGAAATACGGTGCGTCACGCGAAATGTCCCACGCACGCAGGCCGCCCTCGGCATCCAGCCACTCGTGCAGTTTGGCGCGCACTCCCGCCAGGGCCACATCGCCGGCCAGCCACTCGCGCAGGAAGTGCTCGAAGTTGCCGACCTCGAAAAAGAAATGCTCGGAATCGCGCAGCTCCGGCGCTGCCCCGGAAATCACCGAGCGCGGTTCCTTCAGATCGGTTGCGTTATAGGTGGCGCCGCATACTTCACAGTTGTCGCCGTACTGGTCGTCACTTCCACAGGTCGGGCAGGTGCCCTTGATGTAGCGGTCCGGCAGAAACATGCCTTTGGCTGGATCGTAGAACTGCGCTACCGAGCGGCGGCTGATGTGCCCGGTTGCTTCCAGCCTGCGATAGAACGCTTCGGTGAGCGCCTTGTTCCCATCTGAATTGGTGGAGCCGTAGTGGTCGAAATCCACCCCGAACGCGGCGAAGTCGCGTTCATGGCTTGCCTGTATGGTGGTGATGAACGTTTCCGGCGCGACACCGGCCTTCTCGGCGGCCAGCATGATCGGCGTGCCGTGGGTGTCGTCGGCGCACACGAACCAGGTCCTGCCGCCGGTCATTCGTCGCGCACGCACCCAGATATCGGCCTGGATGTAACCTACCAGATGGCCCAGATGCAGGGGGCCGTTGGCGTAAGGAAGTGCGGAGGTGACAAGCGCGGTTCGGGTCATGGTGGCGGGGTGTTGCGGAGAATCGGAGATTATCGCACGCCCCCGCGCCGGTCGCCGCAGGGGCATGGGCGGGGAGCGGAAATGCGGAACCCGGCCGAAGCCGGGTTTCCTCGGGTTTCAAGCAGGGTGATGGCCTGCTGCATTCATTCGCGCTGCCACGTCTGCGCGCGGCAGATGAAGGCCACGCAGCCGGATACGTCCAGCCTGGCGCCACCCGCCTGCAGCTTCATCTTCGACTTGTAGGTCTTGCCGTTGGCCGGGTCCAGGATGGTGCCGCCGGACCAGCTGCCGGCGCCGTCGGATTTCAGGTTCCAGAGGATGGTCATGCCCTTGATCGGCTTGCCCTTGTTCGCGCCCTGACAGTCGCTGCAAACCGGATTGGGCCCCTTGTCGGACTGCAGTATGTCCACCACCTTGCCGGAAAGCGTGCCGTTGGTGGCCTGGCTGATTTCCACGATCGACTTCACCTTGCCGGTCTTGTCATCGATGGTCTTCCAGCGGCCCACGGCCGAATCGGCGGCCTGCGCCGACAGCGCGGCCATGCACAGCGGCAGCGCCAGCAGCAGGGTCTTGAAGGTCTTGCGCATGGTCCCCTCCCAGGGCATTGGATGGTCGATGCCGGCGTCATCGCCGGCCTGTGCGGACTGTATACCCATTCGGCGGGGTATGGGGCAAGCGGCGGCGCGGAATGCCGCTCATGGCCGGACGCTGCCCGGCGACCTCCGGTCAGTTCCTTGCCGGGCAGAACCCGGCACGACCCGCAGGCGTGGGAGTAACCGGCAAAGCCGATCATGGCGCTTCGTACAACTCCAGCGGCAGGCCATCGGGATCGGCGAAAAAGGTGAAGCGGCGGCCGGTATGTTCGTCCACGCGGACCGGCTCACAAACCACTCCATTGTCGGCCAGATGATCGATGAAAGGCTCCAGTGCCTCTATGCGGAAGGCGAGGTGACGCAGCCCCTGCGCTTCCGGGCGACTGGGGCGCGGCGGCGGCGAAGGGAACGAGAACAGTTCCAACTGGGCGCCATCGGGCAGCGCCAGATCGAGCTTCCATGAACCGCGCGCTGTCCGGTAATGCTCGGCCAGCACCGCAAGGCCGAGCACATTGACGTAGAAGTCGCGGGAACGCGGGTAGTCGCTGCAGATCAGCGCGACGTGGTGGATGCCGGAGAGCAAGGGCGTCATGGGCAATTCGCAGGCATGGGCAATGAGGACTATCACACAACGGTACTGCTGCACATCTCAGAGCCGGCGTGATGGAATTACGAAAGCAATATGTAACGCGCATCGTCATCGTGCGGATCATTGAACAAATAGCTCGGGAGATCCGCCATGACTTCACCTGCATTTTCATCACCCTCTGCAACCGCCCCGTCGACACTGCGGCGCGCAGGTATTCCACACCACTTTCTCGGCGACAGTGAGCCTTCCGTGGAAAAAGGGACGCTGTACATCAAGACTATCGGCAATGTTGCTGCTGCTCCACTCGCGTGCCCAGCCGAGGAGCGCTCTCCAATGCATTCAAACGAATGGGTGCGCTATGTCGACCACCTGAAGGCGACCGGCAGGGTCCCGGGCGCGGGCTCTGGGGACCGTCGGTGCGGTGTCGTCCACGCCAATAATGTCACCGTCATCAACGTGCGCGCGTTCCTGCTTTCCCAGACGGCTCCGGCCGCAGCGGGCCCCATGCCGCACCCTGTGCGTATCGATCACGTGGGCAGCCGGTTCGTCCCGGAAACGCAGTTCGCGGTGAGCGAGGTGATCTGCGAGATACCGGAAGATGAGGCTGTTCTTGACCAGAACCCGGCGGCGTCTGCATATGCAGAGGAGGACTGCGTGCAGCACGGCGATGATCGGATCCCGGCTTCCTGGCTTGACGTTGATTCCGTCAGTACCGGCACCGCAAGGCAGCCGCAGGAGGTGGTGATGGAGGACGCCGATTGTTGGGCTCCGCAGAACGTTCACCACATGGCCGGGGCCTCGTCTGGTATCACACCGCGGCAGGCGATTGACGGTGCGGAGTCAGGACTTGACGAGCATTCCGTTGCGCACGATCACACGGGTATTTCCTGCGACTCGTCGGAAGGCGCACATGGCGATACCGACGATGTCGAGGATGTGCCGAATGGGAGGCAGAGCTGCGAAGATATTGCCGCGACGCATGCCGAGCCGCTCAATACGATAGCCTCCGTCAATGAGGAGCTTTCAATTCAGCCTTCACCGGCGCTGAAGCGCACGAGAAAACTGCAGTTCGCTCCCTACGATGTGGTTGCCTACTATGACAAGAGAAAGTCCGAGTGGGGTCCGGAGGTCGCCATTCCGCCGCGCAGGGGCGAGATATGGGCGCAGCTCCCGTCCGCGAGCGCGAAGGTGCTGCACGCCAAGAGATTCGATGGAAAGTGGAGTGATCTTCCTTCCGACGCAGTCCGGGAAGTCGATTTCCTGGAGCCCAGGGTCGCCTACAAGGTGAGCGGTGGCAGGCTGGAGCGCAAACCGCATTTCGTGTTCCTTGAAAGGACGAGAGCGCCATCGCGTGCGGTTTTCCATGACAGCGCAGGCGAAGCAAGTGAGGTAGATGGATCGGATAACGAAGGCGATGTCAGCTACGACCGCGCAGCAGGCCTGAAGACGTTCATGCAGGGCACCGAGTTGCCGATCGGGCAGGTCGACGTGGATGAGCTTTCCAGCGACGAGGAAGTCGCCTACTTCTGAACGCCCGCTGCGGCTTCAACCGTGCAGCCGTCGACCCGGGGACGACGGCTGCCGTTCCTCTCAGCGCTGCGCTGCGTGACCGTCACCCTGCAGCCAGCGCTCCATTCGCCGCTGCAGGATATCCAGCGGCATGGAACCGTCCTTGAGCAGTTCAGCATGGAAAGTGCGCAGGTCGAACGTGGCGCCCTGGGCCTGGCGTGCGCGATCCCGTAGCTCGATGATCTTCGCCTCGCCAAGCACATTGGAAAGGGCCTGGCCAGGCTGCGCCATCATCCGTTCCACTTCGGCGTTGGCATCTTCGCTGGTCATCGCCGTTTCCTTTTCCAGGTAGGCCACCGCCTGCTGCTTGCTCCATCCCTGCGCATGCAGGCCGGTGTCGGCGACCACGCGGGCGGCGCGGGTCAGCGCGGCATGCAGGTAGCCGATATGGTCGAAGGCATCGGCATACACGCCCAGCGCCTCGCCCAGCGATTCCGCATACAGGCCCCAGCCTTCCACGAAGGCCATGTCGCCGCCCAGGCGACGAAAGCGTGGCAGTTTTTCCAGTTGCTGCTGCAGCCCCAACTGCACATGATGGCCGGGCACCGCCTCATGCAGGTACAGCATGGGCGCGCTCCAGCGCCGTCGCGCGGGCAGGTTGGAAGTGTTCACGTACAACACCGGAGCACGGTTGCCTGCGCCGGGCTGGTAGGAGACAGGCGCAGCCGTAAGCGCACGCTCCGCTTCCACTGGCTGGATGTCCAGCGATGTCGTGGGAGCCGTCTGCAGGACGGCCGGCAGCCGGACCGCTACCTGCTGCTGCAGCTGGCGGTAACGCGCCAGCAACGCGTTGGCGTCGCTGTACTGGAACTGGCGGTCGCTGCGCATGCTGCGCAGCAGTTTGACTTCCGTGCCGCGTAGACGCTGTTCTTTCATCACCGTGGATATCTGCGCGTGCAGGGCCTGCACGCGTTGTTCGCCCCATGCATGCAGCTGCGCGGCATCCTGCGTGGTTGCCGTGGCCTGCCGCAGCGTACTGGCATACCAGGCCTGGCCGTTCGGCAGCGCACCCAGGCCGGCGGTGGTGCGCGTCACCGGCAGGTATTCGGTGGCGATGAATCCGCGCAGCGCCCGGTAGGCCGGCATGATCCGGTATTCGATCATCCGCTTGTACTCGGCGCTGATGCGTGCCTTGTCTTCGGCACTGATACTGTCCGGCATGGTCCGCACCGGCGTCCAGAAAATGCTCTCCTCGGCGGTGGGCTTGATCACCGCGTCCAGCTGCGGCAACACCTTTTCCATGAGGTCGCGTGGCTGCACCACTCCGGCGGCCATGCCCTGGCGCATGTTGGCAATGGCCTGGTCGAACAGCGGCGGGATGCCGAGCGAGCGTCGCGACCAGCGGTCGTAATCCAGTGCTGTGTTGAACGGCTGTGCACCAGCACCGGCGCCGAGAATCGCCATGATGCTGCCCAGGTTGTAGTACTGGCTGATGGGCAGCATCCAGGAGGGATACTGTTCTGCTGCCAGCGATGCACGTGCATCACGGACGAACATTTCATAGCTGAGCAGATCCTGCCCCTGCAGGCCGTCGCTACCGATCTTCTCCACCTTGCCCAGCCATTCGGTGGTGAAGTCGTGCGACTGCTGGCGCCACGCTGCCGACAGGATGTTCGGCAGTTCATCGTTGTAGCGTGCGTCTCCCTGGAAAGTGGCCTGCAGCGGATTCAGCCGCATCGAGGCATCCCAGTAATCTTCGTACAGTCGTTCCAGCTGGCTGGCCTTGCTGGCCAGTGCGGCGGCTTGCCGGGTGGCCGGGGCCGCGGGACGCGGGCGCGGCTTCGGCTTGGCGGCCTGGCGGGAGGGCGCGGCCACGGCGCGTGTGGCCTTTTTCTTCGCGGCTTCGGCGGGCGGCGCAGCGCTGAACATCATCAACGAAGCGAGGGCGACCGCCAAGGCACGGGCAAGCTGGGACATCAGGGACTTCCGTGGAACACAGACCGTGGAGCTTGCACGATCCAGACGCGTACGGCCAGCCGCGGTGTCGCAGTCAGCCTGCGCGATGTTGGCGATCAGTCAGGTGGTCCAGGGTGCCACCACCATGCATTGGGCGTCACTCCGGGCGCTCGCCCGCGCGGGTGAACGGAACGGTATCCGGCGCCACCGCACCGCCGGAGATGATGAAGCTCATCGCCTGGTCCACGGTCCAGTCAGTGGGCGTCAACAGCTCCACCGGGACGATCTCCAGATAACCGGATGTCGGGTTCGGCGTGGTGGGCACATAGACAGCGGCAAGCTCGCGTCCGCTACCGTGTTCACGGATCACCCGTGTCACCAGGCCGACGGACTTCATGTCGCGGTGCGGGAAATCGATGAGTACCACGCGCTGGGTGCTGCCTGGCTGCGTCTGCAGGATGTCCAGCAGCTTCTTCGCGCTGTCGTAGATGACGCTGGCCAGCGGAATGCGTTTGATGACCACGCCGACCCAGCGGAGCACGCGCTGGCCGACCACGCGGCGGCTGGCCACACCCACGGCGAGGATCACCAGCAGGGTCGCCAGCAGCGCCACCACGTTCTGGATCCACTCCGCGCGCACCCAGCCCAGGTAATGCGGAAACGATGTCGCGATCTGTTCGGACAACGGCATGACCAAGGGGCTGGAAATGCCCGACAACAACACGAATACGAACTTCACGACCACCCATGTCAGCCAGATGGGCAGCAGGGTAAGCAGCCCGGTGAGGAACAGGCGCTGCAGGGAAGGGCGGGGCACGAGGGTGGGGGCTTGAAGTGACATCGCCGCATTGTAGCGGTCGGCACGGCTGTCAGCCGCTGGCCAGCACCACGGTCCACAGGCCCTGTTCCGGTTCTCCGGCGATATCGGACGGTTGCAGTGTCAATGTCACCGTGTCGCGTTCCTCCGGGGACAGGGCATGATGCAGTCGGTCGCTGGCATTCAGGGGCTGACCGCTGAAATAGATCTGGGTAACCAGGCGGTCGTGGCGGCCGCGGATGTCGAAATGGACGTGCGGTGCGCGTATCCAGCGATCCTGCCCGTCGATGACGGGATACGGCCCCGGTACGATGGTGCGGAACCGGAACAATCCGTGGCGGTCGCTGTCCTGGCGGCCGAATCCCTGGAACGCAGGATCCAGCGGCGCAGCGATGTTCGGGTCGCTCCTGTGAGCATAGCGACCATGGGAATTGGCCTGCCACATCTCCACCTTGGCGCCGACGACGGGGGTGCCGGCGGTATCGATGATGCGCCCATGCAGGTCGAATACCCGTCCCAGCGCGCGCCCGGCCTGGCCCGCGATGCGGGTGAGGTCGGCATCCTCATCCATGGGACGCATCAGCGGGTAGTACGGCCCCATGATTTCGGCGGCGGTAACGTGATATCGGTTGCGGGCGAACAGGGAAGGGGTGACGAGCGTGCTGGCCGCGATCCCCAGCGACTGCAGCAGGTCGCGTCGATTGATCGATGATGGCATCGGGATGTCCTCATGGCGGGACCTGCGCGGGAGCCGGCAGGTTGTTCCATCATCGACATCATCGACATCGCCGACATGCGGTCAGCGGGACGCATCACAGTGTGCGCAATATCAATCAACCATCATGTAACGGTGCGCTGCTGCCCTCATTCCGGGCCTTGGGTTTCAGCCGGATATAGACCTGTTTGCGTACCCGCGCGACCACCTCGCCGCTGGCATCGATCACATCATTGCTGAACCAGCGCAGTTGTTTGCTGCCATCAGCCGCAGCGGTACGGATGTCCGCGAGGGTGGTGTCATCGATACGGAAAGCCGCGCTCACCGTCCCGCGTCCCGGTTTGATGAACTGGATTTCCGCTGCGCGGTCCCACACGAAGTAGTCCCGGCCGAGCGTATGCATCAGGCCCAGCATCCAGAACGGATCGGTCATGGCGAACAGGCTGCCGCCGAAATGCGTGCCGACGTAGTTGCGGTTCCACGGACGCATGCGCAGCTCGACGGCGATGTCGCGATAGTCTGGCGATATCCGGATGACGTGGATGCCGGAGAACAGGAAGGGCGGCCAGAAATTGATGCCGTGTCGAAACAGGCGGGCGTTCATGATGAGCCGGGGTCAGGAGGGTGTCTTCATCTTAAACATACGTGATGGTATGGAGAAGTCGAAGGTGCCCTCCTTCTGTCCCGGCGCGTCAGCGCTCCGGCGTGGCTTGCGCCATCTTCGTGGTGAAACGGCCGTTCTGCTGCGCGATGGCGGCGCCCTTGTCGGTGATCGCGTCCTGGATGAAGAAACCGGCGGAGGGTCCTTCATTGATGAAGGTCAATTGATGGAATGCGGTTTTACCGCCCCAATCAGCCGACGGAAGCGAGATGAAACGCACGGTATAGGTCTCGTCATCGAAGCGGCCCTGCATCACATAGACGCCATGGTGATCCTCGCCTTCCGAATGAATGCGGTAATAGCCGTTGGCGTGATAGGTGATCGTTGCCGTCGGAAAGGGCTTTTCCTCGAACATGCGCCGGTAGTGAAGGTGCTGCGTGGCTACGACGGCATCCGGGACGGGAAGGTCGAATCCTTCGGCGGTGGCACACGCTGGCGCGACGAGGACGGCCATCAGGCCGAGCCAGGCAGGCGTGGACGGGGAAAAGCCGCAATTGCGCATGTGGACTACTCCTCTGGACGTGGCGGGACCACGTGTGGTGGTCCTACCGTCGCGTGCCGCACATGGAGCGTCCAGAGGCGCATGCGTCATGAAGTGACGCATGCGTGGGGATCAGTCAAGGAAGCGTGATCAGAACAGCAGTGAAGCCATGCGGCGGCGATACCGGCCGACCAGATCGGCATCCTCGATCACGTTGAAGGCATCGATCAGGGCCTTGCGTGGCAGTCCTTCCTGGAAGCTCCGGTCGATGCGCAGCATCTCCAGGAACTGGTCCAGTGCCGCTTCGTCGTCGCCGCCCAGAAGCCGCTGCACGCCGCGCAGGTGCCGCGCCTGCAGGTCGTTGCCATCGGCGGCGATACGCGCATCCAGCGCTTCCGGCGACGGTGCATCCTTCAGCGCGGCAGCGAAAGCAAGCCGCGCGCCTGCCCGTACCGCGCGGTCGTCGGTGGCCAGGTTGGCAGGCAGGCCGTCGATCAGCGAACGGGCTTCATCCACCGCGCCGATCTGCAGCAGGGCGACGGCCAAGTCCAGCTTCAGTTCGGCCTTGTCCGGCTCGGCGGCGATCTGCGCCCGCAGCACGTCCACCTGCGCCTGCGGTTCCAGCGGCGCGGGCTCTTCGGCCTCTGCCGCCGGCTCAGCCGGGGTGATGCCATGTTGGGCGAGGAATTCGCGCAGCTGGCCTTCCGGCAGGGCGCCGGGGAATCCATCCACCGGCTGGCCCCCCTTCACCAGATAGACGGTCGGGACGGAGCGGATCTGGAAGGCGGCAGCGATCTGCTGTTCCTTGTCCACGTCCACCTTGGCCAGCTGGAACGCGCCGTTGTACTCGGCGGCCAGCTTTTCCAGGATCGGCCCCAGGGTCTTGCAGGGGCCGCACCAGGTCGCCCAGAAGTCGACCAGCACCGGCGTCTGCAACGATTTCTGCAGGACTTCGGTCTCGAAAGTATCGGTGGTGGCGTCGAATACGTGCGCTAGTTCGCTCATGGAAGCTCTGGATCTACGACGGGAGACCGATTCTATGGTGGCGGATGCGCCATCACACAACCCGTCGCCCGGATCCGGGCGCGAACATGCTGCCGGATCCGGACCCTGCGCTCAGTTCGGCTTGCAGGACAGGTTGTGGATGCCGCGTGCGCTGATCGGCAGCTGGCGCAGTTCGGCAAGGTAGCGGGCCTCGGCCTGCTCGCGGTCAGCGGCGTCCATGAACGCGAAAATGTTGGTGGCAGTCGGCGATGGTGGATTCCCGCCGAGATAGGCGCTGCAGAGGAAGGAATCCGCATGCGCGGAGGCGATGCCTCCGAAGGCCAGGGATGCGGTCAGCAGCATGCGGGAAAGATGGCGGGGCGACATGGAACTCTCCTGGGAGCGGAAGGAATGGGCCGGATGGCACAAGAGCATGATCCGAGCCGCATTGCCCTGCAGGAATGAGGCAAGTCTGAAAGGCCATGTCGGAACGCGCTCCATCGGGCGGGTTCACCGTCGCCGTCATCAATGGCCGATAATCGTCCTGCCCGCCCCCTGGAATCTGCCATGCCCGCCTGGAAACGCATCGATGGACTGACCGGCCTGCTTGCAGCGCTGGTTTTCGTCGTCTCGGTCGGCGGTTTCGGTGCCGCGCTCGACGGTTACTCGCAGTGGCGTCATCCGGTGGCGTTGCTGGGCGCCGCCGGCGTACCGCATGCGATGGCCTTCAACGTGTTCGGCTGGGGGATGCCGGGCCTGCTGGCGATGGTGGTGGCGCTGCGCCTGCTGGTGCGTTTGCCGGCCGGAAGCCGCTGGTCGTCGCGGGTCGCCGGCCAGCTGCTTTTGCTGGCCGGGATGGCATTCGCCGGCATGGGCCTGCTGCCGCTGGACGTGGAAACACTGGAAGGCCCGGCAAGCCAGGCCCACGCCAGTGCCTGGATGGTCTGGGTGCTGGCATTCATCGCCGGCACGCTGATGTTCGGGGTGGGCATGTGGCGCCGCTCGCCACCGCTGGGGATGCTGGCCATCGCCTGCGGCGCCGTTGCGGCGACAAGCGGGTTTGCCCTGCAGGGTGTGGTGCCGGCGCCGCTGGCCCAGCGCATCACCTTCGCCAGCTGGGCCATCTGGCTGGCGCTGGTACTGCCGATGATGCGCGCACGCAGCGACCGTACCTGACGCCACGGGCACTTCCACGGCTCACTTTTTCATCCTGGTCCGATGCCCTTGCAGGGGCGGCGTCCTCATCCTGACGCCACTGCCTGCCCAAGGAGCATCCGATGAAACTCCGCCACCTGCTGTTCACCGCCGCCACCGGCGTTGCCGCGATGCAACTGGTCGACGTCGCGCGTGCGGACGCCTTCATGTGCAAGGCCGAAATCACCACCCGCAGCGGTACGTCGCGCGAAGTGTCCGCGTGGATGCATGCGGGAACCGTGGACCAGGCCAATACCGCGTGGACATCGCGGCTGCGGGGGGAACACCACCCGCGCCACATACAGTCGCAGCACTGCACCGCGATCTACGGCAAGCCCAGGCACTGAGCGGGCGGGCGTCGCAGTGCCCGTTTTTCTGGCCGCTGGCCGGCTCCGCCGTTCTGGTTGTTTTCCTGATATTTCAATTATTTGCGGTTCCGTTCGGGGCGCGGGAATGGTGTCCGATGGAGGCTTTTGCCGCACTGCGGTACCCTGTGCCGCTTTGCCGCCGCATACGCGTGTTCCATGACCAGCGCTGAACCCATCGCCTACGACCCGCAGCAGGTTGAAACCGCCGCCCAGAAGTACTGGGATGCCACCCGAGCCTTCGAGGTGAATGAAGCTTCGGACAAGCCGAAGTATTTCTGCCTGTCGATGCTGCCGTATCCGTCCGGCGCGCTGCACATGGGGCACGTACGCAATTACACCATCGGCGACGTGATCAGCCGCTACAAGCGGATGACCGGGCATAACGTCCTGCAGCCGATGGGCTGGGACGCCTTCGGCCTGCCCGCCGAAAACGCGGCGATCAAGAACCG
>JAAIGF010079679.1_pt1 | contig 12625 bp, 7 predicted proteins | sample 6487441 | NCBI WGS metagenome assembly JAAIGF01 (sample SAMN13974129, study PRJNA590717) | phyllosphere metagenome | biome: pepper field; feature: multiple bacterial spot infested pepper fields; material: pepper leaves; isolation source: leaves from pepper fields | host: Capsicum annuum ...
ACGGCCTGTTGCAGATGCGCGCCCAGGCGCAAGGCCAGCGCCACCGTCGTCAGGGTCGGATTGGCCTGGCTGGACGTGGGGAAGACCGCTGCGCTGGCGACATACAGGTTGTCGGTCTCGTGCACCCGGCAGTCGGCATCGACCACGCTGCTGCGCAGATCGGTGCCCATGCGCGCCGTGCCGATGTGGTGGCCGCCGTAGGCGCCGTAGCGCGTGATCTCGGTGTCGATGCTGTCCGGGTCGTAGTCGAATTCGCCCAGCCCGCTGCGGGCGATGTCCCGCTTCAAGGCGTTCAGCGAGGCCCGCACCGTGTGCACGTCGGCCGCGCCGTAGCGCCAGTCCATGCGCAGGCGGCGCATGCCCAGGGCGTCGACCTCATCGCCCAGCGTCACGCGGCTGTCGGGGTCGGGCACCTGCTCGGCGTGGAAATCCAGGCTGTACTGCGGACGCCGTGGGTGCACGATGATCGACGGGAACTTGCGTTCGGCCAGGGTGCGATGACGCGCCCAGTGCGCCAGGAAGCGCAAGGTGGCGGGCGCGTCCACCAAGGCATTGCGCAGGTGCGCGAACCAGGTGGCCACGTCGTTGCCCTGGCCGTCGTGCAGGCGCTTGGCGTATTCGTAGGGAATGATGGGCTTGGCCAGATACAGCATGGACAGGACCCCGGTGCGATGTGCCGGGTCGGTGATGCGGGGATGGTGCAGGCGCGCCACGAAGTTGCCGGCCTGCAGGCGTTGCTGTGCCGCCGGCCGCAAGGCCAGCCGACGGCGGCAATAGGTGCCGTCGTCCGCCCGTTCGTAGCCGTGCCATGTCCGGGCCTTGGGCAGGAAGCGCAGGGTGCCGATGGTGCCGGCGATGTGGCACATGTAATAGCGGCCCACCACGTCATGCGCGTTGCCCATGCCCCGGCCGCTGGCGCCGGGGCTGGCCAGCAGCAGGCGCGCGGTTTCCAGCCCGCCCGTGGCCAGCACGTAGCGGCGCGCACGAACCGAGAACTGCACGCCGCCCAGGGTACGGACGCCCAGCCCGACCACCTGGCGGCCGCTGGCGTCCAGGTGCATCGCCCCCGCGTTGGCCTGCTGGATCACGCGGATGCCGTCCCGTTCGAGCCGGTGGCGATAGCGTCGCCCAAAGTCCGTCGGGCAACTGAAGCGTTCAAGCGTGTCGTCGGAAAATGCCCCGCCGTCGAATCCGTCGATCATCGGGCGCATCGGCCGGTCGAAGGCCGTGGCCGCGGTGTAGGCGAATTCCCCGGCTTCGCACAGGCGGTTGGCGGCGGGGTAATAGGGGGCGATCGCTTCGATGCCGATGGGCCAGCCGCTGTGCGGGATGTGCGCCCGGGCGGTGAAGTCGATGGCATCGAAGGGCATGCAGCGTCCGCCCCAGATGGTGGTCGATCCGCCGAAGCGGCGCTCGCGGTATCGATCCAGCGGACTGTGCAGGCGCGCGTCGGCGACCTCCCCGGCGTACAGCGCCTGGGTGGCGGCGTCGGGCTGGTCGCCGCCCGATTCCAGCAGCACCACGTCGACGCCCGCATCCATCAGCGACAGCGCAAGCGCAATGCCCGCCGGCCCGGCGCCGACGACGCACACGTCCGCATCGATCAGCGTGCCGGACGGGATCGAATTCGCGTCCAGGATCATCGCGTTCTCGCGCGCGCAACATCGCGCGTGCATGCTTCGACACGGATTATGGCCGGCGATATCATCCGGGCAACTTTTTCAGCGAGATAAAGCATGTGTGGGATTCTGGGAGGATGGTGGCGTCGGCCGCAGGCGCAGTTGGCACCCCGCTTCCAGGCAGGGTTGGCGGCCTTGCAGCATCGTGGACCGGACGATCGCGGCGTGGAATTCAGCGAGCAGTCGGGCGGCTGCCTGGTGCTGGCGCACACACGGCTGGCCATTCTCGACCTGACGCCGGGCGGCCACCAGCCACGGCATTCCGACGACGGCCGCTACCGCCTGAGCTTCAACGGCGAGATCTACAACTACCGGGAACTGCGCGCTGAACTGGCCGCCGACGGCGTGCCTTTCCAGACCGACAGCGACACCGAAGTCTTGCTGCGTGCCTGGCAGGCCTGGGGCCCGGCCGCGTTGCCGCGCCTGGCGGGCATGTTCGCCTTCACGGTGTTCGATGCGCGCGAGCAGACCCTGACCTGCGTGGCCGATGCCTTCGGCATCAAGCCCCTGTTCTGGCGACACGATGCGGGCGAATTCGCCTTCGCGTCCGAATTGCGCGCCCTGCAGGCCCTGAGCGATGGTGCTCCGCAACTGGACTGGCAGCGCGCCTACGATTACCTGGTCCACGGCGTCTACGACAGCGGCGCGGGCACCTTCACGGCGGGGGCGCAGCGTCTGCCGGCGGGCCACATGGCGACCTGGAAGGTCGGCAGCACGGCGGCGCCGACGCTGGTGCAGTGGTGGCGTCCGACCATCGCCGAACCCACGCGCATCGGCTTCGACGACGCGGCGGCATTGCTGCGCCAGCGTTTTCTCGACAGCGTGCGATTGCATTTGCGCAGCGACGTGCCGCTGGGCGCGGCCCTGTCGGGCGGCATCGATTCCTCGGCCATCGTCTGCGCCATGCGCCACGTCGAACCCGACCTGCCGCTGCACACCGTCAGCTTCGTGGCCAAGGGCTCGCCCAAGTCCGAAGAAGTGTGGGCCGACCGCATCAACGCGCACGTCGGTGCGCTGTCCCACAAGGTGTCGGTCAACCCGGGCGACCTGGCCCGCGACCTCGATCACCTGATCCGCGCCCAGGGCGAACCCTTCGGCAGCACCAGCATTTACGCGCAGTTCTGCGTGTTCCGCGCGGCCCGTCAGCACGGCCTGACCGTGATGCTCGAAGGGCAGGGCGCCGACGAACTGCTGGCGGGCTACCAGGGCTACCCGGCCTACCGGCTGCAAAGCCTGATCGAAACGGGCAAGTTCACGCAGGCCCGGGCTTTCCTGAACGCCTGGTCGCAGTGGCCCGGCCGCAGCCGCAAGCATGCGCTGCGTCACACGGCTTCGCTGTTCATGGGCGACGGTCTGTACCAGGCCTTGCGTGGTCCCAGCGGCAAGAACGATCGCCCGGCCTGGCTGGACGCCGGCCGACTGGCCGACGCGGGTGTCACCATCGGCTATCCGCGCGTCGTCCCCGACGACGCCCCGCGCGGCCGGCGCGTGATCCAGGCGTTGGCCACTGCCTTGTCGCAGCGCGGCCTGCCGGCCCTGCTGCGCCAGGGCGACCGCAACGCCATGGCGTTCTCCATCGAGAACCGCGTGCCGTTCCTGCTGCGCGAGATCGCCGACCTGTCGTTGTCCGTGCCGGAATCCTTCCTGGTGTCCGATGGCGGCGAGAGCAAGCACTTGCTGCGTGCAGCGCTCAAGGGCATCGTGCCCGACGACGTCCTGAACCGCCGCGACAAGGTGGGTTTCGAAACCCCCGAGCACGACTGGCTGCGCGATTCCGGTCCGCAGTTGCGCGCCTGGCTGGCCGATGCCGCCGACGTGCCCTTCCTGCGGCGCGACGCCCTGCTTGCCGGCTTCGACGCCATGCTGGCCGGGCAGGTGCCCTTCAGCTGGCAGGCCTGGCGCTGGGTCAACTTCGTGCGCTGGTATCACCTCGAAGGCATGCGCGCCTGAAGCCGGGCGGCGGGGAGCAGTCATCGTCCCCGCCTCAGAACAGGCGCTCGTCCACGTGCAGCACGTCGCCCGGACGGATCACGTCGGTCAGTTCGGCACGCAGCTTTTCCACCTTCTTGGTGTCTGGGTCGGTGCGGTTGATCGCCAGGCGGCGATCCGAGCCGCGGGCGCTCAGGCCCCCGGCAATCGACAGCGCACGCATCACCGTCAGGCCCGGTTCCATGGGGTAGCTGCCGCCGCGCAGCACTTCGCCGTAGACGAAGAAGCGCGCGACCTCGGGCACCATGACGATGTCGCCTGCCTGCAGGTCGGCATCGTCGATCGGGCGTGACGACGGCGTGCGGCCGCCCACGTACAGATCGATGCGCTCGGCCTCGTTGGCCGCCTTGTCGCCACGGCGCAGCAGCGTCACCGATTCGCCCGCCGTTTCCTTCAGGCCGCCGGCCATCGCCAGCAATTCCAGCACGGTCAGCCGGCCTTCGATCGGGTAGCGCCCCGGCCGCGTGACTTCGCCAAGAATGGACGCGATGCGGCTGCGCACCTTCACCACTTCGACCGCCACCTGCGCTTCGCGCAGGTAGCCGCGTTCGACCAGCAGCCTGCCGATCTGGCGACCGATATCCGCAGGCGACTGGCCGCCGACCGGCATCGGGCCGACCAGCGGCGCGACGATGCTGCCATCGGCACCCACCGTGACCTGCGCATTCATGTCCGGATGGCCGAACACATTCAGATAGAGCGTGTCGCCCGGGCCGACGCTGGCGATCGCACCGCTGACCACGGTCGACGGCACGACGGTTTCAGGCGCCAGCCGTCCCGGGTGGGGCAGGGCGTCCTGTGCCTGGACGCTGGCGGCCAGCATCAGGCCTGCCAGCGCGGTGGCGAGCTTCTTCACGACATGCAGTTGGAACAACAGAATTCTCCTGCGCGCGCCCGGTCGGGCACACGACGAATACCGCGCAGGGCGGCCTTCAATAAGCGGACTTGCCGCTGACCACCACCTGCAGGGTCATGAGCAGGATGCGCAAGTCGAAACCGAGCGACCAGTTCTGGATGTACTCGTGGTCGTATTCCACCCGCCGGCGCATCTTGTCCAGGGTATTGGTCTCGCCACGCAGGCCATTGACCTGGGCCCAGCCCGTGATGCCCGGCTTGACGGTATGCCGCAGCATGTAGCCGGCGATCTGGCGCCGATAGATTTCATTGTGGGCGGCCGCATGCGGGCGCGGTCCGACCAGGCTCATGCTTCCCTGCAGCACGTTGAGCAATTGCGGCAGTTCGTCCAGCGAGGTGCGGCGCAGCCAGCGGCCGACCGGGGTGATGCGCGCATCGCCCGCCCTGGCTTGTACCACTTGTCCGGCTTCGGCGGCTTCACCCACGTACATGCTGCGGAACTTGTAGATCGTGATGCGCTGGCCGTCCTGCCCGTAGCGGACCTGCCGGAAAATGGCAGGGCCCGGCGAATTGAGCTTCACCGCCAGCGTCACACCGGCCATGACTGGCGCCACCGCCAGCAGCAGTGCACCGCCGACGATCAGATCGAAGGCCCGCTTGAGCGGTCGCGACAGGCCCACCATCGGCAGTTCGTTCAAGGACAGCAAGGGCACGCCGGCGATGTCGCTGGACGACATCTGGAAGTAACCGAAGGCACGCGCTTCCGGCACCACGTAGATCGACGCGGTGGAATTGCCCAGCACCTCCAGCAGCCGCTTGGCGTCGGGGTGCTGCAGCATGCGGATGCCGACGAAGACGATGCGATAGGCATTGTTGGCCAGGGCGGGAATGGCTTCTTCCATGCCACCCAGGTGCGTCAGCGGCGGATGCGGCGAGGCGTCCAGATCGGCCGCATCGCCGAAGTAACCGGCCACTTTCATGCCCAGCACGGGCGAGCGGCGCAGGCGCATGGCCAGCAGCCGCGACTCGTTGCCCGGCATCAGGAACACCGTACTGCGCACGCTGCCCGGCCCGCCGTACAGGCGCACGGCCGATCGCCGCATGGCCAGCAGTGCCGCCAGCATCACCGGCAGGGTGACCACGGTCCAGGTCGCGACGACGCTGCGCGGCACGGCGTCGGCCAGCCCCGGAATGAACAGATAGGCGGCCAGCGCCACCAGCACCAGTTGCATCCATCGTTCGATGGCGCGTCCCAGCATGTAGGCCGTGCGGCGCGCGCTCAGCAGCAGACGGAAGCGGTGGAAGATGGCGAAGCTCGCCACCATGATGACCACCAGCATGGTCTTGTCCGCGCGCTGCACGGGCAGGTCCAGTTTCCAGTGGGCACCCAGAAAGGTCGCGGCAGCCAGGGCGGCCGCACCGATGCCGACCAGGATGAAGAACAGCTGGTCGTGCCGGCTCAGGTTGCTTCGCGCACTCATCGGCCGCCACCCGCCGGGTTCGATTGCCGCCATTCACGCCAGCACAGTTTCAGGAACAGGCGGTCGTCCACCAGATACCGGCGCCACAGTCGGCGCGGGTCGGACGCCAGCCGCCACAGCCATTCGAAGCCCGCGCGCTGCACCCAGCGCGGCGCGCGCCGCTGGCGGCCGATGGCGAAATGCATGGCGGCACCGACGCACAGGGCGACGCCGCCCGGCAGGCTGTCGGCATGACGCAAGGCCCACTTTTCCTGTTTGGGCATGCCCACGCACACGCAGATCACGTCGGCCTGCTGCGCGCGCACCCATTCGGCGGCCGCATCGCCTTCCGGCCCTTCCGGGTCGAACTGCATCGAGGGGCAACGTATGGCCACGCGGATACCGGGGAAGCGGCGCGCGAACGCGGCCTCCAGCTCGGCTTCCTCGCCCGGCTCGCCACCCAGCACGGCCACCCGCCATCCTCGCGACGGCGCCAGCTCGCACAGTTGCAGCATCAGGTCGGCGCCCGTCACCCGTTCGGGAAGCGGGCGGCCGAGCAGGCGGCTGGCCCAGACCACCGGCATGCCGTCGGCAAAAATGTAGTCAGCGCTTGCATACCTGCTGCGAAACGCCTGCATGCCGTCCAGGCGAACCAGGTGATCGACGTTCGGCGTCACCACCACGCGCATGCGGCCGTCCCGCCGGTCAGCTACGTCTGACAGCAATGCGATGGCCTGAGTCTGCGTACAAGCAAGTACATCCAGATCGAATAGCCGTACGGTCGGGGGCAACGACAAACAGGACTCCGTGGGGAAACGCAACGCGGCCGTGGTGTTGCAAATTGTATGCGGGTGCCCGCTTCGTTGCTACGCCAGACGAGCAGGTGTGGCGCGCAGCGAACGTGAAATTCATCTGAAACAATGAGGGCTGTCATTTTCCCTTACGTTTGCTGCGCTGCACTGGTTTCACCTGCGTGGGGTTTTCTCCGGCTATTCCCGGCGAAGGGGCCTCCGCTACGCTGGATCGATCAAAGGAGGTCGATCATGGATGCGTCGCTGCAGGTCAAGACGGCTGCCCGGCAGGCGCCTGACCCGGTGCGTCAGGCCGAGGTGGTTGCTGCATTGCGGGAAGTGCTGCCGGCCCACCTGATCCTCCATCGGGAAGAAGAGGTCCGTCCGTTCGAATGCGATGGCCTGTCGCTGTACCGGGAACTGCCGATGGTCGTCGTGCTGCCCGAGAACGAGGCCCAGGTCCGCGCCGTCATGGCGACCTGCAAGCGCCTTCAGGTGCCGGTGGTGGCGCGCGGCGCGGGCACCGGCCTGTCGGGCGGCGCGATGCCGCATGGCGCAGGCGTGCTGCTGGGGCTGTCCAAGTTCAATCGCATCCTGCGCATCGACCCGCGTTCGGCGACTGCCGTCGTGCAGCCGGGCGTTCGCAACCTGGCGGTGTCCGAGGCGGCAGCGCCCTACGGGCTTTATTACGCACCCGACCCGTCCAGCCAGATCGCCTGCAGCATCGGCGGCAACGTCGCCGAGAACTCAGGTGGCGTGCACTGCCTGAAGTACGGGCTCACTATCCATAACGTGCTGCGTGTGCGCATGGTGACCATGGACGGCGATGTGTGCGAACTGGGCGGCGAGGCGCCGGACTCCCCGGGCCTGGACCTGCTGGCCGTGTTCATCGGTTCGGAAGGCATGCTGGGCGTGGTCACCGAAGTCACGCTCAAGCTGGTGCCGCGTCCCGCATTGGCGCAGGTGGTGATGGCGAGCTTCGACCGGGTCGAGGCGGCTGCCACGGCGGTGGCCGGCATCATCGCGGCGGGCATCATCCCCGCCGGGCTGGAAATGATGGACCAGCGCGCCACCGGCATCGTCGAGCCCTTCGTGAACGCGGGCTACGACCTGGACGCCGCCGCCATCCTGCTGTGCGAGTCGGACGGCACGCCCGAAACCGTCGCCAGCGAAATCGACGAGATGATCGCCGTCTTCGAACGCAGCGGTGCCACGCGCATCCAGTTGTCGTCGTCCGAGGCCGAGCGCCTGCGCTTCTGGGCCGGCCGCAAGAATGCCTTCCCGGCAGCGGGCCGGGCCTCGCCCGACTATTACTGCATGGACGGCACCATCCCCCGTCGACACCTGGGCCGCGTCCTGCTGGCGATCCAGGACATGGAACAGCGCTACGGACTGCGCTGCGCCAATGTCTTCCACGCGGGCGACGGCAACCTGCACCCCCTGATCCTGTTCGATGCCAACGACCCCGACGAAGTCACTCGCGCCGAAGACTTCGGCGCCGAGATCCTGGAGCTGTGCGTGCAGGTCGGCGGCACGGTCACCGGCGAACACGGCGTGGGCATCGAGAAGATCAACCAGATGTGCGTGCAGTTCACGCGCGAGGAGCTGGATGCCTTCTGCGCCGTCAAGCACGCCTTCGACCCGGCCGGGCTGCTGAACCCCGAAAAGGTCGTGCCCAGCCTGGCGCGTTGTGCCGAATACGGCCGAATGCACGTACACGCAGGCGAACTGCGCTTTCCCGAACTGCCGCGTTTCTGACGCGGATCACAGGCCGCTTCTTATGGACTCCCTGCTTTCCGATCTGCGCGCCCGCGTCATCCTCGCCCAGGCCAGCGGCAAGCCGCTGGCCATTCGCGGCGGCGGCACCAAGGCCTTCCTGGGCCTGCCGATGACCCACGGCAACGAGCTGGACATGAGCCAGTACAGCGGCGTGATCCATTACGAACCCACCGAACTGGTGCTGACCGCCCGTGCCGGCACCACCTTGCGAGAGATCGACGCCCTGCTGGCCGAGCAGAACCAGATGCTGGCCTTCGAGCCGCCGCGTTTCGGCGACGAGGCGACGCTGGGCGGCTGCGTCGCCGCTGGCCTGTCCGGTCCACGACGCATGGCCGCGGGCAGCGTGCGCGACTATGTACTGGGCGTGCGCGTGCTCGATGCGCACGGCCGGGTGCTGCGCTTCGGCGGCGAAGTGATGAAGAACGTCGCCGGCTACGACGTCTCGCGCCTGATGGCCGGGTCGCTGGGCACGCTCGGCGTCATCCTCGATGTGTCGGTGAAGGTGCTGCCCCGGCCTGCCGTCGAACGAACGCTGTGTTTCGCCCTGGATGAAACCGCCGCGATCGAGCGGATGGCGAGCTGGGCGGCCCAGCCGCTGCCCATCAGCGCGACCGCCTGGACGGCCGGCCAGTTGACGGTGCGGCTGTCGGGCGCGGAAAGCGCGGTGTCGTCGGCCTGTGCCCGCCTGGGCGGCGATGACGTCTGTGCCCAGCCGGCCCAGGCATGGTGGGCATCGCTGCGCGAGCAGGATCATTCCTTCTTCGACGTGCGTCCGCTGTGGCGCCTGTCGGTGCCCGCCGTGGCGCCTGCACTGGGCCTGGGCGACACCTTGATCGAATGGAACGGCGCCCAGCGCTGGCTCGACGCACGCCTGCCCGCCGAGGCGATCCGTGCCGCCGCGCGTGCCGTTGGCGGCCACGCCACGCTGTTCCGTGCAGCCTCGCCCGACGAGGCGCGCAAGGTCGGCGTATTCCAGCCGCTGGACCCCATCGTCGAAGGCATCCACCGCCGCCTGAAGAGCGAGTTCGATCCGAACGGCATCTTCAACCCCGGCCGCATGTACCCCTATCTCTGACTCCTTCGCACCAGGCCATGCAAACCCATCTTGCCGATTGGATTCGAGACACGCCCGAGGGCGAAGAAGCGCAGGACATCCTGCGCCGCTGCGTGCATTGCGGGTTCTGCCTGGCGACCTGTCCCACCTATCAAATATTGGGCGACGAGCGCGACAGCCCGCGCGGCCGCATCTACCTCATCAAGCAGGTGCTGGAAGGCCAGCCCGCCACGGTCGAAACACAGCGCCATCTCGACCGCTGCCTGACCTGCCGCAATTGCGAAACCACCTGTCCCTCGGGCGTGCAGTACGGCCGCCTGGTCGACATCGGCCGCCGCGTCGTCGACGATGCCGTGCCCCGGCCGCCTGCGCAGCAATTGTTGCGGGGCGCCCTGGCACGCGGCATCGGCTCGCCCTTGTTCGGGCCGGCCATGCGGGCAGGGCAGGCCGTGCGCTCGCTGCTGCCCGCGCGTCTGCGCGCCAAGGTGCCGCCGCGCCGCCCCGCTGGTGCCCGCCCACGCACCGACGCCCACGCCCGGCAGGTGCTGATGCTGGCGGGCTGCGCCCAGCCGGCCATGATGCCCAGCATCGACGCCGCCACCATCCGGGTGCTGGACGCCGTCGGCATCGGCACGAACATGGTGCGGGGCGCCAACTGCTGCGGCGCGGTGAAGTTCCACCTGGACGAGCAGGATGCCGCCCTGGCGCAGATGCGCGCCAACATCGACGCCTGGCTGCCCTGGCTTGAAAGCGGCCGGGCCGAGGCCATCGTGCTCAACGCCTCGGCCTGTGGGGCCATGGTGCGGGAATACGGACACCTGCTGCGGCACGACGAGCAATACGCCGCCCGCGCGCAACGGGTGTCGGACAGCGTGCGCGACGTGTCCGAGATCCTGGCCGAACAGGCCGTGCCCTTGAAGCAGCGTTTGAAAAGCGCTTTGTCCAAGGGCCCCGTGGCGTTCCATCCCCCATGCACCTTGCAGCACTGGCAAGGGCTGCGCCCGGTGACCGAACGCCTGCTCCGTGATCTCGGCTTCGACCTGGCCCCGTTTTCCGACAGCCATCTTTGCTGCGGTTCGGCAGGCACGTATTCGGTGCTGCAACCCACCTTGTCGGCGACCTTGCGCGAACGCAAGCTCGCCACCATCGCGCAAGCCAGGCCGACCATGATCCTGTCGTCGAACATGGGGTGCATCGCCCATCTTCAACATGGCACCGACACGCCGGTGCGGCACTGGATCGAAGCGGTGGACGCCGCGCTGGCGGCGTCCTGAATCCTTAGGACGCCAACGCAGCAGTCAGGTTTCGTCGTTGGTCAAATACGCCTGATGGCGCGGATCTTCCAGCGCCTGGCGCGCAAAGCCCGCCATCATGTATTGATCGATCAAGCCCATCAGTTCGGCCGGTTTTAGCGCACGCCCATTCACCCGTGCCTGCGCCATACGCACCTGGATCGTATGTTTGCGCTTGCGCCAGATCGCACCGGGTGTGCCGACGCGCCGCTTCGCCAGCACGGGGGCGGGCGTTTCGGGGTCCAGTTCGATAAAGATGTTCACGCCGTACGCGACGACGACGTGCACATTGGCGATGGCGGTGACAGGCAGCGGCGCCGTGCCATTGACGAATTCGAAATGGGTGGGCGTCAGCAGCATCACCGGCTTGCCTGCATTGCGCATCAATTGCACGCCGCGCGCCGCCAGCAGCAGGGCGCAGACCAGGAGCCCGACGCCTACCCACATCAAGGACGAATCTGCGCCAGTGCCCGAGGCGCCGGCCATCATGTTCAGCCCCAGCAGCGCAAGCGGCACGCCCAGAACGAGCATCAGCACGCCCAGCTTGCGCGCACCCTCGCAGATCAGCGTTTCCGCCTCGACCGCCGTCGCATGCTGCTGCAGCAGACCGACCATCTCGGCCTGGTTGGCATGGATGTCGCCAAGCAGGTCGGTGGTCAACTGACGGCGCAGCGCGGCGCAGTCGACAATCGCGGCGTCCAGGGCCGCCAGCCCCAACTCGGCATCCAGCGGCCGGGTGCCGGTCCGCACCGCGTCGTCCAGGCCGATCCCGGTCGCATCGATGCGGGCCCGCGTGGGTGGGTGCGAATCGGTCGGATGGGGCAGGCGTTCGGCCAGGGCGTCGGGTGGAACGGCAAGCGTAGCGGCCGCCACCTGCCGCAGCAGCTTGTCGACCAGGTCCGCAGGCGCGTCCTCCGGCGACTCGATCACCTCGTCCAGCCACTCGTCGATCACCGGGAACACGGCGGCGGTTCTCACCAGGGCCGATGCCGCCGCCGCGTTGCCGACCAGGCTCGCACCCGCCGCATCGGCCTCGGTTTCGCGCAGACGCTCCCAGCCGCTGACGGCATGATCGAAGCGTTCCAGGAAGTATTCGCCCAGCAGGAATGCCGGGCGCATCACCCACCGCCCCATGGCATCCATGGCCATGCGTTCTTCCAACGTGGCCAGGCTGCGCACCGCGCCGTCGTAGATGGGCACGAAGCGGATGCCGTACTCCGTGTCCGCCCCCGCGAAATGGGCCAGTTCGTGGCCGATGATGGCGCCCACTTCGTCACGCTCGAGCAGGCCCAGCATCACCAGCGGCACGTAGAGCGTACGGCCTTGCAAGGCCTCGCCTGTCGGCCGTACCAGCACCGGGCTGGAGGTGACATAGAAACCCGACTCCAGACCGACCACGATGTGATCGGGCATCAGGGCGCCCAGCTTGGCGGCCAACGACTCCACCTGGGTCCAGAGCCCCGGCGCCTGTGCACGCGTCACTACCCGGCCCAGCACCTCGCGCGGCTCCAGCTTGAACATGCCCAGCATCAGCGGCAGCCGGCGCAGCGCCTGCCAGCCGGCATAGAGCAGGCAGAGTGCCCCGATGATGGCGAAGATCATCAGCCTGACTTCGCCTTCGGACAGCCTTCCCATGTGCCAGAACGACATGCCTTCGAACACCAGCACCCCGGCCAGCGTCGTGACCAGCAGGCAGACATGGCCGACCAGCACGAAGGGCAGCAGG
>JAAIGF010248734.1_pt1 | contig 12623 bp, 12 predicted proteins | sample 6487441 | NCBI WGS metagenome assembly JAAIGF01 (sample SAMN13974129, study PRJNA590717) | phyllosphere metagenome | biome: pepper field; feature: multiple bacterial spot infested pepper fields; material: pepper leaves; isolation source: leaves from pepper fields | host: Capsicum annuum ...
CAAGACCACCCTGATGGACGTGATCACCGGCAAGACCCGGCCCAATAGCGGCGTAGCGTTCTTCGGTGAAACCTTCGACCTGACCCAGATGAGCGAGGTCGAGATCGCCCAGGCCGGCATCGGCCGCAAGTTCCAGAAGCCAACGGTGTTCGAGGCGCTGAGCGTGTTCGAAAACCTCGAACTGGCGCAGAAGACCGACAAATCGGTAAGGGCCAGCCTGCGCGCCAGGCTCAGCGGCGAGCAACGCGACCGCATCGACGAGGTGCTGGCCACCATCCACCTCGATGCCTCACGGCAGCGCCCGGCGGGCCTGTTGTCCCACGGCCAGAAGCAGTTCCTGGAGATCGGCATGCTGCTGATGCAGGACCCGCAACTGCTACTGCTCGACGAGCCGGTGGCGGGCATGACCGACGCGGAAACCGAATTCACCGCCGAGCTGTTCAAGTCCCTGGCGCGCAAACACTCGCTGATGGTGGTCGAGCACGACATGGGCTTCGTCGGCAGCATCGCCGACCACGTCACCGTGCTGCACCAGGGCCGCGTGCTGGCCGAAGGTTCGCTCGACGCCGTGCAGGCCAATGAAAAGGTGATCGAGGTTTATCTGGGACGGTAAAGGATTCGTAGGGTGGATGACGCTTTTTTCATCCACCAAGGCATCACACGGTGGATCGAGCGTGAGCTACGCACCCCGACCACCTACGCAAAGGACATCGACATGCTGCAAGTCCAACAGCTTCACCAGTACTACGGCGGCAGCCATATCCTGCGCGGCCTGTCGTTCGACGCGAAGGTCGGCGAAGTCACCTGCCTGCTCGGCCGCAACGGCGTGGGCAAGACCACCCTGCTCAAATGCCTGATGGGCCTGCTGCCGGCCAGGGAAGGCAGCGTGCAGTGGGAAGGCAAGACCATCACCGGCTGCAAACCTCATCAGCGGGTGCACGCCGGTATCGCCTATGTGCCCCAGGGCCGGGAAATCTTCGGCCGCCTGACGGTGGAAGAGAACCTGCTGATGGGGCTCTCTCGTTTCAGCGCGAAGCAAGCCAAGGAAGTCCCGCCGTTCATTTACGAGTTGTTCCCGGTGCTGCTGGAAATGAAACAGCGCCGCGGTGGCGACCTGTCCGGCGGCCAGCAGCAGCAACTGGCCATCGGCCGCGCCCTGGCCAGCCAGCCGCGCCTGCTGATCCTCGACGAGCCCACCGAAGGCATCCAGCCTTCGGTGATCAAGGAAATCGGCGCGGTGATCAGGAAGCTCGCCGCCCGTGGCGACATGGCCATCCTGCTGGTCGAGCAGTTCTATGACTTCGCCGCCGAGCTGGCCGACCAGTACCTGGTGATGAGCCGCGGCGAAATCGTCCAGCAGGGCCGTGGCGAAACCATGGAAGCCGATGGTGTACGTGGGTTGGTGGCGATCTGAGCGGCAAAAGAGCGCAGCTGTATCTACGCGGTAATCGCTTACGCGGTTATTCTTGCCGTCCGCCACCGCTCAGCCCTCACCTGCGGGCCAACCTGCAGGCGTCCAGGTGGCGATGATCCGCGTCGACGAGCCCGCCCCGGCAGTCGACAGCAGCCGCTTCGCATAACGGCTCAGCGATTCTTACTGACGACAGACAAGAGGCAGAACATGACCCAGGTAGTTTTCATCACCGGCGCCACCTCCGGCTTTGGCCGCGCCACCGCTCGCCGTTTCGCCGAAGCAGGTTGGGGCCTGGTGCTCAGCGGCCGCCGCCAGGAGCGCCTGGAAGAACTCAAGGCCGAACTGGAGAGCAAGGTGCCTGTGCATATCGCCACCCTCGATGTGCGTGACGCCACTGCCGTGCAAGCCCTGGTCGACAGCCTGCCGGCGCCGTTCGACCAGATCCACGCGCTGGTCAACAACGCCGGCCTGGCCCTGGCGCCGGAAGCCGCGCAGAAGGTGGCCTTGCAGGATTGGCAGACCATGATCGACACCAACATCACCGGCCTGGTCAACGTCACCCACGCCGTGCTGCCCAAGCTGCTGGAAACAGGCAAGGGCGCCAGCATCATCAACATCGGTTCGGTGGCCGGCGAATGGCCGTACCCGGGTGGCCACGTGTATGGCGCCAGCAAGGCGTTCGTCAAACAGTTCAGCTTCAACCTGCGCTGCGACCTGGTGTCCACCGGCGTGCGCGTCACCGACATCGCCCCTGGCATGGCCGAGACCGAGTTCACCCTGGTCCGCACCAAGGGCAACCAGGCTGCCTCCGATGCGCTGTACAGCACCACCACGCCGTTGAGCGCGGAAGATATTGCCGAGCAGATTTTCTACGTCGCCACCCTGCCCGCCCATATCAACATCAACCGCCTGGAAATCATGCCCAGCCGTCAGGCCTGGGGCCCGTTCGCTGTCGACCGCGACAAGTGATCCGACCCGGGGCCGGCCTGCTGGCCCCATCCGACAAGAGGCGCACCATGCCTGCCGTTATCCGCGACGCCACCACCGATGACCTGCCCGCCCTGCTCGCCATCTACAACGATGCCGTGCTCAATACCACGGCGATCTGGAACGAGCGCCCCGTGGATCTGGCCAACCGCCAGGCCTGGTTCGACGCGCGCGCCGCCCAGGGCTACCCGATCCTGGTGGCGGTCGACGAGGCGCAGCAGGTGCTGGGCTACTCCTCTTTCGGTGACTGGCGGCCGTTCGAGGGCTTCTGCAATACCGTCGAGCACTCCGTGTACGTGCGCCACGACACGCGCGGTCAGGGCCTCGGGCCGCTGCTGATGCAGGCGCTGATCGAGCGCGCGCAGGAGGTTGGCAAGCATGTGATGGTCGCCGCCATCGAGAGCGGCAACGCCGCCTCGGTGCGCCTGCACGAGCGCCTGGGCTTCACCATCACCGGGCAGATGCCTCAGGTCGGCTGCAAGTTCGGGCGCTGGCTGGACCTGACCTTCATGCAACTGATCCTCACGCCACAGCGGAGCGCGCCATGATGACCCTGCAGATCCGTCAGCTCGACGCGACTGACTTCGAGGCCTGCCGCCAGGGCTTGATCGCCCTGCTGATCGACGCCGTGGCCAACGGTGCATCCGTGGGTTTCATGGCCGATATCGACGCGCGGCGGGCGAGTGCTTACTTCGACGAGGTAAATCGGCTGCTGGCCAGCGGTGCGTTGGCCATCTGGGTCGCTGAAGAGGATGGAAACGTACTGGGTTCGGTGCAGCTCAGCCTGTGCCTGAAACCCAATGGCTTGAATCGCGGCGAAGTGCAGAAGCTGCTGGTGCTGAGCAGTGCCCGCCGCCGTGGCATCGCCCGCCTGCTGATGCAGCAGCTGGAAGCCCACGCCGAGCGATTGCAACGCGGCCTGCTCTATCTGGATACCGAGGCCGGCAGTGATGCCGAAAACCTCTACCGTACCCTCGGCTACACCTGTATCGGCGGCCTGCCGGACTACGCCTGCGGGCCGGACGGTCAGTACCGCGCCAACGCGATCTACTACAAGACCCTGTCACGCCCCAACTAGCGCAGCTGGCTGTCCTTGCTGCCACGCCGGTTGAAGCCGCCGGCCTTGGCCTGCTCCCGGTCGGCCTGCGCCTGGCAGTTCACGCACAGATGCACGCCGGGAACGGCCTGGCGCCGCGCTTCGGGAATCGGCGCATCGCATTCTTCGCAATGGGTCAGGCTTTCGCCTTTGGGCATCTGACTGCGCGCGCGCTGCACGGCGTCTTCGATGGTGCTGTCGATCTGTTCCTGCACGGCGCCGTCTTGCGCCCAACCGGTGGCCATATCGCTCTCCCGAAAAAATCATGTCTACCGGAAGATAGGAGCGTGCACAGGGGCTTGGCAAGCGGCAGCCGACGGCGGACGAATCGGCTCGCGTTGCGCGGCCGCTGTCCGGCGTGGCGGGTGAAGCGGGGTTATTCCTTGACGTTCATGAACTCGTCGGCCCAGGCCACGTAGTCCTCGGGCTGGGTGTACTTGTGCGCCAGCTCGGAGGCACTGAGGTCACTGCCAACCGCATTACGCTGCTCGCGCAGGCAGTCGTAGGTGGCCTTGATGGCGGCGAAATAGGCGGCATGACCGTTGACCACGATGCGAACACCGAGCTTGGCGAGGCGCTCGTTGTCGCGCAGCTTGGGGTTGCCGTAGGTCACCAGCATCAGCGGCACACTGAGGTGCTCGGCGATCTTTTCCAGATGCTCGAAGTCCTCGACACCGACCATGCAGATGGCATCGGCACCGGCCTTCTGGTAGGCCACGGTGCGTTTGATCACCTCATCGACGCTGAGCACGCCGGCGTTGGTGCGGGCGATGATTGCCAGGTCCGGGTCGACCCGTGCTTCCAGCGCTGCGCGTACCTTGCCGACGCCTTCGGCAATGCTGATCAGGTCGGTCGACTTGCGGTTGAATTGTGCAGGCAGCAGGGTGTCTTCGATGGTCAGTGCGGAAATGCCGGCACGTTCCAGTTCGACCACGGTGCGCATCACGTTCAGGGCGTTGCCGTAGCCGTGGTCGGCATCGGCGATCACCGGCAGGCGGGAAACACGATGGATACGGGTGGCCTGCTCGACGAACTCGCTCAGGGTGATCAGGGCGAAATCGGGTGCCGCCAGCACCTGCAGCGACGCCACGGAACCGCCGAGGATACCGACTTCGAAGCCAAGGTCGCCGGCGATGCGCGCGGACATCGGGTCGAAGACCGACGCGGTGTGGTAGCAGGAACTCGAAGCCAGCAGGGTGCGGAAGGCGCGCCGCAATTCATGGTGGGAAGCACGTTGCATGTTGGTCATAGGCATGGTCCAAAATGTCGGATGAATCGGGTGCTCGACAGCCTTGTCCCGGCCGTCTGGAGCGAATTCTTGTGGCTTGTTGCGACCGATGGGCCTGGCCCCAGCAGTTGCGCGAGCGGCCAGGCGCAGCGCGCGGATTCAGCTTGCGCAGCAAATTCCCCGCCAACTCAGCGCGGGGCGGCGGGCGGCTCTACATCGGGCAGCCACTGGCGGAAAATCGCCGAAAAGCTGCCATCTCGGCGCATTTCCGCCAGTTCCCTTTGCCAGGTGGCAACGACGGCGGGGTCGGTATCGCGGGAGAACGCGATGTAATAAGACGACTCCATGAACACCATCTGCGGCTGCACGTCCGCCGGCTCCAGCCCTGCAGGGGCGAGCATGTCGCGCAGCAGGATGTCCTCGAGCAGGATCAGGTTGCCGCGGCCATGGGCGAACAGCGTGACCATGGTCTGCGGCGTCGGCACGCCATACAGGTTCTGCAACCCCTTGGCCTGCAGCGCCTCGTAGCTGTACCACTGCTTGGGCACTGCCAGAGGGCCGCTGGCGGCCACATCATCGAGGCTGTCGACCTGCATGCCGCTGGATTTCAGCGAATAGAAGCGCACCTTGCCGTGCAGGATCGGGCCGACCCATTGAAAGCGCTGTTCACGTTCTGGTGTACGCACCATGGCGAACAGGGCCACGTTAGGACCGCGCTGTGCCAGGGTGTAGGCGCGGGTCCAGGGCATTATCTCGATCTGCGCGTTGGCACCGGTTCGCTCGATAAGCTCGCGCACCACATCGACGCCAAAACCGCGCAGTTCGCCGTCTTCCATGAATGCGGTGGGTGGGCCCGGCTCGGTGAGGATGCGCAGCTCGGCGTCCGCGCGTGCACACAGCAGCAACGCGAGAAACAGCACCCCATAGCAACGCAGCGGGCCCATCTGGCCATCCCCAAGAACGCTTGAACAAAATCGACTGCCGGGCGGCGGATCGGCACTGGCGGGCCGGCGACACTCACCTTGCAGCTCAAGCTGGCAATTTTAACCCAGTGACCGGCCAAATTCAGCAAGCAACGGCGCCGAAGCATCGTCGGCCGGCCAACCGCCGCATCCAGGCGCCGAAGGACTTTGTGGTGAATGCACCGACAATCGGGCTGGCGCCAGCGCCTCAGGCAGGCGATCATCGGCGCTCGCCCCTCAACGCGTATCGACATGACCGACACCACGCAAGCACCTGCCGCACCGCACAAACCCCGCCCGTTCATCGACCTGCTGATCAGCATCGTGATCCCGTCGCTGATTCTCATGAAGCTCAGCGGCGACACACGCCTGGGCCCGGATGGCGCGCTGGTGCTGGCCTTGGCATTCCCCCTGGGCTGGGGCGCGTTCGAGCTGCTCAAGTACCGCAAATTCAACTTCGTGGCCCTGCTCGGCCTGGTCAGCGTGATCCTCACCGGCGGCATCGGCCTGCTGCACCTGGACAACCAGTGGCTGGCCATCAAGGAAGCGGCGATTCCCGGGCTGATCGGCATCGCCGTGCTGGTATCGACGCGCACCCGCTATCCGTTGATCCGCACATTGCTGTTCAACAAGACGGTGCTCAACGTCGACAAGATCCACGAGCGCCTGGAACAGGGCGGCCACACTCAGCGCTTCGAAGCACGCCTGCTGCGCGCCACCTACCTGCTCAGCGGCACCTTCTTCTTTTCCTCGGCGATGAACTACGTGCTGGCCAAGTGGATCGTCACCAGCCCGGCCGGCAGCGAAGCCTTCAACGATGAACTGGGCCGCATGACCCTGCTCAGCTACCCGATGATCGCCATTCCGTCGATGATCATGCTGATGGCCATTTTCTACTACCTGTGGCGCACCATTCATGACCTCACCGGCCTCAAGCTGGAAGAGATCATGGCCAACGCCGAAGCCGACAAGAAGTCCTGACAGCCCAGCGCCTTGCCGGATATCTACGCCTACTTGGGGCTGTTCACCGCAGCTTTCGGCGCGGCGACCCTACTGCCACTGCAATCCGAAGCGCTACTCGTGGCGCTGTTGCTCGGTGGCGGGCAGGCGGCTGGCATGCTGGTTCTGGTCGCCAGCCTGGGCAACGTGCTGGGCTCGCTGGTCAACTGGTGGCTGGGGCGTTATCTGGAGCGGTTTCGCGACAGGCGCTGGTTTCCGGTCAGTGATCGGCGCCTGTTACAGGCACAGCACTGGTACGGGCGTTACGGGCGCTGGTCACTGTTGCTGAGCTGGCTGCCGGTGATCGGCGATCCACTGACCCTGGTCGCCGGCATCATGCGTGAGCCGCTATGGCGCTTCATGCTTATCGTCACCCTGGCGAAAACCCTGCGCTATACCGTGCTGGCCGCGGCCACGCTGGGTCTGGACCGGTAAAAAGACACACTCGGTAACGGGCTGCGAAACCGTGCCAGTTGAGCAACCGGCCCGCCTCCGGGATACTGCGCACCCTGTACACCCACATCCCGCCGGGACATACCCTGGGAAAGGGTCTGAACAATGGGTGCTACAGCTCATCGAATGCAGAGTCGACTGTCCGTAAAGACGTAAACAGGGGATCGCCGTTGCAAGGTACCAAGCCCACGATGAAACGCAGTGACCTGATCTGGACGCTGATCGGGTTGTGCGCCGTGGTCGCGTCCTGCTTCCTGCTCTACCGCGAAGTGCGCAATATTTCCCTCGATGAAATCGCCGGTAGCCTCAAGGCCATTCCGCACCTCAACTGGATTCTCGCCGCCATCGCCACCCTGGGCGCTTATTCGGCATTGGCCTGGTACGACCGCATAGCCGTTGCCCACCTGGGCAAGAAGATCTCCTGGCGCTTCATCACCCTGTGCTCATTCACTACCTATGCCCTGGCCCACAACATTGGCGCCTCGGTGTTTTCCGGCGCGGTGGTACGCTACCGCGCCTATCGCACCAAGGGCCTGACGCCCCATGAAATCGGCATCCTGATCGTCTTCTGCTCGTTCACCTTCGCGCTCGGCACCTTACTGGCCAGCGGCTGCGTACTGGTGCTGCAACCGGAGCTGATTCACCGTGTACTGAATGTAACACCGCTGGTTTCGGTGGTTGTCGGCGGTTTCCTGCTGCTGCTGGTCGGCCTCTACGTGCTGGGCTCCTGGCTGCAGTTCAAGCCCTGGACGTTTGGCAAACTGCATGTCGAGTACCCGCGCCTGCGCATCGTTGGCCGCCAGTTGCTGGCCGGCCCGCTGGAGCTGGCCTGCGCGGCGGCGATCATCTACTTCGCCCTGCCCGAGGCACACAACCCCGGCTATATGGTGGTGCTGGGGGTGTTCCTGGCTTCCTTCTCCCTGGCGCTGCTGTCCCATGCCCCTGGCGGCCTGGGCGTGCTGGAAGTGAGCTTCCTGGCGGCGCTGCCGGAGATCCCCGCACCGGACGTACTGGCGGCGCTGATCGTGTTCCGCGGCTTCTATCTGCTGCTGCCATTCGCGCTGTCGCTGATCGTGGTGCTGGGCTTCGAGTGGGGCCAATGGCGCATCCGCCGCGGCGAAGTACAAAATCCTCCACTGCCCTGACGAAGCGGCAGCACTGGCGCCTCATTTGGCCTAGAATGCGCGGCCGTTTTTTCAGGAGCCGCGCGTCATGTCCCTTTCCACACCAGCCCGTGCCTGCGGCATCGACTTCGGCACCTCCAACTCCACCGTTGGCTGGCTACGCCCGGGCGGCGAAACGCTTATCCCGCTGGAAGACGGCAAGATCACCCTGCCCTCCGTGGTGTTCTTCAACCTCGAAGAACGCCGCCCGGTCTATGGCCGCATGGCCCTGCACGAATACCTGGAAGGCTACGAAGGCCGCCTGATGCGCTCGCTGAAGAGCCTCCTCGGTTCCAAGCTGCTGAAGAGCGAAACCGCGGTCATGGGCAGTGCCCTGCCATTCAAGGACCTGCTCGGCTTCTTTATCGGCGAGCTGAAGAAACGCGCCGAGGCGGTGGCCGAACGGCCATTCGAGGCCGTGGTGCTGGGTCGCCCGGTATTCTTCGTGGATGACGACCGGCTGGCCGACCAGGAAGCCGAGAACACCCTGGTCGCCGTGGCGCAGAAGCTCGGGTTCAAGGACGTGTCCTTCCAGTACGAGCCGATTGCCGCGGCCTTCGACTACGAGTCGACCATCGAGCGCGAAGAGCTGGTGCTGATCGTCGATATCGGCGGGGGGACCTCGGACTTTTCCCTGGTGCGCCTGGCGCCCGAGCGCCGTCAGCAGGCCGAGCGCCAGGACGACATCCTCGCCACCGGCGGCGTGCACATCGGCGGCACCGACTTCGACAAGCAGCTCTCGCTGGCCGGCGTGATGCCACTGTTCGGCTACGGCAGCCGGATGAAGAGCGATGCGCCGATGCCCACCAGCATGCACCTCAACCTGGCGACCTGGCACACCATCAACATGGTCTACGCCGCCGCGTCGCAGCGGGCGCTGCAGAACATGCGCTACGACATCGTCGACCCGACCGGCATCGACCGCCTGTTCAAACTGATCGAGCAACGCGCCGGCCACTGGCTGGCGATGCAGGTGGAGGAGAGCAAGATCGCCCTGACCGAACACCTGCAGCACCCCATCGACCTGCAGCGCATCGAGACCGGCCTGGTCGCCGAACTGACCCGAGCCTTGTTCGAAGACAGCATCGCGCCATTGCTCGAACGCATTCGCGACAGCGTCACGGCGCTGCTCGCTGATGCCGGCGTGGGCCTGGAACAGGTCGATACGGTGTTCTTCACCGGCGGCTCCAGCGGCGTGCCGGCGCTACGCCAGAGCGTGGCGGCTTTGCTGCCCAATGCGCGCCACGTGGAAGGCAATACCTTCGGCAGCATCGGCAGCGGCCTGGCCATCGAAGCGAAGAAACGTTACGGCTGACACACGCCGACAATGCGCTGCTACCCGTGAGGACGGAATGCTTTATATTTCCATCCTCACGAAGAAAGGACGGTCGTCATGCACACCCTCGAACGCATCTACCCATTGAAGATGGACGAGCGGCTGGCGGCCGACCAGGCAACCCTCGACCTGCATATGCAGCGCTACGGGTTCGCCAGCCGTTTGCTGAATGGCCAGCGGGTGCTCGACATGGCCTGTGGCTGCGGCTACGGCAGCGCGCTGCTGGCCGAGCAGAACCCGGACAAGCAGATCACCGGTATCGACATCGACCCCGAAGCGATCGCCTATGCCCAGGCGAATTATCAGCGGGACAACCTGCGCTACCTGTGCGCGAACGCGGAAACCTTCGCCGACAGCCAGGGCTTCGACAGCATCGTCAGCCTGGAAACCATCGAGCACCTGCCAAACCCGCAGCGCCTGGTGGACAACTACGCCAGCCTGCTGGCAAAGGGCGGGCGCATCATCGCATCGGTGCCAACCACACCGACCCTGGATGGCAACCCTCATCACCTGCACGACTTCAGCCCGCGCAGCTTCCATGCGCTGTTCCGGCGCCACGGGCTAACGCCAAAGGAACGCTACGAGCAGATCCAGCGCTGGGAGTTTTCCGGACTGTTCAAGAAAGGCAGGAAGGAAGCGCGCGCGCATCGCTCCGAGGGCGTCGGCAACGCCGTGCTGGCGTATTACCGCAGGCACCCGCTGTACCTGTTCAAGCGCCTGTTCTCGATCCTGCGCTATGGCGCCAGCAACCGTTACCTGACCTGCCGATTCAGCGCGGAATAGTCAGGGCTGAACACGGCGCTAAGTGGCGATACCGAATACAGGCCGTTCGTAGGGTGGACGACGCTTTATCCGTCCACCGCCCTGCGGTCGCAATGGTGGACAAAAAAGAGCATTGTCCACCCTACGAAACGGCCGGCTGCTTATGCCTTGCACCCGCCCTTTAACGCGGAACGGCAGGCTTCTTGAACGGTTTCTTGCCCTTGCCGGCACCGGCACGCTCACGCGCGGCCTGCTGGTTACGCGCTTCAGCAGCCGCCTTGGCCTGCTCGCGCTTGTCCCAAGGCTTGCTGCCGTCGCTGCCGCGCGGCGGCAGGCCGGTGTGCTGGGTGAGGATGCGACCGCCAGCCGGCTTGCCACCGCCATTGCCAGCGACCTTCTTGCTGCCGGCCGGCGTGGAGTTCTTGCGGCGGGCACTCTGGTACTCGTCGGTCTTCGGCTGATAGGCCGGAATCAGCTGCTGCTTGCCATCACCGATCAGGTCGCCGCGGCCCATGCGCAGCAGGGCTTCACGTAGCATCGGCCAGCCCTTCGGGTCGTGATAGCGCAGGAACGCCTTGTGCAGGCGGCGCTGCTCCTCGCTCTTGACGATGGTCACGCCGTCGCTCTTGTAGGTGACCTTGCGCAGCGGGTTCTTGCCCGAGTGGTACATGGCCGTGGCGGTGGCCATCGGCGAGGGGTAGAAGGCCTGCACCTGGTCGGCGCGGAAGCCATTGCCCTTGAGCCACAGGGCCAGGTTCATCATGTCTTCATCGGTGGTGCCCGGGTGGGCGGCGATGAAGTAGGGAATCAGGTACTGCTCCTTGCCCGCTTCCTTGGAGTACTTCTCGAACATGCGCTTGAACTTGTCATAGCTGCCAATGCCCGGCTTCATCATCTGGTTGAGCGGACCTTCCTCGGTGTGCTCCGGGGCGATCTTCAGGTAGCCACCGACGTGGTGGGTGACCAGTTCCTTGACGTACTCCGGCGACTCGACCGCCAGGTCGTAACGCAGGCCAGAGGCGATGAGGATCTTCTTCACCCCCGGCAGTGCGCGGGCGCTGCGATATAGCTGGATCAGCGAGGAGTGATCGGTGTTCAGGTTCGGGCAGATGCCCGGGAACACGCAGGACGGCTTGCGGCACGCGGATTCGATTTCCGGGCTCTTGCAGGCGATGCGGTACATGTTCGCGGTGGGCCCGCCGAGGTCGGAAATGACCCCGGTGAAGCCCGGCACCTTGTCACGAATTTCTTCGATCTCGCGGATGATCGACTCTTCCGAACGGTTCTGGATGATCCGCCCTTCGTGCTCGGTGATCGAGCAGAAGGTGCAGCCACCAAAGCAGCCACGCATGATGTTCACCGAGAAACGAATCATCTCGTAGGCCGGAATCTTCTCCTTGCCATACGCCGGGTGCGGGATGCGCTGGTAGGGCATGCCGAACACGTAGTCCATCTCTTCGGTGGTCATCGGGATGGGTGGCGGGTTGAACCACACGTCGATCTCGCCGTGCTTCTGCACCAGCGCGCGGGCGTTGCCCGGATTGGTTTCCAGGTGCAGCACGCGGTTGGCGTGGGCATAGAGCACCGGGTCGTTGCGGACCTTCTCGAAGGACGGCAGGCGGATCACCGTCTTGTCGCGGGTCATGCGCGGGCTTTCCAGCAGCTGCACCACCTTGGCTTCGTTGGGATCCTCGACCTCACCTTTCGCCTGCTCGATGGCACAGGCCTCGGTGTCCTGCGTATTCACGTAGGGATTGATGATCTTGTCGACGCGACCGGGACGGTCGATGCGGGTCGAGTCGACCTCGAACCAGCCCTCGGGCGTATCGCGACGGATGAAGGCGGTGCCGCGCACATCGGTGATGGACTCGACGCGCTCGCCACGCGACAGGCGCTGGGCGATCTCCACCACCGCCCGCTCGGCGTTGCCATAGAGCAGGATGTCGGCGGTGGCGTCCATCAGGATCGAGCGGCGGACCTTGTCCTGCCAGTAGTCGTAGTGGGCGATCCGGCGCAGCGAGGCCTCGATGCCGCCGAGCACGATCGGCACGTGGCTGTAGGCCTCCTTGCAGCGCTGGCTGTAGACCAGGCTGGCGCGATCCGGTCGCTTGCCGGCGACGTTGCCCGGGGTATAGGCATCGTCAGACCGGACCTTCTTGTCCGCGGTGTAGCGGTTGATCATGGAGTCCATGTTGCCCGCGGCCACCCCGAAGAACAGATTCG
>JAAIGF010316316.1_pt1 | contig 12621 bp, 7 predicted proteins | sample 6487441 | NCBI WGS metagenome assembly JAAIGF01 (sample SAMN13974129, study PRJNA590717) | phyllosphere metagenome | biome: pepper field; feature: multiple bacterial spot infested pepper fields; material: pepper leaves; isolation source: leaves from pepper fields | host: Capsicum annuum ...
ACCTTGAGGTCGAGCTCGCTCGCGCAGCGCTCCGCGATGGTCAGGCCGAAGAGGCCGGACCCGACGACGATGAGGTCATAGGACACGCGGGATCGCTCCAAATGCTTCGAGGGGCTGGACAACCGCTACAGGCTACCGCACACGCGTTCGGCCAGATGCGCCATGTCGTCACCGATACAGTCGGAGCATGGCACGCGTCTTCGTCGATCTCCTATTCTTCACCGGCAAGCGGGGCGGCACGGAGACCGTCGTTCGAGAGCTCTACTCCAGGCTGCGCGGGATCCCCGATCTCGAGTTCGTCGGCTTTGCGAGCAAAGAGTTGGCCGCAACCGGAGCGCCTTGGTTCCCCGGACGCCTCATCGATTCCGGCCTGAGCACCGACAACCGCGCGCAGTGGCTTTGGGGAGAGCTGTTCGCCGTGTCGAGCGCGGCTCGAAAAGTGCAGGCGGACGTGATCCACGCCCCGGCTAACTTCGGTCCCGTTCGTGCTTCGGTACCCGTTGTGCTGACGCTGCACGACGTCCTAGCTTTCAAACGTCCCGAGTTCCTACCCAGCCGCCTGACCGTGCTGCCCACGAAGTACCTGATCCGCGGCGCGGCGAAGAACGCGAAACACATCGTTACCGTGTCTGAGGAGGCGCGGAAGGACATCCACGAGATCCTCGGGCTACCCCTCGACAACATCTCGGTGGCCTATCCAGGAAGCACGGGCGCCTCTCCGGTAGAAGACATCTCGCGCAAGCGCGATCGCATCTTCAGCCTCGGCAACCGGATGAAGCACAAGAACTTCCCGCGACTGATCGAAGCCCTGAGCCTCATCCCGCCCGAGCGGCGCCCCGTGCTCACCATCTCGGGCAGCCATGGGGACGACCCGCTTCGCGCCGATGTCGCGCGTCACGGCGTCGAAGATTGGGTTGATCTGCGCTCGTGGCTCGCGCGAGAGGAGGTCGAGAACCTCTACGCGACGTCGGCCGCCGTGGTCTTCCCGACCCTGTTCGAGGGCTTCGGCCTGCCCGTCCTCGAAGCGATGGAGCGGGGCTGTCCGGTGCTGTGTTCGGACATTCCCGTTTTGCGGGAGGTCGGCGGTGAGGCGGTCGTGTTCTTCGATCCGCTCGACCCCCGTGCGATAGCCAGCGCCATCGAACGGTCGCTCGCTGACCTTCCTCTGCTTGAAGCTAAGCGCAGCGCAGGCTACGAACAGGCGAGCCGCTTCAGCTGGTCGGCCCATGCGACGCACTTCGCCGCCGTGCTGCGAGAGACTGCCGCAGGCTGAGCTGGCGGCTGGGTCGTGCTGTGCTGCATACGATACCGCGCCATCCACTCAGCCCACACGGATCTGCTGCGTAGCAGCGGACCAGACGAGCGTTCCCCGTTCGAATCTGATGAGGCACTCGACGGGGTTGCACTCTTCGGCGGACGTCGGCCAGCCGAGGTTGCTGGTCGGACCACCTCGCTGGCGATAGTTGTTTGCGAGACCGCTTCCGCGGTGATACGAGAAAGCGCTCACCCCGTCCTTGGCATACGCGTACACGTTCCGGAAGTCCTGCTGTGCGCCGCCCGAAAGCGAAGCAACTCCGCCGAGAGGCGCGCCCCATCCCTTCGACACGCCTCCCGCCTGCGACCATGACGGGAACAGGCGCGAATCAACTGTCGCGATGGTGCCCGAATGAGCATCGCGGACCAGATTCCCACGCTCGAAAGTCACGACACAACCTCCGGGCGAGCATGCGTCTCCAGAGGTCGGCCAGCCAAGCGAACCGGTCTCCCCTCCCCGGCGCACGTACTCCTGTCGCAGCGGGCTCGACGCTCCCCAGCCGATCGCAGAGCGACCATCTTGTCGGTAGAGCGTGCCGTTCCTGAAGTCCTGCCGCCATCCGCCGATCGACCGCGTTGCCTCGGACTTCGCCGGGCCGAGCCAGTGCTTCAAGGCTCCTTCGGCGTGCCATGCGTCAGCAAGCTCCTTCGGTACGAGCAGCGTCTGCTGAGTTCCGAGGTCCCATGTCAGGGTGCCTCGTTCGAACGAGATCATGCAGCCGATCCCGTTCTCGCATGTCTCAGCGGACGTCGGCCAGCCGAGCTGCCCATTCGGGCCGCCGAGTGCGGCGTAGCGCCCCGTGAGTGCGGTGCCACTGCGCAGCAGCTGAGCTTGACCCCCCTGCTTCACGTAACCGATGCCGTTCCGGAACTGCTGCGTGACGCCACCTGCCACTGTCGCAGCCTCACCGGTTGGTGTGCCGACAGCACTCGATGGTCCTCCAGCATCTCGCCAACCGGTGAAGAGAGAGGGATGCACGGAGCTGACCCGCCTTGAGACCGCGTCCTGGACGAGATTACCGCGTTCCAGTGTGACGACGCATCCAGCTGGGGAGCACGCGTCTCCCGAAGTCGGCCAGCCGAGAGCGCCAGCCTGTCCGCCGCGGCGCAGGTACTCGCGCTGCAAGGCGCTGGAAGTGCCCCACCCCACGAACTCCCCTCCATCCTTCAGGTAGAAGGTCCCGTTACGGAAGCTCTGCTTCCATCCGCCGTCGACAGCGACCATGGGTGCGATCGCCGGGCCCGCCCAGTGGGCGGCGCCTCCGCCTGCGAGCCACTCGGTCCCGAAGCGCCCGTGGAGCAACTCGGTACGTTTCGTCTCCGCATCCCATGACAGGGCCGCCTTATCGAACGGCACCCAACAACCGGCGGCCACGCAGGACTCGCCGCCGCGGGGCCAGCCGTAGCTGCTCGTCGGGCCACCGGCTGTCGTGTACTGACGGAAAAGACCGCTCCAGTTCCCGAACGACGACAGCACACCTGTGGCAGTCCGGTAAACCGTGCCTCCAGTGAAGGCCTGTGTGATGCCGCCGCCGTTCTGCGGGACCCAGCGCTCACCAGAGAGAGGCGCGCCAAGCCAGCTCGAGACGCCTCCAGTCTCGTACCAGTGATCCTCGATTTCCTTGATCAGCGGCACAATCTGCCCGTTGGCGCTATTCCAGACGAGCGTGGTGTTCTGGAACCCGATCGCGCAAGTCGCGGTGCTGCAATCCTCGTTACCCGTGGGCCACCCCAAACTCGACCGCACGCCGCCGCCCTCGAGGTACCGGTTGTGCACACCGCTCTGCGTGCGCAGGATCGCCGAAGTCCCGGACGCCGTGTGGTACAGGGTGGCGTTCTGGAAACGCTGGTACCAGCCGCCGCCGTTCGCCGAATCGGCCACCATTTCGGCGACTGGCCCGCCGATCCATCCCTGACCGCCACCGTTCGCTTTCCACAAGGCGTCAATAGCTCCGTGCGTGGCCGCGATGGGTGACCCGAACCAGCGGTCGAAGAATATGGAGAAGTTGCGATTACCGTAGGCAGAGCAGTCGTCGCCGGTCCCCGTGCCCGCTCGCAATGCTGCGGCGTTCGGCTGGTAGGGCGTGTAGTAGTAGAGCGCCGCGGTCGCGGTGTTCTCGATGCGTACCGGCGAGGAGCCACAACTCGCGGTCGGGCTGAACCGGATGTTCCACGTGCTGCCAGGTGCGAAGTAGGTGAAGTGCCGTCCCTCGGCGTAGATCTTGAATTGACGCGCAGCACCGTAGACCTGGTTCTGCAGGCCGTAGTAGCGCGCATCGCAGTCGGCGTTATCTGGGCAGCCGAGTCCTGTCGCGATCTCGTACCTCCGCGCAGAAGGACTTGTTCCTGTGACCAGCCCTTGTTCCTTCTCGAGCAGAACGATAAGGACCTGGGGGTTGATGCCGCACGACTGAGCGGCTTTGTCGATGATGCGCCAGGCGGGTTCGGGCCCCGCCCCCTGGTAGCCGGAACAGTACGCATCTGCCGGACGCGAGCTCGTGCTCTGCCAGTAGTCCTTCAAGCACGTGTGACCGCTGCCGCAGTTGCGCACCTGGCTGCGCAGGAAGGAATCGATGGCCGCGCCGTTCATCGTCGATGCGTCGAAGAAGCGGCTATCAGAGATGATGTGACCAGGATTGAAGGGCGTAGCCGCCGCCGCCGGTGCAGATGTGGTCGCCAGAGGGAACGCGATGAGGATCGAGGAGAATAGAGCCAGTAGAGCGAGCGTGCTCGCGATCATGTTAAATCGATGCCCGTGTCGACGTTTCACGTTGTTCATTATGCGCGACACCTACCCAATTCGTGCGACACCCGTCGACGCGATGGCTCAAAGCGCCGAGGGCGGCTCCTTGACGAGTTCCTGGTAGGCCTTTCGCGTGGTTCTGATGAGGGCGATGCACGCAATCACCTCGATGGCCGTGAACCCGACCGCCGCACCGAGTGGTCCGATCCAGAGCGTCCCGAGGATCAGGATGGGAATCCCGATGACGCTGGCTATGACCGTCGCGCGCAAAACCGCTGCCGTACGGCCTGCCGGGAAGAGGATGTGGCGCGTCATCGAGGTTCGCACTGAGAAGCAGAGGAAGGAGAGCCCGAGCACCGCGAGGAGCTCAGTGCCCGCAGCGACTACTTCCCCGAAGAGCAGCGCCGTCAGCCACGACCCGACGGTCGCTAGGACGATCCATCCCAGCAAGCCGAGCAGTGCATGTGCAGACAGAGCGTAACGGAGGCGTCGAGCACGAAGAGCCCCGTGAGCCTCGCCCGTCCAGTGCTGGAAGGCGTTCCCGAGGGTCAATGGGATGAACTGGCCTAGCTTGATGACCTTGTCCGCCGTGGCGAAACCAGCGACACCGGCTGATCCGATGGCCGTGACGAACGGGACGGGAATGGAAGAGTACGCACCGTTCGCGACGTCATTGGCGACGACGGGAGCGTTGCGTTTGAAGAGTCCAGGCCAGTCAGACCGACCTGGCCAGAGCGCTGGGAACCGGTTGAGGACGGAGCGCGTGTACAGCGTGGTGCCGACCACCGTCACTGCGATGCCACCGAGCGGGTACACCTCGACCGGCGCCCCAGCACCGATGGCGAGCGCCGCAAGCACCGCAGCGAAGACCCTCGGTACGGCGTCGTAAAGGACTATCGCCCCTGGCTTGCCTAGGCCGACGGCGAACCAGACAAAGGAGAGCGAGATCAGCGCACCCTGGAGACCCATGAGCGCTGCGAGCCGGCCGTACTCCGGGCCAGCGATTGCGACGGCGATCACTGCAGTGAGAGGGAGCACGACGGCAGCCGAAAGGAGGCGCACCACGAGCGCCTGGCGGTAGAAGAGGCCGCGCTTCGGCGCACTGGCCGAAGCGACGAGCGCTGGCCCGAGGTTCGTCCAGCCCCACGCGAGCACGATCGCGGCGAACGTGCCGACAGCTTCTCCCGCCAACGCACTCGCCCATCCGTTCTCCCCCACCGAGCGGGAGATGAGGGGCAGCACCGCGAGCGGTGAGATCGCGGCAAGTGCCGGTACGAGGGTGAACCCGAGCATCCGACGCCACGGGGCACCTTGCGCCGGAATCGGCGCCGTCTGAGGATCGGGAGTGCTCAACTCTCGATGACGGACTCGGGGCGGGTTGTACGGGTCGGCGTCGCGAGGACACCGGAGAAGAAGCTCATCATCATCGTCTGGAAACCGAGCATGATGCAGAGCGAGCTTGGGATCGCCACGCGGACTACCTCTGTCGCCTCGAGCGGGCCGAACCCCTCGCCCCCCCAGCGCGCAACCTGCACGAGTGCGATGACGATGCCGACCAGGAACAACGCAAGCCCGATCAGCAGGCCGCGTTCGGCAGTCCACTTGGCGGCCAACGCTCTGAACCGAGCACTGGCGGGCAAAAATCCTTCTTGTGTCGCGTAGAGCTTCGTCAACCAGAAGAAGAGCAGCGCCTGATATCCGACGACGCTCAACGCCCCGGCGTAGACCATCGTGGTGACATCGAATCCGGTCCCGCCGATCTCGACGCCGCCGAAGGTCAAGATTCCGACTGCGATGGACCCGAGCAGGAAGCTCACGAGGCCGGGGTACACGAAGAGCCAACGAGGAGCGAAAAGCAGCAGGAAGCGTAGGTGCCGCCAGCCATCGTGCCAGCTGCGCAGGTGCGGCGGACGGGAACGCCCGTCCTTCTTCAGGGTCGTCGGCACCTCGTCGATGCGGTACTTCCCAAGTGACGCCTTGACGACCATCTCCGAGGCGAATTCCATACCCGTCGTCTGAAGCCCGAGCTGACGGATGCGGTCGCGGTTGAAGCCGCGCAGCCCGCAGTGGAAGTCGGTGATGCCGGGCTTGAAGAAAAGCTGCCCGACGAACGAGAGCACCGGGTTGCCTAGGTACTTGTGCAGCGGCGGCATGGCGCCGGGCTCGATACCGCCCTTGAAACGGTTCCCCATCACGAGGTCCGAGCCATCGCGGAGCTGCTCGACGAAGGGATCGAGGTTGACGAAGTCGTAGCTGTCGTCTGCATCGCCCATGATGATGTATCGTCCCCGAGCCGACTCGATGCCGTTGATCAGCGCGGCGCCGTAGCCGCGGCGTGGCGCGTGGGATACACGTGCACCCAGGTCTTCGGCGATCTGCTGCGAACCATCGGTGCTGCCGTTGTCCGAGATGAGCACCTCGCCCGAGACGCCGGAGCGCTCCAGGTAGCCCTGGGCCTTCTCGACGCACACGGCGAGCGTTTCGGCTTCGTTCAGGCACGGCATGAGGATGGTCAGCTCGACGGCCTCGGCCGGTCGTGTCTCGTTCACGGCTTCTGCTCTTTCCGGGGGTGCTGGTCGTCAGGGGAATCGACGGCGGCCAGGATGGCCTCCACCGTCCGACGGATCGTACGGGTGGTGATCGCCTGCTGGTACCAGGCGGAAGTACTGCGACGGAGTTCGTCGCGTCCTCGTATTGCCGCAACTATGGCGGAGCCGAGGGGATCTGGCGCCGAACTCGGAGCGACGTAGCCGTTTACGCCGTCCTCGACTAGCTCGGTGGACGCGTTCCCCTCATGCTCGACGAGCACGACGGGGGTACCGTACCTCGACGATTCGACGACGACGAGACCGTATCCCTCGCGCTTAGACGGGTTGACGAGGCACGCCGCCTCGCTCATGAGCGTTTCCAACTCCTCCTGAGCGACGAAGCCCGGCATCTCGGTCCAGCCGGCGGCTCCGACCGCGGAGACCGCGTGCTGCACGGACGGCGTGCTGGGGCCGTCGCCGAGCACGACGAGACGGAGATCGGGCACCTCGACACGCGCGGCGGCGACCGCTGCAGGCAGCCGGTCGACCTGCTTATCCGGGATGTGCCGCCCCGCGTAGAGGACGTACGGCGGCGCAGCGGCAGGGCGCATGGCGACCGGCTCCGAGTCGTGGTCGATGAGTCCTGCGCTTACCAACGGCTCGCATCGCAGGCCCTCGGCGCGGAGGCGTCGAGCCGATAGCTGGGAATGGCAGGTGGCGATCGGGCTGATCGCGATGGCGAGTCGTTGGAGCGCCCATGCGACGGTTCCCGTGATCGCGCCGGAGTACTCGACCCACTGCGGACGGCGCCAGACCTCCAGCCAGTCCACCACGATCCGCGTACCGGTCCCCGCCAGCGCGAGGCGCGCTGCGAAGACGTTGAACACGGGCAACGCGCTGACGACAATGGCGTCGTAGGCGCCTCGGCGGCGTCGCAGCTCCCTGAAGAGCCCCCATGCGAAGCGCAACGCGGCGGGAATTCTCCGTGTCCCGGCCGAGGAGTACAGGTCCAGCGGTCCGCTCACCGGCACGACTGGGAACGGAACTTCAGCGCGTGCGTGGTCCCACTGACGCGCGGTCAGATAGTCGACGCGGCGTCCCTGGTCGATCATCGCTTCGGCGAAAGCCCGGTACTGCCGTTCCCCTCCGCCCGTCGTGTACGGGAACAGGCAGTCATACGCAATCGCTATCCGATCAGCCGACATGATCAGCATCCCTCGATCCGGAAGAGCCTGGCGTCGTCGCCCTGGGAATCGACGAGCTCGAGATGGTCGGAGGGTTGCAAGTCCACTATTCCGGCGTAGCCGGCCGGGTCGTCCTTACCATCCAGATCGATCGACCCGAAGTCGAGCACGAAATCGACACCCGTGCGGTTGACGGCTGCGCAGACGTCGGCGTCGTCTCCGATCTTGTCGAGATTGCGGTCGAGATACACCTCATCATCGCTCGGGGAGCCGAAGATGTGCAGTTCGGTTGTCTCACGGCCGCTGATGGCATAGACCAGCGACGCTCCGGTGCGGGGGCTGCCGATGATCAGTGCGTCTTCAGGTACGGATTCATCGAGACGCTCGAGCAGTGCGCGCTCATCGGTGGAGAGCATGCTGGTCTCGGTCGTCATGTACATACCGCGCGCCGCTGCTTGGGCCGGCGCGACACTTGAGCCGTTCCAAGCGGAGAACACGATCACCGCCCCCAAGGCGGTGAGCAGGATGCGGACGGGTCCAAGTTTCCGTGCGCCCAAATTCGCTTTTGCCAGAGCAGAGCGCGCGAGGTCTGCGATCGTGATCGCGCCGAGTGCGAGCACCGGGATCGTCGCGATTGGCAAGAGCGCCGCGAACCGGTACCAGTCGCTGTACCAAGGATTCGTCAGCCAGATCCTGAACGGGTCCATGGTTGGGAGCCCGGTGACCGCAACGAACATCAGTCCAGCCGCTAGATACGGGAGAGCTAGAGGGAGCCGAGCTGGACGACGCACGACGGTGATGAGACCGGCGACGAGGAGTACGACGATGACGGGAGTCGGCGAGTCCCCGAGAGGCGATGCGAGCAGAGCGCCGCCTACCGCCTGAGGCAGAGTCTGCGTCGACTCCCACGCGGAGTGCGATGCAGAGGTGCGGCCGACGTGCCAGAGCAGCGCCATTCCAACAGCCCCGATCCCTGCGGAGCCTGCTGCCACCAGGGCTGATCGGGTCGATCGTTCTCGCGCCGCCACGCAGATCAGAGTTCCGCAAACGAAGACCGCCGCGAAGAAGTATGCGGCGAGGAAAGCGTTTGGATGAGCAAGTCCTGTGCCCGCGACGATCAGGGCTAGGAGGAGGCTGTTGCGGAGTCTTGAGGCACCCGGTCGCTTTCTCGTGAGCGTCGTCACCACCGCCAGCACGGCGGGGATCATGGCGTATCCCACGATGTTCGGATAGAGCACACCCCAGAAGTGGAGGAGTCCGGGAAAGGCTCCGAACGCCGTGGCCATCGCGCCTGTGGTGATCATCGCTGCTGGGCGAGCCCGGAACAGCATCCAGCTCAACGCGAGCGCCGAAGCCGGCCACAGCACCGCTGCCACAGCGAGGTTCGCGGCGTTCACCGCCAGAGGGACGTCGGAACCCGCCACTTCGGCCACGAGCGAGGTGAAGGAATGCCACCCATTCGGGTAGAACACGATGTCGGAGGTCGCTCCGATATCGAAAGCAGAAGCACTCCCCTCGAGGAGGACGTACTGAATCGTGTTCAGGTGAACGATGTTGTCGAAACGCTGCGAAATGTTCTCCGGCGCACCGAAGACCCTCAAGAACTGGAGGAGCAGAAGCGAGGCTGCGGCAACGAAGGTCGCGAGCGCCGTCCATCTGATCGAGGAGGGCTTGGCCTCGGTACGCTCGCCTGCGCGAGCTCTGACGATCAGCGCAAGTCCGGCGACCACGAGGGTGGTGATGAGCGCAGGAAGCAGTGACCACCGCAGGCCGATCACAGGGGCGAGGATGGCACTCAGGCTGTACAGCGCGATTGTTGTGGCAGGAGCAAGAAGGAGGTAGCCGATCCTCCGGAACCCCCACCCGCACACGATGACGATCAATCCGGGGACGATGATCAGCAGCACTGCGCTCGCGATGGGCAGGACGGCAGGCGACCAGGCCTCGATCAACTGCACGTTCGCTCCCCTTGCTCATGACGCCGGGCACGGCAGCGCCAGCAGCAAGGAGCCATGCTAACCGATGCGCGCTCAGCGGATGCGTTCCGGGCGCGGGACCTCGTCGTCTCTCCTGCCAGCCTCGGCCGCCCGGCTTCCGTAGAGTGGGAGCGCGGCGGAAGCGCCGCCCTGACCCGAACGAGGACGGAGGCTCCGTGCCCAGACTGCGGCTCGTCGTCGATGCGATCCTCGACCCCTCTCGCGGCGAAGTCGGGCGCTACGCCGCCGAGCTCGGCCGCGAACTGATTGCTTCGGCCCCGAAGGGCATCGAGGTCGAAGGGCTCGTGTCCGCGTCCCCGACGACGGACTACGCACGGATCCACGATGAACTGCCGAGCCTCTCCGAGCTGCACAAGTCCTCACTCGACCGACGGGCGCTGCACGGATTGTGGCGCCGTGGCCTCACCTCGTCGGGCGGAGGGATGCTCCACGCACCGGATCTGCTCGCCCCGATCGCCAAGCACGATCGACTCGCGAAACCCGGTGAGCAGACCGTGGTGACGGTTCACGACACACTGGCCTGGACTGCACCGGAACGGCTGCCGAAGGGAGAGGCCGCGCTGCGCGTGGCGATGCTACGACGCGCGGCCAAGTACGCCGATGCCGTGATCGCGCCGAGCCATGCCGTCGCCGATGCGCTGTCCGCCGTCGCATCCTTCGGCGACCGGGTGCGTGTGATCGCAGGCGGCGCGAGCAGCCGGACCGAGGCTCCCGCGGACGCGGAGCATCGGGTTGCGGCCCTCGGCCTTCCGGACGAGTACCTGCTCGCCTGGAGCACCGGCGAGAGCGCCAAGGCCTCCATCGGCCAGCTGCTGCGCGGCATGACCCGGACCGATGGCCCGACGCTTCCCATCGTCGTCTTCGCGACGAACGACGTCCGCTCGGCGGCGGCGGAGCTCGGCCTCGCGCAGGAGCGCTTGCACGTCGTCGATCCCGCGGACTCTGCCGACCGCGCGACCGTGCTGCACCGGGCGACGGTGCTCGTCCATCCTGGTCCTGCCGAGGGGTTCGGCCTGCCGATCCTCGACGCGATGGCGGCCGGGGTGCCCGTCATCCACGCGGACGACGAAGCCCTCGAGGAACTCACGGCGGACGCCGCGCTCGTGGTCTCGCGGAACGACGTCGCGGGCTTCACCGCTTCGCTGGCGCAGCACATCGCCGCCCTGCTCGAGGACACGCAGACCCGCGAGCGGATGCGGATCGCGGGTCGTGACCGGGCGCAGCTCTACAGCTGGCGCGACGCGGCCGAGAAGGTGTGGCAGCTGCACGCCGATCTGTGACCGCGGGGTCCGCCCCGAACGAAGGCGGTTAGGCTCGGCTCGGGGGAAAACGACGTATGCAGCCCGCAGGGCGCCTCCAGACGGATACGGAACCCGACGCACGATGACCACTGAAGCCCTGCCCGCGCGGCGCGAACTCCGCGAACGGAACGTTCCGGAGCCGACGCGGCGCCTCGACATCCAAGGGCTCCGCACCCTCGCGGCGCTGCTCGTGGCGGTGTACCACATCTGGACGTACCGGATCTCGGGTGCCGTCGACGTCTTCTTCGTGGTCTCGGCATTCGTCATGACCCACTCCCTGCTGCGCGGCATCGAACGCGGTGGCGGCGTGCGCCTCGGCCGCTTCTACCGCGATCTGCTCTTCCGCATGGCGCCGTTGGCGTGGATCGTGGCCGGTGGAGCACTGATCGCCGGGCTGGTCTTCCTTCCCGTCACCGACTGGACGACGATGGCCCGGCAGGCCACGTCGGCGGCGACCTTCAGCATCAACTACTTCCTCGGTTTCGAGAGCATGGCGTATCTCGGAGATGAGGCGAATTCCAGCCTTTTCCAGCATTTCTGGGCCATGGCCGTGCAGGTGCAGTTCTACCTGCTGTTCCCACTGATCGCAGTCCTCGCAGTCGTCATCTCCCGCCGCGTCCGACGATCTGCTCGCGGGGTCCTCGCGACGCTCCTGAGCGTCGTCTTCGTCACGTCCTTCGCATATGCGATCGTCAGCGTGCTCGACAACCAGGCATTCGCCTACTTCGACACGGGCGCCAGGGCCTGGGAGTTCGCGGCGGGCGCGCTGGCGGCGATCGCTCTTCCATTCCTCCGCTGGGGTCGGACCACCTCGATCGCCGCGGCGGCACTCGGAGTGCTGGTGCTCGTCTCGTTCGGCGCTCTCGTCGACGCGACGCTCCTCTCGCCCGGCGTCGCCACGCTGCTGCCGGTGGGTGCGGCCCTGCTCATCCTCATCGGAGGCTCCAATGGGCAGGGTTTCGGAGCGACCCGTCTGCTCGCCTCCAAGCCCCTGGTCGCCGCGGCCGACTACTCGTTCGGCTTCTACCTGTGGCACTGGCCCGTCCTGACCATCTACCGCGAGCTCCTCGGTGTCGACCGTCTCGACGCCGTCTCGGGAGCCGGGGTCATCGCGATCTCCGGAGCACTCGCGTTCATCACGCAACGCTGGTTGGAGGGCCCTGTTCGCAGAGCGGCGCGGAACATTGCCTCCGGTGGCGGCTGGCGACGCCCGGTCGGCGGCCTAGTCGTGCTCGCGCTCCTGCCGATCCTCGCGATCGGGGGGACGCGCGGCTATGTGGACTGGTTGCTGGCATCCACCCCCACCGACAATCCGGGGGCCGCCGTCGCCGCGGGCGACGCATCGCTCAGCCCGTTCGCCGATGTGCAGCCTTCGTTGGCCGCGCTAGCCGATGATCAGTGGGGCAACTGGGGCCAGCGCTGCGAGGACCGGACGACGAGCTCGGGGGCCGACTACAGCTTCTGCACGGCGGGTTCGACCTCCGCCCCGCTCTCGATCGTCGCCGTCGGCGATTCGCACACCGAGATGTGGTTGATGGCGCTCAAGCCGGCCAT
>JAAIGF010334931.1_pt1 | contig 12620 bp, 10 predicted proteins | sample 6487441 | NCBI WGS metagenome assembly JAAIGF01 (sample SAMN13974129, study PRJNA590717) | phyllosphere metagenome | biome: pepper field; feature: multiple bacterial spot infested pepper fields; material: pepper leaves; isolation source: leaves from pepper fields | host: Capsicum annuum ...
CCATGAACGCCCGAAGGAAGCCGCCGGGCATGGCCCGGCGCTACCGACCCGGCGCCGCGCGGCAGAACCTCACAGGGGGCCAAGGTATCCGCCGATAGGTGGATTCAGAGCGCATTCCCAGACTGGCCCAATGTCCAGCCGTCATCTCCAACGTGGCCGCGATTCCCACATCGGCGGGTACTACGTATTGACCACCGTGGTGCTGAAGCGACGCCCGGTGTTTGCAGACCCTCGCTGCGCAGAATGCCTCGTGGACACACTGCGCTTCGTCGAGCGCGAGCGACTCAGTCGCTCGTTCGCCTGGGTCGTCATGCCCGATCATGTTCATTGGTTGATGCAGTTGCGCGCCGGCACGCTCGCCCGATTGATGGGAACGTTGAAATCACGCAGCAGCCGCCTTATGGGGCAGCAGTTCGGTGTGGAGACGCCCCTGTGGCAGCCGAGCTACTTCGACCACGCTGTTCGCAATGAAGATGCGTTGAGACGTCATGCGCTCTACATTCTGGGGAATCCGATCCGTGCGGGGCTTGCTGCCGAACTGGATGAATACCCGTTTGCCTGGTGCCGATGGCCGATGCGATAGCGATTGGACCCGCGGCAGAAGCCGCCGGGCATGGCCCGGCGCTACCGATGCTCCCTTCGCCCGTATATGCGGCCTTTGTCCGACGCCATGAACGCCGGAAAGAAAGCCGCCGGGCATGGCCCGGCGCTACCAGGGGTTACCCGCGTTCGTGCCAGCCGCCGCCCAGCACCTTGTACAGGGTGATGCGGTTGGTCTGCTGGGCCAGCTCGGTCTGCAGGCGCGTCTGCTGCGCGCTGTAGGCGGTGCGGCGTGCGTCCAGCAGGGTCACGAAGCTGTCCAGGCCGGCGTCATAGCGGGCCTGCGACAAGCGGTTGGCCGTTTCGGCCGCATCCACCAGGCGCTGCTGCGCGCTCACCTGCTCGTCCAGGCTGACATTCAGCGCCAGCGCGTCGGAGGTTTCGCGGAAACCGCTCTGGATCGCCTTTTCATACTGCGCCAGGGCGATATCGCGATCCGCATTGGCCACCGCCAGGTTCGCGCGCAGCTTGCCGCCCTGGAAGATCGGCAAGGTGATCTTCGGCAGGAAACTCCACACGCGCGTGCCGCTGTCGAACAGGTTGGACAGTTCGCCCGAGCCACTGCCGATGCTGCCGGTCAGGGTGATGCTGGGGAAGAACGCGGCACGCGCGGCACCGATGTTGGCGTTGGCCGCCAGCAGCTGGTGTTCGGCGGCCATGATGTCCGGGCGCTGCAGCAGCACGTCGCTGGGCAGGCCGGCCGGCGGCGGGGCCAGGGCCAGCAGCTGCGGTTCGATGCTGTCCGGCAGCAGGTCCGCATCAACCTGGCCACCGGCCAGCAGCGCCAGCGCGTTGCGATCCTGGGCCAGCTGCCCGCGCAGGCGGGCGGCGTCGGTACGCGCGGTTTCCACCAGCGTGCGGGTCTGGCTCAGCTCCAGCCCGGAGCTGCCACCGCGTTCGTGGCGGGCCTCGGCCAGGCGCAGCGAATCCTCGTAGGTCTTCAGCGTGGCTTCGGAAATCTTCAGCTGCTGCGCGTCGGCACCGTAGGTCAGCCACGCGGTGGCGGTCTCGGCCACCAGGCTCAGCTGCGCGTTGCGGCGGTTGGCGGCCACAGCGAAGTACTGCTGCAAGGCAGACTCGCTGAGGTTGCGCACGCGGCCAAACAGATCCAGCTCGAAGTCGGCCACGCCGACGCCGGCGGTGAACTGCTCGGTGACACCGGCATTGGTGCCCTGCCGTTCCATCTGGCCGGTGGCGGCCAGGCCGGGCACGCGGTCGGCGCGCTGCACGCGGTACTGGCCGCGTGCCTTTTCCACGTTCAACACCGCCACGCGCAGGTCGCGGTTGTTGTCCAGCGCCTGGCCGATCACCTGCTGCAGGCGCTCATCGGTGAAGAAGTCGCGCCAACCCAGTGCCGCAACATCGGTAACCTCGCCCTGGCTGGCCTCGGCCGGCCACTGCGACGGAATGGCCGGGGCAACGGCGGTGTTCTTCGGCACCAGCGTGGAACAACCAGCCAGGCCCAGGCTGGCGACGAGCGCCAGCAGCAAAGGGGTCTTATTCATGGGAACCTCCATGGGCAGCGTCATCGCGCGGAGCCGGCGGCGTGCCACCTCCGTTGCCCTTGTTGCGGTTGAACACGCGCTGCACCACCACGAAGAACAGCGGGATGAAGAACACGCCCATCACGGTGCCCACCAGCATGCCGCCCAGCACGCCGGTACCGATCGCGCGCTGCGCACCGGAACCTGCACCGGAGGCAATGGCCAGCGGCAGCACGCCCAGGCCGAACGCCAGCGAGGTCATGATGATCGGGCGCAGGCGGTCGCGGACCGCATGCATCGTCGCTTCGATCAGGCCTGCGCCCTTCTCCAGGTTTTCCTTGGCGAATTCCACGATCAGGATCGCGTTCTTGCTGGTCAGGCCCACTGTGGTCAGCATCGCCACCTGGAAGTAGATGTCGCGCTCCATGCCACGGAAGGTGTTGGCCAGCACCGCGCCGAGAATACCCAGCGGCGCCACCAGCAGCACCGAGGTCGGCACGCTCCAGCTTTCATACAGTGCAGCAAGGCACAGGAACACGATCAGCAGCGACAGCGTGTACAGCAGCGGCGTCTGCGAACCGGCCTGGCGTTCCTGGTAGGACAGCGCGGTCCATTCGATGTCGAAGCCCGGCGGCAGGTCCTTGGCGATGCGCTCGATCTCGGCCATGGCATCACCGGAGGCCACGCCCGCGGCGGGCTCGCCCTGGATTTCCATCGCCGACACGCCGTTGTAGCGTTCCAGGCGCGGCGAACCGTAGTCCCAGCGCTTGGAGGCGAAGGCACTGAACGGCACCATCTCGCCCTGCCCGTTCTTCACCGACCAGACGTTGAAGTCGTCCGGGTTCATGCGGAACGGTGCATCGGCCATCACGTACACGCGCTTGACCCGGCCACGGTCGATGAAGTCATCGATGTAGCTGCTGCCCCATGCCGCGGCCAGGGTGTTGTTGATCGAGCTGATCGACAGGCCCAGTGCGTTGGCCTTTTCCACGTCCACGTCGATGCGCAGCTGCGGGGTGTCTTCCTGGCCGTTGGGGCGCACGTTGGCCAGCAGCTTGCTCTGCCCCGCCGCACCCAGCAGCTGGTTGCGCGCGGCCAGCAGGGCGTCATGGCCCTTGCCGCTGGTGTCCTTCAGGAAGAACGTGTAACCCGAACCGATACCCAGTTCCGGCATGGCCGGCGGCGGGAAGGCGAAGATGAAGGCGTCCTTGATCTGGCCCAGCGCGCCCATCGCACGCCCGGTGATCGCACCCACGCTGTGGTCGGCGTCGCGTTCCTTCCAGTCCTTCAGCTTGACGAAGGCCATGCCCGCGTTCTGGCCCATGCCGGCGAAGCTGAAGCCCTGCACGGCGAAGATGGACTCGACCGCATCGGCCTCGTTCTTCAGGAAGTGGTCTTCCAGCTTGGCCATCGCTTCCAGCGTGCGTTCCTGGGTGGCGCCGACCGGGGTCTGCACCAGCGCCATCATGATGCCCTGGTCTTCATTGGGCAGGAACGAGCTGGGCAGGCGCGCGAACAGCACGCCCATCACCACGGCCAGGGCGACGAAGATGCCCATGAAGCGCCACGGGCGATGGATGATGCCCTTCACGCCGCGCTGGTAGGTCTCGCTGGAACGGTCGAAGCCGCGGTTGAAGCCGTTGAAGAAGCGGCCCAGCAGGCCGCTATGGGCGACATGGTGCTCGCCCTTCTTCAGCGGCTTGAGCATGGTCGCGCACAGCGCCGGGGTCAGCACGATGGCCACCAGCACCGACAGCGCCATGGCCGAAACGATCGTGGCCGAGAACTGGCGGTAGATGATGCCCGTGGAGCCGCTCATGAAGGCCATCGGCACGAACACCGCCGACAGCACCAGGCCGATGCCCACCAGCGCGCCGGTGATCTGGCTCATCGATTTGCGGGTGGCTTCCAGCGGCGACAGGCCCTCTTCGGACATGATGCGTTCGACGTTCTCCACCACCACGATGGCATCGTCCACCAGCAGGCCGATGGCCAGCACCATGGCGAACATGGTCAGCATGTTGACCGAGAAGCCGAGCATGGCCAGCACGCCGAAGGTACCCAACAGCACCACCGGGACGGCGATGGTCGGGATCAAGGTGGCGCGGAAATTCTGCAGGAACAGGTACATCACCACGAACACCAGCACGATCGCTTCGATCAGGGTCTTGATGACGCCCTTGATCGAGACCTGCACGAACGGGGTGGTGTCGTACGGCACGACGGTTTCCAGGCCGGCCGGGAAGCTGGACTTCATCTCGTCCAGCGCGGTGCGCACGCCCTCGGCGGTGGCCAGCGCGTTGGCGCCGGTGGCCAGGGTGATGGCGATACCGGTGGACGGCTTGCCGTTGTAGCGGGTGACGAAGTCGTAGCTTTCCGCACCCAGTTCGACGCGGGCGACATCGCCCAGGCGCAGCTCGCTGCCATCGGTGCCGCCACGCACCAGGATGTTGCGGAACTGTTCCGGGGTCTGCAGGCGGTCCTGCGCGTTGATGGTGGCGTTGAGCTGCTGGCCCTTCACCGACGGCGCACCACCGAGCTGGCCGATGGCCACCTGTGCGTTCTGCGCGGTGATCGCCGCGGTCACTTCATCGACCGACAGCTTGTAGGTGTGCAGCTTGTTCGGGTCCAGCCAGATGCGCATGGCGTACTTGCCACCGAACACCTGGATGTTGCCCACGCCCGGCACACGGCTCAGGGTGTCGACGACATTGGAGCCGACGTAGTCGGCGATGTCGTTGGCATCCATGCTGCCGTCGTTGGATACGAAGCCGAGCACCTGCAGGAAGCCGCTGCTGGACTTGGCCACGTTGATGCCCTGCCGCTGCACTTCCTGCGGCAGCAGCGGCATGGCCAGCTGCAGCTTGTTCTGCACCTGCACCTGGGCGATGTCCGGGTTGGTGCCGGCTTCGAAAGTGAGGGTGATGGTGGCCTGGCCGTTGGCCGAGCTGTTGGAGGAGAAGTAGATCAGGCCATCAAGGCCCTTCATGTTCTGCTCGATGATCTGCGTCACCGAGTCCTCGACCACCTTGGCCGATGCACCCGGGTAGGTGGCGCTGATCTCGACGGCCGGCGGGGCGACCTCGGGATACATCGACACCGGCAGCTTCACCACCGCCAGCGCACCGGCCAGCATGATGATGATGGCGATCACCCACGCGAAGATGGGTCGATCAATGAAAAAACGTGCCATGGAATTCTCCGCTTACTTCGCGTCGCCGGCCGGCTGGGCGGCAGGCTGCGGGGCGGCGTCCGGCTGTGCCGGGGCGGCGCCCTTCTCGGTGGCCTGCACGGGCATGCCGGGGCCGATCTTCTGCAGGCCTTCGACGATGACCTTGTCGCCCGGCTGCAGGCCGTCCTCGACCAGCCACTTGTCGGCCAGTGCGCGGCTGACCTTCACCGGGCGCACTTCCACCTTGTTGTCCTTGCCGACCACCATGGCGCTGGTATCGCCCTTGGCGTCGCGGGCGATGCCCTGCATCGGCACCAGCACGGCATCGGCGCGCACGCCGCCGCCGATCACCGCGCGCACGTACATGCCCGGCATCAGCAGGCCCTCGGGGTTGTCCACCTTCACCCGCAACGCGTAGCTGCCGGTGGTCGGGTCGACGCTCACTTCGGAGAACTCCAGCGCGCCCTTGTGCGGGAACTCGCTGCCATCTTCCAGCAGGATGGTGACCGGCAGGGTCTGGTTGTCCTGCAGTCGGCCGGCGGCCAGTTCGCGGCGCAGCTGCAGCAGCTCGGCCGAGGACTGGGTCAGGTCGACGTAGATCGGGGTGAGCTGCTGCACGGTGGCCAGTGCATCGGCCTGGCCGACGCTGACCAGCGCGCCCTGGGTGACGCTGGACTTGCCGATGCGGCCGCTGATCGGCGCGGTGATGCGCGCGTAGCCGAGGGTGACGTTGGCCGCGTCCAGCGCAGCCTTGGCGGCACCGACATCGGCCTCGGCCTGCTTCTGCGCGGCCACGGCGTTTTCCAGGTCCTGCTGGCTGACCGCATCGACCTTGGCCAGCTCGGTGATGCGCTTGGCGCTCAGGCGGGCGGCGTTGGCGGTGGCTTCGGCGCGGGCAAGCTGGGCGCGGGCGCTGTTGGCCTGGGCGCGGTAGCTGGCGTCCTCGATCTGGTAAAGCGGCTGCCCTTCCTTGACCAGGCCGCCTTCGGTGAACAGGCGCTTGGCGACGATGCCGCTGACCTGCGGGCGCACTTCGGCGACCAGGAAGGCATTGGTGCGGCCCGGCAGTTCACGGGTCAGGCCCACACTTTCCGACTTCAGCGTGACCACGGTCACCTGGCCGGGGCCTTGCTGGGGCTGTTCGGGTTGGCCACCGCAGGCGGCCACGGTCGCGGCGATGGCCAGCGACAGCAGGAGGGGGCGGATTCGGGTCAGGGGCATGGGGCGGGGGCTCGGGGAAGGAAAAAAATTCTCAGCTTGCCGTGATACGCAGTCGCTCCCCGTTCCAGGGGTGCGGTTGTCGCAGCGGGCAGGCATTCCCGCGCACGGTGCAGGCGTCGGAGAGCGCGCATACACGGCGGGGAGCGTGGATGCGAAATATACATACATGATTGTTTGTTTGTAAAGCGGTACAATTCAGGCTGGTTTCACCGGCACTGGTGCCCACTCCCCCGACCCATGGCGCGCAAGACCAAAGAAGACACCCAGGCAACCCGCGAAGGCATCCTTGATGCCGCCGAGGCCTGCTTCCATGAACACGGGGTGGCCAGGACCACGCTGGAGATGATCGGTGCCCGCGCCGGCTACACCCGCGGCGCGGTCTACTGGCACTTCAAGAACAAGACCGAGGTGCTGGCCGCGATCATCCAGCGGGTGCACCTGCCCTTCATGCAGGAACTGGAGCGCACTTCCAGCGACGAGCGGCAGACGCCGATCCACGACCTGCGCGCGGTGATGATCTACTCGTTCATCGAGCTGTCCGAGGATGAGCGCCTGCGCAAGACCATGGAAATCATGCTGCGCAGCGATGCCTCGTCGGAAAGCCGGGCGCTGGCCGAGCTGCAGCAGTCCGGCTTCCGCGATGCGCTGGACCGGATGGAGCGCGCCCTGCGCCGCGCCCAGGACCTGGGCCAGCTGCGCGACGGCGCCGACCCGAAGATCGCCGCGCGCATGCTGCACGCCACCGTGCTGGGCGTGCTGCACGGGGCGATGGTCGAACCGGAACTGATGGACCTCAAGCGCGACGGCATGCTCGCGCTGGACATGACCCTGACTGCCTACGTGAAGGAAGGCGTGTTCGTGCCGGGCTCGATTCCCGAGCCGCTGCCGTAGGGTCGGAGCCGCCGGGCATGGCCCGGCGCTACCGGGGCGGTGTGAGCAGGCAGCGCTGCAGTAGATCCACGCCATGCGTGGATGCCGTACGCGCAAACGAAGAAGGCCGCCTTTCGGCGGCCTTTTCTGTTGCTGGTCTTGGGGTCAGAGCCCTCGCTGGTGCGAGGGATCCGACCCCGCCTGGTGTTACAGGATGTAGCGGCTCAGGTCCGGGTCCTGCACCAGTTCACCCAGGTGCGCATCGACGTAGGCGCTGTCGATGGCCAGGGTTTCACCGTCGCGGTCCGGTGCTTCGTAGCTCAGCGAATCCAGCAGGCGCTCCAGCACGGTGTGCAGGCGGCGCGCACCGATGTTTTCCTGGCGCTCGTTCACCTGGAAAGCGATCTCGGCCAGGCGGTCGATGGCATCGGCGGTGAAGCTGACCTTGACGCCCTCGGTGGCCAGCAGCGCTTCGTACTGCTTGGTCAGCGCGGCCTTCGGCTCGGTCAGGATGCGCACGAAGTCGTTCTTGCTCAGCGCGCCCAGTTCCACGCGGATCGGGAAACGACCCTGCAGTTCCGGGATCAGGTCGCTGGGCTTGGCCAGGTGGAACGCGCCCGAGGCAATGAACAGGATGTGGTCGGTCTTGATCGTGCCGTACTTGGTGGACACGTTGGAGCCTTCCACAAGCGGCAGCAGGTCGCGCTGCACGCCTTCGCGCGAAACGTCGCCACCACCCACGTTATCGCCGCGCTTGGCGACCTTGTCGATCTCGTCGATGAAGACGATGCCGTGCTGTTCGCAGGCTTCGATCGCCGCGGTGCGGATGTCGTCCTCGTTGACCAGCTTGCCGGCTTCTTCCTCGATCAGCAGCGGGCGCGCGGCCTTGATGGTCAGCGTGCGCTTGTGCGCCTTGGCGCCACCGCCGAGGTTGGCGAACATCGACTTCAGCTGCTGGCCCATCTCCTCCATGCCCGGCGGGGTCATGATGTCCATGCTGACGTTGGCGGCGAGGTCGAGTTCAATCTCGCGCTCGTCCAGCTCGCCGTTGCGCAGCATCTTGCGGAACTTGATGCGGGTCTCGTTATCCTGCGCCGACGGCTCGTTGCGGGCCACTTCCGGATCGAAGCCGATGCCACCGCTGCGGCGCGGCAGCAGCGCATCGAGGATGCGGTCTTCAGCGCGTTCTTCGGCCTGGGTACGCACGCGCACCTTGGCCTGTTCGCGATAGAGCTTGACCGCGGTATCGGCCAGGTCGCGGATGATCTGCTCGACGTCCTTGCCGACGTAGCCGACTTCGGTGAAGCGGGTCGCTTCGACCTTCACGAACGGCGCATTGGCCAGGGTGGCCAGGCGGCGGGCGATCTCGGTCTTGCCGACGCCGGTCGGGCCGATCATCAGGATGTTCTTCGGCATCACTTCATTGCGGAGCTCAGGCACCAGCTGCATGCGGCGCCAGCGGTTGCGCAGGGCGATGGCCACCGCGCGCTTGGCGTCGTGCTGGCCGACGATGTGCCGGTCCAGTTCCTGCACGATCTCGCGCGGGGTCATGGTGGCGGAGGAAACTTCGATCTTCGACATGGATGTGCTCACGAATTCGTTGTCTACGATGCCGGAACCGAACGGCTCCGGACGGTAGCGCCGGGCCATGCCCGGCGAATCTGGAATGTCTGTGACGGGTTCCCCGTCACAGCTCCTCGACCACCACGTTGCGGTTGGTGTAGATGCAGATGTCGCCGGCGATGCCGATCGCTTCGCTGGCAATCGTGCGTGCATCCAGTTCGGTGTGCGCCATCAGCGCGCGTGCGGCCGACAGTGCGTAGGAACCACCGGAACCGATGGCGATGATGCCGTCCTCCGGCTCGATCACATCGCCGGTGCCGCTGATGATCAGCGAGGTTTCCTTGTCGGCCACGGCCAGCAGGGCTTCCAGCTTGCCGAGGCGGCGTTCGGTACGCCAATCCTTGGCCAGCTCGACGGCCGCACGCTGCAGCTGGCCATGCTTTTCCAGCTTGGCCTCGAACAGCTCGAACAGGGTGAAGGCATCGGCGGCGGCACCGGCGAAGCCGGCCAGCACCTGGCCGTCGCGGCCAAGGCGGCGCACCTTGCGCGCGTTGCCCTTCATCACCGTGTGGCCGAGGGTGACCTGGCCATCACCGGCAATGGCCACGTGGTCGCCGCGGCGCACGCAGACGATGGTGGTGGCGTGGAAAACATTGGGATTCTGACTGGGGTCCATGCGGCCTCCGATAGCTGTTCACGGGACATGGGGACAGCGCCGGGAGCGATCAAGCCTGCGCGGATGGCTGCCGTTCAGCGCTTGGCCTGCGAAGGCCGCTCTGGATTCGGCTCGATGCCCCAGGCGATGTACCAGTCCTCGCCCTGGGTTTCGATGGGGTGCTGGGTGCGGCCCGAGCCGTTGCCACAGGCCAGCGCGTCGGCCGCGCAGTAGCGGTCACAGCCCCAGCAGATGCGTTCGGGGTGCCGGGGATGCAGGGGAATGGGCTTTGCCATGCTGGCGGTTTCCTCGTGGCCTGCGGCCACGATGCGCCGATGGCGCCCATCCTGCCCTGATGCAGATCAAGCGGGGGCGGTTGCGCCCGCCGGGCATGGCCCGGCGCTACCCGGTCGGTTTGCGCTTGGCTCGCGGATGCGCGGCGTCGTAGACCTTGGCCAGGTGCTGGAAATCCAGGTGGGTGTAGATCTGCGTGGTGGCGATGTCGGCGTGGCCGAGCAGTTCCTGCACGCCGCGCAGGTCGCCGGAGGACTCGAGGATGTGGCTGGCGAAACTGTGCCGCAGCATGTGCGGGTGCACGTGCTTGAACAGGCCCTGGCGCTGGGCCAGCTGGCGGATGCGGATCTGCACCGCACGCTGGCTGATCGGCCCGTTGCGGCCGGGGAACACCGGCGTCGCCGGGCCACCGCCACTTTCCGCGCGCCAGGCCTGCAGTGCTTCGCGCGCGGGCCGCCCGAACGGCACCCGGCGCTGGCGGTTGCCCTTGCCCAGCACGTTGACCAGACCGCTGTCGAAATCCAGGTCGCGCCAGGTCAGCGCACACACTTCGCTCAGGCGCAGGCCCGAGGAATAGAACAGTTCCAGCAGCGCACGGTCGCGGCGGCCGAGCTCACCTTCCGGTTCCAGTTCGACCAGCTGCACCGCTTCATCGGCATCGAGCACCTGCGGCAGGCGCCGCGGCGCACGGGGCGCCTTCAGGGTCGCGGCAGGGCTTGCTTCGATGCGCCCGTGCTTGAGCAGCCAGGCATAGAAGCTGCGGCAGGCCGACAGGCGGCGCTGCAGGCTCTTGGCCGACAGCCCGCGACGATGCTCGTCGGCGACGAACTGGCGCAGCGTTTCAGCATCCAGTGCCTCCACCGCCACGCCGCGCGGCTCGGCCCACACCGACAGCGCGTCCAGGTCACGGCGGTAGGCATCGAGCGTATGCGCCGACATCCGCCGTTCCACCTGCAGGTGCTGCAGGAAGTGCTGTACCGCGCTCATCGTCGTGCGTCCCGGCTCAGCGCTCGAAGCGCTTCAGGCCGGCGACCAGGGCATCACCCATCATGCGCAGGAACAGCGTGCCCATGCCAGGGTAGAAGCGGTTGGCATCGTGGCTGCCGACGGCGATCAGGCCGATGCCCGGCAGCGGCAGCAGTGCGGTGGTCTGCACTTCATCGCTGCGCGCGCCGTACAGCACGGCATTCTTCTCCGGCTGCAGGCGCCCGCAGATCGGCTCGCCGTCCTTCAGGCAATCGCGGAACGGGCCCAGCTGCGCGTCGTCGGCGGCAATCACCTGCAGCCATTCGGCCTGCTCCAGGCCCGCCACCGGCGTGTGCACCACCAGCCGCACCAGGTCACCGGCAAAATCTTCCTGCAACGACGCCGCCATCGCACGCAGGGTGTCGGCGGCGTTGTCCTGCTTCATCAGGGCCAGGGTCAGCTGGTGCGTGCGCACCGCCAACCGCTCGTTGACCTGGGCAGTGGCGCCCAGGTCGGCCAACCGTCGCGCCAGCTCGCGGTTCTTCTCGCGCAGCACTTCCAGCTGGTAGCTGGCCAGCGACGCGGTGGGACCGTCATCGCGCGGCACCACCAGGGTCAGGGCCAGGTCCGGGAACTGCTTGAGGAAGCCGGGATGGCGCCGCAACCACGCAGCGACGTCATGGCCCCCGAGCTTGTCGACGGTCTCACTCATGCGATCCACTCCCCTTCGAAGACGAATGCGGTCGGGCCGGCCATCACCACCGGCTGGCCTTCGCCTGGCCACTGGATGCGCAGCTCGCCACCGGGCAGGCTGATGCGTGCATCGGCCTGCAGGCGGCCGCGCTGCATCAGGGTGACGGCGGCGGCACAGGCACCGCTGCCGCAGGCCAGGGTCTCGCCCACGCCACGCTCGTACACGCGCAGGCGCGCATGGTCCGGGCCCATCACCTGGGCGAAGCCCACGTTGACCGACTGCGGGAACGAGGCATGTTGCTGCAGCAGCGCGCCGACGCGCTCGACCGGCGCGGCATCGATCAGGCCCACTTCGATGACCGCGTGCGGGTTGCCCATCGACACCGCCGAGAAGCGCACGGTTTCGCCCTGCAGAGGCATCAGGTATTCATCGCGCGCATGGGCGAAGCCCACCAGCGGCACCTGTGACGGCTCGAACGCCGGCACGCCCATGGCGACCGAGAAGCGGCCATCGCCCAGCACCTGCACCTCGTGGCTGGCCAGCGGGCTGTCGATCACGAAGCGCTCGCCCTGGGCACTGCCCTCGCGCACCAGCCAGGCGGCAATGCAGCGCGCGCCGTTGCCGCACTGCTCGGAATTGGAACCGTCGGCATTCCAGATCCGGTAGGACGCCACCGAGCCTTCCGCGCGCGGGGCCTCGATGGTCAGGATCTGGTCGCAGCCTACGCCGGTGTGGCGGTCGGCCAGGCGCGCGGCCACTTCAGGGGTGGGCGGCGGCGTGCCGTCACGCAGGTCGATCACTACGAAATCGTTGCCCGCACCGTGCATCTTGCTGAAGCGCAGGGCGTTGGAGCCAGCCTTACTCATCCCCACCGTCCACCGGCTTGATCGGGTCCGGGGTGACCGAGGGGCTGCCGTCGCTGGTCGGCTGGGTCGCGGCGGGGGTGGCTTCCGGGCTGGCTTCGGGCGCGACGGCCGGTTCGACCGTCTCTTCCACCGGCACCGGCTTCTGCGGCAGTACCAGCGGGCCCTTGTTGCCACAGGCGGACAGGAACAGCAGCGAGGCCGCTGCCAGCGGAATCAGGATGGCGTTGCGATGGGG
>JAAIGF010259602.1_pt1 | contig 12596 bp, 6 predicted proteins | sample 6487441 | NCBI WGS metagenome assembly JAAIGF01 (sample SAMN13974129, study PRJNA590717) | phyllosphere metagenome | biome: pepper field; feature: multiple bacterial spot infested pepper fields; material: pepper leaves; isolation source: leaves from pepper fields | host: Capsicum annuum ...
AACAGGTCGCTGTCGGGGATGCCGGTGATGGAGCCGAACAGGAACTGCTGCAGAGAGCCGGCGTAGCCGGGCGCCTGGGAGATGATCACGATGCCCAGCGCGAACGCGGCGACGAAGAACACCCCGATGATCGAGTCCTCCTTGATACGCCGGTTCTGGGAGAACACCGCCACCAGAACCGCGGTGAGGATGCCGGCAATGGTGCCGCCCAGGACGAGGTTCCCGCCGACAACGAACGCGACAGCAAGACCGGGGAACACGGCGTGGGCGACGGCATCGCCGATGAACGCCATCCCGCGCAGCACGACGAACGTGCCGACCACGCCGCAGACGATGGAGGACATCACCGCGACGGCGAGGGCTTTGGGCAGGAATGCGAGGTCGGGGTTGAACAGGTCGGTGAGGAAGTCGATCGGGTTCATGCGGCGACGGCTTTCAGCATGCGCAGCAACGCCGAGTCGTCTCCGACGCCGAATGTGGCCGCCCACACCTCGGGATGGCTGACGAGCTGGGCGGGGGTGCCGACGGCGGTGATCGTACGGTTCAGCAGCGCGACCCGGTCCGAGCCGTCCAGGGCGCCGAGCAGGTCATGGGTGGTCATCAGTACGGCGCGTCCCTCGTGGGCGAGGTCTCGGAACAGGTCACCTAGCAGCTCTTGGGTGGGCATGTCCAGGCCGGTGAACGGTTCGTCCAGCAGCAGCACCGCCGGGTGGAGTACCAGGGCGCGGGCGACGAGCACGCGTTGCCGCTGCCCGCCGGAGAGCTGCCCGACCGGCCGGTCGGCGAGGTCGGTCATCCGCACCCGGTCCAGAGCGTCGGCGACCGCCTCCCATTGGGCGCCGCCGAGGCGGCGGAACACACCGAGCTGGCCGGTGAGGCCGGTGGCGACCACGTTCGCGACCGAGATCGGGAACTCCCACGCGAACTCGTGCCGCTGCGGGACGTAGCCGATGGCCGCCCGGCCGGGTTTGGTGGGCCGGTCGTCGATGAGCACCTGCCCGGCCGCGGAGGGTTGCAGACCGAGGATCGTTCGCAGCAGGGTCGTCTTTCCCGCCCCGTTCGGCCCGATCAACGCGACCAGCTCGCCCCGGTCGACGGTGAGGTCGACATCGTGCAGCACGCGACGTCCACCCAAGTCGACGGCGATGTTTCCCATCTCCAGCGTGGGCGTCATGACCGCACCTCGTCCGTGTCCGCGGTGTCCTGCCCGGCACTGTGCTGGTCGGCACTGTCCTGGTCGGCGGTGGCCTGCCGGGACGTGAGGATGCGCTTCTTGGCACGGTTGCCGCGGACGATCACGACGGTGAAACCGGTGATCAGACCGACGGCGACGATCACGATCACGCCGATCAGGATCGGCACCAGCGGGTCCGTGTCCTGCGGCTCCGCATTCCCCGGGGTATCCACGGTCTCGTCCGGGTCGGCACCAGCATCGGTGTCCGTGCCGGGCTGCTCACGGCCGTCCCACGCGGCAGCGAGCGCATCGGTGGGGGCGGTGTCGGTGCCGACGGCGAAGCGGAGCACCTGGGTGTCGGAGACGGTGCTGCCGTCGATCAGGTCGGCGGAGGCTTGCAGTTCGACGAGGTAGACGCCCGGTTCGGTGAACGCCCAGTTCGCGTGCGTGTGGGTGTTCACGTCCACCCACACCGGCTGCGGGTCCGGTACCCGCGAGTCGAACAGCAGTTGGGGTTCCCCGAACGATCCGGATTGCAGGAACACCGTCAAGATGCCGGGGCCTTGCACCTCCAGTAGGGACAGGGTGATGCCACGGTCAATCTGCGCCATTACGTCCGGGTCCTGCGTGTTCCATCCCACCCACACCACGTCGGGGTTCTGGGTCTGCGGGGACACCCACACGTTCTGCCCCGGTTCGGCGCCCAGGAACGCGTAGGCGGGGTCATCCGGCGCCGGGAGCTGCCCGTCATCGAGGAGGTGGAACACCGTCTCGTCGGGGTACCGCCACACGCTGGTCGCGTTCGCGTCAGCTTTCGCGACATCATCATGGATGAGGAACGTCCACTGTCCGTCGACGAACCGGGGTCCCATGTCGACGTGCCCGGCATCCAGGACACGCTCGCCGTGCACGATCTGCTGGTCCTCACCGATCTGCTGGTCCAGGTTTGGGTCGTCGTCGGTGTCGGCGAACGCCACCGTCGGTGCGGCGAGCAGGCTCAGGGTGAGCGCGGCGATCAGGCCGCGACGGGCGGTCGCGGTGCGTCGGCGTGGCCGGGTGAGGGTGGTCATGGGCAGGGGTCCTTCTCGTCGTTCGTGGGTGGGGGCGGATGTCGGGGTCATCCGGTGAGGCATTCGCGGAGGGTGTCGGCGTTGAACCGCATCAGCTGGGCGTAGCTGGTCACGGTGTCATCGAACGTGTCGCCGTAGATCGAGCACACCCGGATTCCCTGCTCGGCGGCGACCTCGGTGAGCGTCGAGGAGCGGGCGGCGAGGTTGGGTTCGAGGAACACCGCCGGCACTGCGAGGGTGCGGATCGTCTCGGTCAGCTTGCGCCGGTCGGCCAGTGACGGCTCCGCGGACGGGTTCGGGGTGACGAACCCGGCGATGTGCACGTGGTAGGCGTGGGCGAGGTACCCGAACGCGTCGTGGGTGGTCACCAGATACCGGTTCTGTTCGCGGATCTGCGCGATCGTGTCCCGCACGTAATCATCGACCTCCTCCAGTTCCGCGAGGTAGGCGGAGGCGTTCGCGGTGTATTCGCGGGCGCCGGCCGGGTCCGCGCCGATGAGGGTGTCGCGGATGAGGTTCACATAGGCCATCCCGTTGCGGACGTTCTGCCACAGGTGCGGGTCGATCTCGCCGTGCACGTGCTTGCCGAGCACGGCCTGCGGCAGCTGGTAGATCTGCGTCCCGGCTTTGCCCAGGAACGTGAACTGTGACCCGCCCGGGATCTCGTCCAGCGCCTTGGCGGGCACATCGATCACCACCTCGTCGGGGGTGTATGAGATCTGGGTGTGCTCGCCGCCGCCCTCCGGGTCGTAGCGGACCTCGAGCGCCCCGTCTTGAAGGTTCGCGGTCAGATCCGCGTGCCCCTGGTTCAACACCACCGCGTCCGGCACATTGGCCTGGGCGGGGTTCACGCCGACGGCGAAGGTGAAGGTGCCCTTCCCGAGGTCCTGCGGGCGGGAGGTGTCATCGACCTGCACCCGCGCGGTCAGGGTGAGCGTGTAAATGCCGGGCTCGGTGAACGCCCACGACAAATGCGTGTGCGCGTCCGCCGGCAACGACATGGTGTCGTTCCGGTAGCCGCCTGCCGCGTCGAACCCGTTCGAGGAATCGAAGTACACGTCGGTGTCCCCGAACGTGCCCGTCAGATACCCGTACACCTCCCCCGGCCCGGTGACCTCGGTGGCCGACAGCAGCACCTCGGAAGTGCGGGTCGCCCCGTACCGTGCGCTGCCGTCGCCGTGCGCGCGAAGCCCCAGCCAGACGGTGTCGAGGTTGATGTTCTCCACCAGCGGGATGATCTCCGCCGCGTATTTCACCGCCTCCTCCGCCAGCGACACGCTCACCGCGTCCGACCGCAGGTTCGCGTCCAACGTCTTGATGATGCTGTGCTCCTCCAGCAGCGCGTAGTTCGAGAACGCGACATCGGCGTACACCACGTTGCGGGCATCGCGGAGGGTGGGCTCGTAGGTGTGCGGGTCACCCCCGTCCGGGACGATCGAGGCGACATCCACCCGGTCGCCACCGACCTGCTGCACCAGGTCACGCAGCAACCCCGTCGTGGTCACCACCTGCAACCGGGCATCGTCGGCGGTGAGCATCGGCTTCGCCGCGCACCCCGACAATGCCAGCACCGCGACGAGCAGGACCGCAGCACCTGCAAGCGGACGGCGGATCATCCCAACCCCCCGCGGTGGCGGACCACACCGACACGGTCACCGGCCGCAGTCAGGACCAGCCCGGCGGCGGCGAGCTCGGCGTAGAGCTGCTCGGGGGTGGGCGGATCCCAGCGGGACGGGAAGGTGTGCGAGCGCAGCACCCGGTCGCCGTCGAGCACCCGGTACTCCGTCGACGGGATGGCCCCGTCTCGGGGCGGGCGGTGGATCGCGACGTACTCGTGCCGTCCGATCCGCATGACCTCCCGAACCTCGTCCTGATCCTCCGCGTCGGGGCCGGCCGGGAGGGTGAGGACACCCGTCCCTTCCGGTGCCAGCAGTCCGGCCAGGCGGGTGAACATTCCCTGACGGTCGCTGGCGTTCAGGTGGCCGAGCATGTGCGCGCACACGAACCCGGCGATCGGGCCGGAGACCTGATCGAGGATGTCCGGGGCGGCGCCGGCCAGCACGCTAACCCGCCCGACCAGATCCGGGTCGTCTGCGACGCGGGCCAGCAGCACCGCCCGCATGATCCGAGACGGTTCGATCGCGACGATCTGCGCAGCCGTCACCCGGGCCAGGGACCGGGTCCCGATCCCGGTTCCCGCGCCGACGTCCAGGACGATCGCGGTCGTGTCGAGGTCGGCGAACGCCGATGCGAGGGCGGGCCGCAGCCCGCCCCACACATCGGGCATGAACAGGTCATGGAACTCGCCCATGCCCTCGTAGGTGTCCTCGCTCACGCCGAAAGTCCGTCCCGCCGTCTGCGCCACCACAGCACCCCGGCCCCGGCCGACCCGGCCAGCAGCAGCACGCCCAGGATGGACAGCAGCAGCGGGACCGGGTCGCCCTGCGCGAGCGCGGAGAACGGATCGGTGAACCCGCCCGCCTCCGGCGTGCCCTCACCAGGCAGCCGGTCGCGGGCCGCGGCAGCAGCGTCCGCGGCGGCCTGGTCGGCGGCCGCCAGCGCCCCCTCGGTGTCGTCCGAGAGCAGCAGCGCGTTGGAGACCGTGCCGCACCCGGAACCGGAACCGGCCGCGGTGGCGGGGTCGACGTTGCCGACCACGATCGTGAGCGTCTCGGTGTCCGAGGAGGTCTGCCCGTTCGCGAGAGTCGCGGTCTGGGTCATGGTGATCCGGTAGACACCCTCGGCGCTGAACGCCCAGTTCGCGTGCGCGTGCACCCCCAACGGGATGCTGTACGAGCCGCCGTTGTTGAACACCATCTGCTGGATCCCGCCGAACGAGCCCGTCAGGTATACCTTCACCGAGCCCGGCCCGTCGATGCCGTTGATGGTCCACTGCACCGGCCCGCGGGTGTTGCCCGCGTTCAGGGACTCGGTGTTCCAGCCCAGCCAGATCAGGTCCAGGTTCTGCGTCTGCGGCACCTGCCACACGCTCGACCCGGCAGGGCCGACCGGTCCGAACCCGGCCGGGAGGCTCACCTTCGAGGAGGGCTTGAGCCACAGGATCGTGCCGTCTGGCTCCCGGTACACCTTCGTGCCCGAGGTGTCGTCGCCGACCAGGGACTCCAGCTTGCCGCCCACGATCCGCGACGCGAAGTCCACGTGTCCGGAAGACAGGACCGTCGCGCCCGCCACGCACTGCGTCGCCGCGACCTGCTGCGAGGCCGATGTGTCGTTCTGTCCGTTGCCGGACGGCGGCGGGGTGTCGTCGCCCGGGTCGGTGTCGACCTGCTCACCGCACGCGGCCGGGTCCATCCGCATCACATCGGCCGTGCCGACTGCGACAGCCAGCACGAACGCGTCCGACACCGTCTGCCCCGAGGGCAGCTGCGCGGTGCGCTGCATCGCCAGGCAGTAGTTGCCCTGCGCGGTGAACGCCCACGAACCGTGCGCGTGCGTGTTCTTCGGGATCGTGAACCGGTCCCCGGCCGTGATCCCGTCACGCGTGCTGAACAGCACGCTCGGGTTCCCGAACGAGTCCGACTCATACAGAGCGAACTCGCCCGGCCCGGACATATCCGTCAACCGCCACGCCACCCCACCGGTTGTCGCATCCAACGCGATCGACTCGGTCGACCAGCCCGGCCACAACAAGTTGTCCTGCTGCAGCTGGGTCACCTGGTACAGGGTCGACCCCGGCGCACCCAGGAACCCGTACGCGCTCGACGAGGGCACCTTGGTCCGTGAGCTGGGCAGCAGCTGCAGCACCGTCTTATCGACCTCCCGCCACACTGCCTCGCCCGCGGTGGTGTCCTTGACCTGCGTGTCCAGACGCCCGCCGCGCAGCACCGACGCGATGTCGACGTGGCCGTTGTTCAGCACCGTCGCGCCCCGCTCGTTCACGGTCCCGTTGCGCACATCCCACACCGCATCCGGGATCGGCTCCTCACCCGGGCCGCCGTCACCACCGTCACCACCGTCCGGGTCCTCCGGGTCGATGACCCGCAGCCCGTCCCAGCCGATCAGGGCACCCTCACGATCCTTGACCACGAGCTTGTGGCCACCCTCGGCAGCATCCGCGGGCAGCCGCACCTGCGCGATGCCATCCGCGTCGGTCTTCGCCCAGCCCAGCCACTCCGGGTCGGAGTGCAGCCACACCGACACCCACGCGTCCGCGTGCCCGGCACCGACCTGCACGCTCACCAACTGTCCCGGCGTGAACCCGTCCGTCTTATCCAGCACCCGCACCGGCCCAGCCGCAGCGTCGGTCATCTCGTCCTCGGGGATCGGCGTCCGATCCACGTCGCTGGGCCGGTCATCCGGCTCGGTAAAGCACGCGCCCGGGTCGACCCGCATGACATCGGCGCGTCCCACAGCGATCGCCAGAACGAACTCGTCCGACACGTCCGTGCCTGATGCCAGGGTCGCGGAGCGTTCGAACGCGAGGCAATAGTTGCCCTGTGCGCTGAATGCCCACGAACCATGCGCGTGCGTGTTCTTCGGGATCGTCAGCGCGTCCGCGGCCGTGATCCCGTCACGCGTGTTGAACAGGATCGACGGCTCCCCGAACGCACCCGTCTCATACAACGCGAACTCACCCGGCCCGGTGATGTCCGTCAACCTCCAATCCACCCCCGCCTCAGTCGCCGACAACGGAATCGACTCCGTCGACCACCCCGGCCACAGCAATCCAGCCTGCTGCCGCTGCGTCACCTGGTAGAACGACGCCCCAGCCTGCCCCAAGAACGACCACTGCTCACCCGCCGGGATCGTCGCCCGCGACGACGGCAGCAGTTGCAACACCGTGTCCTCCGGCTCGTGCCAGACCGGCGTGCCCGACGCGGTGGTGTCCTTCACCCGTGTCGGCAACGACCTGCCCTCAACAAGAGAGGCGATGTCGACGTGGCCGTTGTTCAACACCACGGCTCCGGTCTCGTTCACAGTGCCGTTCGCAACATCCCACACCGAATCCGGCTCCGGCTCCGGCTCCTCACCTGGACCGCCCGGGTTGTCGCCACCTCCGCCCGGGTCCTCGGCGGGGACAATGCTCAGCGAGTCCCAACCGACCAAGCCACCATCACGGTCCTTCACCACCAAGGCATGAGAACCGACGGAGCGGTCCGAGGGCAGGCGAACCTGAATCGCCCCCGACCCGCCCACCTCCAGCCAGCCAAGCCAGAGCGCGTCGTCGAACCACACGGATACCCACTTCCCGGACTTGGGCGTCCCAACCTGCACGGTCGCGAGCTGACCGGCGGCGAATCCGTTCTCGCCGCCAAGGATCTGCACGCCTCCCGCGTTTGCGTCGGTCAGGTCTTCCATGGGTACGGGGGTGCGGTCCGGGTCCGTGGGTTGCCCCTCCGGTTCGGCGAAGCACTTTGCCGGGTCGGTGCGCGTCACATCGGTCTGGCCGACTGCGAACACGAGCGTGAAGTCGTCGACCACACCGGCGCCGTCGGCGAGGGTCGCTGCCCGCTGGAACGCGAGGCAGTAGGTCCCCTCGGCGCTGAACGCCCATGAACCGTGCGCATGTGTGTTCTTCGCGATCTCGAACGCGTCTGCGGAAGTGATCCCGTCCCGGGTGTTGAAGAGGATCTGCGGACCCGTGAACGGCGTCTGGTAGAGAATCACTTCGCCGGGACCCGAGGAGTCCGTGAGTGTCCAGGTTACCCCGGCCGTAGTCGCGGGAACGGGGATGGACTCAGTGGACCATCCAGGCCACAACAGCCCCTCCTGCTCCGTCTCCGCGACCTGCCAGATCGGCGCGCCCACTTCCCCGAGGAACTCGTATCCGGATGCAGGCACCCGAGTCTGCGCTTCGGGACGGACCTGCAGCACAGTTTCCGCCGGTTCGCGGAGCACCGGCGTAGCCGCAGTGGCGCTGTCCTTAATCTTCGTATCTAGGTCGCCGTGATCCAATACGCTGGCGATGTCGATGTGTCCCGCAGCGATGATGGTGGCGCCGGAATCCGTCAGTGATCCGTTCGGCACGTCCGAGTCGCTCGGCTGCTCGCCGGGATCCGTGCCGCCACCGGGGTCTGTGCCCTCACCCCCGTCTGCGCACAACTCGACCCCGGAGGGGTTCACGCCAACAGCGAAAGTAAGCGTCTTGGTGGTTTTGAACGCCGTACCGTCTCGAAGTGTGCCCGCCCAGGTGAAGGGGACACAGTAGACGCCGACCGCTGTGAACGTGTGTGCTGAGGGGAACATGTATCCGGGCCACAGACGCTCCGCTGTCTTCGCCGGAGCGGATCGGGTGTCGAGTTGGGTCGAGAGCCGGTCCAACCGGTTCCCTGTCATGTAGTAGCCGCCTGGACCGGACACGTCGCCCAGGGTGAGGGTCACGTCGCTTCCCCCGATGTCGTAGGGCAGCGTGCGCCAGTCCCACGCGTCGAGAACGGCACGGTCCCCCGCCTGTCGTGTCGAGTAGACCACGCGTTCCGGGTCGAGATAGGTCGTCGGATCACCCAGCTTCGGCACGAGCGAGGACACCACATCGACGCCCCCGTCCACATGAGTGAGCTCGAGACCACGTCCGAAGGAATCGCCGTCGACGACGACCCGATCCGGTGCAGCGGAAACCCCCGGCGCCGCAGGTTCCTCCGGTACGGTGTGTGTCCGCGCACACGGTTGTACCGTGCTCAGGTCGACGTCACCGACGACCACGGTCAGCAGCGACGACCCGGTTCGATCAACGCTCTCATCGTCGGCGGCACGCAGTCGGGCGCTCACCGCGAGGCAGTAGACGCCCGCTTCCGTGAACGCCCAGTTCTCGTGTACGTGCGTGTGGCCCAGGGAGAACTCGCTGCTCTCGCCTTGGCGTGAGTCGATGAACACCCTTCCGCCGGTCCACGCGAACACGTCCCCGGGACCGGAGACCTTGCGAAGCGTCCACGCTGCGTCCCGGTTCGTGGCATCGAGCGGCAGATAGAGCATGCTCAACCCCGGCCACAGCGTCCGTGACGCGTTCTCCGGGCCGGCCGAGAAGCCGTAATAGGTGCTTCCGACTGGGCCGATGAATCGGCGATCGTCGAAAGCGTTCGGTTCGCGAACCGTATATGAGGCGTAGCTGCCCTTCCCGACCCACACCGCGTTGTCCAAGGTGTGCATCCCCACCGTGCCCGGATCACCCGTCGCGAACTCCAACCCGCCGTTCTCGCTCTCGCGCAGCGCGAGGTCCACATGACCCTGCTGCATCCAGGCGACCGTCGGGTCCAACTCCCCGGGCCCCTCGCCGCCGGGATTCTCGTCGTCGCCGCCGGGATCGCCGCTCGCCTGATCACATGGGCGCACAGCGTGCGCGTCGACGCCGACGGCAAATGTGAACGTAGCCTGGTCCTGCGCGTCCGAGCCGTCGGCGAGAGTCGTCGCAGTTCGCACCGTGACGCAGTACACTCCAGGTGCGGTGAACGCCGTTCCCAGCGCGCTTCCTCCCTGGCGTTGCTTCGTGGGGACGTAGTACGGCGTCGTCCACTCAGCTGCGGAATCGGCCCACTGTTGGATGCTGTCGGCACCGGATTGGCTATCCCAGAAACCTATGTCGTCCGCTGACGTGACGAACTGCCCGCCGTTGCGGTAGGCGAAGAACTGTCCGGCGTCGCTCGTCGTGGTGGATCCCACAAAGTCGTAGGTGACGCCCGTTATGTCTGGGACGTCATCCACGTCGATGAATCGTGCTTCGAGGTCGAGAGTGAGACCGTTGGTGTGCTCATCTGCTGCCGCAGTCCCCGGAATCCGGTAGTCGCCTGCGGATCGGTAGGCGAGTTGTCCCTCTGGCAGATACCGGGCCCACAATTCACGGACGGATGCGTCCGCATCTGCGGCGGGCCACCGAGAGTCTCGGCTCGGCAAGGAAAAGATCACGAGGGAGGGATCGAAGGACGTCGTACGTCCCCTGTCGGTGGTCACCACGTCCAATGACAGTGCACGCTCGTCGAGCGTCGATGCGAGCAGAGCGACACCGGAATCGATAACGGTCACGTCGCTGACATCGGCGCGTTCAGGCACGGGCGGTTGGGCGGGGACGGGTTCGGGCTGTGCACACGGCACGACGTCCGAGGCATCGATATCCCCGACAGCGAAGGTCAGCGTCACATCGTTGTTCAAGACTGTGCCGGTATCGGCAAGTTGTGCGTTACTCTGCAGCGTCAGACAGTATCGACCGGGGCCGGTGAACACCGCCGCAAATGCTTGAAGCGACGGGGCAATTCCAGCTTCCCCCGGCGGCCCGGTTTCGACCCACGGCGCGGCGTCGCCGGTGAGCAGGCTGGTACCGGCTTCCAGATTTCCGTCCCGAAGCCACGCTGCCGATGCCGGCCCATCGATACTTCCGAGACGGGTGAACAACCCTCCTTCCCCATCGAAGGCGGCGTAGGCGGTGTAGATCTCCCCCACCTGGAGCTGTCGAGAGTCAAGGCTCAGACGCACATCGTTCTCGGAGGATATCTCCGTACCAGTTCGCCAGACCTGTCCCCGCTCGGGTGCGATTCCGTTCCACAGATCTGGGTCTTCCCCGTTGCCACCCGGCCAGGACTCGGCGTTCGGGACGGCAAGGACGGTCGTGGTGAGGTCCAGATCAGCGCCGACTGCGTCGTTAGTGAAGTTCGCCAGCTTCTGCGCAAGCCGGCCGTCCTCGAGAGATGTCGTCAGACGAATGTCGCCCGCAGCCACGACGGTGGGCGCAGCCGTGGGCGCCCCGGTCTCCGCGTCGCCGGACTTCAGGTTAACCGCCGTCTGCTCGTCGACTGAAGGTGGCTGGGAAGCCGTCCCGGTGTAGGACTGGTGTTGAGGCTCGACATCGGCAGGCGCAACATCGAAGGTGTAGTCGGTGTGCAGCGCGAAGGGTGTCCCGAAATGCACCTCCGCCACTGCGTTGTCAGTTCCCGACGCCGTCGCCGAGTCAACGCCGTTCGCGATCGCGGCTTCGGCAGCGAAGGAGACTACGTACCGACCGGGGGTGTCGAAATCAAAGACGAACTCGCTGGACTCTCCTTGAACAAGCAGCGGGACATCTTCTGGCCATTCCGTACGAGCGCCCTCTCCGTTGAGGACTTGCAGCGTCAACGCCGCTTGGTCAGGGGATGAGGTGACCGTGAATGTCAATTGCAGGTCGTCGAGGGAAGCTCCGTCAGATAGGGCGGCCGTGTCGATGACAGGTCGTGTGACGGTCTCTTCGCCGGCTTGTGCGGTGAAGACGGTCGTCGCCGGATCGACAGGTTGACGCGACGCAGCAGCGATAAGGCTGACGCCGAAGTCGTCTGCGACAAGCGCGGGAAGCGCGCTGCCAGCCAGGGTCAAGCGCTCCGTCTCGTCCTCGGCGGCGGCTGCGGTTGCCGGAGTCAGCGATGCCGCGAGGAGGCCGACGATCGTCGTGAAGGAAAAGAGGGGGTTGAAGAGCGCGGAACGCGGCGTCATTTTGGCTTTCAATCGGCGACGATAGGACAACGGTCTGCTGGGGCGCCCGGATCAGGCGCCCCAGCAGCGATGAAAGGGTCAGAAGGTGAATCGGTAGGTGCCGGACGCGGTGTAGTTCCCGGCGCCAGCTCCCGTCACACTGACCGCGGCCGAGATGTTCACAGCTGCGGTTGCACCGGTGAACTGCCATGTGAAGTGCTGGTGGAATTCGCCGCCTGCGGCGACCGGCCCAGTGGAGATGGTGATCGTCCGCGTTCCGCCGGTCGTCGGGACGCTGTAAATCACTGCGCCGCTGGTCGGGTTCTTGATCTGCAGTCCGGTACCGCTAGGTACCGTCAGCGTGAACGTCGCCGTCTTTGAGAAGGCCGCGGTGTTCTCGAACCGGACGCCGCCGCCCTGCACAGCGGTGGTGCCGGGGTCGTTTCCGTCGATGATCTTGCCGCTGCCGACCGCGAATGAAGCTGTCGGATTCAGGACGGTGTCCCAGACGTCGGCGGCGTGGTTGTAGCTCTGCAGCCGCGGCGACTGCGACTGAGAGGTGGCGAGGACATCCCACTCACCGGTCTGTGCGCCGGTCGCGGCGAACGACGGGGTGGTTACCCCAAGTGCCAGCGCGAGCGCGGCCACCAGCGCGATGAACGCCCCGGTTACAGTTCGCCGAGTCCTTTGGTCCGTGTGATGTGGAGCAAGTTCAGGGATGGAGGTGGACATGAAATGATCTACTTTCTGATGAGAGTCGCTGTTTCAGCCGCCGCGATAGGCTCGCGGCGGCGCGGGGTGGTTGCCGCTCTGTGCGCGTGAGCTGACAAGAAAGGGCGTCGCAAACGTTCCGGCAGCTTGAGCGCGTCAGTTATCGGCGCCGAGATGCCGGCGCGACCGCTGCGGGAAAGCGCGCATCATTCGGTCGGAGTAGATGAAATGCGTCCGTACGTACCCGACGT
>JAAIGF010216339.1_pt1 | contig 12592 bp, 11 predicted proteins | sample 6487441 | NCBI WGS metagenome assembly JAAIGF01 (sample SAMN13974129, study PRJNA590717) | phyllosphere metagenome | biome: pepper field; feature: multiple bacterial spot infested pepper fields; material: pepper leaves; isolation source: leaves from pepper fields | host: Capsicum annuum ...
AACGGAAATTTATTGTTTTTCTACCGCGATGGTGGATCCGGATCGGGAAATTTAGTGATCAATAACTACGACCTGAACCGTATGGCGTGGTCGCGCGTACATACCAATTTGATAAATGGTGAAGGCAAACGTAATGCCTATTGGCAAGCTTATGTGGATGATCACGGCACGGTGCATGTCTCTTGGGTATGGCGCGAGAGTCCTGACGTAGCAAGCAACCACGATATGGCTTATGCCTGCTCAAAGGATGCTGGCGTAACCTGGCAAAATACGCAGGGCGTGGCATACGCATTGCCTATCACAGCTGCTACGGCCGAGTATGCTATGCGTATCCCGGAAAAAAGTGAACTAATCAATCAGACGGGCATGTCGGCCGATGAACGTGGCAATCCTTTTATAGCCACCTACTGGCGATCGGCCGGAACGACTATTCCGCAATACAAGATCATCTATTTTGCCGATGGAAAATGGAATACACGATCGCTTGATTTTCGATCGTCTTCATTTTCATTAAGTGGTCATGGTACGAAGGAAATTCCAATTTCGCGCCCGCAGTTGCTCGTGAAGGGGCATGGAAACCGCGCAGCGGTATGTGTGCTTTTCCGAGATAAAGAGCGGGGTAGCTTCGCGTCCGTTGTTCAGTTAAAGCATATCAATGCCAAAAAATATAGCTTACTTGATATTTCCAAGCAATCTTTAGGTTCTTGGGAGCCAAGTTACGACACCGAGTTGTGGCGACGGAAAAAGCAGTTGGCGCTATTTGTCCAGCAAACCGGACAAAAAGATGGAGAGGGATTGTTGGAGGTGCCGCCTACAGCGGTTCGGGTTATTCAATGGACACCTAAATTTTAACAGCAAGATGAATAAAAAGAATAAATCAGTCGTCCGCCTAAACCATAGGTTACTGCGTTTTTGTTTGCTGGCGACTCTCTTAGCGGTGTTCACGTCTTTGCGGGGGCAAGCGCTGGAACCGTCAATCTTTACGATCCGCGAACCAAACTATAAGCTGAGTCCGCAAACGGGGCTTACGCGCCAGCACTGGAAAGATGCGGCGATTTATTTACTAGAGGGGGCGTTTCGCCACGTGCCTACGCTGGATAGCCCCATGCAGTTCCCAAAGCAGGCCGGCCGGAGTTATCCGCGCGACGGCAAACATACCGCTACCGAGAAAATGGAAGGCTTGTGCCGCACGCTTTTTATTGCTTTGCCTATTTTGAAAGACGATCCGGACGTCGCCATAGGCGGTATCAAACTGGCGGATTATTATCGCCAGCAGCTCCGTAATCTGCTGGATCCGAAAGCTGATACCTACATTGAGCCGCTGCCAGCGAATGGAGGACCCAGCCAAAAGCTGGTTGAATTTGGCGGACTAGCGGTGTCACTCGCTGCCGCGCCGGAGATTCTGTGGGATCCTCTAGACGAAGCAACCAAAGCTGCCTTGGCTAAAACGATGTTAAGCTACGGAAGCGGGCCGACAATCGAAATGAACTGGCGGTTTTTCAACGTGATGATCTTGAGTTTCTTTCAGGATAAAGGGTATGCGATCAATGAATCTTACCTCACCGGATTGTTGGATAAGTGCTTAGCTGATTACAAAGGGAGTGGATGGTATTCCGATAGTCCTTATTACGATTATTACAGTATGTGGGCTTTTCAGATGTATGGCAATTTGTGGACAATGTTTTATGGCGACCGCTATCCAACTTATGCAACAGCTTTCAAGCAAAATCTGCGAGAGATGGCCGACAACTATCCTTATATGTTTAGTGAAAAGGGCGAAATGATTATGTGGGGGCGCAGCATTTCGTATCGCATGGGGGCAGTGGTTCCTTTTCCGCTTTTAGGCACGCTGGAAGACCCTACAATAAATTACGGTTGGATGCGTCGCATAGCATCAGGCAGCTTGCTGCAATTTTTAGAAAATCCCGATTTTTTGTCGGATGGTGTTCCCACACTTGGTTTTTACGGCGCTTTCGAGCCTGCTGTGCAAGAATATAGCTGTCGAGGAAGTGCATACTGGCTGGGTAAGTTTTTTTTAGGATTGCTTATTCCGGAGGATAATATGTTTTGGACAGCGCAGGAAAATAACGGCGCATGGGATCGGGAGATTCGTAAAAAAGAGCCTCATGTCAAATTTGCGGCAGGAGCCAATTTGTTGACCGTGGACTATAAAGATATTGGTGCGGCAGAAATTCGTGCCTGGTGCAATAGCAAATCCGTAGGCTATTATCAAGGCACAGAAAATTATAATAAGTTGGCCTACCATAGCGCTTTCCCCTGGCAGGCCGATGGTAAGGATGGCGCGATCGCTATGAACTATACCTTTCTCACCAATAAAGGATGGGAATCGCTGCGGATGTACGATTTTATAAAATATACCGATGGCGTGTACTATCGAAAAGCTGTATTGGCATCCGACGAAAGAACCCAACTATGGCTCGCTGATATACCGTTTGCAAACGGAACATTACGGGTAGATAAGATAGCTGCACAGCAAGATCAGGCATTTCGCTTAGGCCATTATGCATTGCCAAAATTAGCAGGTAAAACAATCAAAGAATCTAAAAAAACGTATAAAGGGCAGGAAGCTGTTATTATCGATAACGGCGAGTACCAATTAGCCATGGTGCCGGTGCATGGCTGGGAAAAAGTTAATTCCATATCGTGTACAGACTTGCACCCGGTAGCACCCGAGAGTACGGTCTTAAACGCATTTTCTGCAGCGGATCAGGCGGATAATACCAACTATTTCGTTACGCTGCTGCTCTGGAAAAAGTCCGGAGAACGATGGTCAACAAAAGAACTGTTTCCAGTTAAATCTATTGCTATAAACCCATCGACAACCGATAAACTGACGGTCGTTTGGCAAGACGGTAGTACCCGCGATGTCGCGTATTAAATGGCTGCTTAGTGGTTTAAGTAAGGCGTATTGCGAACTGCGTATTGCGGTTATACATGTCCGTTTGCCGTTCGCACTTGCTTGTTTAAGCTTGTAGCTCAGACGGGTTAAGTTTTTAAAAATCCCGTATTACGAACTGCGTATCGCGGTTATACATGTCCGTTTGTCGTTCGCGCTTGCTTGTTGAAGCTTGTTAGCTCAGACGTGTTAATTGACCACTATAACAACAGACAACAGAATTTCTACATCAAAAAAAGGTTCGAGCTTTACGCTCGAACCCTCAAATATCTCTTTCTCCTACGGTTTCCGTTGAAAAGTAGCCATCGGCTTTTTGCTGCATATCGCGGCTTGCGTTCGCAAGGCTTACGATTATTTACCTTTTACAGGGTATTGCTTGAAAATACCGCTCACTACTTTAGGTAATTTATTGATCGATTTTTCTGGCGCTTTGATTTCCGATGATCCGCGAGCCTGCCATACGACCTGGTTGGTACGTCTGTCTAAAGCTTCAATGATGACATGTGCGTAACGGAATTTTTCACTGCCTACCGGGTAGCTAAAGCCGCCTCCCCAACCCATGCCCCACATGCCCCACGGACGATAAAATCCCCACGGACCCATACCGCCCCAACCCCACATGCCACCATTATTATGGTAAACCAAACGACTCTTGTTATTCACGATGGTGATATAACGGAAAAGCACATCAGGGTTATCCTTTGAGTATTGTAAACCCAGAGATTCCAGCTCTTGGTTGGCGGTGTTTAAAATATTGCTTCGAGCAATATCGTTGTTGAAGTAATTTTTTGATAACGAGTCGATTGGCGGTAGCCAGCCGTATGTTTTGTACTGCCCGAAATCCTGTGTTTGCATTTTCGTGGTATTATATTTTACCGATGCACATGACGCGAGCAACGTCAATAAGCCTAATGCGAAGATATATCCTAACTTTTTCATAAAAACCAATTTATACTATTTAGACGATCCATCAAGAGGAAGGTTTAACCTTAAAATGGATATTTTGCAACTAACGGCATAGCCCGCCCTGCACCGAACCCTTTTTGGCTTACACGCAAAATAGGCGGCGCTTGAAAACGCTTAAATTCTGCGTTGTTAAGTAACTTTGCCACGCGCGTTACCAAGGCTTCGTCAAAACCCGATCGAACGACTTCACTGCCTGATTTTTCCAACTCGATAAGCTGAAACAGTACGCTATCCAGAATATCGTAAGGTGGCAGCGAGTCGGAGTCTTGCTGTCCTGGTCGAAGTTCGGCCGAAGGCGGCTTTACGATGGTATTCGTGGGAATAATCTCCCGATCGTTGTTGATATACTTCGCCAGGGCATAAGCCTGCGTCTTGTATACATCGCCAATGACGCTCAACGAGCCCGCCATATCACCATACAGTGTGCCGTAGCCAACAGCGGCCTCACTTTTGTTGGAGGTATTCAATAAAATATGGCCAAATTTATTGGAGATGGCCATCAATATGGTGCCGCGTATGCGCGCTTGAATATTTTCTTCGGTAAGATCGGGCTCGCGTCCGGAAAAGGTTTCTGCCAGCGTCGCGTCAAACGAAGCAGCAATGTCTTTTATTGGCACGATACGGTGCTCGCAACCTGTGTTTTTCACCAGATCGAGTGCATCTTTTAGCGAATGATCACTGGAGTAAACAGAAGGCATCAGTACTGCCAATACATTTTCAGCGCCTAGTGCTTTAGTAGCCAAAGCGGCTACTATTGCCGAATCCAGTCCACCCGATAAACCCAAAACCGCTTTTTTAAAACCAGATTTGCTAAAATAATCGCGTATACCAAGGATTAAAGCATCATGGATTAACCCAATTTCGCTGGTAGTTTGAGTCGCTGGCGCCGATGCCTGGGCAAAGATATCCAGCACGCGGTAATCTTCCGTAAATCCGTCTAGTTCCGCCAAAATGTCGCCATGATTGTCCAAAGCCAGCGATCGGCCATCAAAAATGATATCCGTGTGTGCACCTATCTGATTGACGTATACCAGCGGGCAGCCTGCTTTGATCACATTACGTCTTAAAACGTTCAGTCGATTTTCAAAATGAACGTAAGAAAACGGAGATGCCGCAATATTGATAATCAAAGAAGGGTTTTCCTTGCGAAGCTCGGCCATCAAATCGCCAACATAATTGTTAGATGTCTCATCGTCCCACAAATCTTCACAAACGGTTAACGCAACTTTCTCTCCTTGTATGTCTATGCAAGACACCGATCGGTTGGGCTCAAAATATCGATACTCATCAAATACGTCGTAATCGGGCAGCAAACTTTTTTTACAAATATGGCTTACCTTTCCGTTCTCCATCAGGAGCGCCGCATTGTACAGCGGTTTTCCTTCCGGATCGCTGTTTCTAATCGGTGCGCCGATTACACAGCTAATACCGTGGCATACTTCAGCAATCTCGGCAACACTTTGTTCGCATAAATCCAAAAACTTTTGGTTGCGGAGCAGGTCTTTCGCCGGATAGCCGCTGATGGCTAACTCAGCAAAGACAATCAGGTTAGCACCATCCGCTTTTGCCTGATTAATGCGCTGTATAATCTTGCTATTGTTTTCGGTAAAGTTGCCTATATGGTAGTTTAGTTGTGCTAATGCTATTTTCATTGTTTAATTGTATTTCTAAAATAATAAGCCAATGTTCAAGGAAAGATAGGAAAGCTTCGGACTCCCGTCTCTCATTGCACGTGTGAAGCCATTATTATACGACAGTCCGGTTTGGGCTGACAAACTATTTCCTAAACGCCACTCTGCACCGGCGCCAATTTGTAGTCCGAGTCGGAAAAGATCATCTCCATCAATCGCACGGTAAGTGTTTACGTTGCTTTCCCGTTCCTTTCCCGAGACTTTAACACCCGCTGTAAAACCAAATAAACCGTAGAAACGACCAAGGTTTCCTTCGTTAGTTTTTAATTTGATCGATAGCGGCACTTCGGCATATTGTAAGCGGTACGTCCGATCCATGGTCAGATCTGCCGCGCCGTTGCTAACTACATTGCTGTACAAGGTGTTGATCAACAGTCCAGTAGAAAAATAATAGTTGCGTGCAAAGCCAAGGTCTGCAACCAAACCGTACGCATATCCCGTCTTCATGTTACTTTCGCGCGTATCGCCATCGCCATACGATAGCCAGCTTATATTCGGACTGAAAGTAAGCCCGAGCGACATATTCCTGTCGTAATAATGTTGTGCTTTCGTAGTATGAACAGTTAAGAGGATAAAAAGGATGGATAAAAAGGAAATTTTAAGATTTCGAGTCATGCGAGCTGATTAATGTATATGTAAAATTAATAATTACTTTTGTCGTAGTCACAAAAAATAAGCGATGAACCCAAAAAAGATTGTCATCATTCCGCTACTCGTCTCTTTGTTTTTTCTTTACGCCTGTCAGTCGGAGAAAAAATTGCCCGACGTTTCTGCTATTCCGGTGGAATTACACGTCGAGCGTTTTGATCAGGAACTATCTAAGCTTAAACCAACGCAGATTTTATCCAGCAATCAGTTGTGGTTAAAAAAATACGGCTATTTTTATGACGACTATATGCAGTATATGCTGGAAGTTGGCTCAGCACAGGATACCAGCAACATTGCCGCCATGTTAACACAGATTTTGCAACAGCGTGATTTTAAAGCGCTATCAGCCGCTGTTGCCAAAGCATATCCAGACATGGAGAAACAGGAGAAAGAACTAACGCAAGCATTTAAATATCTACGATACTACTTTCCAGCCTATGAGATGCCGCGTTTCATCGCCTTTTTCTCCGGTTTTTCGGTACAAGTGCCGCTCGGCGAAGGGTACGTTGGCATTGGTTTGGATATGTTTTTAGGAGCTGACTCGGAATTTTATCCGGCGCTGGTTAAAACTATTCCGCGATACTTGTCGAAACGGTTCACCGCAGAAAACGTAACGCCCCGAGTGGTAGAAGCGGTCTTGCGCCAAACGCTGTATCCGCAAGAGGATACGGATGTCAATACCTTGCAACATATGGTCTATCAGGGAAAAGTGCTATTGGCTTTAGATTCTATCTTGCCCCATACGGCCGATTCGTTGAAAATAGGCTATTCGGCGCAACAAATGACTTGGGCCAAAGCTTATCAGGCAGAGGTTTGGTCTTGGTTTTTGCAGGAAAATTTATTGTACAGTACCGATTATTTGCGTATCCAAAAATATTTTACAGAGGCGCCATTTACCGCCGAGCTGGGCGAGAACAATGCGTCTGCACCGAAATTGGGCGTTTATATGGGCTGGCAGCTTGTGCGGAAGTATATGGCGGAAAACCCGGAAATTACCTTAAAGCAATTGTTGGCTAATACGGATGCGCAAGCTATATTGGAGAAATCGAGGTTTAAAGGTAAATAGTCCTTGCTGGCAGTCTATTGCTGGTCTAGAAGGGCATCTGCGTTGGTTGTTTGCTCGGCTTGGAAGTTAGCAGGCGCAAATCATTCCCGGTAAAACAGTCATGCTGCAAGGCTGTGCCTATCTTAAACACAAAAGGCCCTCCGAATCGGAAAGCCTTTTGTACATATCTTAAAATAGACTATTCGATAGTCATAACTTCAAATTCGTATACTAGTGGCGAGTTTGCCGGAATTTGTCCAACGTTGTTTGAGCCAAAAGCCCAAATAGAAGGTGTAACAACTCTAATGACGCTTCCTTTTTTCAAGCCCTCTCTAGTCAATCCACCAAGGCCGCCGATTTTGACATCCTGCCCATTAAACTTTACCGCATATGGGAAAAAAGAAAAAAACCAAGCATTATTAAAAATGTTTGGGCTGGAGGTGTTAAAAGCATAAGTGCTACCTTGTTCATCTGACTGGACGACCGTACCATTTAAAAGCATTGCTTTATATTTTAGTTTTACGGTAGGGGCAGCAAGCTGTTGATAGCTTAGCGCTTTGTACTCATACGTGTTATCCGTAGCGGGAGTAATAACTTGATACCAAATACCCCTCTTAGCGGTCTTGTTAAGGTAGTTAAATCTAAATGACACCGTGTCCTCTACGGGAGCACTAAAGTTAGATTGAACATATGCTGCAATTTTGGTTCTTTCAGAACTTAAGATAGAATCAAGAGTTTGTTCTTCTTTAAGATTGATTGCATCATAATCGGTATTGTCTTTTTCCATACAGGAAGTAAAGGTTGTAGCAATAATAGCTAATGCAAATAGTGGTTTAAATAGATTTTTCATAAATATATCCAGTCTTTTTCATTCGGTAAAACGACTTGTTGGTTAGTAGCGCTACATATAGTGTCGTTTTTTTTGTAAAAATAAGTATAAAAAAAGAGATAATTATCGCTAATTATCTCTTTCTCTGTTTGCTATCTTAAGTTTACTACTTCTATTTCGAAGTATAATGGCGAGTTTGCCGGTATTTTGTCGGAGGCCTGTGTATCATAACCCCACGGTGATGGAGTCACAAATTTTATAATAGATCCTTTTTTAAGGCCGGTAGGTGTTAATCCGCCTAACTGGTAGGTGACACCATTAAACCGTAATGTTTTAGGCAAAAAGGCATATCGCCAAGCGAGTACCAATCGCTCTAGCGGAAGTTCCGCCGTTTTTCCGACGGCCGTCTCATCGAACACCGTGCCGTTTAATAGTGTTCCTTTATATTTTACTTCGACAGTAGGAGCCGAGATACCACTAGGCGTAATCGTGTACGTATACGAGTTCTCGTCTCCAGCCTGCACAACTTGATACCAAATACCTGATGCGGTATCTAATTTTGCGTTGGTCAAATTTTGATCTGCAAAGGCTTTTACTGCGCCAGCCTGCTCTGCAATGATGCCGCGTATGCGCACATTATTTAGCGAATCTTTTATGCGTTGCTCCTCGAGCGCTCTTTCAAAATCATAATCGTTTCCACTGGAACAGGAAGAAAATGCTACCGCCGCTACAACGACGGCACATAAGAATCTAAAAAAAACTTTCATAAATGTTGTTAAGTGTGTTATGGTTGATAGAACGTTTTTACTTTATTTTTGCTACAGCAAACATAGAAAAAAAGTATGTTAATTATAGAAATACGAAACGGAATATTCAACGTATCAATCCTGTTTGCACAAGATCGAGGGGCTTTATAACAATGCTCTCCACATTTTTTTTCGATCGAGGTATTCGAAATAACGCTGCTTAACGCTAAAATCTTTTTCCAATATTAGCGTCACCGGAAACGCCATTGTATTATTGCGGGAAGCCAAAAGCTTGGCGATATCATGGTAAGCGCCGGTACGTTTTTTACGGCTATCATTTATTAATAGTTGATTGTCAAATAGCACGCTGTCTGTACTTTCCGCATCAAACCGAACCGCATAGTAGTTCGCATTGATATGTTCAACGATCTGCTTATCGGTGAATATTTCGTTCTGCATTTTTCGGCAGTACGCGCACCAGTCTGTATGGAAGAAAAGTAAAACTTTCTTTGGGCTGGTTTGCAGCGAATCAGAAAGCTGTTCAAAGGATAGCCACTGCACCGTATCTCGCTCCTGCGCTGTAGCGTTGACGCTTGGGTACAAAAAACAACAGATGAAGATTATCTTGTTAAGCATAGTATTTCATTTAAAAGCTGCCGGCAAGCAAACTGCTTTGGCCGGCAACTTTTTTATTAGCTATCAGGTCAGTGACGCGTACTGTCACTTCCTGACTATTAATGGAAATGACCGATCTTTACGCCAAACGTAAAAGTGCGCGGTTTTGTGGGCCCGTACACATAGTCTGAATCACGCAATGGTCCCGTGTCGAAATCCCGCTGAAAGGCGTTAAACATATTTTGTACACCGCCAAACACTTCTACATTAAAGTTCTTTTTAACAGCAAAGGTGTAACCCAAACGTAAATTTAGTTCCATAAAATCGGGCGCATCTCGCACGAGTAACGTGCCATCTGGCTGATAATGCGGAACGAGCATTTCCCCCGTATATACACCAGTTACATCTATTGCAAACTGCTTGGTCGCTTTGATGTTGGTATTCAGGTAGCCATATACATTAGGCGTGCGCATGTAGTTCATGGTGAGGATGTCATCCGCCGGATCTTCTCCCTCGAAAATAACCTGCGCTTCACTGTACTTCGCGCGCTGTATAGTTCCGCCCGCCTGTATGCTCAACGCGCTGGATGGCGCTACACTTAGTTCGATATTGCTACCATATACGTTTGACCGACTTCCGTTACGCATTTCCTGCAAAATAATACCGTTCTCTTCTGATGTCATGACGGTCGTAAATGGATTTTGAAGATCGGTAAAGAAGCCTTCGATCAACAGGCTCGCTTGCGTCTGCCCAAAGTTGCGGGTGTAATTAAACGAACCCGTATAAGCATTGGAATACTCGGTTTCTAGATTTTCGCCCATCAGCACAAAAACCTGCTGTCCGCCGATCGAAGTGACGTGCATATCCTCGTTAAAGGCCTGCGGAGCGCGAAAGCCACGTGCATATCCGCCACGAAATTGCAATTCTGGCGTGATATCGTAAAGGATGGTTAACCGCGGACTGAACGTGCCGAAGTTTTGATCTGATCGGCGGTTGTTGTTTAGCAAGCTATACGTGCCGTCGACATACGTGTAATCATATCGCGCACCCATCAAGGCTTTAAGCTGGTCGAAGACTTTCCATTCATACTGTGCATAATTGCCGATAGCGTGCGTTTTTTGGTCGATGATCCGTTGATAAGAAGGAATATTGTCTTTCGTGCGGTTTGCGTTATATTCTACGCCCGCTGTGATCACGTCGCGCTCAAAATTGTAGTTGTATTGCGCACCGGCCACCATTGCAAAATCATCGGTCTCGCCGTATGAATTTGCCGCTATTACACTGTCCTGATGTGTTCTTTCGCCACCTAAACCACCGTAATAGCTATCGCGTTTGCTCTTTTGAGCAGAGGCGTAAAGCGAGATTTTTTGTTTCCAATCCCTGGAATAGTGGTCGTATGTCAACCCGCCGATTACCGAATTTGTTTGGATTTGCTCCGTAATATCGGTGAAGTGCGGCGCGAGATCCAGCCGGTCGCCACCGCGTCTGAACTCATTAAGCACGCTCATATCTACCGTAATTTTGTCGTATTCCGACGGCTTAAAGAAAGCCTTGGCGCCAAAGGTGGTATTCCGTAATTTGGTAATCTCGGTAAATCCATCGCCATTTGCATCCCAGGGTTGGCGGTCGCGGTGCATCCCGTAGAATGTAACGCCAGTCATCAGATCGTCTTCGACAAAGGACGTGTTGAAATCTAACGTGTTGTCCCAAGAAGTACCACCTGTCAACGAGTTGGTCGATTTGATTTGCCAATCGTTTTCAACCGGATCTTTGGTTATGATATTAATAGTGCCCGCGATAGCATTCGCACCAAAAAGTGCCGATCCGCCGCTGCGTACCACTTCGATGCGATCGATCATGCTGGTCGGGATTTGATCAAGGCCGTATACGCTGTTCAAAGCGCTAAATACCGATCGGCTGTTGATTAATATCTGTGAGTAGGCGCCTTCCAGGCCGTTTAGCCTAACCTGAGAGAAGCCGCAGTTTTGACAGTTGTTCTCTACACGCACGCCTGGTTGGTAAGCTAAGGTTTCGGACATCGCAACAGATTGTGTCGCGTTGAAAAGCTTAGGTCCTAATACGTTGACCACAACGGGCGCTTCACGCCGATCCAATCCGTAGCGCGTGGCACTCACAACCACTTCGTTGATGTTCAGATTATCTTCGTTCAGAACAATAGCTACCGGGAGTTTCTTTTCCGCTGCTGTCAATGTCTTTTTTGCGGTCTGATAGCCTACCGCCCGGATGACCAGGGTGTTTTTTTCTGCCGGAACATTGGTCAAGGTAAAGTGGCCAGCGTTGTCGGTTGCCGCAGCAATACTGGTGCCTTCCACTTGCACCGTCGCTTGGCTGATCGGGTCGCCTTTTGCACTGCTCACCGTGCCGCTAATTGTTGATTGCGCGAAAAGTGTGATGGGTAATAAGAATAGGAGAGATAGGACAAGCCTGAAGTATGTTTTCGTCATGTATATATATATGAATAATTCGTATGAATAGTATGTAAGTAATAAATAGCATTTCTTTTAGTCTCTTTACGGTAGACCGTTCAGGCGGATGGCTGCGAAATCGGCAAACCAAACCACGAGCGTGTAACGCTAGGAAAAACCAAGACGCCTGTAGGCCATGTAGGTCGAACCTATCACGCCGCGATGCCCGTCCTGTTCCAAGAGAACAAGCACAGCAACACGTCTTGTGCTAAAATAAACGCTTTGTAAAATGTAGAAATGCTGGAGTTAGGCCAGTGTGGGCGGGCCGCGCAAATGATAATGTACAACGCAGTTTGTGACGGCCTGAGCAACGAGATCGGCATAGCGTATCCGTAAAAGTAATGGCGTGATAGCCATCTCAAATACGAGCAGATCGGTAGCGATAAAAGCACCGGCAAATACCACGTTGAGATACTGAATTTCATCATCAGAATGGTGATGATGCGGTTCCCCTTTCTTGGTAAAGTCGTAAGGGTGAACGTGGGTAATGATTTCTCCGGTAGAGGTAATCTCTTTGTGCATAAACACCACACCGCTGATGACGATCACCAGCATCCATACGCTTAACAAGTAAGCGATTAATGAACGATATGTGTTTGTTAGTTTATGCATAAAAAAAGCGCCATCTAATCATGGCGCCATAAATTTA
>JAAIGF010330623.1_pt1 | contig 12587 bp, 10 predicted proteins | sample 6487441 | NCBI WGS metagenome assembly JAAIGF01 (sample SAMN13974129, study PRJNA590717) | phyllosphere metagenome | biome: pepper field; feature: multiple bacterial spot infested pepper fields; material: pepper leaves; isolation source: leaves from pepper fields | host: Capsicum annuum ...
CCCCCGCCAGCTCGATGATGATCTCCGTCGACATCGCCCCACCCTGCCGCCGGCTCGAACTGACAGCCGTCGTCATGTTGAACTGCACATTGGCCGCCCCCGTGGCGGCTGCCAGACCGGTAACGTCGATGGACGAAAAGCCCGTCGCTTCCGTTTCCGTCCCGTCCACCTGACGGAACGTGACCTTCATGTCATCGCCCTCGCGCCACATGTACACGCCGTCCCGCCTGCTAAGCGCCGCGGGCTGCATCTTGGCCAGATGCTCGAAGTCGGCGGCGACAGTCGGTCCACCAGCGTCCTCCTCATCGACCAATGCGTTGATGGTGATGTCGGTGACGCGGCTGAATGCCTTGGCGATGCTCAGCGTGGACACAGTGGTTGCGCCCACCATCCATTCGTAACCAAGGACCACGGCGGATGCGTCCGGGGCGTTCATATAGGTTGCGATTTCGGGGGCGATTTCGAAGACGCCGGAGGAGATGCTGAGATGCGGGATGCGGTGCTTCTGGGCGAAGCGCAGGCTGGACAAGGTGTGGTCCATGTAGAAGACCACGACCGCGCTGACTTTTTGATCGACAAGGCCGAGGTCGTCGGCGGCGTGGTCGATGACTACGCCTTGGGCGTTGCCGATCCTTTTCGCCGCGGCTTCTGCCTTGGCGAGGTCGCGGCCGCCGATCAGCAGCGGCAAATCATGATGCCGAGCGCGTAGCGCGTCGGCAGTGTGCCTGCCAATGGCGCCGGAGCCGCCCATCAACAGAACTGGATCTCGTGACATCGTTCGTTCCCCTTGGTTTGCACACTGCATGGCAGATGTGGTGTGACCTACCGATAAAACGTAAGGCGTTCATGCACCGGCATGTGTAGGCTTTTTGTTTTGGGAAACGACAAAGCGTAAAAAATGGAGGGTTTTGTCGAAATTGACGGATTTTCTCAGCGTGATCGTAGAAAGCACGCCGCCGCGCACTGCTTCAAGCTGCCAACCCAGGCGGCGGTGCAGCCACGTAACCACGCCTGCGTTTCACATGACAGGAAGCTGTTCGGTCCCCACCAACAGCACCAAGAAATCGCTCTGGTCGATGCCCACCGTTCCATCGTTGACGAACATCAACACGCCTTCCATGCCCAGTACCCGTGCATACAAAATGGATGCACTGTCGCTGGTAGAAGCCGCCAGGCTGTGGGCCTGGTTGATCGCCGTGTAGATACCCGCGAAGCCGTCACTTGCCATCACTGAGGCCGCGATGTCTACGCTGGTGGATGGCTGAATGACTGTGTCGGCATCGAACTGGATGCCGACCCCGTAGGCATCTTCACCTCGCGACAGCACCAAGTCCAAACTCCCTGTACCAGCCGTCACCTTATCGATGTGCAGGAAATTCTTGTTGGCAGTCGTGAAGTTGACCCCCTGCCAGTCTCCCCGGCCGCCCAACAGGACGATGGATGCCTCGTCACCCAGTGTGATGTCATCGGCCCCTTTGCCTGCAGCCACCGTGACCGCATGCCCCAAGTCGGTGAAGTCGTACCAGTCGTCGTTATCACGACCATTCACAGTCAGCGTCAGCGTTTCAGTCAGCTTGCTGCCGAACGTGGCGATGTCATCGACATGGATACTGCGCCATTGGGCATGGCTCACCGTCAAACTCGATCCGACGATGCCATCGCTGGCGAAGCTCTTGTAGTTTTCGATCAACACGTCCAACTGTTGCTGGCTAATGCCATCGACGTCCACGGTAAGCGTTGCTGACGGCGCTGCCCGACTGATCAGCGTGAGCATCTCGTCGGGGCTGAAGCGACTGTCGAGATGCAGCTCTCCGTCAATGGCCGGCCCGAAAATGGGGCTGGTCGAATCTGCCAGCATCTGCAACTGTTCCAAGGCCATACCCGTGGCATCGAACCGGATCGCCATGCTGCCGACCTTGCCCGGCACCGGCGGCGCGAACAATGTCTGCATCGTCGCTACCGTCAGGTCCTTGTCGAAGTCGATCGTACCCAGCAAGCCCACGTCTGCCACACGATCGAGGTTCGCAAACACAGTATCGAGCTGCGCTGACGTCAGCTCGTCGACGGACATGCGGGCATCGGTAGCATGCAACAGCAGATCGATCCGCTTGTCGCCGTCTACTTCGGCCGGAATGGTGGCGCCGGTAATTCCATCGCTCGCGATGAATTCCAGGCCGCCATGCACGGCCAACCACTGATCGACCTCGAAGCCGGCGGCGTCGACGGTGACGTCAGCAATGTCGAGCAGCTTCGCGAACAGCGTGGTCATCGTCACGGCGTCGATGTCCGCATCCACATCGACGGACGCGACGTTCAGACTGCCATCGGCGAGCTGCGCAAGGTTTGCCATCACCACAGCCGGAATCGACGTCCCGCCCAGCACGATCTGAGCATCGATAGCCCGCGACAACAACGTACCAAGATCGTCGTCGGAAAGACTCGTGACGCTGAGATCGAGCGACAGCCCGGTGATCGCGTTCACCCCGCCAGCGTTGGCGGCAAGCGCCGCAAGCGCGTCTTCGTCGAAAAGACTGACATCGACCGAAGCGTTATCACCGCCATAGCGGCTCAGCAAGGCCAACGCGGTATCCACCGCCAAGACGTTCGTCAAAACCAGCGCACCCGTGATTCCACCATTGGCGATCTTGCCCAGCGCCGCCGCCACCGCGTCGAGCTTGTCCGCAGGCATGCCGTCTGCCAAAACCATGGCAGCCGTACCGCTGTAGTTGGCCAGCGCGAGTTCGATCTGGGCAACACTCATCGCGTTGGTGATCGAAAGGACAGGCGGCGTGATAGGTGGTGTGACAGGGGGCGTCACCGGAGGCTCAGTCGGGACTTCCTCAGCACCATTGACCAGGTCGATCGCATCCTGCAGCGACGCAGGATCGCTGGTGATCACCGCCATCGCCAACCGCGCGAGTTCGATATCGTTGCTGCCCAGCCCAGTCGCGAAGTACATGGCAAACTCGGCAAGGTTCGCCACGCGGGCACGATCGACTTGCGTCTGAGCGTAGCCCTCGTCACTCATCCCCTCGGGCCGCTCGGTCAATGGCGTCGTGACCGTCAGGATGATGCTGCGCAACAGCAGCGCACGCGCAGCATCGTCGCCAACCCCACCCCAGCCATCCAGCGCCGCGGTCCAGAATGCCAGTCCCGACGCGTCTGCGGTGCGGCCAAATACCGACTCGTAGAAATCGCCGATAAACTGACTTGCGCTATCGTTCGCTGGATGAGCAGCCCTGCCTTCGGGCGTGTTCAGAAAAGCGTCCGCCAGTACTGTCAGCGACGCCCTATCTTGGTAGGCGGCCAACCAAAATGCAAAGCCGTCAGCATCAGGCGCGCGGCGCAGAACGCCGGCGTAGAGGGTGGCGATGGCGAGTTCTGCTGGCGTGGCCATGATGACTCCGAGACATGTGGGGCGGACAGGTTGATGTCCGTAACAGGCAGGGTCGCCGAGTTCCTTGGGTATCAGCTGTTTGTCGCACAGGACTTGTCCGTTATTTGAGCTAGCGAGTTTGTGGTCTTGGAAAGACTGCGTGCGGCCAGACAAATCGCGCCATCAAGGGCTTTGTCTAAATTCTGGGGCCGGTGACAATCGTAGGCGTTATGTTCCTACACATGCCATCGAAAACTAGTCGCGCCGTTTCCATGGCTGTCGCAATTTTCACGTCGCCTGTTGATTCAAATATTTAATCAACATATAAATGATGCCGATATTAATCAGCCACATGGATTCGTCCTAGACTGGCTGCCTCGGCCAAAGGTGACGAACGGACCATGCGAAGCAACGCCCTTTACTTCCCATATATCGCGCTTCCAAACGATCAGTGGACCGCAAGGTCACTGCTGTATTGGGACAAGCTTTCTTCCATCGTGCCGATGGACTACCTCCATCGTCCTGAGCAGATGAGCGGCTTCATGCGTGCACTGCTAACCGAAGGTCTTGTCGAGCCAGTCATACCCGCTGAACACGTCTATCGGGTAGGACGGTTCAACGATGCCTTTATCGAACTGGTGGAGCACCGCCTGAGGCGCGACCAACAACGTCTTGTCGAGTCCTTCAACGCAGGAGCTACAACCCGAATCCATGCGGAAAAGCTGGGCGAGATACCAAGGTTCCTTGTCGAGCAAGGCCTCGCCAAGCAAGTCAACCGGGCCTGGTACGACGTGGAAGTGAGCATGGCCAATCAGTTCATGTCTTATCTCGCCACGTGCCTGGGCGCTATCCCCGAGGTTGGCGCTACGCCAGTTACCAACAAGGCAGTTTTCGTCCTGGCATTGAGGCCATTGCGTCGACAGTCAGAGCAGCCACTGCATCAATACAAGTCCCGTGCAGTCGTCCTGGAACATTTGCTCCCAACTCCCCAGGAGCCGGTACACGTGGACAAGCTGCTGCGATTCAAACGAGAACACGGCCATCTCCTGCCACCTCTACGCGCCTGCGTCGAGTCGCATTGCACCTACGTGGCCACGCTTTCAGATCCCGAACAGCGCATCGAAGCCAACAAAGCGTTCGTGTTCGAATGCAGACAGAGCATCGCTGAGATTGAAGAGGCCATGCGGCCCACACTTGGCAAGGTGGTCCTGGGGTCCCTGGCCCCACTTTTCGGCGCTGGGTTTACAGTCCAGGGCACAGATGCTGGGAGTGCGGCAGCATACGCTGGAGCCTCCCTATCGCTCGCGGGAGCTGCTTACCAAGCCATCGCCAGCATCCGGGGAAGCAATGCCCTACGGAATCGGCCACTTGCCTATGTCGTCCATGCCAACCGTGCTTTCAGCAACGCAGGCCATCCCTCCCGCCCGTCGCCGGTTGCCTAAATTGGCGTAATACGATAGGACAATTCTCCACGCCCTCATGCGCCCATACACGCCCACGCGGGTTTCGCATTCGGCCCCGGCGAATGCCGGACCGGGCGAATTGAACTCGAACGCCTGGACGATGCGCTGCTGCGGCACCAATTCGACGAAGCGCCCGACCACCACGTCCGTGTGAGCCATTGACTTGCCGGGCGCGGCCGCCAAGGTCAGCGTCATCTGGAAGCGCCCGCCGACGCACGGCTCGAAGACCTGACTCTCCATCGTCGCGTCCTGCGGCGGCAGCCACTGCGCCACCGCCTCGCGCGGCACGAAGGCGTCGTAGATCGTCGCAGGCGATGCCTTGATGAGTCTCGATGCCGTATCGCATCGAGGATGGCGAACTTCCATTCTTCGGCCTTCCTTTCAACAAGGCAGACGCCCCCTACAAAAGCGTCGGATTGGGTGCGTCCCCATAGACCTGCTGAGGGTCGAACGCTTTCTCCGCTTCGGAGAGCGCCAACTTATCCCCTAGCGCGTTCCCCTCACCGCAAGCACCCAGGGCTGAGTGAACAACAAGGGGCATGACGCCCCCTTGCAGGATCAAACAACGATCCGCCCCACCAGCTGCGCATCACGCGCGTAGGCACTCAACCGCTTCTCGGCCCGGAAATATGGATCCCGCTCGACCGGCAGGCCAAATCGCCCGCGCACTGTGGCCAGCTCGGAAAGGCTGGCCCAGCCTAACTCTGGCATCCCCAAGACCAAATCGGCCAAGCCAAAAACACGGTCGTGGTCATCGGGATCCATTTCGGATAACAGCCAGGTCGCGCCGGCGTCCGGCGTGAACAGCTTGACCACGGGCACCGGATCGAAGTCCGGGTACTCCAGGGATTTGCGGCCGTTGGCCAGCAGCAGCGCACGCTGCTCGTCGGTGATGAGTGCGTTGTTCATGATGGTGAACTCCTGAAAGGTCGCCGGGCGGAATTGCCCAGCCCTTCCGGGTCGACGGCGGCCGCAGGCCGCCAGTGTGCAAGGCACACGCCGCCCTTGAGGGCGAGCACGCCGTGGCACCATGAAGGGAACAGCAAGCCGCCACACCCCGCCCCCAGCCACACCCGGTATTGGCAAGCGAAGCGTGCAGGCCCCAAGCTGGAAGCCGGGCCGGAGGCGTCCGCCGAGCGGAGCTAGTAACGATGGATGCTAGTCAAGGGGGCACGATGCGCTACGCGCACGACAACACCACCGGCCATGTTCCCTGGCCGAAGACGCCCAGATTTCAAAGGGCGAACTCTTGGAGTCGAGATGGGCCTTGAGGGGGCCTGCTGCTGTAGCGGCTTGACGTCGCTGCGTAGATCTGGTTACGATTCCGTCGCGGTTCAGCCGAACCGTGGGTGAGTTGCTCCCGTCAGTGCACGCACCGGACGCCTGTCCAGCCTGGCAAAACCAGCATGAAGTACCCCGTTCTTTTTCCCGGCTTGGTTTGAGTCCCGGAAAGCCGAACAACGCGTGCCGTTCTTCATTGTGCTTTCCATGACGGAGCTCAATCCATGGCAACGCCCACTTCGGGTTCTTCGGCCGCCGCGGCCGCATCCCCTTCCTCCTTTGCTGCTTCGGCGGCTCCCCTGACCGACGAAGCACGCGCCGGCGCTCTCTGGACCTTTCTCCAGGCCCAGGCACCACGCTTCACCTTCGACCAGGCGGTCGAAGTCGTCCAATCGCTGCGCATCGACCCGCGCGAGGATCACAAGACGCTCGCCAAGCGTCTGCGCAAAGCGCTGCAAGAGCGGCGCATCGCACTCAAGCACGTGAACGCCCTGCATGCTGCTGCCCGGCTGAACGGCCACTCCAGTTGGCACACCGATGACGAGGCGTCGGTTGCGCGCCTGCGCTTCGAGGTTATCGAGAGCGGCCCTCATATGCTGCGGTCCGAGTTCGCATCTTGGAGCGAGCTCGCGGTGGCGCTGCGCGCCTGGGCCGACAATCTGCATGCCAGTGGCCACCTGCCACTGGGCGTGCTGGCGATGAACTTCACCGGCCGCTCGCTGCGTTTCATGGTTCCTGTGCCCAAGCAAGATGAAGGTGCTGACCCGGGCCGCGCCGAGCTGTGGACGGTAGCTGGTGTCGGGCCGGTGTCTGACGATGACCCGGACTGGCTGGCCGAAGCGCCGGCCGCGCTGGAGAAGCTGCGTCGACACCTGGAGGAGACAGGCAAGGCCGTGTTGGACGGCTACGCCACGCTCTACCTGTGCGCCAACTCCCATGACCGGGCCGGCGACGTCAACGCCGTGACTGCTGGCGACGTCGTGAATTCGGAACTGGTGCTACTGCGGGAGCCGGATGAAGACGACCCCCACAGCGGCTACGAAATCGCCCGTGGCGACGAGCTGACCTGCTGGCACCAGTTGGAGTTGTCGCTGCGCGACGACCGGACCGCGCGCAAGCAGGCATCCATCGATGTGCACATCCCGCAAGAGGGTGTGGGGGCCTGGTTCGTCAATGGCGAGCGCTATGTGTGGGCGCTTGAAACGCTGAAGCCCAACGAATTCGTGCCGGGACGCGTCAATCGGCAGCTCGGCATCCCGGATTGCGAGCGGCTGCTGCGTCGCTACAAGCTCGCCCGGCGCATCCACGACGGCGGCTTCCGCCACCACAACATGACCAAACGCGTCGATTATCTGGGCGGGCCGCCGGAGACGTGGCGTGTCGATCTGCACCGGCTGCTGCGCATCCTGAACGAGGCTGGCCTGACCTGGGAGAGCTACATCGAGAAGTTCGGCGCCGAGCCGCTGCCGATGAAGGCCGCCCTGCCGGTGGGCTTCGTGATGCAGATGCTGGAGGATCTGAAGGTTGAAGAGCCGAATAGGGTGTTCGCCTGGCCGACGCTGGCCGAGATGGCACCCATTACGGACGACAAGCTGCTGTACAGCCTCCTGCCGCGCGTGGATGCTGTCCGCTACGTCAAGCTGAAGGACCTGGACGCGCAGACTGCAGCCGACGTGCACAAGGCCGTCGACGAGTTCGCCGGCGCGCTGCAGATGCACAAGATGGTCGCGGCCGGGGCGCTGCCCATGAAGGACGAACTGCCGTACCTGGTGTACGCCAACGATGCCCAGGAACTGCGCATGTCTGCAAGGGCGCTGGGTATGCGGCTGTACGTGGCGGTGTCGCCGCACCTCATCTCGACCAAGGGCCTGCTGCCCGATGTCCCGGGGGTGAAGACGTGGCCGTGGGCGTTCGCGCACGCGCTCCTTGTGCGGTACGAGCGCGAAGGAGCCGCGCAATGACGCCGGCCGCCGAGAAACTGCGCTTGCTCCTCGAAGCTCGCGACATTGGTGGCTTCCTCCGTGCCTTGGAGGACTACCGCCAGCAGTACTCGTTCGAGCCGGTGGTCACTGCCTTAACCCAGCGGGTGTTCCCGACGCTGCTGCGCACGGCGTTCCAGGAAGAACGCCTGCCGCCTGCCGTCCTGGTCCGGCTCTACCGCATGGTGCGCTCCGGCCAGTTGGTGCTCGTCGAGGACGACCTCCTGGTCGCCATCAACTTGCGCATCGACGATGCCATCCGCGAGGTGGAACCGGCGACGGTCACGCCGATGCCCCCGCTGATCACCGAGGGAGATGTCAGGCCGAAGGCCGTGCAGTGGTCGCAGCCCTCGATGCCAGGTGGCCAGCGGGTGGCCGCGACAGAGATGAAGCGGATTGCTGTCGTCAGCGCCTTCACCTTCGGCACCTGGGCCGCGGTCGACGCATTTGACTTTCGCCGCAACGCCTGTGCCAGCCAGCAGGAACGCGAGTTCCTGCGCGCAGTCCGCCAGTTCTTCCCGTCGCTGCAGGCCTACCCCAACATGCCGTTGAAGAACTGCATCGACATCGACAAGCTTGAGGCGACCGTTCCGGCGCGGGTCCGCAAATACGCCTGGTTGGCGCAGGTGGATGTCCTGCTGTGCACCGCTGACGAAGACCCGGTGGCCGGCATCGAGCTGGACTCCATGCACCACGACAACGAGGAAGCGGCCGAGCGCGACGAGCTGAAGAACATGCTTTTCAAGCTCGCCGGGCTGCCCCTGGTGCGCATCAGGGCAGACGACGAGAAAGCCGTGCGGGCGGAAGACTTCTACGACCTGCTGATGGCGGAGTCCAAGACGCTGGATGCCCTCAGGCCGCGGCGCATGCGACCGAGAAGGACTCATGACTTCCTCGTGCCGGCAGAGTCGGCCACACGCTCAGCGCCCGCAAACATGGCTCGAGGATAGACATGGAAGAAGGAATTTCCCCATTTCAGCATGAGAGCGACGGCCGCCTCCGGCCCGCCCGGCGGCGGGCGCAGGAGCGACCTGTTCCAGGCGAGCCGCTTGCGCTCGACAAGCCCGAGGTCAAGGAGGTGATGGATACCGAAGCGGGCAGGCATCTGCCTGTTTCGGTCGTGATGGGCACCGACTACGAGAAGCTCATGCAGTTGCGCATGGCGGTCCGGACGCAGATGCGCAAAGGCGATCCGCTCTACCGGTGCTCACTGTGCGGCGTCGCAGTCCACATCTGCCGCGCCAAGGACAAGCCGAAGTTCTTCTTCCGGCACCAGCACGAAGACGGAAGTTGCCCCGCGCAAACCAAGGGTGAGCTGAGCCAGGACGAAATCAACGCCCGCAAGTACAACGGCGCCAAGGAAAGCAGGCTACATCGCCGGATGAAAGACTGGCTCTGCCAGTGTCTGGCGGTAGATGGCCGATTCGAAGACATTGCCCAGGAGCCCACCTGGAAAGGTCCGTTGACCGGCACCCGCCGGCGACCGGACGTCAGAGCCGTACACAACGGACTGCCCATCGCCTTCGAAATCCAGTTGTCCACGACGCACCTGGGTGTCATCGCCGCGCGGCGCGACTTCTATATGCAGGAAGGCGGGCTGCTGGTCTGGCTGTTCGCCGAGTTCGACACCGAGCACCGGCGCATGACCGATGACGATGTTTTCTACAACAACAACCTGAACGCCTTCGTCGTCAACACCAAGACGGTTGAAGCGTCGCTCGAGGCGAAGGAGTTCCTGCTGGACTGTATCTGGGCACAGCCCGTCAAGGATGGTGGCCATTCAGGGCTATATCGCCGTGTCGTGCCTTTCCACGAACTGCGGCTTGATCCGAAGGCCCAGCAGGCGTACTACTTCGACTACGAGGCAGCGAAGCGACAACTTGAGGCAGAGGTCGAAGCCGAGAAGCAATTGCTGCGCGACGACTTCGAGGCCTGGATGGGTGCTACGGGCTACTATGGCCCGGAGGCCTCCACACAATGGTCCACGTTCCGCAGGCGCTTCAATCGGTTCAATGTCGAACTGCCGCGGTACCTTGGTGACTTAGACAGGCCACTGCTAACCTGTTTGTATTCGGCAAAAAACAACCGCCCTTGGGGCCAGAAGCACAAGTATCTGGTCGAGATAGCGCATCGTGTCGCCAACAGCAAGAAGAACCATCTCAAATGGTTCATGCATGCGGTACGCAAGTATGGGCGACTAGAATCAATGAAAGCCGAGGGCCAACCCGGGCTTTGGCAGAAGCGATACGGCAAGCTTCGCAAGGAATATGAAGCTAACCCAGCCCAGTTTGAGCCCGAACGGACACTTCAGCCGATGGTGGAATTTCTGCTCCCGGAACTTCAGCCTTTGCCCTAAGGGGACTGCTGACAAGCACCTCCTCAACCAGCACGCTTAGAATAGCCCTTGCGTGTTTGCGAAAGCAGGGCGCAAAACACGCTCGTTTAGTGAGCTAGGGTTAAACCAGTTTAGCGAGCGCACCTTACACCCTTCAGTGCGCTCGATCAATAGTGGCATTTTTAAACCAGGGTTACTACTAATACTCTCGAGGGATAATCAATAGCAAATCCGAAAAATTCGAGTCAGAACATTTTCCGGCAAGATCGCATCTATTTAGAAATGGGTCCTCGCGTAAGACACCAATCGAATTTAGCGATACTGCCTGATAATAGACCCCTTCCTCCGAACGCCAAAAATCTGCACACGCCGGGGTGCTAGCGAAGCTACATTTAACAGCGATCGTTAACAAAGGAAAGCGAGTGCAGAGCGCAGCTACTGAACCCGCTCCAATCTTATCTCACGCCAACCTTCACCCAACCTGCACCGTGGCACACATGACTCTCCTCGAAGCTAAGCGGCGCGTCTTACTCGCCTTCTCTTTTGGCTTAGCCTGCCAGTTCATCATCTTGGGCCTTATCACCGTTGGCTTGCTAGTGACTTTGGTTGAATCTGCATATCAATCTTCAGCGCCGTTTAATGCTCTTTCTATGGCTCTTGCGAACTTTGCTTCACGGATACTCAGCGTTTGGCCAGGTGCGTTGCATCTAGCCCCTATTGCACCTCGCTACTACCCTGGCCAACTCGATGGCAACCTCGCGTTTGCACTGTCGATTCTTGCCTTCGCCGGCGCTACCGCCATACGCAATTGGGGCGCACACCTGCAACGCGACGTAAAAGCCGCGGAGCGGCAGATCCGTAGCCGTAGCTGGCAGCACGGGCATAACAGCTCATCAACCTCTGTGAACGTGAGTCACAATTGGGGCTCTATCTCAATTGCTTCCCCTCCAGCAAAAGATTGGTCAAGCCGGCCCCTGGGAATAGTGCTGCTGGCGATAGTGGCAGGCTTAGCTGTAGAGATGCTTGCACGGGTGCTTGCGTAACGCCTAGGAATTTTAAGCAAATATCATGAACAAAGAACTCATAAAGAAAATCATAGAAGACCTAGAAAAATCTGGATTTAGCACGGAGTTAAAAGCGAGAAAGATTTTTCAAGATTATGGTTGGTCGGTTAATGCAGGTTACGGATATCTTGACAAAGATGAAAACAAATCACGCGAAATTGATATTCTTGCTACAAAAGTTAAAAACAGCAGTCATCAGGGAAAGTCATTCGTGCATAGCGAATTCCACGTCTGCGCGGAAGTAAAAAAAACCGAGAAACCATGGGTGGTTTTCGACCAACAAACCAACCCCAATCTCCTTGGGTGCGCATGGAATAACCTGATTTCAGCAATTAACCTCCCAGCATCTCCTTCAAGATTTGCTCAAACACTCCAGGAGCGGTCTCCAATAAAAGCCAACGGCTGGGTTGCCAGTGGTATTCACGAGTCATTTAAAAACCCCGATCAGCCTTCTCGGTGGTATAGCTCATTTGTTTCAGTTGCAAAGGCTTCAGAGTTTTATTTTGAGAATTGCCCTGATGGCGAAAAGCAAACTGATAACATTATGGAAAATCCATGTGAAATTCACTTTATACAACCCTTGGTTATTTTAAGCGGGCAGCTTTATCGAGCCACTTTGGCAAAGACTGGGGAAATTGAAATTGCAGAAACTCAAGCCGCTTCTTTCCGATTTGACTATCGATCAAAAAATTACGAGCATCAGAATTACAGAGTTGATTTGGTTACCCTGAGTGGCTTGGAGAATTATTTGGAAAATTTAAAATGGAGACAAATCGAATTTTTAGAAAAAATTAAAAATGAATCTAATTTGAAATAGCTTGGCAAATTGAAAGACGGCGGCCTCCAAAATGACAAAATCGACATAGGAAAGTACGCCTGTAATGACCCAGTGAAAACCTGATCACGTCATACTTGAGGAAAAGACGATGAGCATGAAGATGGAAGAAGTGTAATGACCCAGCAGAACCTGCACAGGTTAAGCGGCTGATGCAAACATCTCAGCCGGGGTCTTCATTTTCAGCGCCTGGTGCGGTCGCTGGTGGTTGTAGAAACGTATCCAGTCGCCGATTACTCGGCTGGCATGTTGGA
>JAAIGF010040071.1_pt1 | contig 12581 bp, 13 predicted proteins | sample 6487441 | NCBI WGS metagenome assembly JAAIGF01 (sample SAMN13974129, study PRJNA590717) | phyllosphere metagenome | biome: pepper field; feature: multiple bacterial spot infested pepper fields; material: pepper leaves; isolation source: leaves from pepper fields | host: Capsicum annuum ...
GCGGCCGCCTGCTTCAGGAAGCCAATGATCTGTTCATCGGTAAAACGCTTCTTCATGTTCGTCCTCGGTCTTGGGACGAACTCTACTTAAGTCAGGTTGGACCTGAAAACCGGGGGCAGGTCATTCTGACCGAAGGCGTCCTTGCCGATGGCCGCAATCATAGCAGCCGAAGGTCACCTACTTCCCGCCTGCGTAGCGCGCCCCGGCCTTCCAGTAGAGGTTCGGTGACTCTACGGGCTGTTACCCTGCTTACGAAAAAACCGGCTTCCGCCGGTTTTTCTGCAACATACTGATTTTAGTGGTGGGCGGTACAAGGTTCGAACTTGTGACCCTTGCCGTGTGAAGGCAATGCTCTACCGCTGAGCTAACCGCCCGATGTTGCTGAGCCGCTCATTATAGCGGCTTTCCCGGGAGCGTCAACACTTTTCAGAAGCCCCTTTCACATCGTGCTGGTCGGCTTCTCCGAGCCGGTCAGGCCTGCCAGCAGCGTCTCCACCCGGTGCCGCACGGCCTCCCCTTCCGGCCCGTCGGCCAGCTGCACGCCGATGCCGGCCGGACGGTTTCCCTGCGCGCCGGCAGGGGTCACCCAGATGACCTTGGCGGCCACCGGCAGGCGCTCGCTGGACTCCGGCAGCGTCAGCAGCAGAAAGACTTCATCCCCCAGGAAATAGCGCTTGGGCGTCGGCACGAACATGCCACCGTTCTTCACGAACGGCATGTAGGCGCTGTACAGCGCGGCCTTGTCCTTCACGACAAGGGAAAGGATGCCCTGTCGGGCGTTGCTGGCACTCATCGTTTTCCCCTTGGGTTCGGCCGTTCGTTGACCCTGTTCCAGGCAAGCAACAGTTCCACCACGGCCAGGTCCGCGCGCACGGTGGTGCGCAGCAGGTCACGGGTCCGGTTGGCAGCATCGAACCAGGCCGCAAGCTTGTGCAAACGCTCCGGCGCGGTCAAGCCATCGCTGCTGGCCTGGGCCAGCGCCAGGTCCGCGGCGAAGCGCAACCGCAGTGCCGCGTCGGCATCGCCGCACCATTTCTGCGCCACCGCCACCGCGCCGGTACGCCCCTCGACCAGCTGTTCGAGGTCCCTGGCGACATCGCGGCGCAGCGCCAGGCCATCGGCGCGCAGCCAATGATCGGCAAGTCCCGGATGTCCGCGTGCCGCCTCCAGCGCCTCGCGGGCGTCGGCATCGCTGTGCCCTTGGCGCTGCAACCAGGCCATCGCTTCTTCGCGTGGCGGCAGCTTGAATTCCAGCCGTTGGCAGCGGCTGCGCACAGTCTGCGGCAGCCGCGCCGGATCACTGCTCACCAGCCACAGGTAACGACCGGGCTGCGGTTCTTCCAGCGTCTTCAGCAGCGCGTTGCAGGCCGCCCGGTTGATGGCGTCGGCAGGATCGACGATCACGACCTGCGCCACGCCGTACTGCGGCGTGAGCGAGAGTTTCTGGCCGATTTCGCGCACCTGCTCGATGACGATCTCGGTACGCAGCTTGTCGCCGCTCTTGTTGGGAATGAAACTGATGATCTGCAGGTCCGGGTGGGTGCCTGCGGAAATCAGCTGCCGCGTGCGCTCGGCCTGGGCGGCATTGCCCTGCGACAGCACGTGTGCGGCAAGCACTTCGGCCACTTCGCGCTTGCCCAGCCCGGCCGGGCCACAGATCAGCAGACCGTGGCCCAGACGCCCCGCGTCCAGCGCGGCCACGGTCTGGTCGTAGGCACGCTGCTGCCACGGCGAAAAGCCGTCCGTTGCCGTCGTGCTCATGCGTCCTCCCCGGCCCGCAGCCACTGTTCAACCCGGGTCACCACGTCAGCCGCTACGGCTTCCTGCCCCTGGCTGGCATCCACCACCGCGAAACGCGCCGGGTCCTGCCGTGCGCGCTCGCGGAATACGGCGCGGACGCGCTGGAAGAAATCGTCCTGCTCGCGTTCGATGCGGTCCGGAAACAGATCACGTCCGTTTGCGCGCGCGCGCCCGGTTTCCACGTCCACATCCAGCAGCAGGGTCAGCCCGGGCAGCAGGCCAACGGCGCGCTGTTCCAGATCCGCTATCCAGTGCGCGTCCAGGCCACGTCCGCCGCCCTGGTAGGCGTAACTGGAATCGGTGAAGCGGTCGCTGAGCACGTAGGCGCCGCGCTCCAGCGCCGGCCGGATCACCTGGCGCACATGCTGTGCGCGCGCGGCGAACACCAACAACAGCTCGGCTTCGGCGCTGAGCGGTTCGGCGGCCACGTTTCCATCCGGCTTCAGCACCAGTGCACGGATGCGCTCGGCCAGCGGCGTGCCACCCGGTTCACGGGTCAGCACCACCTCGTGACCGTGCGCCTGCAGGCAGGCGTGGATGGCGTTGATGGCGGTCGTCTTGCCAGCGCCCTCGCCGCCCTCAAGGCTGACGAAACGCGGATGGCGCTCAAGCGCGGAACTCATTGCGCCGGGGTCTCCTGGGTGCGTTGCTGGCGCAGCTGCTGCAGGTACTTTGCCACCGCGGCGGTGTGTTCTGCATAGCTGGCCGAAAAGACATGCGCGCCGCTGCCATCGCCCACGGCGACGAAGTACAGAGCATCGCCCGGCGCCGGCCGCGCGGCGGCCATCAGCGCGTCGCGGCTGGGCATGGCAATCGGCGTGGGAGTGAGGCCGCTGCGGGTATAGGTGTTGTAGGGCGTATCGGTGGTGAGGTCGCGCTTGCGGATGTTGCCATCGTAGGCCGCGCCAATGCCGTAGATCACGGTGGGATCGGTCTGCAGACGCATGCCCATCTTCAGGCGGCGCGCGAACACACCGGCGATCTGCGGGCGTTCGCTGGCCAGCGCGGTTTCCTTTTCGATGATGGATGCCAGGATCAGCAGCTCATAAGGTGAGTCCACCGGCAGGTCATCGGCCCGCGATTCCCATGCCTCGCCAAGCGCCTTCTCCATGGCCGCATGAGCGCGCTTGAGCACGTCGATATCCGTATCGCCACGCTGGTAGATGTAGGTTTCCGGCAGGAAGCGGCCTTCCGGATGCTGGCCGGGGAACCCCAGCCGCTGCATCAGCGCGGCATCATCGAGCGTGTCGGTGGTGTGCACCAGGGGTTCGGCGCGTTTGAGCGCGGCACGCACCTGGCGGATGTTCCAGCCTTCCACCAGGGTGACGCGGTGCTGCAGCACCCTGCCCTGGCGCATGCGCTGCAACAGTTCGCGCGGCGTCAACGAGGCATCCAGCGCATATTCGCCCACTTTGAGCTTGACGGCGGCATCGAGCTGGCGGGCCAGCAGTTGCCACTGCGCATCCTGGCCTTCGTTCACGCCTGCGCTGCGCAGCTTGCCGAGCACGGTGGTGAAGCCATCGCCACTGGCGATGAACACACTTTCTTCGCTGGGAGTCAGGTGGGTGTCGGCGAACTGCACCTGCTGGTAATACAGCCAGGCGCCGGCACCGACCGCTACTGCGGCCAGCAGCACCAGTACCGTTACCACCAGCAGACACCCGCGCTTGGCTCCCGCCATGGATTACCTCGAAGATCGGATCAGTGGTGCAGGATACCGCGAGCCGGGTGGGCTTGACCTGCGGGAGGGCGTGACGACCTGCGGTCGTCACGCACCACACGCTGCCAGTTGACCTGGGAGCTGTGACGACCAAAGGTCGTCACCCACCGGGTCAATTCCACCGGTCAGTTCCAGCAGTCAGTCCTGCTGGCCGAGGGCACGCATCAGGCCACGCGCCTTGGCACGGGTTTCATCCAGTTCCTTTTCCGGATCGGAATCCACCACGATGCCGGCGCCGGTGCGGAAGGTGACTTCGCTGCCGCTGACTTCGGCGGTGCGGATGAGGATGTTCAGGTCCAGGTCGCCGTCGCGGTTCAGCCAGCCGAACGCGCCGGTGTAGGCGCCGCGCGGCACCTGCTCCAGCTCGCCGATGATCTGCATGCAGCGCACCTTCGGGCAGCCGGTGATGGTGCCACCGGGGAAGGTAGCGGCGATCACCTGGCCGGGCGTGACGTCCGCACGCAGCTGGCCGCTGACATTGCTCACGATATGGTGCACGTGGGCATAGCTTTCCACCGTCATCAGCTCGTCCACCACAACGCTGCCCGGCGTGCAGATGCGGCCAAGATCGTTGCGCTCCAGGTCGATCAGCATCACATGTTCGGCCCGCTCCTTGGGGTGCCCGACCAGCTCCTGGATGCGCGCGGCGTCATCATCGCCCGCAAACCGTGGGCGCGTGCCTGCAATCGGTCGGGTCTGCGCATGCCCGGCGTGCACCGAAACCAGCCGCTCCGGCGACGAGCTCACCACATTCCGGCCATGGCCGGTGAACAGGCCGGCGAACGGCGCGGGATTGGCCCGCCGCAGCTGTGCATACAGCGCCTGCGGGCTCACGTCGCCGGCAAAGCGCGCACACCAGCGACGCGACAGGTTCACCTGGAACACATCGCCCGCGCGCAGGTAGTCGATTACCCGGCGTACGCCAGCGGTGAAGCGCTGCGGCGCATCTTCGTCCACGGCCAGCGGCGGCTGCCATCCCTCGCCCGCCTCAGGCAATGGTTGTGCGAGCAGCGCCTGCAGTTCCGCCAGCAGCGGCGCTCGCCCCGCTTCGGCCAGCAGCCAGCTGCGCTGCTGTTGGTGGTCGTGAAGCACGGCAGCCGGACAGCGCAACGCCAGCGCGGTGGGCTGGCCGTCATCGCGTGCCTTGTACGGGAGCACCGTTTCAATCTGGCTGGCCACTTCGTAATCCAGCAGCAGCGCCCAGCCGCCCCGGAACGGCAACGTGCGGTCCTGCGGCACGGGCAGCCGTTCGGCCTGCCATGCTGCATCCAGCGCCTGCAGGAAGCCGATCGCATGCACAGCGCCGTGATGGTCACGCACCACGCCGTCGGCATCCAGCCGCAGGAAGGCCTCATCGGCCACCAGCAGCAGGCTCCAGCGCCCCTGCGCTGTACCCGAAGCGGTGGATTCCATCAGCAGCGGAAAGCGTGCCGGTTGGGCCTGTTGCAGTGCCAGCAGGTCCACGGGCGTGTCCAGTGGCAGGATCAGCGGAGCGTCGGGCATGAGAGGACTTCTGGCTGCGTGGCGAAGAGTCGACGTGATGGCGTCGGCCGGCGCAGACACAGCCCGACGTTACGGATAAGCCGCGCGTCAGCCGGGCGGAGCCCGGCTCCACGATGCCGCTACGCGCTCAGACGCGCTTGAACACCAGCGTGCCGTTGGTGCCGCCGAAGCCGAAGCCATTGGACATCACCACGTCCACCTTGGCCTGGCGTGCCTGGTTGGCCACGTAATCCAGGTCGCAACCTTCGCCCGGCTGGTCCAGGTTGATGGTCGGCGGGATCACGCCTTCCTGCAGCGCCATCACCGAGAAGATCGCTTCCACGCCACCGGCTGCACCCAGCAGGTGGCCCGTCATCGACTTGGTGGAGCTGACCATCATCCTGTAGGCGTGCTCGCCGAAGGCGGCCTTCATCGCCATGGTCTCGCCCAGGTCGCCCAGCGGCGTGGAGGTACCGTGCGCGTTGAGGTAGCCGACCTGTTCCGGCGTGACACCTGCGTCCTTCAACGCCATGGTCATGCAGCGTGCGGCGCCTTCGCCGTTCTCGCTGGGTGCGGTCATATGGTAGGCGTCGGAGCTGGCGCCGAAGCCGGCGAGCTCGCAGTAGATCTTCGCGCCGCGCGCCTTGGCGTGCTCGTACTCTTCCAGGATCAGGATGCCGGCGCCGTCGCCCAGCACGAAGCCGTCGCGGTCCTTGTCCCACGGCCGCGACGCCGCTGCAGGGTCATCGTTGCGGGTGGACATCGCCTTCATCGCGCAGAAGCCGCCCAGTGCGGTCGGCGACGAGCCACGTTCGGCGCCACCGGCGACCATCACGTCGGCATCGCCGTACTGGATCATGCGCATCGCGGTGCCGATCGAGTGGTTCGAGGTCGCGCACGCCGACACGGCCGAGAACGACGGCCCTTTCAGGCCGGCGATGATGCTCAGCTGGCCCGGCAGCATGTTGATGATGGTCTTGGGCACGTAGAAGGGCGAGATCTTCTTCCCTTCGTGGAATTCGATGGTCTGCTCTTCGATGCCCAGCAGGCCGCCGATGCCGGCGCCGACGATGGCGCCGATGCGGTCGGCGTTGGCGTCGGTGATCTCCAGGCCCGAGTCGTGCAGGGCCATGAACGACGCGCCCAGACCGTAATGGATGAACGGGTCCATCTTCCTGGCATCCTTGCCGCTGACCCGGTACCTGCCGAACAGTTCATTGTCGGCGGTGATGTCGAAATCCTTGACCTCACCTGCGATTTTGGTTGTGAAACGTTCCACATAGGAGTCGGCAACGTTGGTCAGCGGACCGATGCCCGAACGGCCTTCGATGATGCCCTGCCAGCTGCTGGCAAGGTCATTGCCCAGCGGCGAAACCATGCCCATGCCGGTAACGACGACGCGACGCTTCATTGCTGTTCTCCTGACCCGTGGATATGCGGGTATGACGCGGGGTAGCGCTCAAATACACAGGGCCGCATGCGCGGCCCCATGGGGTGCCGTGCGCGGGACGTGCGTGACGTCGCCGCGCACCAGCTGCCGTACATCAGGACTTGACGTGCGCCTTGACGTAGTCGATGGCCAGCTGCACGGTGGTGATCTTCTCGGCTTCTTCGTCCGGGATCTCGCACTCGAACTCTTCTTCCAGCGCCATCACCAGCTCGACGGTGTCCAGCGAGTCAGCGCCCAAGTCATCGACGAACGATGCCGTGTTGGTGACTTCTTCTTCCTTGACGCCAAGCTGTTCGACGACGATTTTCTTGACGCGTTCTTCGATGGTGCTCATGGGGTATCGCTCCAGATGGAGTAGTGGTTCGAAAAGACGCCATCGGGAACGATGGCCGTGGGATAGTGTAGTGGAAACCGGCAATGCCTTGTATCGTTCGCAAATGCTTTCCGGATCAACCACTTGCGGCGCAATCCATGCACCCCTTGCTTACGGCATGTACATGCCACCGTTCACATGGAGGGTTTCGCCGGTGATGTAGCCGGCTGCGGGGCTGGCCAGGAACGCCACCGCATGGGCGATGTCTTCCGGCGAACCCAGGCGTTCGAGGGCGATGTCGTTGATCAGCGCGGTACGCGCTTCCTCCGGCAATGCCTTGGTCATGTCGGTATCGATGAAGCCCGGTGCCACGACATTCACGGTGACCCCGCGCGAGCCGATTTCCTTTGCCAGCGACTTGGAGAAACCGATGATGCCGGCCTTGGCCGCCGCGTAGTTGGCCTGGCCGGCATTGCCGGTCACGCCGACCACCGATGCGATGTTGATGATGCGGCCCTTGCGCGCCTTCATCATGCCACGCATCACCGCCTTGCTGGTACGGAACACGCTGGTCAGGTTGGTGTCGATGATCGACGCCCAGTCTTCGTCCTTCATGCGCATCAGCAGATTGTCGCGGGTGATGCCGGCATTGTTGACTAGGATCGAGATCGGCCCGAACTCCTTGGTGATGCCGTCCAGCACGCTGTCCAGCGCGGCGGTATCGGTGACGTCCAGCGCGCGGCCGTGGCCACCGTGGGCGGCCAGGCGCTCGCCGATCGCGGCAGCGCCGGACTCGGTTGTGGCCGTGCCGATGACGGTGGCGCCCTGGGCGGCCAGCAGATCGGCGATGGCGGCACCGATGCCACGGCTGGCGCCGGTGACCAGTGCGATTTCACCCTGCAGGGGCTTGCTCATGATGTTGTCCTCCAGACAGAACGGTCACCGGTGCGGGATGCCGTCCACGAAGGGGCGGCAGGCACCGGCGACGGATAGGGGTCAGGCAGACCAGGCCTCGCGGGCGTTGTCGAAATCGGCCGGAGTGGCCAGTGCGCGGCCATCGATGCTCTTGTCGATGCGCTTGACCAGGCCGGTCAGCACCTTGCCCGGGCCGCATTCGGCGATGCGCGTGGCACCGCGCGCGGCCAATGCCTGTACGCAGCCGGTCCACTGCACCGGCAGGTACAGCTGCTGCACCAGCGCGGAGCGGATGGCATCCACGCCGTCATGCACGGCGGCATCGACGTTCTGCACCACCGGCAATGACGGCGCCTGCCAGGACAGCCCGGCCATGACCTCGGCCAGGCGATTGGCGGCCTCACGCATGAGCGGGGTATGCGAGGGCACGCTCACGGCGAGCTTGACCGCCTTGCGCACGCCCTTCTCGCCGAGCAGCGCCAGCGCGCGGTCCACGGCGGCGGCATCGCCACCGATGACGATCTGGCCAGGCGAATTGAAGTTGGCCGGCACGACCACCTGGCTGCCGGCAGCTTCGGCGCAGACGTCCTGTACCAGCTGGTCTTCCGCCCCCAGCACGGCGGCCATGGCGCCTACGCCAGCCGGCGCGGCTTCCTGCATCAGCTGGCCACGCAGGCGCACCAGATGCGCACCATCGTGCAGGCTGATGGCCCCGGCTGCCACCAGCGCGGTGTACTCACCGAGGCTGTGGCCCGCCAGCAGCGCGGGCTGCGCGCCACCGGCGGCGTTCCATGCACGCCACACGCCGATGCTGCCGGCCAGCAGGGCAGGCTGCGTGTATTCGGTACGGTTGAGCATTTCCTCCGGGCCACCCTGGGACAACGCCCACAGGTCGACACCGGCACCATCGGATGCTTCGGCAAAGGCTTCGCACACCTGCGGGTGCAGCTCGGCCAGCTCGGCCAGCATGCCCAGCGACTGGGAGCCTTGGCCGGGAAACACGAAAGCAAGGGTGGAATCGGTCACGCGATCATCCGCCTGATGGAATCGAAGCGGGCCATGATAAGGGTGAATCCCCTACGCCGTCTGTACGTGCGCGTATGCATCATCGCGTCCGCCGGGCCGGACGCCCCCTGAGAGGCAGGTGATTGCGATGGATCACGACCGGTTGTGATGGCTGACGACCGGAGCTGGCGAGGCGGAGCGGACTTGGCGAGCCGGACTGGACGCGGTGGAACAGGCTGGACGCGGTGGGTGACGACCGTTGGTCGTCACCGCCTTCAGGTCAGCAGCTCAAGAATATCCAGCTGCCCATCAGCGAACCAGTCCACGCATACGGCCACCACCATCAGCACACCCAGCGTCGTGGCGCCATGCACCACCAGGATGCCATGCGCCAGCGCGCGCGCCGAGCGCCCCAGCTTCAGGCTGGCACGCGCCAGATGCTGCAGGCGCCCGGTTACCGCGTGCGCATGTTCGCGCACCGGCTCCTGCACACTGTCCATCGCCTCGGCCATCATCGTCTGCAGATCCTGCGGACGGGCGGCGTAATACTTCGCCACGCCGTAGCCGAACATCAGCCAGTCGCGGGCCTGCGCCTGGGCCAGGTCCATCACTTCCAAGGGATCTTCCTCGAAATCGATGAAGCCGATGCTCTCGCCATCCCAGGTGAGGTTGCGCGGCAGCGGCTGGCCGAAATAGGCGCCCCGGGCGTGCGCCGCCGCGATCGCCTGCATGGCCGCGGCCACCAGGCGGTCACGGCCGGCATCGTCGGCCTCGCGCAGACAGGTATTGAAGGAATTGCCGTTGTCGCCCAGCACCAGCGTGGCGCGGCCGGTACCCAGCACCATCGGCACGTTCACGCCCTGTGCCTGCAGTTCACCCAGCCGACGGGCTTCGGTGGTCTTGGCTGCGTCGCCGCCGCGATGCGGCGGTGGGCGCAGGGCATCCAGATGGAAGCGCCGGGCGACGAAATTGAGCAGTCCCAGAGCGAAAGCTCGGCTGCCCTGCCCGTACTGCTTCAACCAGGCTCGCTGGCCTTCAATGACGATAGGGTCGACCATGGCGCGGTTCTCCTGAACGCATTACGGCCCGGAAGGGCCGTAACGACAGCTTCACGTTGTCGTAACTGACAACATCAATAGCGCAGCAACGCAGAACCCCACGTGAAACCGCCACCGAAGGCTTCCAGCAGCAGCAACTGACCGCGCTCGACGCGTCCGGAACGCACGGCGTGATCCAGCGCCATCGGCACCGAGGCCGAGGAGGTGTTGCCGTGCTTGTCCACGGTCACCACCACCTGATCCATCGACATCTCCAGACGCTTGGCAGTGGCTTCAATGATGCGCAGATTGGCCTGGTGCGGGATGAGCCAGTCCAGGTCGGCCTTGTCCAGGCCATTGGCATGCAGGGTTTCATCAACGACGGAATCCAGCGCCTTCACGGCGTACTTGAACACGTCGTTGCCCTTCATCAGGATGGCGCCGCGACCGTTTTCGCTGTCGCCGAAACCCGCCGAGACGCCGACCGGATTCCACAGCAGTTCCTTCTTGCTGCCATCGGAATGCAGGTGCGTGCTCAGGATGCCGGTTTCCTCGTCAGCCTTCAGTACCACCGCGCCTGCACCGTCGCCGAACAGCACGCAGGTGGTGCGGTCGTTCCAGTCAACGATGCGGGTGAGCGTTTCGGCACCGATGACCAGCACGTGGCGTGCATCGCCGGAACGGATGAATTTATCGGCCACGCTCAACGCGAACACGAAGCCCGAGCAGGCTGCGTTGACATCGAAGGCGGGGCAACCGGTCGCACCGAGCTTGGCCTGGATCAGGCAGGCGGTGGACGGAAAGATCAGATCGGGCGTAGTGGTACCCACCACGATCATGTCCAGCTGGCTGGCGTCGATACCGGCCGCTTCCAGCGCGCGCAGGGCCGCCTGGCAGCCGAGGTCGCTGGTGGTCTGGCCATCGGCGGCGATATGCCGCTCGCGGATGCCGGTGCGCGTCTGGATCCACTCGTCCGACGTCTCGACCATCTTTTCCAGGTCGGCGTTGGTCAGCACTTTCTCCGGCAAATAGCTACCGGTGCCCGCGATCCTCGAGTAGATCCGCTTGCTCATCGACATTCCTGTTGCGCGGGCCATCCCTGCGGACAACCCCGGGAAAACGCTGGAGGCCGCGGCCATGCAGGCAGCGGCCCCCGGCACATCAATCTTCTTCGACCGCCGAAGTCTTGGTCTGGATGACCTTCTTGCCGCGGTAGAAACCATCGGCAGTGATGTGGTGACGCAGATGCACTTCGCCGGTGGTCGGGTCGGTGGACAGCTGCTTGGCGCTCAGGGCGCCATGGGCACGACGCTGGCCGCGGCGCGACGGGGTAACACGGGATTTCTGCACAGCCATGGGATTGCTCCAAACTCGGTTCGATTTGCTTCGTCGTTTCGTCGCACAGGACGCCAGCGCCCAGCACAGTTTTCGCTTTCGCCGCAGCCGCCGACGATACCCGGCTGCTGATTTTTCAGTCTTTCTTCTTCAACGCAGCCAACGCCGAGAACGGGTTGACCTTGTCGGTTTCTTCCTGCGACGGCGCCCATTCCCGCTCCACCGCTTCGCCATCGGGCGAAAGGGGAACCACCGGCACCGCCAGCACCAGTTCGTCCTCGACCATGTCCAACGGGGCCAGCTGGCCATCTTCCGGCACCAGCAACGGCTCGAAGTCCTCCGGCAGCGACGATTCCTCGTCCTCATCCCGGATCAGGCCGAGCTTCTGCACCATCTTCACCGGCAGCAGGAAGCGCTGCAGGCTGCGCTGACAGATCAGCGGCAACTCGGTATCGATGGTCAATTCCACATAGGATACCCGCAGGATGTCGTCGTGCGCGAATTCCAGCGCAAACGTGCACTGGCCTTCGGTATCGGCAACAAGCCCCTGCAGGCGGGTAAATTCAGCCAGAGGCACCTGGCCGTCGAAGCGCCTTCGCGCTGCGACCATCCGCCAAGCATCCAGCGTTTCGGGCACGTTCGCGGACATAAGCCGCAGAATGTTAAGGACCGCCAGCGCCGCTGTCAAATGAGATCGGCTTCAGGCTTGTCGAGGGGCGCCGCGGAAGGCCAGACTGGCGGGTCATTCCCCACCTGCCCCGTCCATGCCTGCCCTGATCCTGGCTTCAACATCCGTGTATCGCCGCGAGCTGCTGCAGCGGCTTCGGCTGCCTTTCCAGTGCGAACGCCCGCAGGTGGATGAGACTCCGCTGGCCGGCGAAACCCCGGCCAAACTGGCTGCGCGCCTGGCTGCCGCCAAGGCCGCCGAGGTCGCCGCACGCCACCCTGATGCCTGGGTGATCGGCTCGGACCAGGCGGCCGACCTGGACGGAGATCCGCTGGGCAAGCCAGGCACGACGGCGGCAGCGCGCGCGCAGTTGACGGCCATGTCCGGACAGGCGGTGCGCTTCCATACCGCGCTCTGCCTGGTGCGTGGCGACGTGCAGCTGGGAGCGGCGGATGTCACAACGGTGCGTTTCCGTCACCTGCAGCAGGCCGAGATCGCCCGCTACGTGGAGGCCGAACAGCCGCTGGACTGCGCCGGCAGCTTCAAGTGCGAAGGCCTGGGCATCGCGCTGTTCGAGGCAATAGAGAACGAGGACCCCAGCGCACTGGTGGGCCTGCCGCTGATCGCGCTGTGCCGGTTGTTGCGGCAAGCCGGATTCGCCGTGCCGTAGAACCTGGACCCGGGCTCTGCCCGGCCGCACCGTTTCAACGCAGCGGCGTAGCAACTGTGTTCTCAAGCGGAGGCCATCTGGGCCTCCGCGTCACGTTTACGGGCATTGAGGATCACCAGCATTTTCCTCATGACGGCCACCAGGGCGACCTTGCCAGGCTTGCCCTTGGCTTTCAGCGAGGTAAAAA
>JAAIGF010302992.1_pt1 | contig 12579 bp, 15 predicted proteins | sample 6487441 | NCBI WGS metagenome assembly JAAIGF01 (sample SAMN13974129, study PRJNA590717) | phyllosphere metagenome | biome: pepper field; feature: multiple bacterial spot infested pepper fields; material: pepper leaves; isolation source: leaves from pepper fields | host: Capsicum annuum ...
CTGGCGCAGGCCGTCGGGCAGCTCGATGCCGCTGACCTTGCCGGTGCGCTGGTAGTCCTTCCAGCCGCTGCCGATCAGGTAGCCGCGGGCGATGGCCTCGACCGGGACCGGCTTGAGCTTGCGGGTGACCACCGCGCGCTTGGCGTACAGCGCCGGATCGACACCCTCGGGCAGCACGCTGGCGACATCGATGCCGGTCAGGTGGTTGGGCATCAGGTGCGCGGTCTTGGCGAACCAGAAGTTCGAGACCTGGCAGAGCATTTCGCCCTTGCCGGGAATCGGGTCGGGCAGCACCACGTCGAACGCCGACAGGCGGTCGGTGGCGACCATCAGCAGGTAATCCCCGGCAGGCGTGTCGGCGGGCAGGCGCTCGCGCGGAATATCGAAGACGTCACGCACCTTGCCGCGGTGGCGCAAGGGCAGGCCGGGGAGATCGGATTGCAACAGCGTGGTTGGCACGGGCACTCCTGGGGCTTCGTTGATACGGCTGCCCAGCGGACCCGGTGGGCCCGCGACTGGTCAGCGGGCGGCCTAGTGTAAAGCCGTACAGGTCGGCTGTGACGTAAAATGGACATCCTTTTGTTGCGACCTGCCCGGAACGCCATGCGCTGGTACGGAAAACTGCTGGGTTTCATCGCCGGGGCCCTGCTGTTCAGGCCCAATCCGCTGTTTGGCGCGGTATTGGGCCTGCTGCTGGGGCATGCGTTCGATGCCGACTGGTTCCGCCTGAACAAGGAAAACCCGTACCGGGAGCTGGGGCTGACCTCCGAGGCCACCGATGCCGAGGTCGACCTGGCCTACCGTCGCCTGATGTCGCAGTACCACCCGGACAAGCTGGTCGGCGCTGCCCCCGAGCTGCGCCAGCAGGCCGAGACCCGGAGCCGCCGGGTCAATGCCGCCTACCACCGGATCAAGACGCTGCGCAGGCGCTGACCCGACCGCCCCTTTCCCTTCGTTTCCAAGGCCCTGGCCATGTCCCACTGCCTCATCGCCCCTTCCATCCTGTCCGCCGACTTCGCCCGCCTCGGCGAAGAGGTCGATACCGTCCTCGCCGCCGGTGCCGACTGGGTGCACTTCGACGTGATGGACAACCATTACGTGCCGAACCTGACCATCGGCCCGATGGTCTGCCAGGCCCTGCGCAAGCACGGCGTGACCGCCCCGATCGACGTGCACCTGATGGTCGAGCCGGTGGATCGCATCATTCCGGACTTCGCCGAGGCCGGCGCCACCTATATCAGCTTCCACCCCGAAGCCAGCCGCCATCCGCACCGCACCATCCAGCTGATCCGCTCGCTGGGCTGCAGGCCGGGTCTGGTGCTCAACCCGGGTACCCCGGTGGACGTGCTGGACTGGGTGCTCGACGACCTCGACCTGGTGCTGCTGATGTCGGTCAATCCGGGCTTTGGCGGCCAGGCCTTCATTCCCTCGGCGCTGGACAAGCTGCGCCTGGTGCGGCAGAAGATCGATGCGAGTGGCAAGGACATCCGCCTGGAAATCGATGGCGGGGTGAAGGCGGACAACATCGGCCAGATCGCTGCGGCAGGCGCGGATGTGTTTGTCGCCGGTTCGGCCATCTTCAACGCCAAAACCTCCTACCAGGACGTGATCGCGCAGATGCGTGCCAACGTCGCTGCGGCGCGGGGCTGAGCCGTGGGCACGGTGGCCGCGCTGGACATCCGCCCGGCTACTGCGGCCGACGCCGGCGTGATCCTGCGGATGATCCGCGAACTGGCGATCTACGAAAAAGCCGAGAGCGCGGTGCAGACCGATGAGGCGGGCATCGCCGAAAGCCTGTTCGGGGCAGGGGCAAGCGCCCGCGCGCTGATCTGCGAGGCCGACGGCGAGGCGGTCGGCTATGCGGTGTACTTCTACAACTATTCCACCTGGCTGGGCCGCAAGGGCATCTACCTGGAGGATCTGTATGTAAGCCCGCAGCAACGTGGGCAGGGCGCCGGCAAGGCGCTGCTGCAGCATCTGGCGCGTCAGGCGGTTGCGGAGGGTTGCGGTCGCTTTGAATGGTCGGTGCTGGACTGGAACACACCGGCGATCGCGTTCTATACCGCCGCAGGCGCCAAGCCCCAGGACGAATGGACGGTGTACCGGCTCGAAGGCCAGGCGCTCCGGGAGTTCGCCGCCCGCCCGTGACGCCATGTCCGGCGAGCGCGCAGCACGGCAGGCAAGGCGGTGACGGCCGAGGCGCGTCACCCCCCGCATGCGCTTTCCCCACATTCACTGCCCCGAAACGCGCCGCTGCCTAGCCTGTGCCACTCCCTGCAGCGAGCGGCTCATGACCACGCCCCACTGGTGCCTGATTCTCAACGGCAAATCCGCCGGTCGTGACGATGTGCGCGAGGCCGTGGCCGCCTGCCGCACGCGCGGGGTGCGGCTGGATGTCAGAGTGACCTGGGAAGACGGGGACGCCGAGCGCTACGTCGCCGAGGCGATCGAGCACGGCGTGCAGGTGATCGTCGCCGGTGGCGGCGATGGCACGCTGAGTGCCGTGGCCGCCACGCTGGCGCGTCGCGAACAGCCTGCGGCGGCGCTGCCGGCGCTGGCACTGTTACCGCTGGGAACCGCCAACGACTTTGCCACTGCCGCTGGCATCCCCGATGAACCGGAGGCGGCGTTGGCGCTGGTCGGTCAGGTGCAGGCCCGTCCCATCGACCTGCTGCGCATCGACGCCGACGGCGATGTGGCCTGGTGCGCGAACCTCGCCAGTGGCGGTTTCGGGACCGAGGTCACCGTCGAAACCGACGAAGGTCTGAAAAAGATGCTCGGTGGCCTGGCCTACGTGATCACCGGCATCTCCCGCCTCGGCCGTATCGAGCCGCTGCCGGCACGTGTGCAGGGCCCCGACTTCTCCTGGGAAGGCGGCTTCATCGCACTGGGTGTGGGCAATGGCTGCCAGGCCGGTGGCGGCCAGGTGCTGTGCCCGCAGGCCAGGGTGGACGACGGCCAGCTCGAGCTGACGATCATTCCCGAGCTGGAGGGCGAGGTGACCGGGGCGCTGGGCGAGCTGATCAAGGGCGGCCGCGAAGCGGTGCTGGAACGGGTCGCCACCCGGGCGCGCCTGCCCTGGGTGGAGATCGTCAGCGCGGAGCCACTGACCCTCAACCTCGACGGTGAGCCGCGCAAGGCCCGCCACTTCCGCGTCGACTGCATCGCCGGCCGGGTGCGCATGCATCTGCCGCTGGGCTCGCCACTGCTGGTCTGAGAGGACCCGGCGCGGGGTTTCCCTGCGCTCGAACCTGCGCTACAGTCCGAGCGTGTCCAGCCTGACGACCCCGCATACCCTTTCTTCCGCACACCGTTGGTGGCGATGGTGGCCCGTTGCCGTCGTCCGCCCCCATAACGCTGTGTCCCGGAAGGAAAGTCGTCTTGAATTCGCTCGCTCAGTTCCAGCAGCAGGCCGCTGAAGGCCACACCCGCATCCCCGTCGTCCGCGAAGTGCTGTCCGACCTGGACACGCCGCTGTCGGTCTACCTGAAGCTCGCCGACGGCCCGCACACCTATCTGTTTGAATCCGTCGAAGGTGGCGAACGCTTCGGGCGCTATTCCATCATCGGCCTGCCGGCGCGCCGGGTGTATGCCTTCCATGGCCATACGTTGAGCGTGCGCGAGCAGGGCGTGCTGATCGAACAGCGCGAGGTTGCCGATCCCTTCGCCGAGGTCGAAGCGCTGCGCAGCGCGCACTCGGTACCCAGGCTCGACGGCCTGCCGGGTTTCACCGGCGGACTGGTCGGGTGGTTCGGCTTTGAGTGCATCGGCTACATCGAGCCGCGGCTGGCGCCGCCGGCCGGGCGTGACGAGCTGGGCACGCCGGACATCCTGCTGATGCAGTCCGAAGAGCTGGCGGTGTTCGACAACCTCAAGGGCCGGCTGTACCTGATCGTGCATGCCGACCCGCGCCAGCCGGGTGCCTGGGACGAAGCGCAGGGCCGTCTGGATGCGCTGGTGGCCAAGCTGCGCGCGCCGGGCGCGGGCTACCCGGCACCGCTGTCCAGCGATGTGCTGGACGAGGGTGATTTCGTCTCCGGCTTCACCCATGACGGCTTCATCGATGCGGTCCGGCGCAGCAAGGAGTACATCCGTTCCGGTGACATCTTCCAGGTGGTGCTGAGCCAGCGCCTGAGCGTGCCGTTCAAGGCCCGCCCGGTGGATGTCTACCGCGCGCTGCGGGCGTTGAATCCGTCGCCGTACATGTATTTCCTCGATGCGGGCGACATGCAGGTGGTCGGCTCGTCGCCGGAAATCCTGGTACGGCTGCAACATACCGATGACGGCGTGGGTGAGGTCACCGTGCGCCCGATTGCCGGCACCCGCCCACGCGGTGCAACGCCCGAGCAGGACCAGGCGCTGGAAGCCGAGCTGCTGGCCGACCCCAAGGAGCGCGCCGAGCATCTGATGCTGATCGACCTGGGCCGCAACGATGCAGGCCGGGTGTCGCAGGCCGGCACGGTGGAGGTGGGCGAACAGTTCGTCATCGAGCGTTACAGCCACGTCATGCACATCGTCAGTGAGGTGACCGGCCGGCTGCAGCCCGGGCTGAGCTACGCCGACGTGCTGCGGGCCACGTTCCCGGCCGGCACCGTCAGCGGTGCACCGAAGATCCGCGCGCTGGAAGTGATCCGCGAACTGGAGCCGATCAAGCGCAATGTCTACGCTGGCAGCATCGGGTATATCGGCTGGCATGGCGATGCCGATACCGCGATCGCGATCCGCACCGCGGTGATCAAGGAAGGCCGCCTGCACGTTCAGGCCGGTGCCGGCATCGTCTACGACTCGGACCCGGAGAAAGAATGGGACGAGACGATGAACAAGGGCCGCGCGCTGTTCCGCGCCGTGGCCCAGGCCGCCAAGGGCCTGTAATTTTCCCGGTGCGCAGCGTGGCTGCGCGCGCGCCGGGCTCGCCTGCACTGCGCTGGTGCAGGCCAACCCTCAAGTGACGGAACCTGATCCATGTTGTGGATGATCGACAACTACGACAGCTTCACCTACAACCTCGTGCAGTACCTGCAGACGCTGGGTGCCGAGGTCAAGGTGGTGCGCAACGATGCGATGAGCGTGGACGAGATCGCCGCGCAACGGCCCGGACGCATCGTCATCTCGCCCGGCCCCTGCACGCCCAACGAAGCGGGCGTGTCGCTGGCGCTGATCGAGCGGCTGGGCCCGACCACGCCGATCCTCGGCGTCTGCCTGGGGCATCAGGGCATCGGCCAGGTCTACGGCGGCACGGTGATCCGCGCCGGCAACATCATGCACGGCAAGACCTCGCCGATCCGGCACGAGGGCAAGGGCGTGTTCGCCGGACTGCCGGACCGTTACCAGGCCACGCGCTACCACTCGCTGGTGGTGGACAAGAACCGCCTGCCGGACTGTCTGGAGGTAACCGCCTGGACCGAGAACGAGGACGGCACGATGGAAGAGATCATGGGCCTGCGCCACCGCGAGCATCCGGTGGAAGGCGTGCAGTTCCATCCCGAATCGATCCTCACCGAGCACGGCCACGCGCTGCTGCGCAATTTCCTGCAGCGTCCCGCTGCCTGAGCCAAGGAGTCCTTCGATGAGCTTCTCCCCCCAGGAAGCCCTGCAACGCACCATCGAACATCGCGAGATCTTCTTCGACGAGATGGTCGACCTGATGCGCCAGATCATGCGCGGCGAGGTCTCCACCGCGATGACCGCCGCCATCCTCACCGGCCTGCGGGTCAAGAAGGAAACGGTCGATGAGATCGCCGCCGCGGCCACCGTGATGCGTGAGTTCGCGCGTGCGGTTCCCGTGGCCGATCGTCGCCATCTGGTTGATATCGTCGGCACCGGCGGTGATGGCTCGCATACCTTCAACATCTCCACCTGCGCGATGTTCGTTGCCGCCGCCGCCGGTGCGCGCGTGGCCAAGCACGGCAACCGCAGCGTGTCGTCCAAGAGCGGCAGTGCCGATGCGGTGGAAGCGCTGGGCGCGGCGATCGAGCTGCAGCCCGAGCAGGTGGCGCGGATCATCGACGCCACCGGCGTGGGCTTCATGTTCGCGCCGATCCACCACCCCTCGATGAAGGTGGTGGCCCCGGTACGCCGCGAGATGGGCGTGCGCACCATCTTCAACATTCTCGGCCCGCTGACCAATCCGGCCAGCGCGCCCTCGGTGCTGATGGGGGTGTTCCATGCCGATCTGGTCGGCATCCAGGCCCGTGTGCTGCGCGAACTGGGCACCGAGCGGGCGCTGGTGGTGTGGGGCCGCGACAACATGGACGAGATCTCGCTGGGTGCCGGCACCCTGGTCGGTGAGCTGCGCGACGGCAAGGTGCGCGAGTACGAGATCCATCCGGAAGACTTCGGCATCGCCATGTCCGCCAGCCGCAACCTGCGCGTCGAAGGGCCCGAGCAGTCCATCGCCATGCTGCGCGCGGTGCTGGACAACCAGCCCGGACCGGCGCATGACATCGTGGCGCTCAACGCGGGCGCGGCGCTGTACGTGGCCGGCGTGGCCAGCGACATCGCCGACGGCCTGGCACGCGCGCGCGCTGCGCTGGCCGACGGCAGTGCGGCCGCCCGCCTGCAGCAGTTCGTGCAGGCCACGCGCGCCGAGCCCGCGCTGGTCTGAAGCCCGCTGCAGTCCCTCCACCCACGTTGGCCGATACTGGCCTCCCCCCTGGAAGCACGATCCTGATGAGCGACATCCTGCAGACCATCCTGGCCCGCAAGGCCGAAGAAGTGGCCCAGCGCAGAGCCGTGGTACCGCTGGCCGCGCTGCAGCAGCGGCTGGCAACCGCGCCGCCGGTGCGGGGCTTCGCACGGGCGCTGCACGCGGCCATCGCCAACGGCGACCCGGCCGTGATTGCCGAGGTGAAGAAGGCCAGCCCGTCCAAGGGCGTGATCCGCGCCGACTTCCATCCCGCCGACATCGCGGTGAGTTATGAGTTCGGTGGTGCCAGCTGCCTGTCGGTGCTGACCGACGTGGACTTCTTCCAGGGCGCCGACGCCTACCTGCAGCAGGCACGCGAGGCCTGCACGCTGCCGGTGCTGCGCAAGGATTTCGTCATTGACGCCTACCAGGTGTACGAAGCGCGCGTGCTGGGTGCGGACTGCATCCTGCTGATCGTTGCCGCGCTGGATGACAACCAGCTGGTGACGCTGGCCAACCTGGCGATGGAACTGGGCATGGACGTGCTGGTGGAAGTGCACGACATCGATGAGCTGGAACGCGCGTTGCAGGTGCCGGTGCCGCTGATCGGCATCAACAACCGCAACCTGCGCACCTTCGAGGTCTCGCTGCAGACCACGCTGGACATGCGCAGCGCCGTGCCGCGTGACCGCCTGCTGGTCACCGAGAGCGGCATCCTCGGGCCACAGGATGTCGGCCTGATGCGCGATGCCGGGGTCAATGCCTTCCTGGTCGGTGAAGCTTTCATGCGCGTGGAAGAGCCGGGCGAGGGCCTGCGTCAGCTATTCTTTGCTGCATGACGACTGTGTACCCGACGCCGCGCGACGATGCGCCCCTGGTGGTTTTCGACTTCGACCACACCCTGTACGACGGTGACTCGGGTACCCACCTGTTCGCCTCGTTGATCAAGCGCAACCCGCTGCGCGTGCTGGCCGCGCTGCTGGTCACGCCGATTGCCGGCCCACTGGTGGCGATGCTTCCCACGCGCCGCACCGGCATCTCGATCTATGTGTGGATCGGCAGCTTCGGCCTGCACCGTGCGCGCGAATTCAACCGTGTGATCGATGCCTACGTGATCCGCAACGAGGCGCAGATGCGCGCCAAACTGCTGCCGCAGGCGCTGGAGGTATTTGCCGCACACCGTGCCAAGGGTGACCGGGTGGTGGTGGCGACCGGCGCACCACCGGAGCTGGCGCGTGCGATTCTGGCCTTCGTCGCGCATCAGGACGTGCCGGTGATCGGCACCGAGGTTGGACCGCGTCTGGGCGGAGTGGGCCCCACGCGGCACTGCCACAACGAAGAAAAGATGCGCATGCTGCGCGAGCGCGGCTACGGTGACATCGACATCGCCTATTCGGACAGCACCGCCGACCTGCCGCTGCTGCTGGCAGCGAAGGCCCCGGTGGTGGTCAACCCCAAGCGCAACCGCGTGGAGTTCTTCCGCCGCGTGCTGCCGGCGGGCACGCGCATCCTCAACTGGGGCTGTGTCGACCGCGGCGGCGACGGTGCGTGAGGACTATCGCCTTCGGTAGGTGACGACCGTTGGTCGTCACGCTGTCGCCCCGCTCTACGGGCTCAACCAGGCGTAGGCGGCACTGCCGACCTGGTAGAGGCTGATCCCCAGCACCAGCACGCCGACCGCGACCAGCACCCAGCGCTCCTTGACCCGCTTCACCAGCAGGGCCGCCAGCGGGGCGGCCATCATGCCGCCCACCAGCAGACCGGCCACGATCTGCAGGTGATGCAGGCCCATCGACAGCAGGAAGGTGGCCGAGACGGTCACCGTCACCACGAACTCTGCAGCATTGACGGTGCCAATCGTCATCCGTGCCTGACCGCCGCGCGCAAGCAGGGTCGAGGTGGCCACCGGCCCCCAGCCACCGCCACCGGTGGCGTCCAGCAGCCCGGCGAAAAAGCCGAGCACCGGCACGCGCTGGATGTCACCTTTGGGAAGCAGGCGACCGGCTGCACGCAACAAAATAACTATCGCCAGAACAAGCAGATACAAATAGATCAATGGCCGGATGACGTCCCCGGGCAGCTGGGTGAGGCCATATGCGCCGACCGCCCCACCGATGGCACCGGGAATGGCCAGACGCATGAACAGTCGCCTGTCCACGTTGCCCGCTGCCATATGGGAAATGCCCGAGGCACCGGTGGTGAATACTTCGGCGGTATGCACGCTGGCACTCACCTGTGCAGGCGGGATGCCCATGCTCAGCATCACCGAGGAGGACACCAGGCCAAAGGCCATGCCCAGCGCGCCGTCGACCAGCTGCGCGCCGAGGCCGATCAGGATGAACCACCAGAAGTCGCTGCCAAGTTCCATCGGCCAAGACTAGCCGTTGACTGTGATGACGGGGAGAGCAGTGCGCGACGCGGCGTTGGCGCGGCGCTTGGCGCCCCGCGTGGCGGGGCGCAGATGCTTCGTCATCGGGTCCCGTAGACCACGATGGTCTTGCCACGGGCATGCAGCTGCCCGTCGGTCTGCAGCTTCTTCAATACGCGGCCGGCCATTTCGCGCGAACAACCGACCAGACGGGCCAGTTCCTGGCGCGAAACACGCAGCTGGCTGCCCTGCGGGTGGCTCATCGCCTCCGGCTCGGTGGTCAGGTCGTGCAGGGTCCGCATGATGCGGTCGGTGACATCCAGGAAAGCGAGCCGGCTGGCCTTGCGGCTGGTGTCGAGCAGGCGCTTGGAGATCTGCTGGCCCAGCGCGTACAGCAGGCGGGGCGCGTCCTCGGCCAGGCTGGAGGTGAACAGCTGATGCAGGCGCTCGTAGCTGATCTCCGCCAGTTCGCAGGCAGTGCGGGTGCGAAGGATCACTTCCCGACGTTCTGATTCCACGAACAGGCCCATTTCGCCGACGAACTCGCCGGTGCCGAAGTAACCCAGGACCAGTTCGCGCTCTTCATCTTCCTCGGCGATGATCGAAACCGAGCCGCTGATCACATAGTAAAGGGTGCCCGCCGGATCGCCCGGCCGGAAAACATCAGTGCGGGCAGGGTATCGACGCCGGTGGCTGTGGGCCAGGAAGCGTTCGATGGTGGCGATGTCCAAAGCCAGTGGACTGGTAGCAAGGCGCACGGTTGACACGATGGTGGCGCTCCCTTTGCGCATGAACGGATTCACTGAGATGTGCAAGCGAGCTTAGCGGAGCATAAATGTTAAGAGCAAACAGCATGCCAGAAGCGGCAAGCCCTTCACATTCCCCCCGGGGACCATTTGCCCCATAATTGTTCCTTTCCCTTCTCACACAGGATCGACCGCCGTGGTCAAGCCGTTGCCTCGCCTGAGGTTGCAAGGTTTCAACAACCTCACCAAGGCGCTGAGCTTCAACATCTATGACGTGTGTTACGCCCGCACCGAAGAGGAGCGCCAGCGTTACATCGAATACATCGATGAAGAGTACAACGCCGACAGGCTGACTCAGATTCTCACGGACGTGGCCGAGATCATCGGTGCGAACATTCTGAACGTCGCTCGCCAGGACTATGACCCGCAGGGCGCCTCGGTGACGATCCTGATCTCCGAAGAGCCGGTGATCGACAAGAAGCAGGCCGGCAAGGAGCTGATCTCCGACGCCGTGGTCGCGCACATGGACAAGTCGCACATCACCGTGCACACCTATCCGGAAACGCACCCGCAGGAAGGCATCGCCACCTTCCGCGCCGACATCGATGTGGCGACCTGTGGCGTTATTTCGCCGCTGAAGGCCCTGAACTACCTGATCGAGAGTCTGGAATCGGACATCGTGATCATGGACTACCGCGTGCGCGGCTTCACCCGCGACGTGAAGGGCAAGAAGCACTACATCGACCACAAGATCAACTCGATCCAGAACTTCCTGGCCAAGAACATCAAGTCCCGTTACGAGATGCTCGACGTCAACGTCTATCAGGAAAACATCTTCCACACGAAGATGCACCTGCAGGACTTCGACCTGGACCAGTACCTGTTCGAAGAGAAGGCGCGGAACATTTCGTTCAAGGAGCGCATGAAGATCGAAGCGCTGCTCAAGCGCGAGATCGAAGAGCTGTTCCACGGGCGCAACCTGTCCGAGTGATGCACCCGCAGCGCCTACGACGCTGCGTTCAACCAGGCGGGACGTCCCGCCGCGTGGAACCTGCCTTGCGCAATTGAGGGTTTCACGATGAGTGACCGATCAACGGCCCGGTGTGAAAACACCGGGTCGTTTCGTTTTTGTTCAAAAAAGTAAAGGAGCCCCCATGCCCTGGATCTACCTCTTGTTGGCCGGTCTGTTCGAGATCGGCTTCGCCATTGGCATGAAGTATTCAGATGGTTTCAGCAGGCCGCTGCCCACCCTGGCCACCGTGGTCTCGGCCCTGATCAGCCTGTATCTGATGGGCCAGGCGATGAAGAACATTCCGGTAGGCACCGCCTACGCGGTATGGACCGGTATCGGCGCGCTCGGCGTCTCGGTGCTGGGCATCTTCCTGTTCAATGACAGCGCCTCACCGGCGCGGCTGGGCTGTGTGGCGCTGATCGTGGCCGGCGTCATCGGCCTGAAGCTGGTCTCCCCGACCTGAGCACTGCCGGCGGTGGGCACGGTGCGCCACGCCCGCCGCGTGCCCAGCGTTACAGCCGGTAGGCGATGGTCTTCATCACCTTGGAGGCCAGCGCCATCGTACCGGGGATCGGGAACGGCAGACGTCGCGCACCGGCATGCTCGGCATGCTCGGCGTGGCGTGCCTCATCCTGCTTCATCACCTCGATCACCGCACGGCTGCGCAGGTCGGCGGGCGGCAGCGTCTGCAGGTGTTCGTCCAGGTGGGCTTCCACCTGGCGCTCGGTCTCCACCACGAAGCCGAGATTCCAGCCGTCGCCGCGCAGCCCGGCCAGCGTGCCGATGGCATAGCTGCCGGCGTACCAGACCGGGTTGAACAGGCTCGGTCGGCTGTCCAGTTCACCCAGCCGGGTGGCACACCAGGCCAGATGATCGGTCTCTTCCTGGGCTGCTTCCAGCAGATGCGCGCGGGTGGCCGGATCGCGGGCCACGGCGGCCTGGCCGAAATACAGGCCCTGCGCGCAGACCTCGCCGACATGGTTGATGCGCATCAGCCCGGCCGCATGCCGGCGCTGGCCGGTGTCCATGCCCGGCTCGTCGGTGTCGGTGGCCGGGTAGGGGCGCATGGCCGGCGGGTTGCCGAACACCGTGTCCAGGGCGCGTTGGGCCTCGGTGAGCAGATGGTCCAGCGGCGTGGTCTGGCGGAGCGCGGTCATGGCGGGAGCGGGTGGGGCGGGAGCCCCGATTCTCGCCCGCCAGCGCCGCCGCTGCCAACCCGCACCGCCCCGCGCTTGCGCCCACGGTCGAAGCTCATTACAATCCCGCCTCTTGCGCTTTACCTTTCACAACGCGTGGCAGAGTTCCGGTGAGTCCTTTCACCGCAATGAGCCCGACCTACCAAGAGTTCTTCATGAGCACTTTCACTGCAAAGAACGAGACCGTCCAGCGCGACTGGTACCTCGTCGACGCCGAGGGCAAGACCCTGGGCCGTCTCGCCACCGAGCTGGCCCGCCGTCTGCGCGGCAAGCACAAGCCGGTCTACACCCCGCACGTTGATACCGGCGACTACCTGGTCGTCATCAATGCAGAAAAGATTGCCGTCACCGGCAAGAAGCTGCAGGACAAGATGTATCACCGTTTCACCGGCTACATCGGCAACCTGAAGACCGAATCGCTGGCCCAGGCGCTGGAGCGCCACCCGGAGCGCGTGATCGAGATCGCGGTCAAGGGCATGCTGCCGAAGGGTCCGCTGGGTCGCCAGATGTACCGCAAGCTCAAGGTCTACGCCGGCACTGAGCATCCGCACGCCGCACAGCAGCCGCAGGTTCTGGATATCTAATCATGGCTATCACTCAAAACTACGGCACTGGCCGCCGCAAGTCCTCCA
>JAAIGF010343309.1_pt1 | contig 12568 bp, 10 predicted proteins | sample 6487441 | NCBI WGS metagenome assembly JAAIGF01 (sample SAMN13974129, study PRJNA590717) | phyllosphere metagenome | biome: pepper field; feature: multiple bacterial spot infested pepper fields; material: pepper leaves; isolation source: leaves from pepper fields | host: Capsicum annuum ...
CGATGCGCCGCGCTGGGAAAGCCTGATCGACGCGCTCGACGAGCAGGGCGCCAAGCTGGGCCGCGCCTGGAGCCCGGTCAGCCACCTCAATGCCGTGCGCAACAACCCCGAGCTGCGCGCCGCCTACGAGGCCTGCCTGCCGAAACTGTCGGAATACTGGACGGAAATGGGCCAGAACCGCGCCCTGTTCCAGGCCTACGAGGCGCTGGCCGCCAGCCCTGAAGCGGCGAATTTCGATGTTGCGCAGAAGACCATTCTCGAACAGGCCCTGCGTGATTTCCGCCTGTCCGGTATCGACCTGCCGCCCGAGCAGCAGAAGCGCTACGGCGAGATCCAGATGAAGCTGTCCGAGCTGGGCAGCCGCTTTTCCAACCAGCTGCTGGACGCCACCCAGGCCTGGACCAAGCACATCGAGGACGAAAGCCTCCTGGCCGGCATCACCGAGTCGGCCAAGGCGCAGATGCAGCAGGCCGCCGAAGCCAAGAACCTGCAGGGCTGGCTGATCACCCTGGAATTCCCCAGCTACTACGCGGTGATGACCTACGCCGACAACCGCGCGCTGCGCGAAGAGCTGTACGCGGCTTATTGCACCCGGGCCTCGGACCAGGGCCCTAACGCCGGGCAGAACGACAACGGCCCGGTGATGGCCGAGATTCTCGAGCTGCGCCAGGAGCTGGCGCGCCTGTTGGGCTTTGCCAATTATTCCGAACTGAGCCTGGCCAGCAAGATGGCCGACTCCACCGAACAGGTGCTGAGCTTCCTGCGCGACCTGGCGGTGCGCAGCAAGCCGTTCGCCGAGCAGGACCTGACCGAGCTGCGTGCATTCGCCGCCGAGCAGGGCTGCAACGACCTGCAGAGCTGGGACGTGGGCTACTACAGCGAGAAGCTGCGCGAGCAGCGCTACAGCATTTCCCAGGAAATCCTGCGTGCCTACTTCCCCATCGACAAGGTGTTGAGTGGCCTGTTCGCCATCGTCGAGAAGCTCTACGGCATCCAGATCAAGGAGCTGCATGACTTCGACACCTGGCACCCGGACGTGCGCCTGTTCGAGATCGAGGAGAACGGCCAGCACGTCGGGCGCTTCTTCTTCGATCTTTACGCCCGCGCCAACAAGCGTGGCGGTGCCTGGATGGATGGCGCCCGTGACAAGCGCCGTGCACTGAGCGGCGAGCTGGTCAGCCCGGTGGCCAACCTGGTGTGCAACTTCACGCCGGCTTCGGCCGGCAAGCCGGCATTGCTGACTCACGATGAAGTCACCACGCTGTTCCACGAGTTCGGCCATGGCCTGCATCACCTGTTGACCCGCGTCGAGCATGTCGGCGTGTCGGGCATCAACGGCGTGGCCTGGGACGCCGTGGAACTGCCGAGCCAGTTCATGGAAAACTGGTGCTGGGAGCCCGAGGGCCTGGCGCTGATCTCCGGCCACTATGAGACCGGCGAGCCGCTGCCCCAGGACCTGCTCGACAAGATGCTCGCCGCCAAGAACTTCCAGTCCGGCCTGATGATGGTGCGCCAGCTGGAGTTCTCGCTGTTCGACTTCGAGCTGCACGCCACCCATGGTGACGGCCGCAGCGTACTGGAGGTGCTCGAAGGCATCCGCGACGAGGTCTCGGTGCTGCGTCCGCCGGCCTACAACCGTTTCCCCAACAGCTTCGCGCATATCTTCGCCGGTGGTTACGCGGCCGGTTACTACAGCTACAAGTGGGCCGAAGTGCTGAGCGCCGATGCCTTCTCGAAGTTCGAGGAAGAGGGCGTGCTCAACCCGCAGACCGGTCGCGCCTTCCGCGAGGCGATCCTGGCGCGCGGTGGTTCCCAGGCACCGATGGTGCTGTTCGTCGATTTCCGCGGCCGTGAGCCGAGCATCGACGCGCTGCTGCGCCATCTCGGCCTGAGTGCGGAGGCGGCATGAGCGACGGCCCGGTGATTACGCCCAAGCGCTTTATCGCCGGTGCCGTGTGCCCGGCGTGCAGCGAGATGGACAGCATCAAGATGTGGAACGTCGACGGCGTGCCGCATCGCGAGTGCGTGCAGTGTGGTTACGCCGACACCCTGGACGAGCGCGGCAATTCGGTGGCCAGGGAGCTGCCGACCCGCGTCAACGTCAGCGGCCTGACGCCGAAGAAGCCTGCTGACCCCAAGGTCAAGGCGGTGCAGTTCTTCCCCAATCCGAAGTTGAAGAAGCCTGAATAGGGTTCGCCTCGTGGAAACAAAACAAGCGCCCAGGGCGCTTGTTTTGTTTCTGAAGTCTTGGTGCTGTTAGATCCTGAGCCAATTCGCTGCGAGCTACCGGGCGCGCTGTAGCCTTCGTAACACGTGTGGCGGATACTGCCGGCCCCTGACAGGAATAAGGACGTTTTCGTGCGCTTGCTGCTATTGCCCCTGCTTGCCATCGCCCTGCCGGCCCTGGCCGATGTACGTATCGACGATCTCACCGACAAGCGCAGCGATTGGGAAACCTATCGCTTCCCCCTGCTGGTCGGCGACAACCCGGCCATCGCACGTATCAATATCTTCCTGCATGCGCGCGAGCTGCAGGCGCTGCCCGGGCGCTTCGCCAAATCACCATTCGAGAAGGTACAGCCCAAGGATGGGGAAATCTGGGGGGTGAACAGCCTCGATTATCAGGTCGTCGGCCAGGGTCCGGGCTATCTGTCGCTGAATATCGACGGCGAGTACACCGGTGCCTACACCAGCCAGGGTTCACGCAGCTACAACTTCGACCTGACCAGCGGCCGGCCCATCGGCTTGTGGCAGCTGCTCAGCTCCGAAGGGTTGTCGCGTGTGCAGGGTGAGCTGCAGAAGCAGCGGGTCAAACGCCTGGAGGATTTCCTGGCGACATTGCCGCCCACCAAGGCCGGCGACGCCGAAAAGCTCAGCGACGACGAGCAGTGGCTCGAAGACCAGCGCGCCATGTACAGCCAATGCCTGGGCACGCGTCGCGACGCCAGCCTGGACTACGACCACCTGCAGCTGGGCAACGACAGCCTGACGCTGATAGGCGAGACCTGCGCCAACCATGCCAGCCGCGCACTGGACGACCTTGGCGAGTTCGCCAACAGCCTCGGCTATCAGGCCCTGAGCGCCGATCTGAGCCCCTACGGTCGCTGCCTGCTGCTGGAAAAACGCAGCGATTGTGCCTTGCCGGCGAACAGCACGGCCCAAGGTGTATACCGCGGCACCCTCGGCCGCTACCCGATCACCCTGGTGATCGAGCAGCCCTATGCCGATCACAGCCTGTCCGCCAGCTACTTCTACGACAAGCACGCCACGCAGATCGAGCTGGGCGGCGAGTTCCAGCAGGATTACCTCACCCTTCACGAAAACGGCGAACCGCCGGCCCGCTTCGAACTCGAATTCCAGGCCGATGGCAGCCTGACCGGCACCTGGCAGCAGGGCGACAAGCCCGAGCTGGCGGTGAAACTCACCCCGTAACGCTCGACGAGGAGGATGTATGTGGCATCTGGTCTGTGGTGACAACGCCGTCGCCGGCGTCAGCCATGTGATCGGTCAGCAGGCGGCCGAGGCCGGTTTGCGCGTGCTGCGTGACGATCTGGCCGTTGGCCCCCTGGGCGATGTCGACACGATGCCCTGTGTGGCACGGGTGGCATTCTGGGATGCGGTATGGCCGGCGGGCGTGAAGCCGGTGCCGGATTTCGCAGCGGACTTGCCCGCCGACGCACAGTGGCTTGCCGGCCTGGCGCTGCAGGAGCGGCCGGTTACCGTTTGGCACGGCGACAGCGCCAGCGAGCAATTGCTGCTGGCGCGGGTCGCCCATGCCCTCGAAGGCAGCGGCGTGAGTCTGATAGAGGTGCCCTGCGGCACCGGCAACAGTTGGGTGCAGAGCCGCAAGGCCGTGGCCATGCATGCGCCGCAAGCGCTGCTGACCCTGGCCAAACCGCGTGTGGTCGAGGCCGAACGCCGTGCGAGCCTGGCCGCGCAATGGCGCGCCGCGGTCGCCGATGATGGGCTGATTCATCGCTGGCAGGCGGGACGCTTCACGGCCGAGGATTACCAGATCATCGACGCCGCCCTGCTACGCCATGCCCGCGCCGAGCCGCAGCCGTTGGCGCGGGTCATGGCCGAGGTGATGGCGCGCTGCGACGGTTTCTTCGCGACCGACTTCTTCCTGTTCTGGCGTGCCCGCGAGCTGGCGGCAAGCGGTCAGCTGGTAATCGATGGCGAGCCGGGCGAGCACGGTTACTCGGGCCTGCAGGTGCGCCGTAGCAGCTGATTCAGCCGCTGAAGAACTCGCCGGGCGTGGCACCGAACTGCTGGCGAAAAGCGGCGATAAAGGCTGATGTCGAGTCGTAGCCGCAGAGCAGGGCGACATCGGTGACCCGCTCGCCGCGCTCCAGCGGCGTCAGCGCACCGAGCAGGCGCAGGCGTTGCCGCCAGGCACGGAAGGTCAGGCCGGTGTCGCGCAGAAACAGCCGGCTCAGGGTCTTTTCCGACACGCCGAATTCGTTGCCCCAGGCGGCCAGCGTGCGGTCATCGTCCGGCTTTCTCTGCAGGCGGCTGCAGAGTTTCTTCAGGCGCGGGTCGCTTGGCAGAGGCAGCGACAGACGCACCTCCGGGGCCGCGCGCAGGCGGTCGAGCAGTACCCCGGCAAGACGGCCGTCCGGCCCGCTTTCGTCATACTCCACCGGGAGTTCGCAGAAGCTGCGTATCAGCTCGCGGGTCAGCGCATCCACGCCCAGCACGCGGCAACCTGGCGGTGGGCTTTCCGGGCTGTCGTCGTGCAGGTACAGACTGCGCATCTCGGTGTTCGGCGAACTCAGCACCTCATGCTCCAGGCCGGCGGGTATCCAGATCGCCCGCTGCGGCGGCGCGACGAAACTGCCTGCCGCGGTGCGCACGTGCAGCACGCCCTGAATGGCATAGGTCAGCTGCACCCAGGGGTGGCTGTGGCGCGGTGTGCCGGTCTGGCGAGGCAGTGATTCGTTACGTGCGTAGAGCGGACGGGGCAGGCGCTCCAGCTGGGGAATGGGGCGTTCGGCAATGCTGGTTTGTCCGTTAGGCGACATGATCTGGCTTTATGGCGTTAGTCGGCAATGACCGCTCAGGGTAGAGTGGCCGCCTTTATGTGGCAACTGTCTGCCATGCCTGCCCGGAGTCTGCCCATGGCCCGTTCCCGTTTACTGCCCGACAACTTCACCTTGATATTGATCGCCGTCGTGCTGATCGCCACCTTCCTGCCGGTCAGTGGCCAGGCGGCGGTGGCCTTTGGCTGGATCACCAACCTGGCCATCGCCCTGCTGTTCTTCCTGCACGGCGCCAAGCTGTCGCGCGCAGCAATCGTCGCTGGTGCCGGCCACTGGCGCTTGCACCTGCTGGTGTTCAGCTGCACCTTCATCCTCTTCCCGTTGCTCGGCCTGGCACTCAAACCGCTGCTGTCGCCGCTGATCGGCACCGAGCTATACCTGGGCATGCTCTACCTGTGCGCCCTGCCGGCCACCGTGCAGTCGGCCATTGCCTTCACCTCCCTGGCGCGCGGCAACATCCCGGCGGCGATCTGCAGTGCGGCGGCCTCCAGCCTGTTCGGTATCTTCCTTACCCCGCTGCTGGTAGCGCTGCTGATGGACGTGCACGGCAGCGGCGGTTCGACCCTGGACGCCATCGGCAAGATCACCCTGCAACTGCTGGTGCCCTTCATCCTCGGCCAGATCGCCCGGCGCTGGATTGGCGCCTGGGTGGGTCGCAACAAGAACTGGCTCAAGTACGTCGACCAGAGTTCGATCCTGCTGGTGGTCTACACCGCCTTCAGCGCGGCGGTGGTCGGCGGCCTGTGGAACGAGGTGTCCTGGCCGACCCTTGGCATGCTCATCGGCGCCTGCTGCCTGCTGCTGGCCCTGTCGCTGGGCATCACCGCGCTACTCGGCAAATGGTGCGGCTTCAACATGGAAGACCGCATCACCATCCTGTTCTGCGGCTCGAAAAAGAGCCTGGCCACCGGCGTGCCGATGGCTCAGGTGCTGTTTGCCGGTAGCAGCATCGGCCTGATGATCCTGCCGATGATGATCTTCCACCAGATCCAGCTGATGGTCTGCGCGGTGATCGCCCAGCGCTACGCACGGCGGGCCGAGCCCGCTGCGTCGAGTGACAACAAGGTTGCCGTGAATTGAATCAGCGCCCTTTTCTCACGGCTTCGCTGCTGTTGATCGCCTTGTTGCCGACGCTGCCGGCACACGCCTGGGTACGGGTCACGCCGGAGCTCGATGAAGATCCGCTGCTGGGCAGCACTTACTACGGCGTGCTGTCGACCCTGGTGCCGTTCCTCACCACTACCAAGCCGGGAGAGGGCACCGAGCTGGCCGGGGAGCTCTCCAAAGAAAGCAGCAGCCTCGAGCAGAAGTTGAAGCTGGCTCGGGACGATGCAGCGGCCTTCGTCGGCAGTGCCGGGCAGATCCGCGGCGCAATGCTGGAGGCGGCGCTGGTCGCGCTGCAGCAGCGTAGCGAGCTGGCCTCCTACAGCGACATGCAGTTGGCAGAAGCCTTGCTGGCCTACCAGCCGCGCTCGACACCTTGAGCGCGACTGCAACGCAGGCGAGGCATGAGTGCCTCGCCTGCGTTGCAGCGCTAGAACAGTTTGTGCACGAAGCTGAGCACGAACTTGTTGCCCTCTGTGCGGTTCTCGGCGTTCTGCTCGAAGTAGCTGTTGGCGGTCAGGATGTTCTCCCTGGAGAACGCATAGGTGAGGCCCGGGCCGATTGCCCAGACCTGCTCGCGGCGGCCGCTGACGTCGCGGCCATCGACCTCGGTATCACTGATCTGCTTGAGCCAGTAACCGCTCAGGCCGACGCTCAGTTTGTCGTTGAGCGCGTACTGGGTGGCGAAGTTGGCGTGCAGCGCCTGACCGGCCTGGGTGCTGGAAACATCACCGAAGGCCGCCGACGGGTCACGGTTCTTGGCGTTCCACAGGTACCAGAAGCGGCCGCTGACCGACCACCTGGGGGTGAACCAGTAGGTCGCCGCGTAGTAGGGGTTGAACGACCAGAAGTTGCTGCCGGGGTTGACCGACTTGTCACGGTCGTAGGCACCGGTGGGCAGGATCACCTCGGCCTCGATGCGCTGGGCGAACAGCGGCGAGCCGTCGGCGCGGGTGGTCAGCGGCGATTGCAGGAACGCGCCCAGCACCATGTCGCCCAGACCCTCGCGGGAGCTGAGCGCGGCGTTGTCGAGGCCGTCGTCCACCTCGGCGTGGGCCAGCCACGGCAGGATCACCGTGGCGCCGGGCATCCAGCCATTGGCCAGTGGCTGGCCCAGGTGGATGTACTGGGTTACCGGCGCGAAGGTCTCGATTTCCTGCCTGGGCAGCGGCAGCTTGTCGCCGCGCTGGTCGTTGAAGCGCGAAGCCTTGCCGTAGATCAGGTACTCGACTACGTAGCCGCCCGGCCCGCCGGGCAGCGGCGAGCCGTCGTAGAAGCTGGTGGAGCCTAGGTTGACGGAAGGCAGGTCGTAGGCCTGGGCGGTGCCCGCCAGGGCAGCCAGGCCGAGGCCTAGAGCCGAGAGACGTGATGCATGCATGGTGAGGATCCTTGTCTTGTTGTTCTTGTCGCAGATCGCGTGGTGGTCTCGGTGAGGCTTACACGTAACTGGCTGCCAGCCCGCCATCGACCGGGATGTTGGCGCCACACACCCAGCGCGCCGCATCCGAGCAGAGGAACAGCACCACGGCGGCCACTTCGTCAGCCAGGGCCGGGCGCTTCATATGGCGGCCATCGCGCTCCAGGCGCTCGTCGCTGAGCATCTGCACGAAGTCACCGAGGATCGGCGTGAACACCGGACCGGGTGCTACGCAATTGAGGCGCACGTCGTGCTCGCGGAACCAGGGCGAAGCGTTCTGGTACGACCAGACGATCAGCGCCTCCTTGAAGTACTGGTAACAGGTGGCCTGCTCGACCGGGTTGGCGTCGAGCCAGGTGCTGCCGGCCTCGAAGCCTGCGGCCGCGGCAAGAGCCTTGTGCGCCTCGAGGCGTTGTGGCCACTCGGCGCCGAGAATCGACGCGGCGTTGACGATGCAGCCGCCAGCGAGGCGCGGCAGCAGGCCTTCGCTGAGGTGGCGCAGGCCCAGGTAGTTGACCCGGCCGACCAGCTCGGCCGGCGCTGTGCCCGGCACGCCGGCGATGTTGCACAGGCCGTCGATACGCTCGGGCAGGCGGGCGATCACCTGGTCGATACTCGCCGGGTCGCCCAAATCCACCGCGTGGTAGGCGTGTACGCTGATCTGCGGTTCGTGGCGATCCAGAGCGATCACCCGGGCGCCGGCACAGCGCGCCAGGCGGGCCACTTCGGCGCCGATACCGGAAGCGGCGCCGGTCACGATCAGGGTCTTGTCGTGCAATTTCATGGTGCGTCCTCTCGTTCTTGTTGTGGGCAAATCAGAAGGGGTATTGCGGCGGCGTGTCCTTGACCGTCACCCACTGCCACTGGGTGAACTCGTCCCAGTTGGCCGGGCCGCTCATGCTGCCGCCGTTGCCGGAATTGCCACGGCCGCCGAACGGGTTTACGCCGTCGTCGTTCACCGTCTGGTCGTTGATGTGCAGCATGCCGGCGCGCAGCTGGGCGCCGATCGCCATGGCGCGGCCCACCGAGCGGGAGATCACCGCCGCGGCGAGGCCGTACTCGGTGCGGTTGGCCAGGTCGATGGCTTGCTCGTCGCTGGCGAAACTGGCCACGCAGGCCACCGGGCCGAACATCTCGGTATCGAAGGCCGGCATGCCCGGCGCCAGGTGGCTGAGCACGGTGGGCTGGTAGAACAGGCCGTCGTACTGGCCGCCCACCTGCAGGTGCGCACCGGCCACCACACTGTCGAGCACCAGTTGGTGGGTGCGTACCAGCTGGTTCTCGTTGATCATCGGGCCAAGCTCGACGTCGCCGCCGGCCGGGTCGCCCAGGCGCAGGCGCCGGGTGCGCTCGACCAGCCCTTCGACGAAGCGCTCATGCAGCGACTCGTGCACCAGGATCAGCCCGCTGGCCATGCAGATCTGCCCCTGGTGCAGAAAGGCGCCCCAGCTGGCGCAGCTCAGGGCGCGTTCCAGATCGGCGTCGTCGAGGATGATCAGCGGGTTCTTGCCGCCCAGTTCCAGGGCGACCTTTTTCAGGTGGCGGCCGGCGGTTTCCGCCACCTTGCGGCCGGCGGCGGTGGAGCCGGTGAAGGCGATCATCCGCACGTGCGGGTCGCTGCACAGCGCCGCGCCAGCGTCGGCGCCGCCGGGCAGCACGTGCAGCACCCCTTCGGGCAGCCCGGCCAGCTCGAACAGGCGGGCAATCAGAAAGCCACCGGCGATCGGCGTCTGCGGGTCGGGCTTGAGCACCACTGCGTTGCCGGCCGCCAGGGCCGGGGCCACCGCGCGGATCGACAGGATCAGCGGGAAGTTGAACGGTGAGATCACCCCGACCACCCCATGGGGCAGGCGCCGCGCGTAGGACAGGGTGCCGGTGTTGCTCGGCAGCACCAGGCCATGGGGCTGCATCACCTGGCCCGCGGCGAGCTGCAGGAACAGCACCGCCTCACGTACTTCATGCTGGGCCTTGGGCAGGATGCCACCGGTCTCGCGGGCGATGAACAGCGCGCACTCGTCGGCCTGGGCCTGCAGCAACTGGGCGGCGCGCAGGAAGATATCGGCCTTCGGGCGCGGTGCTACGGCCTCCCATGCCGGCTGTTGGGCGGCGGCGGCGGCGGCAGCGGTGGCCAGGCCAACATCCTCGGCCCGGGCCTGGCCAGTCGTGGCCAGGCATTCACCGGTGGCCGGCTCGATGACGGCGTTGCGCCCGCCAGCCAGTGGCGTGCGCCAGGTGCCGGAAAACAGCTTGGCCTCCCACACCTGTTCATCCAGCAAGGCAGCGTTCGATTCTGATCGTGGCAGTCGAGACATGGTGTCTCCTTGGAGTATTGTTGTTTTCAGTGATGTGCCGATGGCATTGGCAGCTATCGCAAGGAGCGTGCCCGGCCATGTGGCTGCTTTGGGCCACGCCGAGAATCCATAACAATTTCAATAATCTGCATGCATTCATCAGGTTGGGGTGGCTGGCCAGGCATTCATTTCATGCGCTCTGGAGTGAGCAAATGAGCAAATCGCCGGGAGTTTTCGCCTTGTCCGTGTGATGAATTGCGTAAGTGAGGAGCCGCCCATGGTCGACCCGCGTCGCATTTCCCTGGATGCCCTGCAGGCCATCGAGACGCCCCATTACCGCGGCGCCAGCGATGCGCTGGACTGGGAGAATTCCCCGACGCTGCGCGATCTCACCGAATGCCTGTTCTTCTCGCCGGGCGACGGGCGCATCTGGCTCAACGACCAGCGCATGGTGTTGTTGCATTGCGAGGCGCTGGGCGCATTGCGCCGCGAGCTGATCGATAGCCTCGGTCTGCAGCGCGCTCGCGGCCTGCTGACCCGCGCGGGTTACCTGTCTGGTGCCCGCGATGCGCGTCTGGTGCAGCAGCGCTGGGCGGACGCCGAGCCGGCCTCGATCTTCGCCGCCGGCATCCGCCTGCATGGGCTCGAAGGCATGGTCAAGGTCGAGCCGCTGCACTTCGAATTCGATGTCGACCGCGGCCATTACGACGGCGAGTTCCTCTGGCATCACGCCCACGAGGACGACGAGCACATCGCCGCCTACGGCATCGGCAACGATCCGGCCTGCTGGATGGAGCTGGGTTACGCCACCGGCTACGTCAGCGGCCTGTTCGGCCGCCTGGTGGTGTTTCGCGAGGTGGAGTGCCGGGCCATGGGCCACCAGGTGTGCCGCGTGCTGGGCAAGACCGCCGAACTGTGGGGCGATGTGGACGAAGATCTGCGCTACCTGAACGCCTCGGCCGAGGAGAGCGAACATAGCCGAATGGAGCGCGCGCCCTATCAGCCGCTGCCGCCCAGCGCAGGGGAAGCCGACGAGGGCCGCATGATCGGCGCTTCGGCTGCCTTCAACGCCGCCTTCCAGTCACTGCAACGGGTGTCGCGCACGCCGGCCACGGTGTTGTTCGGCGGTGAGTCCGGGGTCGGCAAGGAACTGTTCGCCAGCAACCTGCACCGCATGAGCGAGCGCCGCGACGGGCCGTTCGTGGCCCTCAACTGCGCGGCCATTGCCGAAAGCCTGATCGAGGCCGAGCTGTTCGGCGTCGAACGCGGCGCCTACACCGGTGCCAGCCACTCACGGCCCGGGCGCTTCGAACGCGCCCAGGGCGGCACGCTGTTTCTCGACGAGGTGGCCTGCCTGAGCCTGCCGGGCCAGGGCAAGCTGCTGCGCGCCCTGCAGGAGCGCGAGATCGAGCGGGTCGGCGGTACTTCGGTGATCAACGTCGACGTACGGGTGATCGCCGCCACCAACGTCGACCTGCGCGCGGCGGTGCGCCGTGGCGAGTTTCGCGAGGACCTGTACTACCGCCTCAACGTCTACCCGATCCTTATCCCGCCGCTGCGCGAGCGGCGCGACGACATCCCGCTGCTGGTGGATTTCTTCATGCGCCGTTATTGCGAGCGCTACGGGCGCACGCCGGTCGGGCTGACCATGCGCGGCCTGAAGGCGCTGCTCAACTACAGCTTTCCCGGCAATATCCGCGAGCTGCAGAACCTGATCGAGCGCGGCGTGATCGCCAGCAACGAAGGCGCGCCCATCGACCTCTATCATCTGTTTCGCGACGAAGAGCTGCCGGCCGAGTTCTATTCGCTGCTGCAGCAGGGGCGCCTGGTGCAGCATCAGGAGCACCCTGGCGAGGTGGACCTGCTGACGCGGCTCGGCTGCCCCGACCTGCCCGACGCCAGCCTGTCGCTGGAGGCCGTGGAAAACCAGTTGCTGGAACAGGCGTTGCAGCGCAGCGCCGGCAACCTCGCTGCCGCGGCCCGCATGCTGGGGCTGAGTCGGGCGCAGTTCGCCTATCGGCTCAAGCGGGCGCGGGGCAGCTGAGGTTTTTCGCGGGCATGGACTAGGCGTCCCCAACTAGGCGTCCCCGCCCACTCCCACGAGTCGGATGGCTCCCACACATTTTGTGGGAGTGCGCCATGCGCGCGCATGGATAGCGAGCACTACACTGGCATCCCTGAATCAACATGGAGGTCGATTCATGCCGGTGCCAGTCAAACCAGGCTATCGCGCCCTGCGCAGAGGCCGCGCCTCGTGCCCCGGGGCGGCCTATCTGATCACCTCCATCACCCGTGAGCGCGCGCCGGTGTTCAGCCATTTCCATGCGGGCTGCGCCGCGGCCCGCTGTTTCGAAAACCCAATGCTCCTGCGCGATAGCAGCATGTTGGCCTGGGTGCTGATGCCGGATCATGTGCACTGGCTGATTCAATTGGGCGAGGCGGACAGCCTGGCTGCGCTGGTCAATCGGCTGAAGTCGTCGAGCAGTCGGTTGGCGGGAAAATGTATAGGCACCGAGCGAGGAGTCTGGGTGGCAGGCTTCCACGACCATGGCCTGCGAGGCGAGGAGGATTTGCAGGGTGTGGCGCGTTATATCGTGGCCAATCCGCTGAGGGCTGGGTTGGTCAGGCGGGTGGGCGACTATCCGTTCTGGAATGCGGTCTGGCTCGAGGGTTGAGTCGCCTGCGAGATCTTTCGCGGGCATGGCCCGCTCCCA
>JAAIGF010099060.1_pt1 | contig 12556 bp, 9 predicted proteins | sample 6487441 | NCBI WGS metagenome assembly JAAIGF01 (sample SAMN13974129, study PRJNA590717) | phyllosphere metagenome | biome: pepper field; feature: multiple bacterial spot infested pepper fields; material: pepper leaves; isolation source: leaves from pepper fields | host: Capsicum annuum ...
CTCCACGAACAGGTTGCCGATGATCTTGCGTTTGGCTTCCGGATCGGCCACGCCTTCGAGCGCCTGGAAATAGCGGTCGGCCGCATTGACCCGCACCACCTTGACGCCCATGTGCTCGGCGAACATCGCCATCACCTGGTCGCCTTCCTGCCAGCGCAGCAGGCCGGTGTCGACGAACACGCAGGTCAGCTTCTCGCCGATGGCCTTGTGCAGCAGCGCGGCCACCACCGAGGAATCGACACCACCGGAGAGGCCGAGGATCACTTCGTCATCGCCGACCTGCGCACGCACGCGCTCGATCTGGTCCTCGATGATGTTGGCGGCCGTCCACAGCGCCTGGCACCCGCACACATCGATCACGAAACGACGCAGCAGGGTCTGGCCCTGCAGGGTGTGGGTCACTTCCGGGTGGAACTGCACGCCGTACCAGCGCTTTTCCTCGTTGGCCATCGCGGCCACCGGAATGCGGTCGGTGGTGGCGGTGATGGTGAAGCCCGGCGGCGCCTTGGAGACATGGTCGCCGTGGCTCATCCAGACATTCAGACGCGGCTCGCCAGCGTGATCGCTCAGGCCCGAGAACAGCGCATCGGGGTTGATCACGTTGACTTCGGCATGGCCGAACTCGCGCTGGTCGGCCGCTTCGGTGGCGCCGCCCAGCTGGGCGGCCAGGGTCTGCATGCCGTAGCAGATGCCGAAGATCGGCAGACCGCTGTCGAACACTTCCCGCGGCGCGGCCGGCGCGCCCGGCAGCGTGGTCGACTCGGGGCCACCAGAGAGAATGATGCCCTTGGCGCCGAAGGCCGCGATCTCGGCCGGGTCATGATCCCAGGCCCAGATTTCGCAGTACACGCCGATCTCGCGGATGCGGCGGGCGATCAGCTGCGTGTACTGCGCGCCGAAATCGAGGATCAGGATCTTGTCGTTATGGATGTTGGTCATGGCGCCTGGGCGATGCAGGAGAAAAGGGGGTACGGCACCCGCGATGCGGGACTTACCGGCGGCAGATGGAGAAAGAGGAACGGGATGATCCCGTTCCTCTCTGCTCGTTCCGCATCAGGCGCGGTAGTTCGGCGGTTCCTTGGTGATCGTCACGTCGTGGACGTGGCTCTCACGCTGGCCGGCGCCGCTGATCTTGACGAACTTCGGCTTGCTGCGCATGTCTTCGATGGTGGCGCAGCCCACATAGCCCATGGTGGCGCGCAGGCCGCCCATCAGCTGGTGGACGATGCCGCCGACCGGTCCGCGGTACGGTACGCGACCCTCGATGCCCTCGGGCACGAGCTTGTCGGCGGTGGCTGCGTCCTGGAAGTAGCGGTCCTTGGACCCCTTTTCCATCGCGGCCAGCGAGCCCATGCCACGGTAGCTCTTGTACGAGCGGCCCTGGTACAGCTCGGTCTCACCCGGCGATTCCTCGGTACCGGCGAGCAGGCCGCCGACCATGATGGTCGAGGCACCGGCGGCCAGCGCCTTGCCGATGTCACCGGAATAGCGGATGCCGCCGTCGGCGATCAGCGGAATGCGATCCTGCAGCGCCTCGGCCACCAGGTCGATGGCAGTGACCTGCGGCACACCGACACCGGCCACCACGCGGGTGGTGCAGATCGAGCCCGGACCGATGCCGACCTTGACCGCATCGGCGCCGCTGTCCAGCAAGGCCAGTGCGGCTTCGCCGGTACAGATGTTGCCACCGATGACCTGCACGCCCGGGAAGTGCTTCTTGACCCAGCTGACGCGGTCCAGCACGCCCTGCGAATGACCATGCGCGGTATCGACCACGATCACGTCCACGCCCGCGGCGACCAGCGCTTCGACGCGGCGGTCGGTGTCACCGCCCACGCCGACGGCAGCGCCGACCAGCAGACGGGTCGAGGCGTCCTTGGCGGCGTTGGGGAAGTCGGTGTTCTTCTGGATGTCCTTGACCGTGATCAGGCCGCGCAGGGCGAAATCATCGTTGACCACCAGCACCTTCTCGATGCGGTTGCGGTGCAGCAGCTGCAGCACTTCCTGCGAGGCGGCGCCTTCCTTGACCGTGATCAGGCGATCCTTCTTGGTCATGATGTGGCGCACCGGATCGTCCAGCTCCGACTCGAAGCGCATGTCGCGGTGGGTCACGATGCCGGCCAGCAGGCCGTCGCTGCCCACCACCGGCACGCCGGAGATGTTGTGCGCCTGGGTCAGCGCCAGCACGTCACGGATCGTGGTTTCCGGCCCGACCGTGATCGGGTCGCGGATGACACCGGCTTCGAACTTCTTGACCTTGGCCACTTCGGCGGCCTGCTGTTCGACGCTGAGGTTCTTGTGGACGATGCCCATGCCACCGAGCTGGGCCATGGCGATGGCCAGGCGGCCCTCGGTGACCGTGTCCATCGCTGCCGACAGGATCGGAAGCTTCAGCCGCAGGTCGCGGGTCAGCCGCGTTTCGAGGCTGACGTCCTTGGGCAGGATGGTCGAGTGGGCGGGGACGAGCGAGACGTCGTCGTAAGTCAGTGCTTCAGCCTGGATGCGCAGCATCGGCATACCCGAGATGTGGGGAAGCGCGTCATTTTACCCCTTTTCCGCGCCGAGTGGCAGGGGGGAAGTGCGACAGATCGTCCCGCGGGTGCGCCGGCCGCCGCTCAGCCCGCCTCGGCCGCTTCCAGCGTGTTCTGCATCAGCGTGGCCACGGTCATGGGCCCGACACCGCCGGGCACCGGCGTGATCCAGCTGGCGCGCTGGGCAGCTGCCTCGAAGCCCACGTCGCCCACCAGCCGACCATCGTCCAGACGGTTGATGCCCACATCGATGACCACTGCGCCCGGCTTGACCCACTCCCCCGGCACGATGTCCGGCCGGCCCACCGCCACCACCAGGATGTCGGCATTGCGCACCGCCTGTTCGAGCACGTCCTTCGGGGTGAACTTGTGGCAGCTGGTGACCGTGCAGCCGGCAATCAGCAGTTCCAGCCCCATCGGGCGACCGACGTGATTGCTGACCCCGACGATGGTGGCGTTGCGGCCGCGAACCGGCTGGTCGGTATGGCCCAGCAGCGTGGTGATGCCGCGCGGCGTACACGGACGCAGGCCGAACTCGCGCAGGGCGAGGTGACCGACGTTCTCCGGATGGAACCCATCGACGTCCTTGCGCGGGTCGATGCGCTGGATCAGCCGCCGCGCATCGGGAATGCCCGGCAGCGGCAGCTGGATCAGAATGCCGTGGATCTTCGGGTCGGCGTTGAGCTGGTCGATCAGCTCAAGCAGCTGCGCTTCGGTGGTGCCCTCGGGCATGTCGTAGTCGTGTGCCTCGATGCCGACCTTTTCCGCTGCGCGGCGCTTGTTGCGCACATACACGGTCGAGGCCGGATCGCCGCCAACCAGTACCACCGCCAGCCCGGGGCGGCTGCCGCCAGCGGCCAGGCGTGCATCCACACGCACCTTCAGGCTGTCCAGCAGACCTTCGGCAATGCGGCGGCCGTCGAGGATGCGGGCGGTGTGCGGGGCAGCGGACTTGTTCATCGGTGGCGGCGGTGTGCAGGCGGGGAGCGCTATTGTCCCTGATTAAACCGCCCTCGCCCACCGCCGCGTGGTCCGCCGCAACGGTCCTGCCCGCGCGCTCGCTGGGCAGAGCCCGGCGCTACCTGCTCTGCGGGCAACGCACGGCGCCGCCGGTCATTGTTCTTCGGGCACCTGGTCGGCGTTGAGCGTGCGCGACTGGCGCCGGGGCGCGGTGAACGGGGTCGGTGTGGGCACGCCCGGCAGCGCGGTGCCGAACACCATGTGCGCGCCGGCGCGCAGACTGCCACCGGCCATCTCCAGTTCGAAGCGCTCGGCGTCACGCTCGCGGATCTGTGCGGCGATGTCCTGCACATCATCCGGGTCGACACCAAGCTCCAGCAGCGTGGCCTGGCCAAACTGCAGCGCCGACTCGAAGGTTTCGCGGATCTGATAGTCCACACCGGCGTGGATAAGGCGCAGCGAGTGTTCGCGGTCAAACGAGCGCACCAGCAGCTTGGCACGGGGGAACTCATGCGCTACCAGCTCGACAATGCGGTCGGCCTCCTCGACCTTGTCCACGCATACGGCAATGGCGCGGGCGTCGGCGGCGCCGGAGGCATGCAGCACGTCCAGCCGGGTGCCATCGCCGTAGTAGATCTTGAAACCGAAACGCTCAGCGTTGCGGATCATCTCCACATCGTTGTCGATGATGGTCACATCCACATCGCGCGCCAGCAGCGACTGACTGGCGACCTGACCGAAGCGGCCAAAGCCGATCATCAGCACGCTGCCCGACAGCCCTTCGGCCTCCTCCACTCCCTCCATGCTGACGTGCGGCGCTGGAGCGAAACGACGGTAGACCAGCACCACCAGCGGGGTCAGCGCCATGGACAGCACGACCACGGCAGTGAAGTTCGCATTGATGTCCATGTCGATCACCCCGGCACTGGCGGCGGCAGCAAACAGTACGAAGGCAAACTCGCCGCCCTGCGCCATCACCACGCCACGATCCAGCGCCTGCGCGTGGTCGCTGCCCAGCAGGCGCGCCACGGCATAGATGCATACCGCCTTGGCCGCCATCAACGCCAGCACCAGACCCACGATCAGCGGCCAGTTGCCCGCGACCACCGACAGGTCCAGCGCCATGCCCACGCTGAGGAAGAACAACCCCAGCAGAATGCCGCGGAACGGCTCGATATCCGCTTCGATCTGGTGGCGGAAAGTTGATTCGCTCAGCAGCACGCCGGCCAGAAACGCGCCCATCGCCATCGACAGGCCCGACAGCTGCATCAGCAGGGCAGCGCCGAGCACCACGAGCAATGCAGCGGCCGTCATCACCTCGCGTGCCTTGGCCGCGGCGAGAATGCGGAACAGGGGGTTGAGCAGGAAGCGGCCCACCAGTACGAGCCCGATCACGGCGCCGGCGCCGATGGCCACCGACAGCCAGCGCGAGCCGTCGCCGTCGGCACTGCCACCGGACGGCGACATGAACGCGACCAGCGCCAGCAGGGGAACGATCAGCAGGTCTTCGAACAGCAGTATGGAGACGATTTTCTGCCCGGGCGGCAGCGCGATGTCACCGCGCTCGGCCAGCAGCTGCATCACCACGGCCGTGGAGGTGAGCACAAAGCCGGTGGCACCGATGAAGGCGACCTGCCAGGGGAAGCCGAACAGCTTGGCAATCAGCGTGAGAACAACGGCGCAGGTGGCGATCTGCGCCGTACCCAGGCCAAAAATCTCCCGTCGCAGGCTCCACAGATGCGACGGTCGCATCTCCAGCCCGATCACGAAAAGAAACATCACCACGCCAAGCTCGGCGGTATGCAGGATGGCCTGCGGGTCGGAGAACCAGCCCAGCCCGAACGGGCCGATGGCCAGGCCGGCCGCGAAGTAACCGAGCACCGAGCCAAGACCGAAGCGCCGGAACAACGGCACCATGACCACGGCGGCGCCGAGCAGCGCAACGACCTTGACCAGCTCGCTGCTGGCTCCTGCTTCTACCGCCATGCGGGGCGTTCCCTCAGTGTTGATGCCGCAACGATAGGGCAAGTCGCGTGCGGCAGATAGCACGGTGCACGCGTTTTCGTGTGCCAGAAACAGAACAACCACGCCAACCTACGTGCCATCGTCCCGAAAACGCTGACTCCGTCACGCTTCAGCCGCCGCGACAGAACGCGGCGTAGTCGATGTAGCCGGGGAACGGTGCAGCCGGCGCGCATACCGCACAGTGCGGATCCGGCCCGAACCGGCTGCTGCGCAACTGCATCGACAAAGCATCAAAGCGCAGCAAGCGTCCGATGAGTGGCTCACCGATACCCAGAAGCAGCTTGAGCACCTCGGTGGCCTGCAACACGCCGGCCAGACCGGGCAGCACCCCCAGCACACCAGCCTCTGCACAGCTGGGTGCAAAGGCCGGGTCAGGCGGCTCGGGAAACAGACAGCGGTAACACGGCGCAACCCCACGCTGGCGCCCGGCGTCGAACACCGTGACCTGGCCACTGAAACGTTCAATCGCCGCATACACCAATGGTACGCCGTGCCGGATGCAGGCATCGTTGAGCAGGTAGCGCAGGGGGAAATTGTCCGAGCCGTCCAGCACCACATCGACGCCCGCGAGCAGGCCGTCGATGTTCTCCGCGCCGACCCGCAGCGGCACCGCCTCGACCTTGATCGTGGGGTTCAGCGCCAGCAGGCGCTCACGCGCCGAGTCCACCTTTGCCTGGCCGATACTGGCCTCTGTATGCACGATCTGCCGCTGCAGATTGCTGCGCTCGACCCGGTCATGGTCGACGAGCCGTAACTGACCAACGCCGGCCGCAGCCAGGTAGAACGCTGCCGGCGCGCCCAGCCCGCCGGCCCCCAGCACCAGTACGCGCGCACGCTGCAGGCGGCGCTGACCGGCCTCGCCGACCTGGGGCAACAGCAGGTGGCGCGAGTAGCGGTCGAAAAAATCCTGCTCGGCAGCATCGGTGAGCGGCTGCACCAACGGCAGCAACTGTTCGCGCCAGGCCACGGTGCCCCCGCTGACCGACGCCACGTTGCAGTAACCCGCTGCCAGCAGCGCCTGCGCGGCGTCAGCCGAGCGTTTGCCGCTCTGGCAGATCAGCAGCAGTTCCTGACTCTGGCTCGGCAGGTGGGCCGCCGGGTCGGCGAGCAGTTCATCCAGGGCGACACCGCGCGCGCCTTCGGCCATGCCGCCGGCGCGCTCATGGGATTGACGTACATCGATCAGCACCGCGCCATGGGCCAACCGGGTGCACGCCTGCGCAGGAGAAAGCTCTGCAATAGCCATATCCCTATTATTGCCGAGCCTGCAACAACAATGCCGGCCAATGGCCGGCATCATCGCAACACCGGCAGCGGCAGGCGCCGCCGCTACGGATCAACGCCCCTTGACGTGCTTCATCAGGCGGCGCTTGGCCTTGATCTGGCGTTCGGTGAGCACGTTCTTCTTGCCTTCGTAAGGGTTGGAGCCCTCACGGAAGATGAAGCTCACCGGCGTGCCGATCAGCTTGAAGCGCTTGCGGAAGAAGTTCTCCAGGTAGCGCTTGTACGACTCGGGCAGCTCCTTCAGGCGGGTGCCGTGCACGATGAACGTCGGCGGATTGGCGCCGCCCGGGTGCACGTACCGCAGCTTGGAGACATGGCCGCGGATGCTCGGCGGCGGGTTGGTCTCGTAAGCCACCTCCAGCGCCTTGTTCACCTCGCTGGTGCTGAACTCCTTGTTGGCCGACTCGTGCGCGCGGTGCACCGCGCGGAACAGCTCGCGCAGGCCCGAGCCATGTTTGGCCGAAATGCGTACGTTCTCCGCCCACGGCACGAAGCCCAGCTTGAGCGAGAGCAGGGTTTCGGCCTGCTCGCGCTGGTAGTCGGTCAACCCATCCCACTTGTTGATCGCGATCACCAGCGCACGACCCGCGTCGAGCACCGCGCCGAGCACGGTGGCGTCCTGATCGGTCACGCCTTCGGTCGCGTCGAGCATCAGCACAGCGACCTGGCACTGCTCGATCGACTGCATGGTCTTGACCACCGAGAACTTCTCGACGACCTCGTCCACGCGCGAACGGCGGCGCAGGCCGGCGGTATCGATCAGCCGGTACTCGCGACCGTCACGCTCCATGTCCACGGCAATCGAGTCGCGGGTGGTACCGGGTACGTCCGAGGCGATCATCCGCTCCTCACCGAGGATGCGGTTGACCAGGGTCGACTTGCCCACGTTCGGGCGGCCGACGAAGGCGATGCGCACACGGTTGGGATCGTTGTCCAGCTCCTCGCCACTGCCCTCTTCCGGCAGGCGGGCGATGACCTCGTCCAGCAGGTCGTCCAGACCCTGGCGGTGCGCGGCCGAGACGGTCAGCATCTCGCTGAAGCCGTAGCGGGCAAACTCGGAACGCACGTTGTCCTCGTCGGTGCCGTCGATCTTGTTGATCAGCAGCAGCGTCGGCCGCGAAAGCTTGCGCAGCCAGGCCAGGATCTCGTCGTCCAGCGCCGACGTGCCTTCACGGGCGTCGACCACGAACAGAATCAGGTCGGCTTCGCCAGCGGCGGCGCGGGCCTGGTCGGCGGTTGCGCCGGCCAGCCCCTCTTCCTCTTCCGCGATGCCGCCGGTGTCGACAATCAGGAAATGATTGTCTTCGTCCAGACGACACACACCATAGTTGCGGTCCCGGGTGACGCCGGGCTGGTCATGGACCAAGGCGTCACGTGTACGGGTGAGTGCATTGAAAATGGTGGACTTGCCGACATTCGGCCGTCCGACCAGGGCGACCAAGGGCAGCATCGCGTTTTACTCCGTAATTATTGGGCCAACCGGAACGCGGTCAGCTTGCCGTCTACATTCTGGATCAGCACGATCCCGTCAGCGACGACCGGCTGGGCCTTGATCGGGTCCCCCCCGGCCTTGGCACGTGCCGCCATCGCACCGTCGGACTGCTGCAACCAGTGCACGTAGCCCTTGTAATCACCCACCACGACGTAGTCGCCCTGGATCGCCGGACCGCTCAGCTGGCGACGTGCCAGCCCGGTCTGCGACCAGGCTGCCGCGCCGCTGGGCTTGTCCAGACCGAACACACCGCCCTGGCTGTCGGTGACCACCGCATAGGAGGAGGTCAACGCCACACCGCCGGCACCGCCATGGTCGCGCGCCCACAGCGGGCGACCGGTCGGGCCTTCGATGGCCATGGTCTGGTTCTTGAAACTGCTGACGAACAGCGTGTTGCCTTCCAGCACGGGCGCGCCGTCAACGTCGGACATGCGCTCCAGCTCGGTGCGGCCTTCCGGGTTGCCCACGGTCTGGTCCCACAGGGTGCGGCCGTCGGCCATGGCCAGCGCGGCCAGCGAGCCGTCATCGTTGCCGATGAACAGCACACCCGGGCCCGCCACCACCGGCGCGTTGCCGCGCACGGTCAAGGCCGGCAGCTCGCGCGGGTTGAACCAGCGCTGGGTGCCGTTTTCCTGGTCCAGCGCGGTGATGCGGCCGTCATTGCTGCGCACATACACCATGCCCTGGCCGACGGCCGGGGCGGAAATCACTTCGCCCGGCACGCGTGCATGCCACTTTTCAGTGCCGCTCTGCGCGTCGAGGGCAAACACCTGGCCATCCAGCGTGCCGATCACGACCAGGCCGTCGCCCACACCCGGACCACCGGACAGGCGCAGCTTGGGCTTCTTCTTTTCCTTGGGGGCGTCCCAGGTCCAGATCTTGCGGCCGGTCGCCAGGTCGATGGCGTGCACGCCACCGGTGATCGCCGCTGCATAGACACGGCCATCTGCCACGGCCGGGCCCTGACGGGCGCCGATGCGACCTTCGCCCTTGCCCAGGTTGACCGACCAGATGCGGTCGACCTTTACCGTGGCATCGAACTTGACCAGCTCGGCTGGCTCCTGCGCCTTCTTCGCTTCAGCGTCCTTGCCGGCGAACCAGCCTTTGACCGTGCTGCAGCCGGTGAGCGCCATGCCCAGCAGGGCAACCGTGGCGACACGCTTGAGGATGACCATCTGACCCATTACATCGTCTCCGCAGTGGCCGCGACCGTGCCGCCGGCATCAATAAGCTTGGTTTCCAGCAGACGCCGCTGCGGCGCTGCCACGTCCAGCGTCTTCAGCGCCTTCTCATACTGGGCGCGGGCTTCATCCCGCTTGCCCTGCGCCGCAAGCGCGTCACCGTGGATCTCCAGGCTGGCGCTGTCGTTGTGCTTGCCCAGCAGGGTGATCGCCTCATCGGGCTTGCCGGTGGCGATGAGCAACCGCGCGATGCGCTGGTCGACCACGCCCTGGAACTCGCCATCCAGCTTCAATGCACGAAGGGTAGCCAGCGCCTCATCGGCCTTGCCAGCGTCGACCTGGGCCTTGGCCAGCTGCAGCGCGGCCAGATCGGCATAGATGTTGGACGGGCCCGCTTCGAGCGTCTTGACCGCCTTGGCGGCCTCGTCGAGCTTGTTGCCTTCGATGCCCTGCAGGGCCTTTTCGTATTCCACGTTGGCCTGGGCCAGCTTGTTGCCGTGCTGGCCTTGCCACCACTGCCAGCCCGCGATCGCACCGATGGCGACGATCACGCCACCGAGGATGCTGGCGCCATTCTTCCGCAGCCAGCTGCGGACGCGTTCACTTTGTTCGTGCTCATCGAGCAGGTCGTCGATCGCCATGCGTACTCTCACCCCACCAGCGCCGGTTGCAGACTCGCCGGGCGGGGCTGTTCTATGGGTTTATGGATGTGCAGACCCGCGTTTCAGTTGGAAACTGGAACCACGGAGCCGTCAGAGGATACCGTAAAGCGCGCAACGTTGGCTCGCTGGAACGGCTGCAGATCGACGATACCGCCGTTGTGCTGAACCTCCACCGCCGTGGCGTTGCCCAGTGTCACCCGGCTCACCTGGCCTGGCGCGAAGCTGCGGACCTGGCCGGCCTTGACCACCGCTTTTTCCACGGTGCTGCCGTCGGGCGCGGTGATGTTCACCCAGCTGTCGCCCTTGAACTGCAGGTTGAGCGCATTGCTCGGTGCTGGCGTGACCGCGGGCGCAGCAGCGGGCCGCGGCACCGGGGTCAGCGACGCCACATAAGGGGTCGCCGTCGGCGCGGGGGGTGCGGGCGCCTTGCCATCGGCAGCCACGCTCGGTTCACGCGACGGCGCAACGGCAACCGTTGCCGGAATCACATCGAGCGAGGCGGTGCTTGGCGGGGTATCAAGAAAATGGCCGCGCGTGGCGAACCACACCGGCACGGCCAGCACTGCGGTGATACCGACATACAGCAGCCGGCGACCCAGGCTCTCGGCCAGCCGCCGTGCACGCGGCGTATGCGTGTGGCTGACCAGGGTGGGCGGCACGACCGGCTGCAGGGCAGCCTGCTCCAGCACCTGGCCGACATCCACGCCCAGCAGACGCGCGTAGCTGCGCAGCTGCCCGCGCACGAACACCGGCGCGCCCAGCTGCTGCCACTGCTCCTGTTCGAGATGGCGCACGACCTGGGCGGGCATGTGCAGCCGCTTGGCCACATCATCGATGGTCAGGCCCGCCGCCTGGCGTGCCTGGGCAAGACGTTCTCCGCAGCCGGCAGCGGCTTCGAAAGCGCTCACAGTGTGGTCGTCAGTCACTATCCTTCAACCCTTGTTGTGGTGCCCGCGTCCTGCGGAAATTCCTGCTTCAACCGCTGCAGGTATTGATCCGACGCCCTCTTGTCCCCGAGTCGCGCCTCGATCTGAGATGCCAGTTGTAACATGGAAACCGTGGCCGGTGCAGCCGACAACCGCCGCTGCACAAAGGCCCGGGCCTCGAAAAAGCTGTTTTCGTCGAAGGCACGGCGGGCCATCGACTCCAGCGCCCGTACGTTGCCGGGGTCCTGCTCCAGCGCCTTGCGCAGGTCGCGCTCGGCACGTTCGCCCTGCCCGGCCGCCAGCGCACAGGTGCCTGCGTTGGAGAGCGCAGCGGCTGCGGTGGCATAGCCTGGCGCGGCCAGCGCACGGTCGAACCAGCTCAGCGACTGCACTGCCTGGCCGTTCTGGCACAGCCACGCACCATAATTGTTGAGCACATCGCCGCGCTCGGGCGACCCTTCGGCAGCGCGCTGCAACCACTGCCCAGCCTCGGCCTGGCGGCCGCGCTGCTCGGCAACCGCCGCCAGCACCAGCATGGCATCGGCGCGTGCAGGCATCAGTTTCAGCGCGGCGCGCGCGCGCCGTTCGCTGCTGTCCAGCTGGCCGGCCTGCAGCTCACTGCCGGCCAGCGCCAGCTGCGTCTGGTACCCATGCAGCCGGCGCACCTGTTCATCGTCGCGCGCCATATAGGTCGGTGCGACCGCAAGCTCCGGCTTGGGCGGCTTGACCCCCTTCGGACCTGCACAACCGGCCACGGCCAGCATGCTGCAAAGCACGACCGGCCAGTGGCGGTCAGGCAACCGCATCGCCGCCGGCCCCTGCCTGCAGGGTCTTGTTGAACTCCGCCTGGCGGCGGGTGCGGTCCATCACCTGACCCTTGAGCTGGCCACAGGCCGCATCGATGTCGTCACCGCGCGTGCGCCGCACCATCGTCAGTACCTGCGCGTCCAGCAGAATCTTCTGGAACGCGCGGATATGCGTCTCTTCCGAGCGCTCGTAGCGGGTGCCCGGGAACGGGTTGAACGGGATCAGGTTGACCTTGCCCGAATCCTTGGCCTGCACCGCGTTGTCGAACTGGCGCATCAACCGCGCCAGCTGACGGGCATGCTCAGGCTGGTCGTTGATGCCCTTCATCAGGGTGTACTCGAACGTCACCGACTCACGGCGCTTGTTGGCGCGCAGGTAGCGCGCGCACGAGGCCATCAGCTCGGCGATCGGGTATTTTTTGTTCAGCGGAACCAGCGTCTCGCGCAGTTCATCGTTGGGCGCGTGCAGCGACACGGCCAGCGACACGTCACTTTCAGCGGAAAGCCGGTCGATCTGCGGCACCAGTCCGGAGGTCGACAGGGTCACCCGCTTGTTGGCCAGGCCGTAGCCCAGGTCGTCGCGCATCACGCTCATGGCGCGCACGACGTTGTCGAAATTCATCAGCGGCTCGCCCATGCCCATCATCACCACGTTGGTGAGGCGGCGCATCTGGTGCGGCACGTTGCCC
>JAAIGF010066937.1_pt1 | contig 12548 bp, 11 predicted proteins | sample 6487441 | NCBI WGS metagenome assembly JAAIGF01 (sample SAMN13974129, study PRJNA590717) | phyllosphere metagenome | biome: pepper field; feature: multiple bacterial spot infested pepper fields; material: pepper leaves; isolation source: leaves from pepper fields | host: Capsicum annuum ...
TGATTGGCGATACTATTTTCTTTGGTCAGAATCGTTACCATATCGTGAATTGTTAACGTGTTTTTACTAATTTACAAAAAGACTTTCAATTTTTGTACCATGAACATGACAGTCTGCCGATAAAGATTTGTTCTTTTTTGATTATTTTTAAGCTTTAATCGGAAGGATTTGAATGAAATTTAGTTTAACATCAGAATATAAACCGACAGGAGATCAACCGCAGGCCATTCAAGAGTTAGTAGCAAGCATAGGACAGGGCGAGCGTTACCAAACGTTATTGGGCGTAACGGGATCGGGAAAGACATTTACCGTTGCAAACGTTATCCAAGAAACGCAACGTCCTACCTTGATCCTAAGCCACAATAAAACACTGGCCGCGCAGCTCTATGGGGAATTCAAACAATTTTTTCCGGAGAATTCGGTGAACTATTTTGTGTCTTATTACGACTATTACCAGCCCGAGGCTTTTATAGCCTCTTCTAATACCTATATCGAGAAAGATCTGGCTATTAATGAGGAGATCGAGAAATTGCGTTTGGCAACCACCAGCTCGCTGATGTCGGGGCGCAGAGATATTGTGGTGGTCTCTTCAGTATCCTGCATCTACGGTATGGGAAACCCCGAAGATTTTTCCCGGTCAATCTTTCGATTTGCCGTAGGTATGACCATCAGTAGAAATGCCTTTCTGCATCGATTGGTGGAGATCTTATATGCGCGGACCACGGCAGATTTTAAAAGAGGAACATTTCGCGTGAAGGGAGATATTGTAGACGTCTATCCGGCCTATTTGGATTATGCCTTCCGCATATCTTTCTTTGGTGACGAGATTGATGAAATTACAGAAATCGATCCCGTATCGGGCAAGACCCTATCGAAAATTGAAGATATCGCCCTGTTTCCTGCAAATCTTTTTGTGACACCTAAAGATAAATTCACCAAATCGATTTGGCAGATTCAAGATGAGTTGGTGCAACGCAAAACGCAGTTGGAAGAAGAAGGAAAGATGTTGGAGGCCAAAAGGCTGGAGGAGCGCGTGAATTATGATTTAGAGATGATGCGGGAGCTGGGCTACTGTTCGGGAATCGAGAATTACTCGCGGTTTTTCGACGGACGAGAACCCGGTATGCGGCCTTTCTGTCTGCTGGATTATTTCCCGGAAGACTATTTATTGGTGATCGACGAGAGCCACGTTACCTTGCCTCAATTGCGCGCCATGTATGGTGGCGACCGTTCGCGCAAGGTTTCGCTCGTGGAACATGGTTTCCGCTTGCCGGCAGCTTTGGACAATAGACCGTTAAATTTTCCGGAATTTGAGTCGTTGACCAACCAAACGATTTATGTGTCGGCAACGCCCGGCGATTATGAATTGCAGCAAACGGAAGGTGTGGTCGTAGAGCAGGTTATTCGCCCTACGGGACTTCTCGATCCTATCATTGAGATTCATCCGGCGATTAACCAAGTCGACGATCTCTTGGAAGAGGTGGATAAAACGATCAAAGAAGGGGGACGTATATTGGCTACTACCTTAACGAAGCGTATGGCTGAGGAGCTGACGAAATACATGAGCCGACTAAATATTAAGGTTCGTTATATACATTCCGAGATCAAGACTTTGGAACGTGTAGAGATTTTGCGTGGACTACGTTTAGGGGAATTTGACGTGCTGGTAGGAGTCAACCTCTTGCGGGAGGGACTTGATTTGCCAGAGGTAACCTTGGTCGCTATCTTGGACGCCGATAAGGAGGGATTTTTGCGGTCGGAGCGATCCTTGATCCAAACGATTGGCCGTGCCGCACGTAACGATAAAGGTCGCGTGATTATGTACGCAGATCAAATGACGGATAGTATGCGCATCACGATTGATGAAACAAACCGACGTCGAGAAAAGCAAATAGCCTATAACACGGAACACGGTATCACGCCACGCACGGTAGGTAAAACACGAGAGGAAATTATCGAGCAGACCTCCGTAGCTGATTATAAGCCGGGCGAGGCGAAGGCCTATGTGGAACCCGATGCAGCAAGTATGGTTGCAGCAGATCCTGTGATGGAGTATTTGGGCGACAAGGATTTACGGAAAGCCATCGAAAATGTACGGAAACAGATGGAGAAGGCTGCGAAAGAGATGGATTTCTTGGGAGCGGCCAAGCTTCGCGATGAGATGTTCGCTATGGAAAAGCTGTATGAAGAAAGGTTTGGAAAAGAAATAAAGTAGGTTCTACCTACTTTATTTCTTTTCTTCGTAAAGGGTATTGTTCTGATGAATAAGCGACCAACAGTGGTTTTCCTGTGCGAGGGTATATTGCTTGTTTTTGTACAGCAAGGGCGAAATGCTATCTAATAGGATGCTTTCATCTACCTCCTTTAAGAACAGTTCGGCCTGCTGTTTGGTAGAATCGATCAATACAAAAGCGGCTGTTTCAAAGTTTGTTGAGGTGTCGGTCACGTTCATGGTGATCGCCTCCTCCCAAGGACGTATACAGTCTTCTCTCACTTTGGACCATGTATAGCCGGCGGAAGTAAGGCATCCATTGTTGTCTTTGTCGCCTCCAAGTTGCGGTAAGTTGGATGTGTTGTTGGACTGGTTGCCTTCCGTAGAACCATTGCAGGCCGTTAGCGATAGCGAAACGATTAGTAGGGCAAAGTACTTCATAGGATCTCCTTTTGATTTAAAGACTAACCATAAACCATACCAAAGTGTTTTCTAAAATTGAGTCAATAGTTTACTTTTTATAAAAAAGCTTATTACATTTACATTTGTTTAAATAAAACCTATAATGTTTGTCAAATTGTTAATCAAATGAAGAAGCCGGTGCTGGTTATCAAGTTCGGTTCGGCCTCTATCACGACGAAAGAGGGAGATATCGATGAACGTATTGTGTTGGAGATCGCGCGGCAAACGGCGCAGCTTCAGAAACGATATAATATTGTTTTGGTTTCTTCAGGCGCAGTAGCTGCCGGGAAGAAGTATTTGCTTAATTATGAAGGTAGTCTTTCCGAACGTAAGGCGGCGGCCGCTATTGGAAACCCACTGTTGGTACGCACGTATAGCACCTACTTTAAGCCGTTCAAGATAGCGCTTGCACAAAGTTTGTGCGAGCGGCAGCATTTTGCGAATCGGGAGCAATTCTTGCAGCTTAAGGATACTTACCAAGAACTTTGGAAAAACAATGTAATACCCATCGCAAATGAAAACGATGTGGTCAGCAATAAAGAGCTCAAATTTTCGGATAACGATGAACTGGCTACCTTAATTGCCGTTGGCTTCGGCGCAGAGCAGATCCTGTTCAGTACGTCCGTTCCCGGCGTGTTGGATGCAAAAGGAGCTGTTGTCCCGGAAATCCGTGCCATCGATAAGGATGCGTTATCCCTCGCGCGTAAGGAGAAATCTGCAGTTGGTCTTGGCGGTATGACATCCAAGTTGAATTTTGCACGACTGGCCAATCAGATGGGAATCCAAGCGGTAATATTCAGCATGCACACCGAAGATGGAATTTTGAAAGCGGTTCGCGGTGAGACGGGAACAGTTTGTCGACCACAGGAGAAAAAGGTGTCCTCCCGCAATAAATGGATGGCCAGTGGTAGTTTAATCAAAGCATTGATACAGGTGGATGCCGGAGCCGCGAAAGCCATACAGAATCGTAAGAGCTTGTTGGCGGTTGGCATTATCGCAGTAAACCAAGGTCTGGAAACAGGAGAGGTCTTTCAGATCTGCGATACCGAAGGGGTTGTTTTCGCCGTGGCGAAAGCGAAGATCGATGTGGTCGATCTGCCATCGATCCATAAAAAGAAAAATGTCGCCGTTGCACATGCTGACGATATCGTTTTGTTGTGACAGTTGAAGGAAAATGTTGAAAAGAGGATAACATGAAAGAAGATATTCAAGAGGAACTGCAGGCTGCATATGCCGCTACTATATACGCGAAAAAATTGTCGGACGAAGCGAAACGGGAATTGTTGCATGTGATTGCTGTTGGTTTGGAAGAGCGCATAGCGGAAATCTTAAGCGAAAATGCGAAAGACTTGGCCCGCATGGATGCTACTGATGCGCGATACGACCGATTGTTGTTGACCGAGCAACGTGTCCTAGCGTTGGCTTCCAGCGTTCGCGAGGTGGCTGCATTGGCCGATCCGACAGGGCAGTTGCTATCCCAAAGATTATTGGAGAATGGACTTACAGTGGAAAAGAAAACAGTGCCGTTAGGTGTGGTGGCTGTCATCTATGAGTCGCGACCCAACGTAACGGTAGACGTTGCTGCACTCTGTATCCGATCGGGGAACGTATGCTTGCTGCGAGGCGGGACGGATGCTTGGTATACCAATAATGCTTTGGTCACTATTATTCGCGACGCGATTGACGCCTTGCGTTTACCTCAGGATATGGTATTGCTCCTGCCCACCGATCGGAAATTTGTTTCCGAGCTCTTGACAGCAACAACTTATGTCGATATTATTATCCCTCGAGGTTCACAGGCTTTAATCGAATTTGTGCGGGAGTACGCTAAAGTGCCTGTTATCGAAACAGGTGCCGGTGTTTGTCATACCTATGTGGAGCAAACGGCTGATTTGGACAAAGCAGCACGTATTGTCGCCAACGCGAAGATCTCTCGGCCATCTGTATGTAACTCCTTGGACACGGTGCTTGTTGATGAAGTAGTTGGTGAGGCGTTTCTAGCGCGGTTGATGCCATATTTTTTCGAACATGAGGTATGTGTTTTTGCGGATCGGCGAGCTTATTCATTGTTAGCAGACATGCAATATCCTTATTTAAAGCAGGCTGCCGATGAAGATTTTGGACGCGAGTTCCTGTCCCTACAGTGTTCGGTAAGATTGGTGCATTCATTTGAAGAGGCTTTAGGCCATATAGGCAAATATTCTTCAAAACATTCGGAGTGTATCGTGTCGCAAGATGCCGAAAAGATTACTACTTTTATGGATGCGGTAGATGCCGCCGCGGTATATGCCAATGCTTCGACCCGTTTCACGGACGGCGGAGAGTTTGGCCTTGGTGCCGAGATTGGCATATCTACCCAAAAACTACATGCGCGAGGGCCCTTTGCTTTGGAGAAATTGGTAACCGAGAAATGGTATGTAATAGGAGATGGACAGATAAGATAGTATATGGGCATTCGATATGAAAAAGATACGATCCTGAATTGGGTCAATGAGATGGGCAAATTCTTACGCCTATTGGTGGATAAGCATGAAGCATTTGAGGATCCTGTTGATCCGACGTTACTAGAAAACGGATATCGCGAATTCTTTAATAAAGAGCGTTCTTGGATGATTGCAGCGACTGAGGAAGAGCTGAAAACTTATGTCGACCAAGATCTTTATGTGGAGCAAATCCGTCCATTAGCGTTGCTCTTTCTACGAGATGCCTTGCTATCTTCAGATGCCGTTGAAAAGCAGCAGCTACTGCTACGGTCGAAATTTTTGCTCGGCTATGTGTCGGAAAAGTTGGGTAGCTTCTCCTTCGAGGACTACGGTAATTTGGCAACCATCGAAAGCCTGTTGTCTTCAAAATAAAGAAATGTGGAAACGGATAACCGTTTCCCTATTTCAAGATGTCGCGCGCTATAACGAGGCGCTGTATCTCGGATGTTCCTTCATAAATTTGCGTGATTTTCGCGTCGCGCATCATGCGCTCCACATGGTACTCTTTCACGTAGCCATATCCACCATGTATCTGCACGGCTTCAATGGTTGTTTTCATGGCTACTTCTGATGCATACAGTTTGGCCATGGCGGCTTCCTTTGCATAAGGTTTACCTTGGTCTTTAAGCCAAGCGGCCTTATAGGTAAGCAGTCTTGCGGCCTGTATTTCCATTTCCATGTCGGCTAGCTTAAATTGGATAGCTTGGTGCTCGCAAATCGCTTTGCCGAAGGTTTTACGTTCCTTGGAGTAGGCCAAGGCGAGGTCGTAGGCGCCGGCGGCAATACCTAACGCTTGTGCGGCAATCCCAATTCGTCCTCCATCCAAAGTTTTCATTGCAAACTTGAAACCGAAGCCATCTTCTCCGATCCTGTTTTCCTTTGGCACTTTGACATCGCTAAATAATAGCGAATGCGTGTCGGAACTTCTTATACCTAGTTTATTCTCTTTAGGGCCTATTGTAAATCCATCCATCCCTTTTTCCACGATAAGGGCGTTTATTCCGCGATGACCCTGTTCGGGATGCGTTTGTGCGATAACCAAGTAGATGTCTGCATTACCACCGTTCGTGATCCAGTTTTTGGTACCGTTTACCAAGTAATGGTCTCCTTGATCCTGCGCTGTCGTATGTTGCGAGGTCGCGTCTGACCCAGCTTCAGGTTCGGATAGGGCGAATGCGCCCAGCTTTTCGCCGGCAGCTAAAGGCTTGAGGTATTTTTCCTTCTGGGCGTCTGTGCCGAAAGCCTGCAAGCCGTATAGCACAAGAGAATTGTGTGCCGACATGATCACGCCAGCGGAGGCATCTACTTTCGAAATTTCTTCGATGGCGATAACATAGGCTAAGGTGTCCATACCTGCTCCGGCATACCGCTCTTCCACCATCATGCCCATAAAACCTAGCTCGCCCATTTCTTTGACATGGGAAAAAGGGAAAATAGCCTTTTCATCGCGTTCGATAGCGCCTTCACGTAAAGACTTCGCAAACTCCCGAGCCGTTTGCCTGATAAGTTGATGCTCTTCGTTTAGTTCAAAATGCATAATCGATTTATATTTAGTTAACCAAATATAATTAATAATAATATGCTGGCATAGTAAATTTATTGTAATGTTTACTTGTTTTTATCAAGAGGACAAGCTAACATTTTGAAAATTAAAATAATCTACTAAATTTGTAGATAATAATTCAAATTTTAAAAGACAGACGTTATGAGTTTAAGACTAGGAGATACAGCGCCTAATTTTCAGGCAGAAACATCGATAGGGCCGATAGATTTCTACGAATATATTGATGGCGGATGGGCGGTATTGTATTCGCATCCATCGGATTATACGCCGGTTTGTACGACCGAATTGGGGCGTACGGCGCAATTGAAGTCGGAGTTTGAAAAGCGGAATGTAAAGGTGCTTGCTTTGAGTGTGGATTCGGTTGAAGATCACCTTAATTGGATCAAGGATATTAATGAAACTCAAAATACCTCAGTCGAGTTTCCAATTATCGCGGATAAAGATCGTACAGTAGCAGAACTGTATGATATGATTCATCCGAATGCCTCTCTTATTGCAACGGTACGCTCGGTATTCATTGTAGGACCGGATAAGAAAGTAAAGTTGACCTTAACGTATCCGGCATCTACGGGACGTAATTTCAACGAAATCTTGCGCGTGATCGATTCACTGCAGTTAACGGATCAATATTCGGTGGCAACACCAGCAGACTGGTCTGATGGACAGGACGTGATCGTCGTGCCGGCCATAAAAACGGAAGATATACCGGCAAAATTTCCAAAAGGATTTACAGAAATTAAACCGTACCTACGGGTAACGCCCCAGCCTAATAAATAGTAGGGTACATACTTAAAATAAAAGCGCGGATCATCGATCCGCGCTTTTATTTTATGGCGTTATTTTAGTAAACTTTTACGATGTAAATATAGTCCTGAAGACGTTTGATTTGATCGGTACGATTGAGGTTGGTTAATCCGTTGCGATTGCTCAATACGATGTTTCCTTTTAATGCATCGGCCGGAATGCTGTTTAGCGTTTCCACCAAGGCTTTTGTCTTTATTGCGAAGGCTGCTCCGTCAATACCTTTTTGCTTGCCGCTAATGATCCCGATTACATTACCATCCTTGTCTAGCACGGGACCCCCGCTATTACCGGGGTTAACCGGAATAGATATCTGGTAGGCTAATGTATCCCCTGCGTATCCCGTGGACGAGCTTAAGTAGCCCTGTCCATAAACCGCTTCATCACGAGGGAAGCCGATGGTATATATATCTTCCCCTAAATCAGAATCCTGTTTTTTAAACGTATAGGGGATATTTTTTAATGATTTAAACGTGGAATCACTGATATGTAGAATCGCCAGATCTTTCTCGGGATTGGTAAAAATGATATCCGCTTTAAACGACTGGCCGCGATGGTTTTGTAGATGCACGGAATCAGCACCAGTGATTACGTGGTAGTTGGTTACCACATAGCCATCTCTTGTGATCATAAAACCGGTAGCGCCAAAATGCATCGCTTCCGTATTATCTTTATCGCTCTTGATGTTTTTAATTTCCGCATTGTGGGCATTGACATTACGCTTGACATTGTTCATGTCACGGCGCAAAGCGCTATAGTCTGTGCTGGTTTTCTTAAGCGTGCTGTAGTAGCCGGTAAGCCAAAGAGTGGAAAAGACCGATACAATTGCAATGGCTGCAGCAACGGCGGCATTCATCTGTAATTTTTGCCATAGCTTGATAATTTTAGCAGGCTGCTTGGTTTCATGATCCAAAGTATAGCTATTGGCCGTTTTTGCTAGATTTTTCTTAAAAGCCATTCTAGCTTCCGTCTGCCGTAAGCTTTGTATCAATGCTTTATGCTCAGCGAACATAGCGGCATATGTGGGGTTCTCCACACAATATTGTTCAAAATCTGATTGCTCCGCTTTCGATAATTCGATGCGAAGATAACGATCTGCCCACGATAAAAATTCTTGATGACTTAAGCCTTCCATTACACGCTTGTACCTTATTTGTTAAAAAACATTTTTTTGAGGCGCTGAAGACATTTGTATTTTTGGTTTTTCGCGTTGTCGGGATTAGTATATCCAAACTTTTCGCAAATATCCGTCATCGAGGCATTGTTAATATAGAAATCATGCAGAATTGTTCTACACGGCTCTCCAAGGTTATAAAGTGCTTCCTCCATCTGCACTAGGTTTGCCTCAGTCATTGTGTGTTCCTCGATGGCTTCTTCAGCAGCCAGAAACTCCTCCAAGTCGTCAATTTGATCCTTACGATACTTAGATTCGCCGCGAGTAAGTTGTTTAAGCCATAGTCTTTTGGAGACAGCATATAGAAAGGTTTGTAGCTTACTACTCAGTTCGAAATTCCCTCGGCTTACTTTGTCATAGAGGACCATGACGGTTTCTTGAAAGATATCTTGAGCTTCTTCTCTACTTCCTTGATTGTTGATAATCATCTTGGCGATAGGTGGGAAATAAACCTTATACAGCCTTTGTATAGCTAAACTATTTCCGGATTCAATGCCGCGAAGGATTTCCAAATCAATGCTTATATCGCTTTTCTCCTTACTCACTTATTAATACCTTTTTAGCTAAATAGTAACCTTCGTATTGACGTTTTTTTTCTTTTTTATGAATGATCCGAGATGCAAAAGGCTAGTGCGGTCTAGGAAATGACACACTATGCCTTAACGAATTTATTAAACAGTTTTGTTACTGTTTGAAAAAAAATAACTTTTGCTGTTCATGAAATAGGCTTTTGGGCACTTTTCATGGGTAGCAGTTTACGGTGCCGACGTGCGGCGTGCTCTGTTCTTTGCGGATCCCTGCGTAGGTCCGAATACATTGCCCACCATGGTCATTGCACAGCGAAAACCGGTCATCGCATTGGATTCGTCCTGCTGCATAAAACGCCGCGTAGCCGGATTTAGCCAGTATGCGCGGTCGTTCCAAGATCCTCCTTTGAAAACTCTGCTCTTATTGTTCACTAAGGTTGTTTTGCCATACAATTCCTTCATCTCTTCATCATCGGCGCCACGGGCATCGTACTGATAGCTGCTGCTTTGATCTTCCGAGCCACGTTGTGCTTGTAGTTCTTCCCAAGTTTGCTTGCGTGGTGCCTTCGCAGGAACTTTTATCGGACGGCCATATTTATCCTTAGCCAACACGCGTCCTTCTGCGTTCTCATATTGATTGTCCATAAAAACATTTCCGCGGAAAGGGTTGAAGTCTTCGAAATCTTCGAAAGATAATTGGCGATAGACATCGTTTACCCATTCGTTAACGTTTCCAGCCATGTTATATAAGCCGAAGTCGTTGGGACCGTAACTCATCACCGGTACGGTAATATCGCCTCCATCATTCAGGTCGCCTGCCACGCCCATGTTATTTCCGCTAGTAATTTTGAAGTTTGCTAACATGCGGCCTTGGTTCTTTCTTTTGTCCGAACGCACGCCCAAACCACTCCACGGATAGGTACGGCTGTTTTCAATATTGCCTGCAATGGTGTTTCCGATTAGCCCTAACGCCGCATACTCCCATTCCGCCTCCGTAGGCAAGCGGTAGGGTTGCTTTAAGATGCCGTCTTCCATACGTACGGTGCGGCGGGCATTGGCTTGTGCACCAGGCCTGTTGTCGTTGGGCATGTTTGGCCCATCGATTCCTGCACCACGCAACTGTCCATTTAGGTAGATTTCTGTATTGAAGGCTTCGCCACCATTATTTTGAGTCGCTTTGGTTTTGTAGTCTACTAGAACACCCGACTGCCGTAGCACGTGTTCGTTTACCCGATCGGTTCTCCATTGGCAATAGGCATTCGCCTGTTCCCAAGATACCCCAACCACGGGATAATCTTGAAAGGACGGGTGGCGAAGGTAGAGGTTTACGTAGGGTTCGTTGTAGGAAAGCGGGTGGCGCCAGACAAGCGAATCCGGTAGTGCGTCATAGTACAGCTTGCCATCGTCTGGGAAGTTTTGCGCAATCCAATGTAAGTATTCCAACCAGTCGGCATTGGATACTTCAGTTTCGTCTATGTAAAAAGAGGCCACAGTAACGCGGCGTTTAAGGTTGTCATGTGCATAGCCTAGATCTTCATTTAAGCTTCCGCCCATAACAAAGGTTCCTCCTTCCACAGCTACCAGCCCTGGGCCAGGAGTCTCCTTAACTTTCCTGTTGATCTGTAATCCTCCATTGTTCGGGTCATTATAGGCCACGCCAGTTTTTGGCGAAAGGTCTTTACCCGCTCTTTTGCTTTTGCAGGAATAAAATGTAGCCATGAAGGATAAAAACACCACTAGGATGACGCTCCTTTTTGACATAAACCGATCTGTTCTTATCATAGGGTAGAGTTATGAACTTACACATCAAAAGTAGTAAATAAATATTATTATGTATAGCTAAGGAGTTTTAAATGATGTTTTTTAGTTTTCCTGTATTATCTATGGCCGTGATCTACAAGCACGTTCGGCGTTGCTTATGGATATTTGATTGATCATAACGCATTATTGCATAAATTAGCGGTATGACGAAAATAAAGGTTGGTTTTGGTTTTGATGTTCACCAAATGAAAGAAGGACATCCGTTTGTGGTAGGTGGAGTGACCCTAGATCACCATGCAGGCGCATTTGGGCATTCCGACGCTGATGTGCTCGTTCATGCCATTTGCGATGCCATTTTAGGTGCGGCAAATTTGGAAGACATTGGTTACCATTTTCCCAACACCGATCCCAAATGGAAAGGAATAAGTAGCTTGCTGCTGCTCAAGGAATGTGTGCGTCTTATCGGTGAGAAAGGTTATGAATTAGGCAATATCGATGCCATGTTAGTATTGGAGGCGCCAAAAATTAAGCCCTATATTCCAGCGATGAAAGCGCATTTATCAGAGGTGACGGGTTTGGACGCCGAAGATATCTCTATCAAGGCAACAACCAATGAAACGATGGGATTCATCGGTAGAGAAGAAGGCGTCGTTGCCTATGCCGTCTGTCTTATTTCGAAACGTTAGTTTTTTGGAAGTAAACATAAGCGATCAGTAGGGCTGTGAGCGTCATTGCTCCTCCCATGACGAACGGAGCGCCGGGGAAATAGTAGACCGTGCTGTCTTTGGCGAAGAATGCGAAGAGGTTGCTCATTAATAAAGGTCCGAAGATAGTGGTCAGGCTAATTAGCGATGCAATTCCTCCCTGTATTTGTCCCTGTTCATTAGCAGGGGTCAGGTTGGAGATGAGGCTTTGTATCGCTGGGCCGCCGATACCACCACAGACATAAATGACACTGAATGCGAACAGCGTCCAAGTGGATGGTGCCAGTGCGATAAGTGGGAGGGAGATGCTATGCAGAAGTAGACCGATTAGGATCGATCGCGGAAGCCCTAGTTTTGGAATGGCGACACGCAGTAGGCCGGCCTGTACGATGGTGAGCAGGGTGCCAATAAACCCGAGCGATATGCCAACCATTTTTTCGTCCCATTGAAATTTTTCCATGGTGTAATATGACCAGGTGCTCTGCACCGCGTGAGCGGCAAGATTGACGAGGAATATACAGCTCACGAGGGCATATATTTGCGGGTACTTTTTCATGTGTTGAAAAGCACCAACAGGATTGGCATTGCGCCAGGAGAAGCCGCGTCGATTTGCTGATGGTAGCGATTCGGGTACAACAAAGTATCCGTAAATCAAATTTAGCAGGCTGAGGCCCCCGGCCGCAAAGAAAGGAATGCGTGATCCAAACTGGCCCAGCAACCCACCGATAACGGGGCCGATGATAAAGCCCAACCCAAAGGCGGCACCAAGAAGACCAAAGTTTTGGGCTTTCTTCTGCGGCGTGCTGATGTCAGCGATGTAGGCTGCAGCTACCGTGTGACTGGCGCCGGTGACACCAGCA
>JAAIGF010163197.1_pt1 | contig 12541 bp, 21 predicted proteins | sample 6487441 | NCBI WGS metagenome assembly JAAIGF01 (sample SAMN13974129, study PRJNA590717) | phyllosphere metagenome | biome: pepper field; feature: multiple bacterial spot infested pepper fields; material: pepper leaves; isolation source: leaves from pepper fields | host: Capsicum annuum ...
ACTAATATTTATAAATAATTACCCGCGTCTGATTTTCTTCAGCGCGTTACCTACTGCGGTCTTTTTGATCTTAGCAACGTCTTTTTCGTGCTGATCTTCGCTAGTATACCGTTCATCTGCAACGATATTTAGGTAAACTGTCATTTTGTTGGTTTCAGGATCAAGCTGTATCTTTTTGATATCTTTAATGCTTTTAGAGATCTTGGTCACTAGATTGGTATCAACTTCGATACCGTCAAGGCTAGGATCGGCCTTGACGATATCAAGAAGTTGGTCAACGGTAATCTTCCCTACGCTACCAGAAACAAAGGGGATCAACGCGGTAGTGATAGCACTTGCCGCGTCTTTCTCTGTTGATTCAAATAAAGGTTTGAATACTTCTGTTAGCTTCATAACATTACTTCGTTGTGTTTACTTTGGCTTTACCAAAGAGTTTCTTGCCAGCTAGGTCGCGTGAATCGGCGGTTTTGCTTGCGCGCTTGGTTTCGCCTTTTCCGTAATGAGCGTCTTCCTTCTCGGTCGACTTCTTGGAATAAGCGGAAAGGCGCGCGCTAGAAACTTCGTTTAGCGCAGGATCGTATTCGTAACCGTCAGCGGCGTACTTCTGGCGACCGTTTTCGTAGGTAGCTACAGTAACGTCGGCATCGTACCAATCGCTTACGAGATAGCCGTCTTCGTAGGTTTCAACGCATTGAACATAACCGTTCTTGGAATCTTCCCAAGCATACTTAGCGGCAGATTTGAAATCCTTATACCAAGGGCCGCTTTTGTCTTCTTCCGCTTCTTCCGCTTCTTCCATAGGCTTCTTTGCAGGAGCAGGCTTCTTGTCGGAAGGCTTGGTACCGAACTTCTTGTCAAAATCGCGAACCGGCATACGGGAAAGCTTGTTGCCCTTACCTGCTGGCTTCTTGGCTTCTTCAATGTCGTCTTCAATAAGCTCTTCTTTACCAAGAACTTCAACCGGCTTGTTGGCGTCGATTTGCTCGCGAACCTTGGAAAGACGCTTGGCGTAGTTATCGGCAAGATCTTCGTCGTGCGAAGGGCTAGCCGTCATCGTCTTAAGCGAACGCTCAAGATAACGCTGCTTTGCTTCCAACGAACCACCTTCGGTTTCGCGTTCGAACTGGCGGTCAACAACAACCGTAAGAACCTGACCGCTCTTTTCCTGAACTTCAAGAATGAACTTTTCGGCTCTTGCTACATCGCGGAAATTCTTTGCAAACTCGCGACCGGAAGCATACGTACCGGTAACTTCGATGCCAACAACGTTCTCGATGTCAATAAACGTGAATACGCTATCGATGCTTTCAAGCTTCTCTCTGCGAACGAAAGCTACGTCGTCAATCTTACCGCCGTTGGCAACAACCTTGTAAGCTTCCTGCTGCGCAGCTTCGATAGAACCGAACTGGCGAACCGTATACTTACCGGAAGCAGAGGTGTAACCAACTTCAACTTTCTTGATACGACCGGCTACGGTGTAATCTTCCTTGTCCGAAGAAAGTTCGGCAGACATAAGCGCCGATTTGGAAAGAAGGTTTTTGTAATCAACGCTTTCCTTAAGGGTTTCTTCGGAATTATCGAGGAAATCTGAGACCTTCTGCGGTGCCTTACCGTCTGCCTTCATCTTGTTGACCATCTTTTGCGCAGCAGCGCGTTCCGGTCCCTGAAGGCTATTAACGGCGCTATCAACACCCTTATTCGCTTCGGATTTATTCTGCGCAACCTTGGCCGAAATGGAAGCAATAGCGGTAGCCGCATTCTTCTTATCGGTAGTGTTCAAAGGAGGAGAAACTGGACCTTTCGTGGTCGTCAACGAACCCGGTGCCGTAGGAGGCGTAACTGGTGCAGGAGGGGTTACTGCTTCGTTAAAAACGTCGGAGGACACATTCGCAACAGGATTGGAAAGCTGTGCTACAAGGCCGTTGCCGTATTTCTTCTGGCCGATGAAACCAGCAAGACCTGCAGGATCAACCGTACGCTGGCGCTGGATATCAGCAGCAAGCTTTGCGTAACGCTCAGGCTGCGCGCTTGGCTGAATAGCTTCCATAAACCACGTTACGAGCGAATCAAGCGATTCCTGCATAAGAAGGCGGGTACCTACGTCGCGATAGTTGTCGGCCTTAATAGAGGCTTCATACATAGAACGAGCTTCGTTGATGCGTTTCTGAAGTTCCTGCTTACGAACCGAAGACTGGCTTTCAGCAAGCTTTTTGTTATAGCTTGCTACCTTCGAAAAGTAGCCGTTAGCGGATTCGAGGATTGCGCGGTCAAGCTGAACCGATTCCTTCTTTACGCGTCCAGTATCTTCGGCTGCGCCAAAATTATCGTCCATATCTTCGTCAGAAGCTTCCGCCTCTTTCGCGTCATCGCCAGCTTCGCCAACGAGATCGGCTGGATCTTCGTAGGAACCCATATCATTTGCAACCGGTACTTCCTTGCCTTCAAGAGCCAAGTTAGCGTTTGTAATGGCATCGCGGTTCGAACGAATAGCAAACATCGCGCCGTTAAGAGCGTTAGCTACGTCGCTTTCCCATTTCGAAGAAAGTTCAGGGCCAAACGTGTTACGAAGAGCATCCGAAATAGGGAGAAGGTCCGTCTGGATCTTCGTGATATCTGCGGCAATCTTTGTAAGGCGCTCGGAAATATCGCGGGTAGCAATGATAAGTTCGGCTTGGTTGATATCGCTTTCGAGCAATACCGAAAACTTGGAAACTACGCGGCTTTCTGCAAGCTTGCGTCTTTCTTCCTTCAGGCGAGAAATGCGACTTGCGATTTCTTTTTCATTTCGCTTTGACATATTAATCCTCAAATCAAACAATCTCGCATCGGAGCGAGTAATATCTTTTAGATATTTATCTTCGTTGACTTTTATTATCTAAAACTTGCGAGGATGGATTTGATCTGGTCAACAGCTACCATTGCGTTCGCTTTGGCCACTTGGAAGCGAGTTTCATAAACTTCCGCCGACTTATATTCTTCCTGTTTGGTAGCAGTTTCATAGCGAGATTTAAATCGTGCGGCGTCCGAACGATTACGGAAGAAGGTTTCTTCCAATTCGATAATTTCCTGAACGCGCTTGGAGTCCATATCATACCCGCGTTGAAGGCACTTAACGATAGCCTCGGCGGCTTCGCGAATCTCTAGCCCGCCCTTAATAATGCTTTCAGACGACTTGTTATATACGGCGAAAACCTTGAGTTCATTTTCCATCTTTGCGCGAACTTCATAGATCGTAGTTTGACTAATCGACACAGAAGGAGACACAGGCGAAGCTTGTGGGTATACGGGGGTTGAAGCTACCGGAGGCGTATATGCTAGCGTGTTGGCAACCTCGGCGGCTACGTTATGCAAATTAGGCATTGGCGCGGGCGGAGCAACAATGCCTGCGGCGGCTGGATTATCTGGCACAAAACCGGGTGGAACGGGAGCAGAGAAAAAGTCCTCAGTTCCATTCAAAAGCGATGTCATATTTCTTAAAATATCGTTACGGTTTGCCATTTTCACATTCTCCACATATCAACATACGCATTATACACAACCTCTTCAGTATCTTCAATTTTATATAAAACATTCTTTCTGATAAGGTTGAACGCGACTGTTTGTCCGCGATCAGTTAGTTCTTCCCATTTAATGAAGGGATCCTGTTCGTTTACAAATGTTAGCAAATCGAACTCTTCTTCCGAAACCGGAACATACGTTCCGTCAGCGACCATTACGGTTTTCATACGTAGCCACCACACTTTTCGGCAATTCCTTCGTATATAAGCCGGATGCCTTCTAGAACTTCTGGATATTCGGAAGCGTCCAAGCCCTCGACAAGCTCTTCAATACCCACCAAATGGAAAAGGATGTTATCGTACGCAGCCGTATGGGCGCGGGGTGCTCTTGGCGCGATCTGCTGGCCGGTTGTTAGCCCTGCAAGGCGTCTGATATCAGCAAGGGCGAAATCTTCGCATAGCTCCAATTCGGATCGCTTCTTCATTCGAATGCCAGAGCCGAATTTTACGCTAACCGTATCAGAAGGGCCGTCTTCCAAAACGATGCCTTCTTCTTCGCCACAACGAACCGAAGAACCTCTAGAAATTTCCTCGTGAAGCTTGTTGCCTTTGTGTTTAGCCTTACGGTCGAATGCTGGCTTGTCTTTGCTCTTTTCGCCATATTGGTCGGTATGCGGTCCGGCACCTGACATATTATGACCGATGTGCATCATAGGATTGCGTACCGCAGGAGTTTTTGGCTTTTTCTTCTTCCCCTCGTTGAGGACGAGGGTTTTGTTGAGGTATCGAATGACCGATTCTTTATCGTCGGTATCTACTAGGATTGCCAACTGATTTAGAACGTCGCCTGAAAGCTTGGAAATGATTCGCTTAGCTTTTTCTTCGGTATAAGAAAACGGCTCCGAGGTGAAAAAATGAATAAGCTTGTTCATTGTTATAAACTCTACCTTGTTTAGTTAAAGGTATTTATAACGTTGACGCCCTGTTCACATAGCCGGTAACGTCGCGAGCTATAACCTGAATTTCGCGGACCGTTGAGTCATTATCGAACACGCCGCGCATAATGGTATCAATCCAACGCGTAATTCCGTCACGATTAATACGATAAAGGGATCTAGCTATAGGCGTAGCGTAGTTGATAGCGCCCATTTCGGAACGAGCACGATCCCGGTCGCGTACGTCAATCAATTCGATAACTGACAAGAAACCCTCGTCCGCCTTGCCAAAATACTCGTTGAACGTCGTATTACGGAAGGTGATTTCGTTCTTCTGGTTCAAACAGAAAACGATGTCGATAGTGTTATCAACGATGGATTTATAACGTTCGCGGCTTAGCTTTAGAACCTCTTCAACGTTGTTCAATTCGCCAACGTCGCGCATAACCTTGATACGAGCAGTCTGGTTCGACCATTCGATTTCATTGTCCTGAACGGTTGTTTCGATTGGGTCGCCGGATTTGTTTACCAATAGAAGCTTGTAGCTCTTTACGTCATCATCAACGGACGCGATGGAAGTATAACGTTCTTTCTCAATCGGATGGACGAAATCAATAGGGCGGTGTTGTGAGAAATCTTCAATCCCTACCATCTTAGAAAAGTTGGCATTCCATTTAACTATGCTATCGTCAATATGGATGAACATAGCTTCAGATGACGCCTTGCCAAACGCAAGGAAATGCGCGTTGGTAGCGTCGAGATTCTGCTGCATCGTAACCATTTCCGTTACGTCGCGGATAACCACCAACATTTCCGTTTCGCCACAATTGACCATACGCATATTGAAGTATTTCGTTTTTTCCTTGATCTCCATCGAGAAATCAAAAGATTGCGAGCAGGCTTCCATATTCAGGATGGACGTCATAAAAGACTTAACGTTGTCGCTTTCGCAAACCGTATAATGTTCGCCAATCGCCTTCGGATCAAAAATAATGTTACCCAAAGGATTATGAACGGATTTGATAATCCCTACGTCCGATATGGTAACAAGGATATCCGGGATGCTTTGAAGCACCATACGATTGTAATTATGAAGGCTTACAAACCGTTGTTCGTCAAGAACTCGCGATGTCACGTTTTCAAGGATGATAACGTAGCGCTTCTCTTCCGTAGTCGTTTGGAAGCTCGAAATGCGTGGCTTTAGGATAATCGTTCCGGCAAGGTTCGTAAGGAATACCGTTTCGGACAACAGGGTTGTTTCCGGGAACTCTTCTTCGGCTTTACGAAGATCCTTTATCGTGGTGATCTGGTAATCACCGTAGCGGAGGAACTTGAAAATATTGTCGTCTTTATCAACACCAAGCAAAACATTTGCCAAGTCGTTTCGAAATACGATTACGCCGGTCTCGTCAATCATAAGAAGCGAATCGGGGACCGCCTTAGCAATCGTTTCAAATTGCTTGGAGTAGTCCTCGATTCTATTTCTTAGCATTTCCGTAATGTCGTTAGACAAATCGGAAACTTCGTTAGCAGTCGCCAGAAGTGAAAGCTTTACTTCTTCGTTCCTATCAACTTTGCTAATGCCCTTATCGCGTTTTTTTAACCAAAACATTACATTCTCGCTTTGATCTCAATAAGCATATATTTGAAACTCGTAATGGTTTCATTTAGGGTCTTAGTTCCCTTGTAGTAATCGTCTAGCAATTGGTCTATCTTTTCTTCGCGTTTCTCAAGCTTCTTGATAATGCGATGCCTGTCATACAGGGCCATACCAACGACTAGAAGAAGCAACGCAATAGTCGCCTCTGAACCCTCATTTCGAAGGACCGCCAACAGTGTGTTAACTATCGTCTCTTGCATTGTAGTTACGCTCGGCGGTTATGTATTTCTATATATAAATATTTACCGAAAAACGCGCAAAAGGCCGGTCCTTCCGAACCAGCCTTTGGGTACTTGATATTAGGGGTGATTAATTAGGCCGCAGCGTCCGACGTTTCGGCCATATTGAAGAACTTGCCGCGTACGACGCGTACCTGCGAAATCTGCCAGCCAAGGGCCTTGTACTTGGCTTTGACGCGCTTTTCGACAACCGAAATGTCGGCTGACTTCGGAACGAAAACATTGGTAAGGATACGGCGAGTGTTGCCGCTTTCCTGCTGCTTGTCGAATGCGGCCAGAACCTTCGTTTTGACCTTGGATGGATTACCACGTCCTCCAGACATATTTTACTCCCTTTTGGTTAAAGATAACTATGCATTCTTATTATGGGTATTCAACCCGTAATCGTTTATTTTCGCCAAATCGTGATATCGATGTAGCCGTAGATAGTGGCCCACTTGTCTTCAAACTCGCGCCGCTCGACGTAGATTCTTGTACCGTATTCTGCGCTTATTTTTTCAATTTCAGCGGTAATTTCCCCTTCGAACTCTTTTAGGTTCAATCCTTTGGACGTAGCTAGGATACGGATGGTACGATAGCCGTCCGCCTTATGATAAGCTTCGACCGTGTCGCGGACTTCCGCGTGGTCATACCATCCCATTTCCTTTACCAACCTGCGCGAAATGCCACCTAGGCGGAAATATGATTTGGTAAGCTTGCTCATCAATCACCGCGCTTGTCGAGATTGACGTAAACCTGCGTCATCGTATGATAGGAAGCGCGGACACCATTTACCCGACGTTCGTCGCGTTCCTTCTTGATAACTTCCAATTCTTCAACAAAGGCCTTGCCGTCATCGACCCATCGGCCAATGTCCATCTGGTTGAGAAACATACAATAAACAGATTTGGTTTCGTGGATTGTAAGGTCGCGACTATCGGCAACGAAGTACCAATAGCCTTCACCCTTGACCAATTCCAAGGTCAGCCAATTCGGAACCTTAATCTTCTTGATTACGTCCTTGGAAGTAAAAGCCATATCCGCCTCCGTTTCGTTCGATGATGTGAACATACATCAATCGTTAGAAATGTCAACAGATTCTTGTCGAAATTCGTAATATTCCTCCGGGGTTAACACCAACAGGCGCGTAGTGGTAAATTCATCGCGTAAAAGCGTTACACGACCATTATTCCCGAATTTTGTTGTTTTAGTGTAATTACTAAGGGGAATGAGCATATTCCCAAAAAATATCCCTGCGGCGCTACCGTCTAGAGTACTTTCGTTGTAACATTCCGCTAAGTACCGCCAGAAATCGATCTTGGAATTGAATTTCACAGGAACAACGAAGTCCGTATATTTTCCGGGTCGGTTTTGAACTACGATAAACACCGCCATCAGAGTTTAATCCATTCGGTGATGGAGTAAATCTCTATGGTGGTATCGTTAAAATTTTGAGGAAAGTCCTTTGAAACGTCGAAGGTTAGCAGACCCGACCCGAAATTGAAGAACTTCTCATTCTTTGCAATGGCTTCCCCGTATGCAAGAAACATCTCCAGCCATACAGTATCCTTGTTTTCCGAGTTGTAATTAAACAACTGAGATGTACGATTGATACCGTGCGGACGATGAATAATTCTAAAGTCGGACATTATGAAGCCTTAGCCATTCTTCTAACGGATAGATTGTCAATGTTTTTTCGAAATTCGCTTCAAAGCTTATTGCCGATTTAATCCGAAGAGCAAAATCATTAAATCTGATAAACAAGTTGTCAGGCGCAGCCTTTTCGCGAGCAACTTCGTACAGCATACGAAGTTCAAGCCAAATAGCTTCAGACGATATCGCGTTCACGGGAAAAGTCAGAGTTTGCTCGACATACTCGTAAAATTCGAATTCAATAATGAAGACCTTTATGTCCGACATTACAGTCTCGTATAAAGGCCGGTGCAGCGTTCGAAAACTTCGCGGAGATTTTCCGCGCCGATGCATTCAACCAAACCCTTCGTTTCGAGTTCAAAGGTCTTCTTGTTCAACTTGGAAAAATGAAGAGTGTAAAGGTCGCCTACAAGCTTGATTGTCAAGCGAGACGCATTTGTTTTGTTGCGCGGGAGTTTGAATTGGACGTAATCTTCGCCCTTTACCTCGGCTTTCACACCGGTCATAACGAAGAACATATTACCGCCAAGTTGCTGAAAAAGTACCTGCGCGTCCATTACATTCTCCCTTTAATCGCTTCGTTGATTATGGTTCTAGCAGAAATTATAAGAATGTCAACACAAAATTATTCTTCCGCAGATGCCTCTGCGGAAACTTCCTTCTTTGCCTCGCGACGTGCGCCCTTGCGACGGGTGCGGTCGCGGACTTCGCGGCAGTTACGACGCTTGTCGCTTTCGCCGGTGCAGCAACCATAGGGGCAAGACAGGCCGATATCGTCGCGGGAGTGGCCGTAAGGTTTCATTTTCTTTCCTTTCGTTTAATCCGAGTCTAGCTTGATAAGCTTCGTAAGGTTGGCGCAAAAATCGCCATATGTTTTTACAATAGAATGGGCGTTATCGTAACTACCGCCCATCTGAATCATCAATGCCTTTCGGGCATTTTTGTTATTTTCCGCAACGTCGTAAAGGTGGTGTTCCTTTACAAAGGCGATATTCGCTTGGTGATTGACCTTCGCCAAATCCAGAATTTCGTCGGCCATTCTGTCGGCTTCAGCATCTTTCTTCGACTTCAATACATCAAACAGGCTAAGGTAGTATGCATTACAAAGGCTCATTTGGTCGCTTACCTTTTGTAAGGTCATTCCCTGCGCCGCAAAAACTGGCGACGAAAGAGAAGCAATAAGGCCGGTTACAAAAAGTAGCTTCTTCAAGACGATATCTCCTTTGAACAATTTCTCTACGACTATCAGGTTCAGAAAAAATGTCAATAGAAAATATGACAAGAAAAAACCGGGTATCGCTATGATACCCGGTTCTTCGTGTTACTGTAATCGAGGAAATTACAGATTAGTAGGTTACAACCTTGTCAACTGCAACGTTGTTGTCGGTCGTGTTTGCGAAGTCGTAAACAAAACCTTCAATACCGTCGAGCGTCTCAGCGAGAGTCGGGTCGTTGGTCGTGATTGTCCAAGCGCCGCGATGCTCGATTGCGAACTCAAGCGTGTAAACCGAAACGGAACCAGAAGCTGCAGGAAGGTCAGCAGGATCGGTTTCAGTCGAAACAACTACGTCGCGAAGAATAACAGGCTGTGCGCGGGTCGAAATAACCTGAACGAGCTTGTCAAGACGCTTCTGGCTAGCGTCGCCATATGCGCCTGCACGGATGTCGAGGGTCGTGCGGATGCGGAAGAAATCAAGACCACCGGTGAGAGACTGACCAGCGTTAACCTTGCCGTGAATACGTTCTACCATTTTAAAAACTCCAAATTGGTATTTGTTTATAATTGTATTTATTCTTTTTACCATAATGGGTTAATTTAATGGAAGATAAATGTCATCTCAAATTGCGGGAATCTTCGTATGCTTGGAAAGCAACGTCGACGTTCAAATACATTTCCGCAATTTCGCCTTGCGTAATGTCATCGCGTGGGCTTTCGCCCATACGGTCGATCTTGATGAGAATGTCACGAAGGGCGTCGATTTCGAAGCCAACCTTAATGTGGCTACGAATAGGTTCACCTTCGGGGAAGCCTTTAATGTTGGCGCGAAGGAAATCGTACTGCTTGTGTGTAACCGTTGCGTTCCAAAGCTGCGTCATTGATTGCTCCTTTCGTGTTCAACTAGAAGCAATCTACATCATTTCATCAGAATGTCAACAGATTATTCGTAAATTCCTTTATCACCATCCGGGTCAAAACCCGCGCCGATAGCTTCGCCGGGGCGACGAATGGTTCCGGCGCTTCCAGCAACCGTAGCAACCCCGCCTGAAGATGTGGCTTCCGACATCCATTTCTTCGCCATTGCATTGTTTACCGGCGCATTGACGAATTGATTGAGACGCTTAGATACCGGCCCTAGATCCACGTTCTCGTTATTGTTATCAACGATGAACAGATTGTTGCCGAAGTAATCCTGAAAGATACCAATATTACGTTGCGATTGAGTCCAAACGTCGCGTAGGTAGGAAACGTCCACAGAACGTTCACGTGAAGCGTTACGGGCGATTGTGGTATCCAAATCGGTATTGACGAACAAAAGCCCTACGTCGTAGCCTATGGCCCGTAGTTTCGATGCTAGGTCGGTAATCTTTTTATAGTCCCTACCGGTTCCGTCGATAACAAGCGGAAGCCTACCTGCAAGATACATATCAAAGCTTTTCGATACCAAACCGTCTGATTTCGTAACCGTTTCTAGATCTACGTTTTTGAGATCCTTACCGTCGCGCTTCGATAGAAATTCGATAAAGCGGTCGATATTTACCTCTTTGAAGCCAAGGTGGTTGAGCAGCTTTTTGCTTATGGTAGATTTTCCTGAACCCGGTCCACCAGCGGTAAAAACAGCCTTGAAGATGTGCTTATCGTTCTTGCCTTCATCGATGGGCGCAAATACTTCGTTTAGCTTCATATCAGAAAAATCCTTGGTTTTTTGCATATTGGCGATTGATAAGCAAAGCTGGACCGGAAAACCATATCTCGCTGGAAGACGGTAAGGTGATATTATTCCACGAATCGTAAAAGCAACTCGTAGGAGCAAGCCAGTCGGATAACATATCCAACATAGGCGTATCAGTATGGTTGATTTCGTAATCGATGCCTTTAGAGTCAAGCGTTGAGTAGTCTTCTATCTCAAATTGAATGCCTTCAGCGCGGGCTTTATCAACCGCTTTTAGCGCTGTTACAATACTAGAGAAATCCAGATCGTCTACCGGCTCGTTGATTTCGTAGAATAGATTTTCGAGCATATCGCATAACGTATTGACCTGACCGATGTCAAATGCGTCCCAAAAATCTTTAGACGACGTAGACGCAACCGTTGGATTGCCGATAGGAATAACAAAATAAACAGTCCCGTATTCGGCAGCAACGTCGGAGTCTTCGGAAGCAAATATCGATTGGGACCGATCCGGGTATCCCTCCCACTCGGGAAGGTTAGCAATCAATGTGTTAACGAAAGATTTGGTTTGAGACGACGGTCTTACGTGGTCGCCCTTATCGTGTAAAATATAATCGGCTTTCGACCTAATACCGCGATGCAGCCATTGCGAACGATTGAAGTAGTCGCGGATAAGGTTTTCGTACTTTTTCAACCCCGGCTCAAATTGAGCATTGGATAGCGGCGAAAATACTTCGTTCAATTTCATCTGCAGAATCCTTTAAGGATATTTACTCGGCGGTAAGGTTGGCAACCATTTCTTCAACCTTGTCCCAAGTAAGTCGATAATCGATCAAAAGAACCTTTCCCGACATCCAAATCTCGCGTCCGCGTGGCAGTTCATCTACCTTGTTTGTCAGCGTAAAACCGTTTCGTTCCGGGTCGAAGAGGCTTGCATACCAACTATAGAAATCTTTTCCGTCTTCATAACCCAATCGGTGTATACGATGGCAGAATTGCGCGATGTCGTTGTCCTTACCATTCAAATCTGCGTCCTCGATTAATTTCCCAAGGGCTTGCATACCCTTCTTCATTTCATCGAAATTGGTTTCGGATATGTCGAGATCAAAATGCCGTTGTATTTCCCATATAGCGGTGTTCAAATAGGCTGGTCTGAAATCTTGAAATGACTCCCAAAAATCATCATTGCTACAAACACCTATGTTCTGGTTTTCCAACGGCACCACAACATAGATATTTCCGAAAGCCGTTGATATTGAGAAATCGGTAGAACAAATGAAGGATTTGGATCGTTTCGGATATGCCTCCCAAGCCGGTTCGTTGTCCACTACTAATGTATAATAATTGCGGGTGTTTTTGCTTTTACGATTTACCTGCGCACCGTCCGCAACGATTACGTCACTCGTAAATTTCATACCGCGATAGATAGTTGGCGCATTCATCGCATCTAGGATTTGAGTATGATACTTTTTTACCAGTTGCTGCAATTCACTAGAAGGTCGATCATCATATGCTTCTTCGCGAAGCGGAGAGAAAACCTCATTGATCTTCATCGGGGTTCCCTTTCATATAATCTTCGGCCAAATTACCATTCACCATTAGAACTTTGCCGGTCAACCAAACTTCGTGGCGACTCTCTGGCGCGGGCGAAAATGAACTAAACTTCTTAACTTCAAATCCATTCTTG
>JAAIGF010161662.1_pt1 | contig 12540 bp, 8 predicted proteins | sample 6487441 | NCBI WGS metagenome assembly JAAIGF01 (sample SAMN13974129, study PRJNA590717) | phyllosphere metagenome | biome: pepper field; feature: multiple bacterial spot infested pepper fields; material: pepper leaves; isolation source: leaves from pepper fields | host: Capsicum annuum ...
GCCAGGCTCTCGGTGCAGTGGGAAGGCAGGATCGCCAGATTCGGCGCTGCGTGCGACAAGGCGCGCAGGTGAACCAGGGTGCGTTCGTAGGCCGACCAGTCGTGCATGACGGCGCGCGTGGGCAAGGCCGGCAGATCGAATTCCGTCCAGGCGTGGCGTGACCACGCGGCATCGGCGCACAGAAACACTTCGCGATTGCGCTGGTCACGCAGGTACAGGCCCATTTGTGCGGGGGTGTGTCCCGGCAAGGCCACGGCCACCATGCTGCTGTCACCGAACAGGTCATAACCTTGCCCGAACGGTACCCAGGCGCCAGCGGGCTTGCGCATCGGCCGCGATTCGGCAAAGACCACCCGCTGCTCGAAATCCGGCGGCAGCAACGCGGGCAACATGCCCTGGCGCAGCCCGCCCACCCGCGAGCATTGCAGCATGGCGTCGTAATCGGCACGCATGCAGATGAAACGTGCGTTGGGCAGATCGCGCAGGCCCGCGATGTGATCGGCGTGGAAGTGCGAGATCAGGCACCAGCGGATATCGGCCAGCCGCACGCCGTGCAGGGCGAGCTGATTGGGCAGTCGCTGCGCTTCGTCGAGGTGAACAGGTGTCGCCCACCGGTAAAGGCGCTCGGGGAAAGGGGCCGTCGCCTCGTGAAAATGCTCGGCATAGCCGGTGTCGTAGAGAATCGGGCCTTCGCGCGGATGCAGCATCAAGCCGACCGTGGCCGGAAAGACGGTGCTGCGCCAGCGGCCGCCCGATCGCGTCATCCGCTCGCAGTGACGGCAGTAGCCGACGGTCAACAGGTGCAGGGGCAATGCCATGCGAGTCCCCAAACGTGCGCGGGCGGCCAGGGGCCGCGTCAGTATCTCAGGATGGCGCCGCCAAACGACAGGCCGGCCCCCGTGCCCAACAGCGCGGTGGCCTGGCCGCGCACGAGCGCGCCGCTGCGGATCGCCCGGTGCAAGGCATGCGGGATCGACGCCGCCACCTGATTGCCGCAAGTCTCGATGATACGCACGAGCTGGCCGGGCGCGAGGCGCAAGGTCCTGTCCACATGTTTCAGGCCTTTGCCCGAAGCCTGATGTGGGATCACGCAGGCCAGATCGCTGCGGTCCAGACCGGCTTGTGTCAGCAAGGCGTCGAAGAACCCTGGCAAGCGGCGCGCGACCCGTCGGTACAGACCGGGGCCGTCCATTTCGAAGTAGCCCGCCGCCCGGTCGGCGTCATGGAACCCCGCGTAGGGAAACGCCGTGCCGCCTGCGCGCAATTGGCAGAGTTCGGCGTCGTTCCCGTAGGTTTCCAGGGCCCCCGCCAGCAAGGCCGACGATTCGCCTGCCGGCGTGCGTCCCACCACGGCCGCCGCCGCGCCGTCGCCAAACAGCCCGGCAGTCACCGGATCGGCCGGATTCAAGCCAGCCGAAGGCATCTCGCTGGCCACGATCAACACATGGCGGTAGCGCCCCACCGCGATCATGGCGGCGACCAGTTCCAGCGCAGTCACGAAGCTCAGGCAGGTGGCGTTGACGTCGAACGCAGCGATGCCGGAATCGCCCAGGCCCAGTTCGCGCTGAATCAATACGGCATTGCAGGGGATGGCCTGCTGCATGACGCTGCAGGTCGACACGATGGCGTCGAGTTGCGCGCCTGCCATCCCGGCGTCGTCCAGTGCTGCCTGTGCGGCCCGAACGGCCATGCCGACCGAGCTTTCCGCTGCTGACGCCAGGTGACGCTGCCTGACGCCCGTCTGCGCCCACGTCGTCCCGGACGGCAAGCCCCACTTCGCGTCGAGGTCTTCAGACCTGACGCATTCGGAAGGCAGGTGGCATCCAGTACCTAGTAGCTTGATCGGGAGTGCGGACAAGGGTGTCGGACCACAAAGAGAAAAGCCGCTCAGTGTTCAAGCGGCTTGGAAAAAACGGCACGGCGACGACGCACGCCGCCGCGCCAATGGCTTACTGCAAGGTGAAGCCGGCTTCGTTCGTCGTGGTGGAATCCAGGCCGATCTGCACCTTGAAGGCACCCGGTTCGGCGACGTGTTCCAGCTTGGCGTTGTAGAACTTCAGCATGTTGGCGTCGATGTCGAACTGCACCAGCTTCTGCTCGCCCGGTGCCAGGGACACCTTGCGGAAGTCCTTCAGTTCCTTGATCGGGCGCACGACTGAGGCCGACACGTCGTGCACGTACAGTTGCACCACGGTTTCGCCGGCGACATCGCCCATGTTCTTGACGTTGACGGCAGCCTGGATGCGGCCCTGCGGGGTCATGGTGGAACCGGACAAGGCCACGTCGGACACGGCGAACTCGGTGTAGCTCAGGCCGTAGCCGAAGGGGTACAGCGGGCCGGTGGTTTCTTCGTAGTACTGCGAGGTGTAGTTGCCCGGTTTGCCTTCGACGAAGGGACGGCCCACGCGCGGTGCACCGTAATAGGTCGGCACCTGCCCCACCGAACGCGGGAAGGTGATGGGCAGCTTGCCCGAGGGGTTGTAGTCGCCGAACAGCACATCGGCGATGGCGTGACCGCCTTCGGTGCCGGAATACCAGGTTTCCAGCATGGCCGAGGCGTTTTCCTTTTCCCAGTTCAGTGACAGGGGACGGCCGTTCATCAACACCAGCACCAGCGGCTTGCCCGTTTCCTTCAGGGCCTTGAGCAGCGCGCGCTGGCTCTCAGGGATGTCCAGCGAGGTGCGGCTCGACGACTCGTGCGACATGCCGCGCGACTCGCCCACGGCAGCCACGACCACGTCGGCTTCGCGCGCGGCGGCCACGGCTTCATCGATCAATACCTGCGGCGAACGCGGATCGGACACGACTTCCTTTTCGTCCCAGTTCAGGAAGTTGAGGTAGTCGATGATGCGCTGGTCATCGATGATGTTGGCACCGCGCGCATGGATGACGCGGGCGTGGCCGCCCACGGCGGCGGTGACGCCTTCGAGCAGCGTCACGGTCTGCGCGGCCTTGCCGGCTGCCGACCAGCTTCCCAGCATGTCGACCTTGGAGTGGGCCAGCGGGCCGACCACGGCAATGGTGCCTGCCTTCTTCAGCGGCAGCGTGTCGTTATGGTTTTCGAGCAGCACCAGCGAACGGCGGGCGATGTCGCGGGCGTCGGCGCGGTGCAGGCGCGAATCGGCATGGACGTCGGCCGGATCGTTTTCCGCCTTGCCGATGCGCACGAACGGATCGGCGAACAGGCCCATGTCGTACTTGGCGCCCAGCACTTCACGCACGGCGTCGTCGAGGGTGCTGATGTTCACCGCACCCGACTTCACCAGCCCGGGCAACTCGTCGCGGTACAGGGCGTCGGCCATGCTCATGTCGACGCCTGCGTTGACGGCGAGCTGCGCGGCTTCGCGGCCGTCCGCGGCCACGCCGTGGCGGGTCAGTTCATCAATGGCGCCGTGATCGCTGAGCGTCACGCCCGAGAAGCCCCAGTCGGTGCGCAACAGGTCGCGCAGCAGCCAGGTGTTGGAGCTTGCCGGCACGCCGTTGACCGAATTCAGCGCCACCATTACCCCCCCTGCCCCGGCCTCGATGGCGGCGCGGTACGGCGGCAGGTACTCGTTGTACATGCGCATGGGGCTCATATCGACCACGTTGTAGTCGCGGCCGCCCTGCACGGCGCCGTACATGGCGAAGTGTTTCACCGCCGCCATGACGGTGCCCTGCCGGTTCGGCGTGCCGTCCTGGAAACCATGCACGGTGAACCTGGCGATCTCCGACACCAGGTGCGGATCTTCCCCGAAGCCTTCCGAAGTCCGGCCCCAGCGCGGATCGCGGGCGATGTCCACGGTGGGGGCAAACGTCATGTCCAGGCCATCGGCGCTGGCTTCACGGGCGGCGACACGCGCGGCGCGCTGAATGGCGTTCATGTCCCAGCTGGACGCCAGGCCCAGTCCGATCGGGAAGATCGTGCGATGGCCATGCACCACGTCGTACGCGAAATAGATCGGGATGCCCAGGCGGCTGCGCTTGACCGCGGCTTCCTGCAGCGGCCGGTTCTCGCTGGGCGTCACGGTGTTGAACGTGCCGCCGATGCGGCCCGCCGCGATCTCGTCCTGGATCCTGGAATGCGTCATTTCCGGCCCGATGCTGATCAGGCGCAGCTGGCCGATCTTCTCTTCCAGCGTCATGCGGGCAAGCAGGTTGGAAATGAACGCGTGCTTGTCGTGCGGCGACGTGGGACCGGCAGCCCAGGCGGGCAGCGCGGTCGAGACAGCGGCCCCCAGGGCCAGCGTATACAGCAGTTTCATGGGTGACGTTCTCGGCGAGCAAAGGGTGGGCGGCGTGTTGCGCAACGGGTGTAAGGCGATCTGACAGGGGGCTGACACGCGTGCGTTCACAGGTAGAATCGCCAGCGAACTCAGGCGCACTGCGGTCCGTGGACCCGACCGTTCTGAAGCGGACGTTCGCGCACTGAGGTCCGAAATTTGCGGCAAGTACCGCGCGGCCGAAGTTTACTCGTCGGCCCGCGTCTTGAACAACGCACCGGCTCGACCGGTCTGTATCAAAAACAGACCCGCCTCGGGCCCGGCGCCTCCAAAACCCATTGCCCGGGTTGCCGGCCCGACGATTGGCCGCCCGGCCCAGATTGCGAGTGACGATTGCCTATGCTGAAAGATACGAAGCTTTTCGCTGGCCTGCCCGCCGGCCTCCGCCGCCACACCCTGAACGCCGCCGTGTGCATGGCCTCGTTGAGCGCATTGCTCGGCGCAGGCGCCGCCCAGGCTTTCTCGCTGGACGACGTTACCAATCGTGCCCGCACGCTGGTTGAAAAGCCCTATCAGAAGCCCGCCAGCAACCTGCCGCCGGTGTTCAGCAGCATGCAGTTCGGCGACTACATCAAGATCCAGCCGCGCCGCGACCAGTTCGCCTGGAACGATGTCGACACGCCGTTCAAGCTGGGCTTCTATCACCAGGGCATGCACTTCAACGTGCCGGTGAAGATCAACGAAGTCGTGGGCGATCAGGTCCGCGAGATGAAGTACCAGCCCGAGCGCTTCGACTTCGGTGGCCTGAACTTCGATCGCGAATCCACCAGCAAGCTGGGCTACGCCGGCTTCCGCGTGATGTACCCGATCAACAAGGAAAACCAGCTCGACGAGATCATGAGCGTGCTGGGTGCGAGCTACTTCCGCGTGATCGGCAAGGACCAGATCTACGGCTTGTCGGGCCGCGGCCTGGCCATCGACACGGGCTTGTCGAAGCCGGAAGAATTCCCGGACTTCCGTGAGTTCTGGATCGAGCGTCCCAAGCCCGAGGACCGCCATGTGGTGATCTACGCGCTGATGGATTCGCCGCGCGCGACCGGTGCCTACCGTTTCGTGCTGCGCCCGGGTGCGGACGCCGTGCTGGACGTGCAATCGCGCGTGTTCATGCGCGATACCGTCACCCGCTTCGGCATCGCCCCGCTGACCAGCATGTTCCTGTACGGCCCCAGCCAGCGCACGCATCACCACAACTTCCGCCCTGCCCTGCATGATTCCAACGGCCTGGCGATTCGTACCGGCCAGGGTGAATGGCTGTGGCGCCCGCTGAACAACCCGCCCTTCAATGTCGCCCTCAGCTCGTTCCAGGTCGACAATCCGCGTGGCTTCGGCCTGTTGCAACGCGGCCATGAGTTCTGGCGCTACGAAGACCTGAAGGACCGCTACGATCTGCGCCCCAGCGCCTGGATCGAGCCCCAGGGCGATTGGGGACGCGGTACGGTCGAACTGATCGAGATTCCCACGCCGGACGAGACCAACGACAACATCGTCGCCTTCTGGTCGCCTGAAAAAATGCCGGTCAAGGGCCAGGCGATGCAGTTCGACTATCGCATCCACTGGACGCTGAACGAGCCGGCCTTCATGGGCAACACCGCCTGGGTCAAGCAGACCCTGCGTTCGGCCGGTGAAATCACCCAGGCCAACCTGATCCGCAAGCTCGACGGCACCACCGGCCTGGCGGTGGACTTCGAAGGCCCGGTGTTGCAGCAACTGCCGGCCGGTACGCAAGTCGCCGCGCAGGTCAGCGTGGACGACAATGCCGAAGTCATCGAGAACGTGCTGGTGCCCAACGGTCCGATCAAGGGCTGGCGCCTGAACCTGCGCGTGAAGGTCAAAGACCCGACGCGTCCGGTCGAAATGCGCGCCAACCTGGTCGAGAACGGCCGCGTGCTGAGCGAAACCTGGAGCTTCCAGTTGCCGCCTTCGGAAAAGGCCGGGTCGTAAGAAGATCGTTCGCTTGCCCCGCCGGTCGGCGGGGCATGGGCACCGGCCTGACTGGTGCATCACACCTCAAGCCTCGGGCACCCGCCTGAACTTGGGGTGTTTTTGTTTCTGCACGACGCGCGCTTCGGATCGGGTGCAGGTAGAAACCCGCTAGGCGACCGTCGCGGACGTGGCGTAATAATCCGGCACGTAGCATCCGCTACGCCTGGAACCGCCAAAACAAGAGGCTCACGTGAAGAATGCAAACAGCTCGATGCGACATGCTGCACGCCATCGTTATTCGTTCCATTCTTCCGGCGGCCGGGTGCGGACGATTCTGGCTGGGGCGTTGAGCCTGGCCATGCTTACCCTGTCGCCCTTCGCTATGGCGCAGGACGCCAAGCGCGACGATTTCTACTGGCTCGGTCAGATCAACAAGGCCAGCGCGGTCATCAACACCGAAGAGGGGCTGCTGGACAAAGCCGTGGCGCCGAAGATCGCCAAGGGGCTGCAGACTGTCCTGGATGCGGGCGATGCCCCCAACGGGAAGCGGCCGAACCGGGTCATCACCTTCGAACCCTTGCTCATCGAGGCAGCGGGTGTCGAGGCGACCTTGTTGCACGCTGGCCGATCGAGCCAGGACATGCTGGCGACGGTACGCGCGGCCATCCAGCGCGACGAACTGCTGCGGCTAGCACAGCAGTTGCGGCAGACCCGCGCGCACTTGCTGAAGCTGGCAGAAGCCCATGCCGGCACCGTCGTGCCGAACTACACCAATGGCGTCGCGGCGCAGCCCAACAGTTACGGCCACTACCTGCTCGGCCATCTTGCAGGGTTCGATCGGGACGCCCAGCGCCTGCACGAAGCCTTCACGCGGCTGGACCGGTCAGCCATGGGCACGACGGTATTGAACGGCACGAGCTGGCCGCTCAATCGGGAACGGATGGCGACCTACCTGGGCTTCCCGGCAACCGTCGACAACGCCTACGATGCCGCGCAGATTCTGGCGGCGGAAATGCCGGTTGAAATTGGTGCCGTGGCGTCCAGCATCGCGCTGCACGTCGGCGCCTTCGTCGAAGACGTCATGGTGCAGTACGCCCAGCCACGCCCGTGGATTCTGCTTCGTGAAGGAGACGGCAATACCTACGTGTCCAGCGCCATGCCGCAGAAGCGCAATCCCGGCTTGCTCAATGACACCCGGACCAGCGCGTCGCGTGTATTGACGCTGGGCGTCGGCAGGCTTATCACGCAGCACAACATCCCGCCCGGCATGAGCGACAACAAGTCGTCCCGTGATTCGACCGAGGTGGTCAATGCAGCCATTTCCACACTTCAGTCATTCGACAAAGTGCTCAATGGCCTGGTCATCAGCCCAGAACGGGCGCTGGAAGAGCTGAATCTGGACTGGACGGCCTCCCAAGAGTTGGCGGACGTCCTCATGCGGGATCACAAGCTGCCGTTCCGTGTCGGCCATCACTTCGCGTCTGAAGTGGTGGGCTTCGCGAAGCAAAAGGATATCAAGCCCAGCGACTTCCCGTATGCAGAGGCGCAGCGCATTTACGCTGCCACGGTGAAACATGAAATGGGCGTCGAGAACGGAAGTCTTCCCATGTCGGAAAGTGAATTCCGCGCGACCCTGGACCCGGTAGCCATCGTGAAGAACCGGATGACGGCGGGCGGCCCGCAGCCCAAGGAAATGGCGCGGATGATTGCTCAAAGCAAACAGGTGCTGGAGCAGGAAGATGCGTGGGTGGCGGAGCGGCGCGGTCGCATCGATACTGCGGTTGAGAATCTGAACCGGGACTTTGCTCGTTTGCGGGCTCAGTAAGCAATTGACGGCTTGAGCGTTGCGTTCCACCTCAAGCGTTGGACAGCGGCGTCCGGGCTTGAGGTGTTTTCTTTTTATGTGAAGAGCTAATGATCGGGCTTGAAGCTACCCGCGTTCATGTATGTGCCGAGGTCATAGCCTTCGCAAGAACACATGGTTGGCAATGTCACGGCTGGCAATCATGTGCGAACACCTCCTTGGCCGCCGCAAGCCCATTCAACGCAGCCGGAAACCCCGCATAAACCGCCATCTGCATAATCGTCTCGACGATTTCTGCACGGGTCACGCCGACGTTGAGCGCGCCCTGGATATGCACCTTTAGCTGAGGCGCCGCATTGCCCATTGCAGTCAGCGCCGCCACGACAGCTATTTCCCTGCTTTTCAGGTCCAGGCCTGGCCGGGAATAGATGTCCCCGAATGGGAATTCGATCAGGTAGCGGGCGAAGTCCGGCGCGATATCTGCCAGGCTTTCCACGACACGCTCTCCAGCTTCTCCGTCGATTTCACGCAGTTTGGCGAGTCCGCGTTCGTAGCGATTGTCGATATTCATCAGTATGTCCGTCCTCAGAGGGTGAGCCTGACGCCAGGGACTGTTCCAGTGCACGGTAATACGCGATCTTTGCCTTCAGGGCATCCGCGGACTGGTGCATCGCCTCGATTTCAGCGAGCACCTCCGTCAGATGTGCTTCCAGCATCTTTCGTCGATCGGGTACCGTCGCGTCCCCAGCGCCACGTAAGGTTGCGAACACCTGCATCTTGCCGATGGGCATGTGCGTGGTTCGCAACCGCAGCAGGAATTCGATCCAGGCCATGTCCGATGCCGCGTAGCGTCGTTGCCCACCGGGCGCGCGGCTGATCGGGGAAATCAGGCCGATACGCTCGTAATAGCGCAGGGTGTAGGCGGTCAGGCCCGTGTGCTTGGCGACTTCATCGATGGTCAGAAAAGATTCCATGGGGACGATCCTAGAAGTTAGAGTGCGCTCCAAGTCAAACACTTTATGTCGGATATTGCGCAGCGCCAGACCACTTGTCATAATTGATAGTGATTCTCATTTGACCATCTGGCGCCATGGGTGCCTGCCTCCCCATGCGTGACCCTGCCGCGTCGTCTCCCCTGCAAGCGCTCTATTGCGACCATCATGGCTGGTTGCATGGGTGGTTGCGCCAGCGCTTGGGCAACGCGTCCGACGCCGCTGACCTGGCGCATGACACCTTCCTGCGCATTTTGGGGCGTGAGCAACGTGAAACCCTGCGTGAGCCGCGCGCCTATCTGGCTGCAGTGGCCAATGGTCTGCTGGTCAGTCACTGGCGCCGACGCGACCTCGAACGCGCTTGGCTGGACACGCTGGCGGCACATCCGCAGGTCGTCGTCCCCTCCCCTGAAGATCGTGCGCTGGTGCTGGAAGCGCTGGAGCAGATCGCGCGCATGCTCGACGGCTTGCCTGCCCGCTGCCGCGAGATTTTCCTGCTGTCGCAACTCGATGGGCTGACGTATCCGCAGATTTCGGCGCAGCTTGGTGTCAGCGTGAATGTGGTGCAAAAGGCCATGACGCGGGCGGTGGGACATTGCTTCCTGGTCCTGAGCGGCGAGGATTGAACGCGGCACATGGGCCACTCGGTGCGTTCCGCCACAGCGTCGGGCCCGGCTGACACGGACCACGGCTTTACTCCTGTCCCGGCGAGGGTGCGGGAGCAAGCCGTCGCCTGGTATGTGCAGTTAGCGTCTGGCACGCAGACACCGGAAGACGAAGCCGCCTTCGAGCGCTGGCGGCAGGCGCATGCCGATCACGCACGGGCGTGGTTGCAGCTTCAGGAAATGGGTGGGCGGCTACGGCATGGTGCCGAATTGCTGACGCCCGGCGTCGCGCGGGGCACGCTGCAAAAGGCGACGGGACGACGTCGCGCGCTGAAGACCTTGGCATCGCTGGGTCTGGGCGGCACGGCGTTCTACCTGCTTCAGGCCCAGGTTGCTTGGCAGGCGCCGTTGGCACGCATGTTGGCCGACATCAATACCGCCACGGGCGAGCAGCGCCGCGTCACCCTGGACGACGGCACGCAGGTGGTGTTGAACACGGCCAGCGCCATTGACGTGCGCTTTGATGCGCACGTGCGGCGCATCGTGCTGCATGCAGGCGAAATTCTGTTGACCACCGGATCGGACGCTGCCCGCCGTCCGCTGGAAGTCGTGACCGCCGAAGGCACGCTCAGGCCGATCGGCACCAGGTTCTCGGTTCGCCACGAGGAACATGCCGATTCGGCCGCCTACACGAAACTGGCCGTCGTCGAAGGCATGGTCGAAGTGCGGCCGCACGATCGGTCCGACCAGCCGCCAATCGTGATTCGGGCCGGCCAGCAGATACGGTTCACCCGCGATGCCGTCGAGCCCGGTACTGCCCTGGACGGCAACGGCCTGGCCTGGGTGGACGGCACTTTCGTCGCAGCGGGTATGCGGCTGGACGACTTCCTGACCGAGCTGGGTCATTACCGAGCCGGGGTGATCCGGTGGACACCGGACGTTGCCGCGCTGCGCATCACCGGCACGTGGCCCCTGCGCGGCGACGGCGCAACCGACTTGATCCTCGATTCCCTGGCGCGTCGGCTGCCGGTGCAGGTCACACGCACCACGCGGTATTGGGTCAGTGTGACCGCGCGCTGAACGTGTTGGTCCGGTGAACGGACCTGCTCCAAATTCAGCACAAATATTTTCGGCAGGTTTTTGAATCTCGTGCGGCCTACCCATCGAGAAAGCACCGATCGGGTCCACGCGGTCCGTGGTGCTGGAACACCACGACTCGACTCCGCACAGGAAATCATGGCCGCTTCTACCCGCATGTCTGCTCACCCGTTCGCATCCAAGCCCCCGGCGTCGCCTCGCCACCCGTTACGACTCACGCTCAAACCGCTGGCGCGCGCCCTGCTCTGGCTGTCGGCGGGCGTAGCGGCGGGCACGCCCTTCCTTGCCGCGCACGCGCAGACGACGGCTAGCACCGAGGTAATCCGCCAGTTCGACATCCCTGCCGCGAGTCTCGATCAGGCGCTGGGCAGCCTGGGACGTCAGTCCGGCGCGGTCATCTCGGTCGACGGCGCGCTGACGGCGGGTTTGCGCAGCGGCGGTCTGTCGGGCCGACACACCACGGCGCAGGCTTTCGAACGCGTGCTGGCAGGCACCGGCCTCGAACCCGTGCGCGAAGCCAGCGGCGAGTACACCCTGAGGAAGCTGGCGGTGTCTCGCAGTCCGACCACTCTGCAGGCCGTCACCGTGGTCGGTGCGCGCGACCAGCCCAGCGCCTTGCCCGAGACTTATGCAGGCGGCCTGACCGCCCGGGGCGCACGCTCGGGCATGCTGGGGAACATGGACGTGATGGACGTGCCTTTCAGCATGACCAGCTACACCGAAAGCTTCCTGCGCGCCCGCGCCGCCAAGACGATTGCCGATGCCGTCGCCTACGACCCCTCGGTCATGGTCAGCCAGACCGGCGGCATGGTCGATTCCTACTCGATACGCGGCTTTCCGATCGCCGAAGGCAACGTGGGCGAGATGGCGTTCAACGGCGTCTACGGTATCGCCCCGAACTATCGTGCCTTTACGCCATACATCGAACGCGTCGAAGTGCTGAAAGGCGCGACCGGCCTGCTGTACGGCGTGTCGCCCGATGGCAGCGTGGGTGGCGTCATCAACGTGGTGCCCAAGCGCGCCACCGACGAGCCCATCACGCGTCTGAGCACCAGCTTCGAAGAGCGTTCGGTGGGCGGCGTGCAGGCCGATGTCGGCCGCCGTTTTGGCGAACAGCAGCAATGGGGCGTCCGCGTCAACGGGAGCCACGAGCAGGGCCGGACCGCCGTCGACCACCAGCGCCGCGAGATTTCCGTGGGCGCGCTGGGTCTGGATTATCGGGGCGAGAAGCTGTCTGCCAGCCTGGATCTGGTGCATCAGTACGAGGACTGGGATGCGCCCTCGCGCGTGTATTCGGTCGGTGCCGGTATCGCAGTGCCGGATGCCCCGGACGGACGCGCCAACCCGGCACAGGCCTGGGGATGGTCCAAGCTGAAGGACCGCTCCGCATTGGTGGACCTGGAATACCGGGTCGATGACCAGATCACGCTGTTCGGCAATCTGGGCCACGGCTATTCCCACGTCGACCGGCTGTTCGACCAGCAGATGGTGTTCGCCAACAGCGCGGGAGATTTCAACAGCACGCCGCGATACGGCGTCTTCGAGGTCAAGCGCGACACCGCCTCGGCCGGCGCGCGACTGGGCTTTGCGACCGGCCCGGTGCGGCATCGGGTCACTGTCCAGGCGACGACGCTGGAGGTGACCAACTATCAGAACAGCGCCGACGGCACCCGCTTCGCGTCCAACCTCTATGCGCCGGTTCGCTATCCGGCCCAGAACGTGTTGGCGCCGGCCAACCTGCCCCGCGTGGCGCAATCGCAGTTGAACAGCCTGGCCCTGTCGGACACCCTGTCCTTCCTGGATGACCGCGTGCAGGTGATCGCCGGCGCGCGCTATGTGCAGATCGACGCCGACAA
>JAAIGF010224026.1_pt1 | contig 12540 bp, 9 predicted proteins | sample 6487441 | NCBI WGS metagenome assembly JAAIGF01 (sample SAMN13974129, study PRJNA590717) | phyllosphere metagenome | biome: pepper field; feature: multiple bacterial spot infested pepper fields; material: pepper leaves; isolation source: leaves from pepper fields | host: Capsicum annuum ...
ATGACCACCTCGGTGCAGCTGTCGCAGAACAACTTCCTCGGCGGCGGCAACCGCGTGTCCGTGGAAGCCTCGCGCAGCAGTTACCTGCAGCGCTATGCGTTCTCCTACACCAACCCCTACTTCACCGACGACGGCGTCTCGCTGGGCTACAACCTGTCGTGGCGTGAGCTGGATTACTCCGACTACAACACCGCGCAGTACAACAGCACCAACGGTGCAGCGCAGGTGGTGTTCGGCGTGCCGATCACCGAGACCGACACCGTCTCGCTGATGGTGGGCATCGACAGCAACCAGATCACCACGTACAACGACTACACCCCTAAGGCTATCATCGACTACATCAATGCGGTCGGCCGCAAGACCTTCCATTCGTGGCGCACCGAGCTGGGCTGGGCGCGTGATACGCGCAACGACTACTTCATGCCCACCGCCGGTACCTACCAGCGCGTCGGCCTGGAAACCACGCTGCCGGGCTCGACCGTCGAGTACTTCAAGGTCAACTACCAGATCTCCAAGTACTGGCCGATCATCCCGGCGCTGGTCATCAACACCCGTGCCGAGGTGGGCTACGGTGACAGCTATGGCAAGGACTTCCGCCGCGACCTGTGCTACACCCCGCCGAGCAACGAGAACCCGAACCCGACCCAGACCGTCAACTGCACGCCGGAATCGGCGGACTACCTCAGAACGGTGACCGGCTCGGGCCTGCCGTTCTTCGAGAACTTCTACGCCGGCGGCACCAACTCGGTGCGCGGCTTCGAAGACAACACCCTGGGTCCGCGTTCGGAAATCACCGCATCCTACTCGCGCGGCCAGCCGCTGGGTGGCTCGCTGAAGACCGTCGGCTCGATCGAAGCCTACTTCCCGCGTCTGTTCGACAGCCCGTCGGCACGCGTGTCGGCCTTCGTCGACGTCGGCAACGTCTACAACGGCGTGGACAACTTCAAGGCCAACGACCTGCGCGTGTCCACCGGTGTGGCGCTGCTGTGGCGCGCGCCTGTGGGCCCGATCTCGATCAGCTACGCCTTCCCGCTGAAGAAGCAGCCGGGTGATGAGATCGAGCGGCTGCAGTTTACGTTCGGCGGTCAGTTCTAAGCAGCGCAGCTGCTTGGAACCGCCCAAGGTCTGCTGCGCAGACCTTGGGATCCACGATGCCTCCTATCCCCGCGCCTGTCGGCGCGCCCCCTTAACAGAAGGGGGCTCTGCTCCAGACGCACTTCGATACGCCGGGCTCCGCCCGGCGTTTTCGTTTCTGCTCCGCGTAGAGCGGGGCTCTGCCCCGCTGCGGTCTACGTGGCACGCCCAGCCGGGCAGAGCCCGGCTCTACATCACCGTTTCTGCTGCCAGCACGCGCAGAAACGGTGAAAGGCCGGGCGGGTGCGCGTTGCGGGGGCGTCGAGCGCCATGGATGGCGCGAAACGAGGCACGCAGGACGCAGTTTTTGCCGTCCCCCGCAACGCGCACCCGCCCGGCCTCCCCCGGCAATCCGCTTCTACCGTCAGCCGCAGAAATCCACCATGCATGACCGGATCGGCCCGGCACGGTAAACTCCCGCCGTGAATACTCCTACCTACTCCGCCCAGCATCTTGCCGAGCAGTTCGGCCTGCAGGTCCATGGCGACGCCTCTACCGTCATCGGTGGCGTGGCGACCCTGGCCCATGCCGGCGCCGGCCAGCTCACCTTCCTGGCCAATCCGCGCTATCGCGCGCAGCTGTCCGACAGCAAGGCGGCCATCGTGGTGCTGCGCGCCGAGGACGCCGATGCCGCACCCGGTACTGCGCTGATCGCCAAGGATCCCTACATCACCTTCGCGCGCATTGCCGCGCTGTTCGACAGCGCACCGCAGCGCCCGCCTGGCGTCCACCCCAGCGCAGTCATCGACCCACAGGCCGAGGTCGCCGCCAGTGCGCACATTGGCCCGTTCGTCACCATCGGCGCGCGCAGCGTCATCGGTGAGAACTGCATCATCGGCGCCGGCAGCGTCATCGGTGAGGACTGCAGCCTGGACACCGGCTGCGAGCTGATCGCCCGGGTCACGCTGGTCACGCGGGTCAGGCTGGGCAAGCGCGTGCGCATCCATCCCGGCGCCGTGCTCGGCGCCGATGGCTTCGGTCTGGCGATGGATGCGGGCAAATGGGTCAAAGTGCCGCAGCTGGGCGGCGTGCGCATCGGCGACGACTGCGAGATCGGCGCCAATACCTGCGTCGACCGCGGCGCGCTGGAAGACACCGTGCTGGCCGAGGACGTGCGCCTGGACAACCTGGTGCAGGTCGCCCACAACGTACAGATCGGCGCGCACTCGGCCATCGCCGGCTGCACCGGCATCGCCGGCAGCGCGAAGATCGGCCGCTACTGCCTGCTCGGCGGCGCCGTCGGCGTCGTCGGCCACCTGGAAATCTGCGACAAGGTGGTCATCACCGGCAAGTCCGTGGTGCGCAATTCGATTACCGAACCGGGCGAGTATTCCTCCGGAACCCCATTGACCGACAACCGCACGTGGCGCAAGAACGCCGCGCGCTTCAAACAGCTCGATGCACTGGCACGCCGCATCCTGACTGTGAGCAAGGAGAAGGAATGAGCACCAACGAACAAATGCCGGACATCGAGAAGATCCGGTCCCTGATTCCGCACCGTTACCCGTTCCTGCTCGTGGACAAGGTCGTGTCCATCGACTACGACGCGCAGACGATCGTGGCGCACAAGAACGTGAGCATCAACGAGCCGTTCTTCCAGGGCCACTTCCCCGGCCAACCGATCATGCCCGGCGTGCTCATCATCGAAGCCATGGCCCAGGCCGGCGGCATCCTCACCCAGCTCACCCTGGGCCGGGATGCGCAGTCCAAACTGTTCTTCATGGTCAAGGTCGACAAGGCCAAGTTCACCCGCAAGGTCGTGCCTGGCGACGTGCTGGAGATGCGCGTGCGCATCAAGCGCGTGATCCGCAACATGGCGGTCTACGAGTGCGAAGCGTTTGTCGACGGCGAGCCCGCCGCCTGTGCCGAGGTGCTGTGCGCCGGCACCCGCGAATGATCCTGAAAGGAGGCCTGCGATGACTGCCGCCCCGGCGTTGATCCATCCCAGTGCGTTCATCGACCCCTCGGCGCGGTTGGCCGAGGACGTCCGTGTGGGCGCCTTCACCCTGATCGGCGCCGATGTCGAAATCGGCGCCGGCACCGAGATCGGGCCGCATTGCAGCATCCACGGCCCCACCCGCATCGGACGCAACAACCGCTTCATCGGTCATGTCGCGGTCGGTGGCGAGCCGCAGGACAAGAAGTACGGCGGTGAGCGCACCGAGCTGGTGATCGGCGACGACAATGTCTTCCGCGAGTTCGTCACGCTCAACCGCGGCACCGGCAACGGCGGCGGCGTGACCACCATCGGCAACGGCAACTGGATGCTGGCCTACACCCACGTGGCCCACGATTGTCACGTGGGCGACCACTGCGTGTTCTCCAACAACACGACCCTGGCCGGCCATGTCACCGTCGGTGACCATGTGATCATCAGCGGCTTCGCCGGTGCCCATCAGTTCTGCCGCATCGGCGCACACGCCTTCCTTGGCATGGGCGCACTGACCAACGGCGATGTGCCGCCGTACACCATGGTCGGCAGTGATTCGCTGGGTCGCCCGCGCGGCATCAACAGCGAAGGGCTCAAGCGGCGCGGCTTCGACGCCGAACGCATCGCCAGCATCAAGCGTGCCTACCGCACGCTGTACGTGGCCGGCCTGCCCTTGGCCGAAGCCAAGCTGCAGTTGGCCGAACAGGCCCGCACCAGCGAAGACGTCAAGGCCCTGCTTGACTTCATCGAGAGCGCTGAAAGGCCGCTGCTGCGATGAGCCTGCCGCACCCGCCTGCCAGCGCCGAGGTGATCGACCTGACAGGCATGCAGCGCGATGCGCTGCCCCAGCGTACCGACCCACGCGCCCTGCGCGTGGTGCTGGTGGCCGGTGAGGCCTCCGGCGACCTGCTCGGCGCCGGGCTGGTGCGCCGGCTGCGGGCACGCTTCCCCAATGCCGAGTTTGCCGGCATCGGCGGCGACGGCATGCGCGCGGCGGGCATGCAGACCTGGCACGACGCCAGCGAGCTGGCGGTGATGGGCCTGACCGAAGTGCTGCGCCACCTGCCGCGCCTGCTCAAGCTGCGTTCGGCGTTCCGCCAGCGAGCGCTGGCATGGAAGCCGGACGTGGTCATCGGCATCGATGCGCCGGATTTCAACCTGCCGGTGGAGCGCTGGTTCAAGCAACGCGGCATCCGAACGGTCCACTACGTGAGTCCCTCGGTGTGGGCCTGGCGCGAGAAACGCGCCGAGAAGATCGGCGCCAGTGCCGATCTGGTGCTCTGCCTGTTCCCGATGGAACCGCCGATCTACGCACGCCACGGCATCGATGCCCGCTTTGTCGGCCATCCGATGGCCGATGAGATCCCGCTGCAGGTGGACCGCGAGCAGGCCCGGGCCGAACTCGGGCTGCCGGCCAGCGCGCGCGTGCTGGCCGTGCTGCCGGGCAGCCGCCTGGGCGAGATCGGCCGCCTTGGTGAGCCGTTCTTCGAGGCTGCCTGGGAAGTATCCGAGCGCATCCCCGGCCTGCACGTGGTCGTTCCGGCCGCCAATGCCGCCTGTCGTGCGCTCATCGATGAGCAGCTCACCCGCTCGGCGCTGCCCAAGGCACTTTCGCACGTGCTCGACGGCCAGGCCCGCACCGCGATGATCGCCGCTGATGTGGTGGTGCTCGCCTCCGGCACCGCCACGCTGGAAGCGATGCTGGTCAAGCGGCCGATGGTGGTCGGTTACCGCGTGGCAGAACTCACCTATCGCCTGGTCAAGGCGCTGGGCCTGATCAAGGTCGACCGCTTCGCGCTGCCCAACATCCTGGCCGGCAAGGATCTGGCTCCTGAACTGATGCAGCACGACTGCAACCCGGAAAAACTCGCCGCGGCGATCCAGCAATGGTTCGACCACCCGCAGAAGGCGGCCGACCTGCAGATGCACTATGAGCAGCTGCATACCCTGCTCCGTCGCGACGCTTCGGCGCGCGCGGCCGACGCGGTGGCCGACCTGTTGCAGGCGCCGGCGGCATGACCCGGCGCGCGGCCGCCGCTGCCAGTCTGGCCTTGTTCGCGGGCATGCCCGAACCGGTCGCGCCGCGGCGCATCGCCGGTGTCGACGAGGCCGGGCGCGGTCCGCTGGCCGGCCCGGTGGCCGTGGCAGCGGTGGTGTTCGATCCTGATCGGCCGCGCCTGAACGGCCTGGACGATTCCAAGCAGCTCACCGCCGCGCGCCGCGAGCAGCTGTTCGACCGCATCGTGCAGCGTGCCCTGGCCTTCCAGGTGGTGATGGTGCACGTGGCCGACATCGACCGCCTCAACATCTACCAGGCCACCCTGCAGGGCATGCGCGAGGCCGTGGCCGCCGTCGCCCACGCTGCCGAGTTCGCCCGCATCGACGGCAACGTGGTGCCCAAGGGGCTGGCGCTGCCCGGGCAGGCCCTGATCGGCGGCGATGGCCTGGACCGGGCCATCATGGCCGCTTCGATCCTGGCCAAGGTCAGCCGCGACCGCTACATGGCCACACTGCACGCCGAGCACCCGCAATACGGATTCGAACAGCACAAGGGCTATGGCACCCCGGCCCATCTTGCCGCCCTGCGCGAGCATGGCCCGTGCCCGGAACACCGGCGCAGCTTCGCGCCGGTGCGTGACTGCCTCGTGCCCGCCTGAGGCCGCCAGCATCTCCCGCCAGCGGCCGGCGCCAGCGCGGTTGCCGCCACGTCAAGTCCTTGTCGAGCCCTGCGCCCGTGGGTACCCTGACCGGGCACTCAAGCGCTTCCCGACCCCGGCGACGAACCCTCCGTCTGCACCCGGGGCCCGTGCGCTCCAATCTGGTACCGCATGTCCACTTCCCGCTTCGTCCATCTCCACGTCCACACCGAGTTCTCACTGGCCGACTCGACCATCCGGGTGCCGGCCAAGCCGGACCAGGCGGACCCGAAAAAGGCCAAGCAGGCCAATCTGCTGTCGCGCTCGGTCGAGCTCGGTCTGCCGGCGCTGGCGGTGACCGACCTGAACAACCTGTTCGCGCTGGTGAAGTTCTACAAGGCCGCCGAGGGTGTGGGCATCAAGCCGATCGCCGGTGCCGATGTGATGATCGCCGAAGAGGGCCAGGACCCTTGGCGGATGACCCTGCTGTGTCGCGACCGCGACGGCTACCTCAGCCTCTCGCGGCTGCTGACCCGCGCGTGGATGGAAGGCCATCGCCCTGAGGGCGGCGTGGCGGTGCGCCCGGAATGGCTCAAGGCCGGCTGCGCCAATCTGTTCGCACTCAGTGGCCGTGACAGCCTGGCCGGGCGCCTGGCGGCGGCGGGCAAGCACGAGCTGGCCGAGCAGCAGCTGGCCGACTGGCAACGCGTGTTCGGCGATGGCCTGCACCTGGAGCTGACCCGCACCGGCCGTGACGGTGAAGAGGCCTTCAACCAGTTCGCGCTGATGGCCGCTGGTCAGCGCGGCCTGCCGGTGATCGCCAGCAACGACGTTCGCTTCCTGGCGCCCACCGATTTCAGTGCGCACGAGGCCCGTGTCTGCATCTCGTCAGGGCGCGTGCTTGATGATCCCAAGCGCCCGCGCGATTACAGCGACCAGCAGTACCTGAAGTCGGCCGAGGAAATGTGCGCGCTGTTCGCCGACATCCCCGATGCCATCGACAACACGCTGGCGCTGGCCGAGCGCTGCAACATCGAGATGCGGCTGGGTACCTACTTCCTGCCCGATTACCCGGTGCCGGACGAGGAGACGCTGGACAGCTGGATCCGCAGCGAGTCGCGCAAGGGCCTGGCCGCGCGGCTGGAGAAAAACCCGCTGGCGGCCGGAATGACCGCGCAGGACTACAGCGACCGTCTTGAGTTCGAGCTGGACACCATCATCAAGATGGGGTTCCCGGGCTACTTCCTCATCGTGGCCGATTTCATCCAGTGGGGCAAGGCGCAGGGTATTCCGATCGGGCCTGGCCGTGGCTCCGGTGCCGGTTCGCTGGTGGCCTGGGCACTGCAGATCACCGACCTGGACCCGCTGCCGTACAACCTGCTGTTCGAGCGCTTCCTCAATCCCGAACGCGTGTCGATGCCCGACTTCGACATCGACTTCTGCATGGACCGGCGCGATGAGGTCATCGACTACGTCGCGCGCAAGTACGGCCGCGAGCGGGTCAGCCAGATCATCACCTACGGCACCATGGCGGCCAAGGCGGTGGTGCGCGATTCCGGGCGCGTGCTTGGTTTCCCGTATGGCCTGGTCGACGGCGTGTCCAAGCTGATCCCCAACATCCTGGGTATCTCGCTCAAGGACGCGATGGGCGAAGGCAAGGACAGCGAGATGGCCTCGCCCGAGCTGATCCAGCGCTACCAGAGCGAGGACGATGTCCGCGACCTGATCGACCTGGCCCGCCAGCTGGAGGATCTGACCCGCAACGCCGGCAAGCACGCCGGTGGCGTGGTGATCGCGCCCGAGCCGCTGAGCGAGTTCTGCCCGCTGTTTGCCGAACATGACGAGGGCGGCCGCGGCAGGAATCCGGTGACCCAGTTCGACAAGAACGACGTCGAAGAAGTGGGTCTGGTGAAGTTCGACTTCCTCGGCCTGCGCACGCTGACCATCATCGACTGGGCGGTCAAGGCGATCAACAAGCGTCACGAGCGGGCCGGCATCCCGCCAGTGGATATCACCCAGATCCCGCTCGACGATGCGCCGACCTACAAGGACATCTTCGCCTCGGGCAATACCGGTGCGGTGTTCCAGTTCGAATCCTCGGGCATGCGCCGGCTGCTGAAAGACGCCAAGCCTGACCGCTTCGAAGACCTGATCGCGCTGGTGTCGCTCTACCGCCCCGGCCCGATGGACCTGATTCCCTCGTTCGTCGACCGCAAGCATGGGCGCGAGGACGTGGAGTATCCCGATCCGCGCACCGAGCGCATCCTGCGCGACACCTACGGCATCATGGTGTACCAGGAGCAGGTGATGCAGATGGCGCAGATCGTCGGCGGCTACTCGCTGGGCGGCGCCGATCTTCTGCGCCGTGCGATGGGCAAGAAGGTGCCGGCCGAAATGGCCAAGCACCGTGAGATCTTCCGCGAAGGTGCAGCCAAGGGCGGCGTCGATGGCCCCAAGGCCGACGAGATCTTCGACCTGATGGAGAAATTCGCCGGCTACGGTTTCAACAAGTCGCACGCCGCGGCCTACGCCCTGGTCAGCTACCAGACCGCCTGGCTCAAGCGCCATTACCCGGCCGAGTTCATGGCCGCGACGCTGTCCTCGGACATGGACAACACGGACAAGGTGGTCGGCTTCCTCGACGAGGTGCGCAACCTCGGCCTCACCGTGCTGCCGCCGAAGGTCAACCAGTCGGCGTATATGTTCGAGGCGGCCACGCCGGACACCATCCAGTACGGTCTGGGCGCGATCAAGGGCGTCGGCCAGGGTGCCTGCGAGGCCGTGGTCGACGAACGTGCCAACAAGGGCGCCTACACCGACCTGCTGGATTTCTGCAGCCGCATCGGCTCGGCAAAGCTCAACCGGCGCACGCTGGAAGCGATGATCAACTGCGGGGCGCTGGACGAGCTGGGCCGCAACCGCGCCTCGCTGATGCTGCAGCTGCCCGAAGTGATCAAGGCCACCGAGCAGATGGCACGCGAGCGTGCGTCAGGCCAGAACTCGCTGTTCGGCGGGCCCGACCCGGATGCGCCGGCGATCCAGATCGACCTGCCCGAGGCGGACGAATGGCCGCTGCTGCAGCGCCTGGCCGGCGAGCGCGACACCCTGGGCTTCTACCTCAGCGGCCACCCCTTCGACCCCTACCGCGACGATGTGCGCGACCTGGTCGGCAATGATCTGGGCGCGGTGGAGCGCATCTGGAGCGCCAACAGCGGCGGCGGCGGTGGCGAGAAGCGCTGGCGGCCGGAAGTGCAGACGGTGCTGGCCGGCCAGGTGGTCGGGGTGCGCCGCAAGGGTGAAACGCAGATTTTCCTGCAGTTGGAGGATGGCCGCGGCCGGGTCGAGTGCAGCGCCTTCTCCGACACCATGGCCGAGTTCGGCCACCTGATGACCAAGGACCGCATCCTGGTGGTCAAAGGTGGCCTGCGCGAGGACGAGTTCAACGGCGGCTTCGCTCTGCGCATCCGCCAGTGCTGGGACTTCGACGAGGTCTGCGCCAACTACGCCACCCGGCTCTCCCTGCGGCTGGACCTGCGCCGCCAGCGCCCTGTGTGGGCCCGCGTCAATGCCCTGCTCGACCAGCATCGCCCGGGCCGCACGCCGCTGCGCCTGGATCTGCTGCTGAACAGCGAACAGGGTGCCGTTGCCGGCATGCTCGACGTCTCCGGCGAGAGCGCGGTGCGCGTGGATTCGCGCCTGCTCGAAGCGCTGCGCAGCGATCCGGCCGTGCGCACGCTCAAGGTCCGCTACAGCCCACCCTGGGCCAGCTGACATCCTGTTCCGCCCGTTTCCCTGCTTCCCCCACGAGGTATCTGCACCACATGAAAGCACTGCTGTTGCCGCTGTTTGCCGCATTCACTCTTGCCGGCTGTACGTCCAAGGTCGATTTCGAGATCGACAACCCGACCGATACGGCGCTTACCCTGCGCATCGACGACAAGGACCTCAGCGTGCCTGCCAGAAACAGCGCGCCGGTCAGTCTGGCCGCCGGTGAGCATCACCTGCACAGCGAAAAGCTCGGCGACGTCCGCTTCATCGTCTACACCGGCGGCAAGGGTGGCCTGATCAACCCGACCCTCGGTGAGTACGTGACCGTGCGCGAGATCTACGTGACCGACGCGGACAAGATGCAGAACTTCGGCCAGGTAGGCAGCGGCGCCGAACTGGGTGGTGTCACCTTCGAAGGCCCGTTCGAACAGACCCATGACCTGTTCATCGAAAAGAGCTGGGACTTCGGCGTACACCAGCCCTTCCCCGAACAGCAGATCGTGACCCACGTGAATTCCAGCGGTGGCAAGATCAGCACCAAGATCTTCACCGCGCGCGATTTCATTGCCTACGTGGAAGCCAGCATGGACGAACCCGGTGCCTACCTGAAGCAGCAGCCGGCGGGCTACGTCGCCCCCGATTTCACCCTGGAGCCGACGCCGGCCACGCTGCCGCCGCTGGACCCGGTGTTTGAAGCACACGCCGGCCCGCTGCGCGATGTCTACGCGCGCTACCTGAAGGCGGCCACGGCAGCCGAGCAGGAAGCCCTGCGCAAGGAAGCCTTCCAGGCCCAGGTGGCCTTCACCAAGGCAACCGCATCATTGGGCTCCGGCGTGTCGGTGGAGGCCAACCGTGCCTACAACGCGTTCGTCAGCACCCGGATGGAAACCATGGGCCGCAGCGCCCTGATCGTGCCCTGATCCAGTCCCCGTACGCTCCAGACAGGGGCGTACGGGGAAAATCGCTGTGTTGGGCTACACTTCCCCCCTTCTTTACACGACGGCTTCCGATGAATCCGAACTACCTCGACTTCGAGCAACCCATCGCCGACCTGGAAGCCAAGATCCAGGAACTGCGCAGTGCCAGTGCCGGCCCTGCGGTCAATGTCGAGGCGGAAGTGCATGCGCTGCAGGACAAGCTGCGCCTGCGGACCGCACAGATCTTCCGCAACCTCACTTCCTGGCAGGTGCTGCAGCTGGCCCGCCATCCGTCGCGCCCCTACACCCAGGACTACATCCGCATCATCTGCGATGAGTTCCAGGAGCTGGCCGGCGACCGTGCCTTTGCCGACGACAAGGCCATTGTCGGCGGCCTGGGCCGCATCAACGGCCGTGCGGTGATGGTGATCGGCCACCAGAAGGGCCGCGACACCAAGGAAAAGATCAAGCGCAACTTCGGCATGCCCAAGCCGGAGGGCTACCGCAAGGCGCTGCGTCTGATGAAGATGGCCGAGCGTTTCGGCCTGCCGGTGCTGACCCTGATCGACACCGCTGGCGCCTGGCCGGGCATCGACGCCGAGTCGCGCGGCCAGTCAGAGGCCATCGCCCGCAACCTGATGGAGATGGCCGAGCTGAAGGTGCCGGTGATCTGCACGGTGATCGGTGAAGGTGGTTCCGGCGGTGCACTGGCGCTGGGCGTGGGTGACCGCACGGTGATGCTGGAGTACAGCGTGTACTCGACCATCAGCCCGGAAGGCTGCGCCTCGATCCTGTGGAAGGACGCGGGCAAGGCCAAGGACGCGGCCGAGCAGCTCGGCCTGACCGCACCGCGCCTGAAGGGCCTGGGCCTGGTGGACAAGGTGGTGCGCGAGCCGACCGGTGGCGCGCACCGCAACCCGGTGCAGATGGCCAAGCGCCTGAAGGCGGTACTGCTCAACGAGCTGGAAGCGCTGGACAAGCTCGGTACCGACCAGCTGCTGGCCCAGCGTTACGCGCGTCTGCGCAGCTACGGCGCCTACGACGCCGCCTGAGCCTTGCCTTGGCAGGTGACGACCGTTGGTCGTCACGCCGTTGCTTTCGGGGTTGACACGCTTGGTAGGTGACGACCGTTGGTCGTCACGCCGTTGCTTCCGGGTTGCCGGGCAGAGCCCGGCACTACGGCCTCCTCAGAACGGCTTGGCCAGCACCAGCCAGACAATCGGAATGAAGGCCAGCAGCGGAATCTCGTTGATCCAGCGCAGCGCGCGCGAGGACGGCAACGCCCTGCCCCGGGCCGTGCCCTTGAGCAGCCGGCCCATCCAGATGTAATAGCCCAGCAGCACCACCACCAGCCCCAGCTTGGCGTGCAGCCAGCCAGCCCCACCAGGCGCCACCATGGTCGGGAAGTCGCCGATCACCCGGTAGCCCAGCCACAGCACCAGACCCAACACGAACGCCAGACCGAACATGGTGTGTCCGAACCGGTACAGGCGCATGCCCATCAGCTGCAGCCGCTCCTGCACGGCTGCCTCGCCAGCGGTCTCGGCCAGGTTCACCAGAATGCGCGGCAGGTAGAAAACCGTGGCCATCCACGCCACCACGAACACCAGGTGGAAGGTCTTGACCCAGAAATACGACTGCATGCGCTCGCTCCTGCGGCTGGCATTGGAAGGCCTTCATTCTCACCGATCCGGCCGGCGCGCGCACCGCGACCGCCCGTCACGGGGCCCCATCGCTTAGCATGGCCGCTGTTTTCAGTACTGCATTCCCCGCATGGACAAGATCTACGACGCCGCCTACTTCCAACGCTGGTACCGCCGCGCCGACATCGGCGGAGCCGCCCGGCTGGCGCGCAAGGTCGCCCTGGCAGTGGCCAGTGCCGAGTACTACCTCGAACGCCCGGTGCGCAGCGTGCTCGACATCGGCTGCGGCGAAGGCGCCTGGCGTGCGCCGCTGCTGAAGCTGCGGCCGAAACTGCAGTATCTCGGCTTTGACAGCAGCGAATACGCGGTGCGCCGCTATGGACGTACCCGCGACCTGCATCTGGCCGCCTTTGGTGATTTCGCCTGGCTGCGGCCGTGCGCGCCGGTGGACCTGCTGGTGTGCTCGGACGTCATTCACTACGTGCCCGATCGCGAGCTGCGCGCGGGGCTTG
>JAAIGF010244668.1_pt1 | contig 12533 bp, 15 predicted proteins | sample 6487441 | NCBI WGS metagenome assembly JAAIGF01 (sample SAMN13974129, study PRJNA590717) | phyllosphere metagenome | biome: pepper field; feature: multiple bacterial spot infested pepper fields; material: pepper leaves; isolation source: leaves from pepper fields | host: Capsicum annuum ...
GGCGGCTGCACCGGTCTGATTGTAAGACCGTCTAGGCGCGTACCTCCATGGTGCGCCGCTCGCTATCTTGCTGATTGCCTTGTACAGACCTCTTCAGAGCAACGTGGCGGTGCTCTGTTGCCCTGCTGTGGGTGAGTGTGGGCAACCGGTGGGCCGGGCGTGGTCGGGCTTAGGCCGTCCACACCGGTCCACGGGTTGTCCAACACGTTTGCGAAGCAACATCCACAGCTGCGTTCCACACAAAAGTGACTGTGGCGTTCCAACTCGGCGGTGGATTCAGGGATAATTTGCCACTACGCTGACTAAGACAACTGTGCATGGAAGTAAGCAAACCGCGTCCGCTGCAATCGCTTCAAGCTCTGCGCGCTCTTGCCGCAGCAGCGGTCGTCGTCTACCACCTGATCAACGCTGAGGTTGTGTACGGTGGAGGGTTACAAATCCTGGGCGGGCTTGCCCATCTTGGATTTGCGGGTGTGGACATGTTTTTCGCCATCTCCGGCTTCATCATGGTGATGGTGAGCTCCGGCAAGTTCGGCGATCGGAGGGGGGCGTTAGACTTCTTGGCGAAGCGCTTCATTCGCATCTTCCCTCTCTACTGGTTGTGCACCGGCGCCATCGCCCTCGTGCTGTCTGTCAGGCCTGGTCTGCTGGATCCAGCTCTGCTCGATCGAAGCTTAATCCGCTCGTTATTTCTGCTTCCTCAGGAGGGCGGACCGCTACTTGTAGTGGGTTGGACTCTCACCTTTGAGCTGTTCTTTTACCTCATGACTGCGATGGCGCTTGCCTTCGGCTCTGAGCGCAACATCCCGTTCATGTTGTGCGGTTGGGCGGTGGCGCTGGCATTACTGCAGTGGGTGCCTGTCCAAGGACCTTGGGCGCAGTTGGTCACTAGTCCGTTGGCGTTTGAGTTCATAGCGGGCGCCGCAGCGGCGATTCTCTGGAAGAGCCTGAGCCCCAGACAAGGTGTTGTTGTGCTTTGCGCAGCGGTTGCGCTGGCGCTTCTGGCTGCGTGGACCTTGCTAAATCGCTCTGATTTCGGACAGACGCATGGTGTGCGAACACTGGCGTTTGCGATTCCATGCGCGTTGACGCTGGCAGCAGCTGCGCGCTTGGAGCTCGCGGGTTGGTGGCCAGTGAGCCGTTGGGCCGCAGCGTTGGGTGACGCGTCCTACTCGCTGTACCTAACACATGTGTTCGTGCTCTCGCTCAGCGGTCGGCTTTGGATAGCGGTGGCTCCTACCGGGACCATCACGATGAATGCTTTGTTTCTTGCGTCATCGTTCATCGCATGCTGCGTGGTGGCGCTGCTGACGTACAGGTTTGTTGAGCGTCCCCTCCTCGATCTAGGGAATCGCTGGTTGGCGCATATCCGACTTGGTGCCCAAGCAGGTTCGCTGCCTCGATAGCGGGTTCGAGCGCTGCGCCACAATCTGTCGTGTTTTATCGCTGGTTAGCCCGCGGTCGAAGGGCCTCGTGCGTTGTTCTCAAGCGTGTGATGTTGCGCTCCTGCGACGACTTTGGCAGCAACCGCCTCCTGGATGAGTCGAATTAGGATCACCTGCATCTCTGCCGCTCCTTTGCGAAGCAACACAAACCGCTCGGACAAGGTCTCTCGCCTAAACTCATTCCAGCTCGCGCCATCTACTCCAGGCATGGTCTCTGACAGATCGATGCTAGCCGCTTCCGCTGCTGCCTGCTGTAACACTGACAAGCCACTTACGACTCGCGCAATGTCATGTGCATCTTTATCGACGAGCACGTGCAAGCGGTGAAACATCTCGCGGCTGAGCTTTAGCGAAATGCCATCGGCTTCTGATAGGAACTGTGCGCGTGCGTAACCGCTGTCGATGAAGCTGTCATGGTCAACCACATCAAGACCCGTAGCCAGCGTACCGAATGCCGTGAGGGCTTGCCGGAATTCATTTTCGAGATAGATCAGAAGCAGCCGTCCCTCGCGTGCAGCTGCCGCACGGCGATCGCGTGCTTCTCGCTCTGCGACCCTCTTGACACCACGAGCCGTAGCGTTCGCAGCCCTGCTCAATTGAAAGACTGCGATCGCACCGAACAAAGCGACTGCTACCGCGGCCCAGTCGGCAAGGTTCCCGATATCTTCTGCCAAGGGACAGAAGATATCGAGCATGTGTGATTGGACAATGGTCTGCGGTAACGGCGTCATTGATTACGATTTAGTGCCATCCACCAAAGCGGAAATTAACGGGTGTTCTTCACGGAACTTGGCCAATGCCACAGAACTGTCCCTTCTCACTTGACTCGCTCGTCTCACCGGTGCGTAGATCCGCTCCGCCTCAGGCTCTCCCAACTTACTCACGCGCTGGTCGTAAGTAAGACCGTCTTTAGATACCTCGTTACTAGCCTCTGTGAGGTCCTCATAGGCGGTTTTATCGGCATACTTCAATCTGCCAAGTTCTTCTTTAAGGGAATCTGTCTGTGTATCAGTGTAGACATGTGGAAGCCGGGCAGCGGCCGCAAGTTGGAAGAGTGATCGATCAATCGACTTGAGTACATCGAGTAGTTTTTCGGGATCAAGCGGGCGTGGTTCGGTCGACATAATGTTCCTCGCTCAGGTGGTGTCAATTGATTTGAAATTGCCAAACTTTGCACATGCGCTTGACCCGGTTTTTCAGTGCACACGTTACAGAGTGGCGTTTTGGCCTACGGATGACACTTTGATTCTTGCAGGTCGAGATCAGCGGCAACCTGCTCGATGTACGCATGTAGCGGCGTTAGATCGTGATCTTGCAACTGATCAAGCCAGGACACAAATGCCGCACGGCCACCCGGATATGCATCGTGTAGCTCACGCATGAGCTGCCCGAGCTCTCGGCCCTCAAGGCCGGTGAGCTCCGCCACGATCTGGCCATTGAATAGTTGCTTGCGACGACGTGCTCCGGCAAGCGCTTCCTGGGATTGCGAAAGTGCCTCCGCGAAAGCAGGGAATTGCTTCAGTGCCCGCTGTAGGTGGTGTTCGCGCTGCAGGTCTGCTGATGCTCCTGCGGCTACACCAGCCGTCTGTAGCCATTCAAGAAAGAGGCGATAGTTCTGCCGCTTTTGGTCACGAACGCGGTCGCGGTGCCCACGGGATTCCAGTGGATAGGCGGCAGGATTGAAGTGGGCAGAGCTGGCAGCGAAGGCGAATACCTCTTCCAGGGTATGGAAGCCTTGATCGAAGCGGCGATAGTCATAGCCGAGGAACGCGAAAGCTGCTGGCATCTCGGATGTAACTGTAAGATCGGCCACGAGGTAGTCGCCGTCCCGGACCTTGTAGCGCAGCCCGTTTTGGCCATACGTGAATCCCATTCTGTGAGCCGTACGGCCCATTAGGTTGCCCAGATCGTTGAACGCAAAGTAGTCGCGGGCGGTGTCGTATTCGCTGGCGGGCACACAGACCAGATCGACCTGGAACGCGGCTACATCGAAGCTGATGACATTTCCGTTGCTCACCACCTCGTGTGGGTTGAATAAGTAACTCATCAGCGCTGGAACGTCTGCCGGCAGCGTGCTGCGATCGGCTATCACACACATATCACCGAAATCGGCCTTGGTGCCAAAGTTGCGCACGATCTCAACGCGGAGGCCGCATTCGCTTTGCAGCGTGTCCATGACCTTCGCGGCCAGCTGAAGGTAGCTCGCGGCCGGTAATAGGTGAGTTGCCACCGCCTTCAATGCAGTTCCACCCATCCGCATGTTCCTTTTTCGCGTGGCGACGATGAGTCCCCGTGTGCTCAAAACTGGGAACTGAAAGGAAGTGCCAGGTGCAACGTTGCTTGCGTCTGGCTGATTTCTTGCTCAGTGTCGTCGTCCGCATCCGTCAATTGCCAGCTGGCAACAAGGACGGTCGATCTCGAGATCCCTTTCGCAAATGTCCGACGGAGTGCTATGCCGCTCAGATATCGAAGCGCGGCCAAGGTCTCATCTACCATGGGCTCGGGAACCTGTATCCGGCACTGTGCAGGTACGTTCCAGGTCACTCGCAACGTTGTAGTTGTGAGGTCGTAGCTCGCAAGGACCGGGAGTCCATTGTGCTCAAGCCGGGTGAGCGTGTTGAGCGCGGTACGGGCGTCGAAGAGACCCGACTTCTCGGCTAGCTGGTGTGTGCCTTCGTTGGTCAGCATCTTTGCTCCTTGAAATATGTTGCAGCGATGTGCATATCTTGACAGCCACACGTGCAGGATGTGGTGCTCAGCTGCTCCGTAGCTTTGCCAGTGCCTTCTGCCGGTTTTTACCGGCCCGTGTAGCCAGCTCGTTCTCTGCATAGCGAGCAGGCATCGTTGGCGTCTTCCACCGACCAGCCTGCATGATGGCTGCTAGGTCCATACCGGCGCGCGTCATGTCCTGCGCAGCGCCGACGCGCGCAGAGTGAGCAGATAACTGTTCACCGGTGGCTCGCTTGATGATTCGATCAGCTTCACGCACACATAAATGCGTATCCCAGCGTAACCGCTTGGCGTCTGCAGCCGGAGCCGGCTCGAAAAGCCTATGTCGAGGTAGCCGATGAAAGATGTAGGGGTTGTTCGAGTACTCATTACGCGCAGCTGGCCAGAGATAGTTCTCAGCGATCAATCGTTGCGTTTGCCACGTAAGCAATAGTTGGGCCGAACGCGGCGTTAGGTAAAGGGTGACGCCGGCGCCTTGCTGGTCCGTTTTTGAGCGTGAGATGGTGCATGTCGCTCCGCCCTCCACGTCAGCGTCGAAATGAACATCGCTCCACCGCAACCGCACCATTTCGGATGCGCGCCCGAGTAGATCGTAGGACACCGCCACATAGACCATGTCGCGAAGCTCGAGCAGCCCGGCAAGTCCTGACGCACTGTTCGGAGCTTCGACGACATCGTCGACGGTCTCAATATTCAGAGCCGGTGCCTGGTGCTTCCGCGCAGTGAGCTGCTCGCGGCATTGTTGTCGCCAATACCACCGGAATTGAAGTGTGTCGGTGGCGCAGGAGCAGCTCCACAAGCGACTGGCAAGCTTGAGGGTGAAGAGCAAATGCTCCAGCGTTGAGCGCTTGTAGCCTGCTGCAATCAGACTGTTCAAAAATTCAATGAGGTCATCGAGTTGCACTGGCATGCACACGCGATCACGTTCAGCACAGAAGGCGATCCAGTGCCGCCAATCGGTGCGGATAGACTTGCGGCTGTTGTCCGCGTACGGCTGGATTTCGTGTGTGAACAGGTCTCGAAAGATGGCCCGAGCCTGCGTGAGCTGCTCGATGGTGAGCTCGAACCGAACGCCGGGAACCTGTACAGGCAGGTCGACAAGCTCTAGCTTTCCATCGTGCGGCGACGGCATTGCTTCTAGGGCCGTCTGGACAGCTGCTACAACCGGCACGCCTTCCCCTGGCGTCATGAAGGGGGACTTTGCGCGTGTGCGCTTGCGCCGCCCCTCAGCTGCTTCTGGTCGCTGCGTTGCGTCTTGCTTAGAAGTCATAGGTTCGTTCGGCACAGTGCGTACCCGCGTGCATACTTTCCGCCCAGGTGATTGCAAGTTCGCCACTCGAATTTCTGCTGCCACCGGCGGAGATGAGGGAGTCCATCCCGTAGGGATCCACTCCCCAAATCACTCCCTCCGCAAGGTCTGGATGCAGGGATGTCTGGCCAATGCTCACCGGTTGGCCATCGGCCAATGCCTGTAGCGCGTCGTCGCGCTTTTCCTCAGGAACGGGGTAGGGTATGCGAAGCATTTTTTCCATTCTCGGCTGGCGCGCTTTGGGAAGGTACTTTTATAGTGATGTCGATTGTACACACGAAGATAAAACTAGATTAATAGTCGATACGACTAGCGAGGGCCGCTAGATGAATTTGCTCTGGCGCTAGGGTTAGTACTTGCCGTGATCAACAGCGACTGATTGTATTCATTCAAGATGTCGCCATGCGTTTTGAGCAACTGCAGTCGTAGCGCAATGAGAGCCGCTTTAATGCTTTTATGGGAGGGTGTATATGAGGTCAGACCCTCGACTGTTACTTCAAGGGCGCCATCCCGGTATCGCTCAGGCAAAGGATGATCGATTCGTTCGTACCATGCTTCACCGGCCGCATGTAGGCAAGCGCAGGCATCGAGCATGTCCTGGTTTTTCCTCATCAGGAAAGGCAGCGCCCAAAGGTCTCCCAGTGCCCGAAGGAGCTTTGAAGGCGCGGATCGGTCACCCCATACCGAGACGTTGGCCACGGCGTCTTGCAAGTAAGGTCGAAGCTGTTCGCCCAGTCGCTGGCCGTCTTCGAAGGCGCGTTCGTGCATTGAGGCGGAGAATGCGGTAACCGCGTTGTCAGCTAATTCCCTTGCAGCTTGTGTCCCCCGGTGCCTGCGCCAGGTGACCTCATGCAGAAAGGCGATGACAAAGAGCAGTGTGCTGGGGGTAGCCGCTTTAATCAGCGCACTGGTGCATCGGTGCTCAAGATCGGCGTATAGCTCCGGATCCAGGTGCTTCACGGCGGCCATGACGCGCCCAGGTACCAGCAGAAGACCTCGCGAGTTGGTGTAAGCCAGCAACTGCTCGCGTGAGTCCAACAATGAGGGCGGATCAAGCTGCATGTAGCGGTTGAAATCACGCAGCAACCAAGCGCGTGACGCCGGCACACGTTCACATACCCGTTCGAGCAGGTTGAACTTCTTGGTCTTGTCCTTGATCTCTTTCCAGTAGGCACCGTCGGGGTTCTTGCCCGCGTAGTGGATCTCTTCGAAGACCCGAGGTGTCAGCCCCTCATAGATCGCCCCGGTGAAGCCCTCGCAGGGAAAAAGCAGAGTTCGATTCAACCACTCGACGTCGCATTCCAACGACTTCAACAGGTATCGGGTCCATACCCATGCGCCTATCTGACGAAATCCGCTAGCACAGTTCAGCACCATGATCGAGGCTCTTCGGGCGAGGATTGAAAATCAAACCACGGCAGGGGAATGAATCTGACGACTGATTGCCGACACTGAATCGCCCCACTGGCAGCAATTATATGCCCACCTTGCACCAACAAATGCCCCAATATCGATGCGCCTCCAACAAATTGGCTGTTTCTCAGTGCGCTACTAACAAGCTGCCCCCAATTCGACGGCAGAAGTCAACCCCGTCAGTGATGCGTAGCATGACCTGTGTGACTGGCTGAGCTCAATTGGAGGGTCCCCAGGGAGTCGTTCCGATACAAGCCAATGCTTTGAAAAATCATTGAATCTAAACGTGATGTCAAATTTCAGTGCACTCGTGCGCATCCCGGTCGCCTTGACTTGGCGCGATGGCGACGGCCGCACACCTAACTACTGAGCGTGATTGGGGCGTCCGTACGCGACACTAGAGAATTGACAGGGGTTGTTTCTCTAGGCGGAATTACGAGGATTTGACGAATATTCGTTGCTTTTGTAGGGTCGTTCAGTATGGGTGCGGCTGCGCCCACCTACTGGATTGATCGCCATGACAACGCTGAAGTACTTGGGGCTCCCGGATCTGACCGGACGCGCTCACGACAGCCTGACACCGCGTCTGGGACACCTCGACGCCGATTCGCTTGGAGTCTATGAGCTGGTGCTGCCGGCGCTGCGTCAGGGCCTGCACGCTTGGATTCGCGGCACGGTCCCTTCCGATCCGACGTGGACCGAGCTGCAGCGCCTAACCGACGCGGTGCGAGATTTCTCGCGCGAAATCTTGATCCTCGGCCACTTGCGCCAGCACGTGCTGGCTGGAGCGCGCCGCGAGCCGCTGGTGTTTCGGCTCGATGCGCGGCAACGTCGGCCGTATCGGTTTGTCATTCACTCAAGCCTGCGCGAGAGCATGGCCGCATGGCTGCGCTCGTCACACGACGACGATGTGCTGGTGACGCTGTTTCCTCCGGAAACGGTGAGAGACGAAGTGCAAGCGGTACGCGATCTTGAGCACGCGCTGCGGCAGCTGAGCGGCAATAGCCTTATTGAGTCCTCTGCTTATTCGTCTCGACACGTCCCTGCCGAAACCGCGGCCAACGCTGCTGCTCGCTCGGAAGCCATTGCAGGTTGGCTCACCGCGCGACAGGCGGGAATGCGGCTGCCCGGCCGTGCTGGCTCACCCGCCCAGCGCGTCGGTAGGTTGAGGCGTAGGGGTGCACTCTTGGGCGTATGGGTGTCCGAAGAGCGTGCCTATCGCTTCGCGCCCTGGCAGTTTATGCAATCTGGCAAGCCCAGCCCAGTATTGCCCGAGATCCTCACCCTCGTGCGCGGCCGCAACGGCGTAGCCGCCGGCGAGCGCACCTCTGGCTGGGAAGAGCTGGAGTGGTTTCTGGCACCGCATGCGCTGGCCGATGGTCGCACTCCGGCCGAACTGCTGGCCAACGATCCACCTGCAATCTTGAAGGTCGCGCACGCCGATTTCGATGAAGGGGCAGATGATGCCCGGTGGTAGTCCGTGGTGTGTTGTAACCCCCACGCTGCAGGTGGTTCCGCCGATCCCGTTGTGGCACGTCTTCAAGCGCGGTTTCGGCGCTCTGGCCCCTAATCCGAAGTCAGAGGCTCGCATGGCCCTGGTTCGCACGCACGGCATGTTCTACGCCGCCGACACGGCCGCAGGCGCGCTATGGGAAACGGTGTTGCGCAGCGTCCATGTGGGCTCGGATCTGAAGGCGCACGTGTTGCCGATGCACCTGCGCGGCTATGACATCGTAAAGATCCAAGCGCAGCGCCCAGATTTGCCGCTGCTGGCGCTGGGCCAGCCCGGACTGCGTGCCCTCTACCACGATCCCGACAGTGCCGCCGCTCAAGCCGTGGCCACGCTGCTCCACCAGCCAGACCATTCAGTGACCCACCCCGAAGCAGTGCAGCTCTACGCCCAACTGCGGGCCGTGGGCATCTCCGATATGCCGGTGCTGAGCTGGCCCTCACGGATGCACCACCCCAGCACGGCGTATCTGGCCTACGAAAAGCCGATGGACAGCAGCTGGTGGCAGGTGGTCGGGCCCGTTATTTCGCTGGATGATCCCGCCACGGGCTATCCACTGGTGTCCGCCGCGCTGGCCAGCTCCGGCTTTACGTGGGCCACGCCTCTGGCAACCACCGCGACGGCGCCGCCGCCAGTGCCAGGAACGGGGCCGTGAGCAAGACCTTGTCTGCGGCCACTATACGAATCCTTCAGGTGCGTCCTGCAGGCGACCTACACCAGGTGGTCACCGTTGCCAGCGATCACAGCGATCGCGCCCCGCACTGCGCCCGGCCCTGTAGCGATGCCCATGGCCACTCAATGCGGTCGGTCAGTTCCCGCCAGAGGCGTTCGTGCATTCGTGGGTCACCGTCTACGACATGGCTACGTTAACCTTTTCCTGCCATGAGGCCGGTTCCAGCCGCCCCCGCATGTGCGCCGGCTTCCTGCTGCGAGGCGCCGAGCACAACCTTACGGTGAGCCTGGCTAAGATCCGCGGCGAGCTTACTCGCCTGCCGACGTCGGGCGACCACACACTGCATGCCTCCTACGCGGCAATGGCGATCGCCAATGGCGTGGACCCCGATCACCCAGCGCTGGCCCGCTGCCGGAGCTCCGACCTTGATGCCGGCGACCAACGGACGCAGCACCGATCCGCCGATGCGCCCGCAGACTCACAAGAGCCATACTCATTAGCGCGCTGATATCAGGGCGTTCCGACGTGCGCGAAGTCCAGCTGCTGCTGGTAGTCGACAACCTGGCCCCCGGGTTGCTGATGGCCCAGGGCGAACCCCTGCAGCCCGCAATGCCTTATCCCGCGGCTATCCGCGGACGTCGGTCGCGGTGGGAGGCCTAGTACGTCAAGGGGCGGTCCATGGCCACCATCAAAGCCGTCCGCGCCGATTGGGGCGTGGTCACCAGGTGGTGTGAGTGCGCCGGTCGTTGCGTGCTTTCCGATGGCCGAACCGGATCTGGTGCTCTTCCTCTCCGACATGATCAGCGTGCGGCGAAGAAGGCCACCTTAGGGCTGGACTACATCTTGGGCAGGCGCGACCCCCGCAAGCCAATGTTGGCGGTGCAGGTTGCCCGGGTTCTGGATCACGTCGCAAGACGCGCTGGCGTAAAGGTACGCTTGACCGGCCATTCGGCACGCGTTGGTAGCGGGGTGGAGATGGCTTAGGCAGGCTCGTCCGTCCGCGCCATCATGTATGGCGGAGGTTGGCAAGGGGAGCGCATGGTGCTGCAATACACAAAGCAGTCGCGCGCTAGGCAGGGCGCAATGGCCGATCTGCGGCGGATTAAGAAGCATAAGGAGCTCAAAGACTAATGGGTAGCGCGGACGCAAATGAAGACGAGTCTCTGGCTACCGGCCAAGGTGGTGTCACGGGTGATGCATTAAATGCGCTTCGAACGCAAATGACGGTAGACCAGTTAGAGCAAATGTCCTCGCAACTCCATGCAGGGCAGCAAACTCTGATTGATATGCAGAAGGATGCGAGGGGGAGAATCGAGTCGCTGACCTACGAAGCGTTTGGCGAGCTGATATTCACCATCGATGTTACACAAGGGCTAATCGCTGACGTATTCCGTCGCCTTGATAGGCATAGGTGGTCATCCGAAGGTGACACTTTGAAAAGGCACCTTCTATTGGCCTCATTTGCGTCCAATATGTACCTAGTCAGAACAATCACGATTCAAGGGTTGTATTTGTCGGCCGCAACTCTAATTCGTCAGCAGATGGAGTGCGTCACTGACCTTGACTCTATAGAAAAAGGCAAGCCCCGCAGAAAAGGTAAGCCGGCAAACGTAGCTGTTCTACGGTGGAAACTGGCTAGGGCGTACGGAAGCCTTAGCGACATTGCTCACAATAATTCTGACAAGTTGTTCCAACTGCTTGCGGAGGAACACGCTGCGGCACCAGAAGTTGATCCGGCAGCTCCTGCCGACGAAACTGATCGACCATTTTTCAACATTCGTGTAAGTCCGCGATTTATCGATTGGAAAGCAAAGCAGTTGCTATCCCAGCAAGCATGCTATGCCTTGATTACTGCGGCCCACGCATTGTGTTTTATGCAGGACGTGACCGATGAGGTGGTGACAGATGAAGATGCGGCGTTTATCCAAATTATCGGCCGCTCCCTTGAGCTACAAGAAATCGTGAGGCCAGCCGGATAAATCCTGAGTTAGACGGAAGGGCTCTCGCCTCCGTCGCAACGCAAGTTATGTGCTTACCTCGGGCGGGATGCTCACCAGCTGCGGTGATGCCTCCGGCGCCGTACCGGCCTCACTATGGGTCATCGCGTCGTGCTCCCGGTCGTTCCGCCGTGTTTGGTGATGACGCTTAGGATTTTATTGCACGCATAGGATGACCATCCTGCGATCACCACCTTGTCCGTGAAGTCCCAGGTGATCGTCATGCGGCGCAAGTCCTCGCACAGAGCGAGGACTTGATCGAGCATTTTGAAGCCGCTGGCGATCCGGTAATCGGTGGCGATATGCGACAGGCAGTAGCTCTCCCCATCAGCGCCACGATGAATGCCGAAAGGCATGCTCACCACTGCTTCTGCAAGCTTGTACCCGTGGTGGGTGTCGATGTAGATGGCCGTTACCGGTTTGAGCGGTGGGGGTTGTTTACTAGTAAAATCAGAGCCTTCTGGTCTAGTGGTTATCTCTCAGCCAAATCAACTTGCTGTGCCTCGAAGTAGCTTTCGCGGCATGCCTGTAGCACTGGATCATTGCTCGGTACCCCGTTAGCCACGGCCATGGCGACATAGGATGCATGGAGGATCTGCCCGCCGTCTTCGACATCGCTTCCCACACGACCGTGCATGCGCTCAAGGCGGACGCTCAAGTTGTGGTCTGCGCCTCGCAGGAGGAACCCTGCGCATAGCCGCGGGTGGCTGGTGCCGGCAGAGTGGCACGCGAACGTGTGCGTGGCCATGTCATACGCCGTCTCAGCAGATGCACGAAACGCTTCTGCTGGCCACTTGCCCACCGCGTCGACGCGCCACGGGCAATCAGGGCATGGGCGCTTGCAGTAGCGTGCACTGGCCTGTTTTGGGCTTTGGACCGTTACCACCTGATGCTCTGTTCCGGCCCGGCGTACGCGTTGGATCCTGCTGGAGGTGGGGGTCATAGCGGCGCGATCAGCTTGCTCATGGGTGGATCACCAGGAATGGCTCGACGGTAAAATCTTCCGGTTCCAGCCCCGTCGCCAGAGCAGCCTCACGGGCGTAGGCGGCGGTAGAAGCGCACAGGTCGTAGCGATAGGCCGCACCCCCAACCTTCACGATGTAGCCATTCGGCGCGCGGATCGCTGCAGCTAGCCGCTCGAGATCATCGGCATCGCCATCCGGCTGTCCACCAATGCGGACACGCAGTTTCTCCGCGCTTGCTAGCAAGGTCTCGGTCCAGTGTGAAGGTTCTTGTTGTTGAGAGATGGTTGGCATTTGGTCGGGCTGCGTGGACAGGTGTGTGTAGCCGACGGCCTGATCGGCCAATGCTTTTCGGGCAATATCTGCCCAATGCACCCATGTTTCTTGCGTGCCATCGTGACCGAAGTGCGGCCCTTGCGTAGCAATCAACTCCAATGCAGCGCGGAGTCTGCGGATGGTCGTGATCGTAGACGCATCGCTTCCATCCGATGCCA
>JAAIGF010233905.1_pt1 | contig 12532 bp, 12 predicted proteins | sample 6487441 | NCBI WGS metagenome assembly JAAIGF01 (sample SAMN13974129, study PRJNA590717) | phyllosphere metagenome | biome: pepper field; feature: multiple bacterial spot infested pepper fields; material: pepper leaves; isolation source: leaves from pepper fields | host: Capsicum annuum ...
GGATTAGCGTCCCATGCATATTTTTCTGGCGATAAATCAATCGTAGAAGCCATTGCCTGATCCCATTTAATCACCTGACCAGTATAACAAGCTAAACGCCCAATAATACCCGTCAATGTACTGTATGCACCATATTCGGCATTATCAAACTTATATTCATTATTGGCAATAGCTTCAAATAGTTCCTTATGTTCTTGCTGATACGCATTCGGATTTCCTTTTGGATCGTGGCGATATATTTCATTGCCGCGTGCGTCCCAAAGTACGGCTTGATTTCCTGCCGAAAGGTATACACGACCTTTCGTTCCTTGAAACGTTTCATCCACCCGATTCGAGATGCCTTCAAAATGACGGCATTGGCTATAGATCACAGACCCGTCATCATACGTGAGCTCTACCGCAAAATTGTCATAGATTTCTCCATATTGCTTGTCCGTACGATGTGCCCGGCTACCTGTTCCCTGAATAGAAACCGGATATTTTCCTTTTACCCAATTAGCGATATCAATATTGTGCACATGTTGCTCCACAATGTGGTCTCCACATAACCAGTTGAAATAATACCAGTTACGCATCTGATATTCCATCTCCGACTGTCCAGCTTGGCGTGGTTTTACCCAAACACCTCCACTATTCCAATACACTTGACCTGAATGAATATCTCCAATGGCACCATCTTGAATGCGTTTGATGGCTTCTCTATAATTGGTTTGATAGCGTCTTTGCAAACCGACCACTACGTTGAGCTTTTTACGCTTTGCCTCTTCGGCGGCAGCCAATACTTTGTGTACCCCCGGAATATCTACCGCTACCGGCTTTTCCATAAAAACATGCTTTCCAGCTTTCACAGCCTCTTCGAAATGAATCGGACGGAATCCTGGAGGCGTCGCTAGCAATACGACATCGGCATCTTTTATCGCGGCTTTGTAACCTTCAAAACCCACATATTTGCGGCTATCGGGCACATCAATCTTATCTCCAAACTTCTCTTTAAGCGTGTTATAGGTCGCGTCTAGATTATCTTGGAATGCATCTGCCATGGCGACTAATTTGATATTTTGCCCTGAAGCAAAAGCATCAAATGTCGCTCCAGTTCCACGCCCGCCACAGCCAACTAAGGCAATTTTGATTTCGTCAGATCCAGCCACAAACATGCGTCCAAGACTTGTAGACGCTAAAAAAGTAGTCGCGGCCAAGGTTGTGCCCGCTTTCATAAAATCACGTCGATTAAAGTTATTCATCATTTTAGATTTATTGTTATAATAGAAAATAGTTAGAAGTCTTTTAGAGGAGCTTTATCATAATAAGCCATGATTTCTTCGTGCGATGGTTTTTTCACCGGGCGCACCAACCGCATACCAACGAAAGGTGCTTCGGGAAACCACCAGTTGGATTTCGGAATTTGTGGATCGAGTTGTTTCCAGATCGGATCGGAGGCCATCCGAGCCGCAGAGCGAAGCTCCGGCGCGGCACTATCAAAAGATCCACCACGTACGCTATGCGGATACAGTTTGGTCGGAACCAACACGGGATTGTCTGCTACGCCATCTGAAAACTGCTGATAATATTCGGCATCGTATTGATCGTACGTCCATTCAGCCACATTACCAAGCATATCAAACAAGCCCCAAGCATTTGGTTTCTTTTTGCCAACAGCAGCTGTTTTTCCATTGCTGTTTGAAGCAAACCAAGCATGCTCATCCAATTTCGCGGGCTCTTCCCCAAAAGGATAGGCGGTCTTAGAACCAGCTCGGCAAGCATATTCCCATTCCGCTTCGGTCGGTAAGCGATAAAATTCACCCGTACGCACATACAGCCATTTACAAAATTGTATCGCATTGTAATGCGTCATAGCCAAAGCAGGATGACCTTGCTTACCCATTCCAAATGTCATATCGAGATACGGTTTGGTCGGGCGCGTGACCGCATCCACTTTCGGATCTAGCTTTTCTTGATTATTGTGTCTTATTTCCAGATCTTTATATAAAAACGGCTCATATAGATCCCACGTTACTTCAAATGTTCCCATCCAAAAAGGCGCAATAAGCACTTGATGCGCAGGTTGTTCATCAGCAGCGCCCCCGCTCGTGCTCCCCATTAAGAATTGTCCACCAGGAATCGCTTCCATAGAAAATTGCAAGGTCGTACCTTCTAGCTGTTGTACGTATCGCTTGTGTTCGTTTTGTGCTTGTGCACAGAAAATGGTCATTAAACTAACTGTCGTCAGCGACTGTTTTAATATATTGGCAATCATTTCAATAGGTTGATATAGATAATCCAATATAGGGAATAATTGTCAGTTCCAAAATTATTCGGCAAGGCTAATCTATGTAAGGCCAGAATTACGGCAATTCTAACAAAATCTTTACGAATGGCGCTAGCTGATTTTTTTGAATATCAAATACGCTGGAAATACCTATTATTAAGAATAAATAGTAAACAATTGACTATCTTCGAGGAACTAACAGTTAGTAAACCGGAGCACACTGCTCTGTAATGACATCATAAACCTATGAAAAGAAAAGATTTTTTGCGAAATGCCGGCCTTTTGGCAGCTTCCGGAGCGCTGTGGAACACGGGTCTCTTTGCCAACAACCAACAAACCATTAAGGTGGGATTGATTGGTGTGAATGGTATGGGGTGGGCTAATTTGACCGCCTTACTGAAAGTGCCTAATGTCGTATGTACCGCATTGTGCGACGTAGATGAGCGCATCTTGGACAAGCGAATCGCAGAGTTAGCGCAATTACAAACCACGAAGGTTAAAAGAATCATCGACCATCAGGAATTGCTAAAAGGTGATCTGGTGGATGCCGTAATCATCGCTACGCCCGATCATTGGCATTGTTTGCAGATGGTAGATGCTGTGAATGCGGGTAAACATGTGTACGTAGAAAAACCGATCGGCAACTCCATCAAAGAATGTGAAGCCATGGTGGCCGCAGCACAAAAACACAACAGTATCGTGCAGGTCGGCCAATGGCAACGCAGTCAGCAACACTTTGCAGACGCGATTGATTTTGTGCACTCGGGCAAATTAGGAAAAATCCGTTTGGTAAAGGCTTGGGCCTATCAGGGTTGGATGAAAAGTATTCCGGTAAAACCAGATGAAGCCGTACCAACAGGCGTACATTATGATCGCTGGCTGGGACCAGCTAAGAAAAGACCTTTTAATCCAAATCGCTTTCATTTCGAATTTCGTTGGTTTTGGGATTACGCCGGTGGCTTAATGACCGACTGGGGTGTACACATGCTGGATTATGCTTTAATCGGTATGAAAGCGGCAGATCCAAAGTCCATTATGGCTTCTGGTGGAAAGTTTGCATATCCTAGCGATGCAGCCGAGACGCCGGATACATTGACTACGGTGTTTGAATTTGATGATTTTAATATACAGTGGGAACATGCTAACGGCATTGACTTAGGACCTTATTCCAGAAATCATGGTGTATCGTTCATTGGTAATAACGGAACGTTAGTATTGAACCGCGAGGGTTGGGAAGTGATTCCGGAAGGCGATAGAATGCAAGCGATTGCATTGCAAAAATCGAAGGATAATGGGTTGGAAAAACACATGGTCAATTTCGTAGATGCCATCCGCAGGAATGATCGCACGATCTTGAAAGCTCCTATCGAAGCGGGTGCTAATATTGCGATCTTTTCGCAGATGGGAAATATTGCCTACCGCACCGGCACGAAATTGTATTGGGACAAAGCCAAAAGAAGTTTTACCGACAAATCGGCCAATAACTACCTAGTCGCTAACTATGAAAATGGATACAAACTTCCCAAAGTTTAGCATAAAAAATCGAAGGATAAATCTAATTTAGCAGCAACAAATATTTTGATAATGAAAACAACTTATATCTGTACATTATTCACCCTCGTAGCTACATCTTCCCTTATGGCGCAAACACAATTTAAACCAGAGGATACGGAATTTTACACGCCCAAGCCTCCTCTCGTCACGCTTGCGGCGAATGGTGTACCCAGCGATGCGATCAGCCTCTTCAACGGCAGCGGATTGCAAGAGTGGGTAAGTCAGAAAAATACTCAATCGAAGGCCGACTGGACAGTGATTGATGGACAACTGGAAGTGAAACCCGGTAGCGGAGATATACAAACCAAACAGGAATTTGAAAATTTCCAGCTTCATGTAGAGTGGCAAAGTCCCGCCGTGGTGAAAGGTAACGGCCAAGGTCGCGGCAATAGTGGTATTTTCTTGCAAGGCTTGTACGAAGTACAGGTTTTGGACAATAATGATAATCCAACCTATACGAATGGACAGGCCGGAAGTATTTATAAACAACGCCCGCCGTTGGTCGAGGTGCGAGCTACAGAATCAAAATGGCACAGCTACGATATTATTTATAAAGCACCTCAATTCAATAAAGATGGTATGCTGATCTCAAAAGCGACTGTTACGGTATTGCACAATGGCGTGCTGATCCAGAACAATACGCAAATCGAAGGCACGACAGAATACATCGGTATGCCGGTGATGAAGGCGCATGGCCCAGGTCCGATTATCTTACAAGATCATGGAGATCTGGTACGCTTCCGCAATATTTGGATTCGTCCTTTGTAATATCGTAGATTAGTTGTTCACTAATAAGGTTGCGCATCAGGGATGCACAACCTTATTTTATGGGATCGAGAGAATATACTCGAGTCATCTATTGCGCTTCGAAAAGTAACGCTCTGCCCGCTACCGTGCTATAGGAATTTTCTTCACGTTCGTCGAGTAGAGTTAAAAATCGGTCAAATGCCAAATATAGTGAGAAGATCTGTGCTACAGTTACTATTCTAAACGTTATCATAGTAGTCCGATTGGATGATAAATGTGGTAAGTAGCTATGATCATCGTATCAGTGCAGAAAATGATTCTTTCTATTTGCTAAGAACAAACAATATATAAAAATCATTGTCCCTATAAATACATCGTCCACTATCCTATGATTACAGAGATTGGCATCATTCTATTATTGATATGCATTAATGCGATACTCGCAACTTCCGAAACGGCCATATTGGCCAGTCGCAAGTCGCGATTACAAGTTGGTGCACGTAAAAATAGAAGTACCGCAGCTGCTGTATTATTGTTAAAGAACAATCCTAATCGTTTTCTGCTTACAATACAAATTGGAATTACTTTAATAGGTATTCTACTTGGTGTGGTCAGCAGTGGTCACATTGCCACAGCCCTAGCCCAGCTTCTTTCCAACATAACTTGGCTTGCGCCCTACAATTTTCCGGTGGCGATTATCATCATCGTCTTAGCGACGACTTACTTAACGCTAGTGATTGGCGAATTGGTTCCAAAACGAATGGGTGCCGCCAATCCAGAACGATATGCTACTTGGATTGCAAAACCAATGATGGTACTCAATAAGCTGATTAGGCCATTTACGTGGTTACTCAATAAATCTACTGAATTGCTGAGTACTATTTTTGCGATCAACGCTGTACGTGAGACCGTCACAGAAGAAGAAATCAAAGCACTGGTAGATGAAGGCGTGAGCAGCGGTATTATCGAACATATTGAACACGATTTAGTCGATCGTATCTTGAGTTTGGGTGATAAAAAAGCGATCAACTTAATGGTTCATCGCAGTAAAATCACCTACCTTGACATCAACAATAGTTTTGAACAAAATAAGGATTTCATCCTGAATGCCGAACACACAGAGTACCCTGTGTGTGACGGTTCATTTGATAAAATCAAAGGCGTAGTACACAGCAAAGCATTATTCAAAGCATACCTGAATGGAGGTGATTTAAATCTTGAACAATTGATGAAACCAATCCCTTTTATCCATGAAAACAGTTTTGCTTATGCTGCGTTAGAGGCCTTAAGGCAATCAGAGGTAACGCAAGCGATCGTGGTAGATGAGTATGGCAGCCCACAAGGTATTATCACCATGTACGACATTATGGATAATATGGTCGGCGGCTTGGCTATAGAAGAAGTAAGTAGTAGCAAATACATCCGAAAACGTACAGATGGCACATACATGGTAGATGGCAGCTACCAGATTAACGATTTTTTCACCTTTTTCCACCTTGCGCCTACAGAAAAAGAGCAACATGATTTGGCAGGCACTACCACAGTGGCAGGTTTGGTATTTCAGTTATTAGATCAAATACCCAAAGAGGGCGATATTGTATCTTACAAAAATCTCACTTTTGAGGTGATCGATATGGATGCGCGTCGTATTGATAAATTATCGGTCAGCATTAGCGATACTGAATCTGATGGGGAAGAATTACCCATCAACTAAGCTGCATCGTTTTACTTCGAAAATTTATAAATCAGCCCCAGTGTAAAGACCGCATTACCGGCTTTTAGATAGTTATTGTCGACCACACCAATATTAAACCCATTGGTATACTGTAGTTGAAAGGATCTGTTGAGCTGCATCCGCGTGTAAAAGATAGGCTCTATAAATAGATTTTCTTCTACCGGAGATGATACCCCATCGATCCAAAAATCCTTCATACGGATAAAGCTACCACGGATCGCTGTTCCGTAACTAAATTCTCTGGATCTGCCGAACAATCGTACATCTTCGCGTTTGCGAGAGATATTGGCTTGCACAAAGATTTTTTCGAAATCCATCTCCCGAATCTCTGTCGGTGCCATGCCTGTCGTGGTGGCGCGGGTATCAGCATCCCGCGAATTACCCAATCCGTAGCCACCATACAATTCGAAGATGCGATCTTTATTTTTGCCAAAGGTGGTAAAGTAGCCCAATCCACCTTCGTACATATACTGCTTGTATTCCTGATTACCGGATTTGTTATCTACGTACGATCCGTTGGCCATTACGGCAACGTGCTTGCCAACAGCAACAGCGAGATTGCCACTGGCATTTCCTTTGATATTGGTATGAGCTGCCGCATAGACTTCGCCTTGGTTGGCAAACATTGGCGTAGCAGGTACATTGGGCTGGTAAATAGAACTACATCCGGATAAGATAAGTGCAACAGCCAAATACAAGAAATGAAAATTCTTAAACATAGAAGCGATTGAGGTGATGCGCTACCTTACCGAAATACTGTGCCAAATCCTAGAAAAGAGATGTCCTGTTACAGAATCCCTTTGCGAATCAATTCGGCTTCCATCTGTTTTTGTACGTTAATAGCCTCTTCACGAGCTTTCTCGGCAAAATCACGCCCAGAAGAAGCATAGATAATGGCACGCGTACTATTCACTAGCAATCCGCATTGCGCATTCATACCGTATTTGCACACATCTTCCAGTGATCCTCCTTGCGCTCCTACTCCAGGTACGAGCAGGAAATGATCTGGCGCGTGCGCGCGGATGTTTAGGAAAGCTTCTCCACGTGTTGCGCCTACCACATACATCAAGTTGTCGGTGCTGCCCCAGGTATTGACTTGGTCGATTACCTCTTCAAAAAGCTGTTTATTGCCTGTGTTCGCAAAATTTTGAAAGTTTTTGCTCCCTGCATTTGAGGTTAAGGCTAACACAATGGCCCATTTATGCTCAAATTCCAAAAATGGCGTGACGGAATCCTCTCCCATGTATGGCGCAATGGTGATCGCGTCGAAATCTAAACCCGAAACAGCTGGATCGAAAAATGCTTGAGCATACATTTTGGAGGTGTTACCGATATCACCGCGCTTCGCATCTGCGATACGTAAGGTATTTTTAGGAAGTACATCGCATGTTTTGCGAAGCGATTCCCATCCCTTCGTACCGTAGCACTCGTAAAAAGCGATATTTGGTTTGTAGGCGACACAAAGATCTTCCGTAGCCGCCACAATTTCTTTATTGAATGCGAAGATGGGATCTTCTTCGCCTAAGAGATGTTCAGGAATCTTAGTAAGATCGGTATCTAGTCCGACGCATAAAAAACTCTTTTTAGATACAATTTCTTGGAATAACTGATCTCTATTCATAAATTCTATTTAGACGCTAATTTCTTTAAATAATCAACAAACTCGGGATCACTGTAATCGGCCATTCCTTTGTGGGTAAATACGCGCTGGCCGTGCTTATCTAATACCACCGTAGCAGGAATAGCGCCACTCATCCACGTGGATGGAATTTCGCTCTCGGGTACAAAAACAGGCAAATCCAGCTTTTGCTTCTTCAAAAATTCCTGCGCGACATTCATATCGCCTTCTACCTCTACGAGCATAAACTCCATGTCATCTTGCTGACCGATTTTCGCAATCAGCTTTTGAATCGAGGGCATTTCGGCCACACATGGACCACACCATGTTGCCCAGAAATTGATAAATACCACCTTCCCTTTTAATTCAGATGTATGAATGGATTTGCCATTTACGTCTGCTAACGTTACACCTTCATTGGTAGCAGCTAGTTCCGACGTATGTGCATCGGTCGTGGTAGAAGCATTTTCTACCTTCGGTTTGAACAAGCCAATTTTCATTAGCCCCTGCTGCAACACAGCTCGGCTGGCTGGCCAAAACATCAATAAAATGAGTATTACAAGTACACCGTAAATTATTTTACTTCCTAGGGAAAATCGAGGCTTATTATCCGTCATCATATTTGTTTTTAGAGGTCAAATTTCTCCAACTGCTTCAACAAAGTAGCGAAATCTTTTGGATACTCTGCTTCGAAGGCATAATCTTTCCCTTCGATAGAAAATGCAACCGTTCTTGAATGTAGCGCGAAGCGCTTCATAATCGGTTGCTCCTCTTGGCTTTTGGACATGGTAAAGCCACGTTTTTTGATCTGCGAAAGATATACCGGCTTGCCTTTATACATGGCATCGCCTACAATGGATGCACGCTGTGTAGCTAAATGAATCCGAATCTGGTGCATGCGGCCAGTAACCGGCCGACATTCTACCAAAGTATAATGCTTGAAGTATTGAATGCTTTTAAAAAATGTTTCTGCCCGCTTTCCGTTGGCGCGATCAATGGATACATTTTTATTTCCTTGGTTCAATATCGGAAGATCGACTAGCAAATCATCAAACGTATGTGTTCCTTCGATGATGGCGTGATATACCTTATTTACACGACGGCGCTCAAATTCGATGGATACCGCGCGATAAGTTTCTGGATTTTTGGCGATTAATAACACGCCGGAAGTATCCTTATCCAAACGATGACAAACCTGTGCATCTTCGTGATAGCGTTTTGCTAACCGTAAAATATTGACTTCATCTCCCTCTCGCTGATCCAATGACGATACAAAGGGCGGCTTATTGATGACGATGAGATTCTCATCTTCATGGATAATCAGATCCTCAAACTTTGGAAATTTAAAAAGACGTGCGTCGGCTTGTATCATGCGGCAAAAATACAAATAAGCAGAGACTTTTAGATTATCTTCCCAAAATACCTACTTTTGCTTATAACACAAGGCGAGTCTACGACTTGCTTCCATCACTAAACACAACACCACATGTCAGTCCATAACGTTATAAAAAGAATTACGACATCGAGTTTGCAAATCATGAAGCAACGCCAAGAGAAAATCAGTATGCTCACCGCATACGATTATTCCATGGCACGCGTATTAGATGAAGCAGGATTAGATATTTTGCTGATCGGTGATTCTGCTGCGAATGTTTTTGCAGGATACGAGACGACATTGCCCATTACGCTAGATCAGATGATCTATCACGCAGCATCGGTGGCTCGTGCCGCAAAACGAGCCATGGTCGTGGCCGATCTTCCGTTTGGCACGTATCAAGGATCAGTAAATGACGCCTATAATGCCGCCGTCCGCATGATGAAAGAATCGGGAGCACATGCCCTGAAACTGGAAGGAGGTGTAGAAGTGATCGACAATATTCGTAAGATTGTGCAATCGGGTATTCCGGTTTGCGGGCACTTGGGATTGACGCCACAATCCATTTACCAATTTGGTGACTTTGGTGTGCGCGCAAAAGAAGAAGCCGAAGCGGCGAAACTGAAATCCGACGCACTTCTACTACAGGAAGCTGGGTGTTTTGCGGTCGTATTAGAAAAAATCCCAGCCCAGTTGGCGGCAGAAGTTTCGCAGTCTCTTACGATTCCAACCATCGGCATTGGCGCCGGCAATGGTTGTGATGGCCAAGTGTTGGTGGTGAATGATTTATTAGGCTTGACGAAAGATTTTAAGCCGAAATTTCTTCGGAGATACCTTGACCTGTATAGCGACATCTCAAAAGCTGCTGCGCAGTATGTAGACGATGTGAAATCGGGCAGTTACCCGAATGAATCTGAACAATACTAACGCATTATGTTAAAAATCCTGTTTATCGGCGCTCTTTTGGGCATCTTGCTGTACTTCAGCTTTCGTCGCCTAAAGCGCAGTTTTAGCGCCGCTTCGGCAAAAAAAAATAGACCGGGATACATTGCGTTAGAAGCAGATTCAGCAGATACAAAACGGGCTATTCGCTCAACAGCGGTAACGGTAGGTACTGGTGTGATTTTGCTGCTCGTTATCCTACTGCTAGGATTGAAGATCAAGATTTTGCTGATCATGCTACCCATTGCGCTATATCTGATCGCGCAGGTTTTCTTGTTGGCCAACCAAATGAACACGATTCGCAATCGCAAGGTCTGGTTCAATCCGCAAACCTCTGACTTATGGATTGAAGATGCCGCACAAGGCAATTATTCCGTGAATATATACCGTGATATCACGGCTGTAAGATCAGTGGGCGCTATTCAGCAAAATCGGGATGTATTCTTCGGCTATCATGAATTAGTTACCACGCAAGGATCTATCCGCCTTCCATCCCTACTGAGTGAAAATCGGCAAAACAACTTTTTCTTTGATACGTTGCGTGATGGCTTTGATATTAAACCGCATCGATCACTATTCCCTTTATTATAATAATGACTATGGCTGATTTATCTCTTAAAGCGAACCATTCCCTTCGTTATTATGCCTTAGGAGAACAGGCCATTACGGTAGTTTTCGCCGATCACATCGATCCTGATATCTCGCACAAAATACGCCAAGCGGAAATAGTATTAAGTAAACATCCGTTTTCAGGGATGCTCACGACAGTGGCTGCATATACCACGCTGTCTATATATTATGATCCATTTATTCTAAAATCGCGTCAAACTATCGATGTTAATGATATACAGGAATGGATTTTCGACTACTTTATTTCATTGATGGATCGCGTGAACGAAAACGCGCAAGCCGCAGCCAATATTCTATCTATTCCAGTCTGCTACGGTGGCGAATATGGGCCAGATTTAGATATTGTCTCCGCGCACACTGGTCTTAACTCCGAGGAAGTGATAGCGCAACATACGTCCCAAACCTATTTGGTCTATATGATGGGTTTTATGCCTGGTTTTCCTTATCTCGGCGGTCTTCGTCCATCATTGGCTACGCCACGAAAAGCAACACCTCGTAACCTAGTCACACAAGGATCAGTTGGAATAGCTGGTGAACAAACCGGCGTTTATCCATTAGATAGTCCGGGAGGTTGGCAATTAATCGGGCGCACGCCATTACGACTTTTTGATCCAAAAAGCGAGAAACCAATTTTGCTGCAAAGCGGACAACAGGTTCGTTTCGAACGACTGGAGCACAGCCTTTTCGATACGTATCAAAACGATCATTATGGAAATAAAACTTCATAAACCCGGACCATTTAGTACCATCCAGGATTTGGGCAGATTCGATTTCCTATCATCTGGTGTACCACAATCAGGCGCGATGGATAGCTTATCAGCACGCCTGGCCAACGCTGCATTGGCCAATAAAGCAGAAGCCGCCGTCATCGAGTTCACCTACGCACAGGCAGAGATAGAAATACGTTCAGACATGTTATTGGCATATTCCGGGAAAGGCGCTGTTTTCTTGGATGAAGAGCAAACTATCCTTCCAGCAAACCGACCATTGGCAGTACAAAAAGGTACACGATTGAAATTAATTCCTGACGGAATGGGTTGTCGAACGTATTTGGCTGCACCTGGTGGATGGGATATTCCTCTAATCATGGGCAGTCGAAGCACGTATTTGCCGGCCGAAATCGGCGGCGTGAATGGACGCCTGCTGCAAACCGACGACATCTTACGCGCCGCCAAATGGGAAGACAAACAGCAAAGTCTTTTTGATTATTTGCAGCACAGCAAACGCACGCATCCGCAGTGGGCGATCAAGCCGATGTGGCAGGCAACATCGGGTACGCAAGTAATCCGATTTTTGCGCGGGCCAGAAGCCGGCTGGTTTAGTGAAGAAAGTTTGCTGCAATTGATATCTTCTACCTTTGAAGTAGATCGCAATAGCAATCGAATGGGATACGTTTTGCAAGGAAATCCGTTTCAAAAAATAAAAGATCAAGAATTGTTGTCGACTGCCGTGCTGCCGGGTACGATACAAGTACCAGGAAATGGCCAACCGATTCTTTTAATGGCCGATTGCCAGACGACAGGTGGATATCCGCGCATTGCACAAGTAGCAGCGGTGGATCTACCGCGCTGCGGACAGTTGAAACCGGGCGATCGCATTTGCTTTCAGGAAATTTCGCTCCGAGAAGCCGAAAATTTATATCTTGAACAAGAACGCCATTACCAA
>JAAIGF010084000.1_pt1 | contig 12512 bp, 11 predicted proteins | sample 6487441 | NCBI WGS metagenome assembly JAAIGF01 (sample SAMN13974129, study PRJNA590717) | phyllosphere metagenome | biome: pepper field; feature: multiple bacterial spot infested pepper fields; material: pepper leaves; isolation source: leaves from pepper fields | host: Capsicum annuum ...
CCCTCGGGGATGCGGCCGTCCGCGTCGAGGAGCGTGCCGTCCATGTCGACGGCGATCAGGCGGATGTCGGGAGAGGTCACTCCCCCATCCTCTCCGACGCGACCGGCCGGTGCGGCCGTGCGCTCCCGGGGGATAACCCGAAGGCGAGTCTCCGGGCCGCTCGCCTGCGCGGCACCCGGCCGCGGTCCTAGCGTGGAGCCATGACCACCGCCGTCGCCAGCACCGCCCCTCCATCCCGTGCTCTGACCTGGGTGCGCCCGCTCGGGGCGCTCGCCCAACTCGCCGCCCTCGGCTTCGCGGGCACCGCCGTGTTCACCGTGCTCCTCACCCTCATGGCGACGGGGATCGGCCTGACTCCGGCGCTCGGACTCGGCCTGCCGATCCTGGTGGGTTTCGTCTACGCGCTCTGGCTCACCGGCTGGCTCGAATACACCCGCGTCGACGGCCTGTACGGGTGGGGCCTGCCCTCGCTTTCACCGCGCAGCAGCGGCCGGCCCGGGTTCGGCGGCTGGCTCCGCACGGTCTGGCTGCAGTTCACCGACGGCCGGATGTGGCGCGGGGTCGCCCACGCAGCGATCTCGACGGTGCTGGGGCTCATCGCGCTCAGCCTGTCCGGACTGCTCGCGTCGGGCTTCGCCCTGATCTTCGCCCCGCTCTACGCGGAGCAGACCGTCACCGTCGCCTCGACCTGGATCAGCGTTCCCCGCGAGGGCGCCGTCGTGGCCGGGGTGCTCCTGGTCCTCGTGCCGGCAGCCCTCCTCGTGGGGATCACCCTTCTGCACGGCGTCCTCGCCAAGGCGATCCTCGTCCCCTCGCGCGAAGCGCAGCTGGTCGAGGCTGCCCGCACCGCGGGGGTGCAGCGCGAGGGCGCGGTCCGCGCCGGTGAGCTCGAGCGCACCCGCATCGAGCGCGACCTGCACGACGGCGTGCAGCCGCGGCTCGTCTCGGTGGGCATGACGCTGGGACTCGCCCAGCAGAAGATCGACGACGACCCGGATGCCGCGAAGGAACTGCTTGCCGAGGCCCACACCTCGACGAAGGCCGCGATCACCGAACTGCGTCAGCTCGCCCGCGGCATCCACGCCTCGGTGCTCGACGATCGCGGACTCGACGCGGCACTGTCCGCCCTCGCCGCCCGCTCGCACGTGCCCGTCAGCCTCGACGTACGGGTCGACCAGCGGTGCAGTCGCACCGCGGAGGCGGCGGTGTACTTCGCGATCGCGGAGTCGCTCACCAACGCTGCCAAGCACTCGCGGGCCGGGGAATGCCGCGTGGTGGTCCGTCACCGCGACGATCACACCCTCTGGGCGCGGGTCGAGGACAACGGCGTCGGTGGAGCCCGGGTCATCCCCGGAGGCGGGCTCGACGGCATCATCAACCGCATCACCGCCGCGGGCGGCACGACACGCCTCGACAGCCCGGCCGGTGGACCGACCGCTCTGGAGGTGAGCGTCCCGTGCGCATCCTGATCTGCGAGGACTCGACGCTGCTGCGAGAGGGGATCGTCCGGCTGCTGGCCGACTCGGGCCACGAGGTCGTCGCGGCCCTCCCCGATGCCGACGGCATCTCCGCCGCCGTGGCCGAGACCCAGCCCGACCTCTGCATCCTCGACGTCCGGCTGCCGCCGACGTTCACCGACGAGGGCATCCGCGCGGCCCTCGCCCTGCGTGCCGAGAACGCCCGGCTGCCCATCCTCGTACTGAGCCAGTACGTCGAGGAACGCTACGCGACCGAGCTCATCACCTCGCAGGGGGCGGCCCTGGGCTACCTCTTGAAAGACCGCGTGGCCGACGTCGGCGAATTCCTCGCGACGATCGAACGCATCGGCGCGGGAGCCACGGTTCTCGACCCCGAGGTGGTCGCGCAGCTGCTCATGCGCCGATCGCGCGACGAGCGGATGTCGCGGCTCACCGAACGCGAGCGGACGGTGCTCGCCCTCATCGCCGAAGGGCGCAGCAATCAGGCGATCGCCGCCGCGATGTTCCTCAGCGAGGCGAGCGTCGAGAAGTACATCACCTCGCTCTTCCAGAAGCTCGACCTCGAGCAGGACGAACACGGAAACCGCCGCGTGCTCGCCGCTCTCGTCCATCTCGAACACGGCGGCTCACAGCCGCAGAACGGAGCAGTGCGATGAGCACGACCCTGACCCCGCCTCCTGCCACGCCGCCGGGAGCCGCCGACGGGCCGCCGTCGGCGGGCGGGCCGCCCCCGACGGGGCCGACGTCGACGCCGTCGTCCGCAGCTCGCGTGATCGCCGGGCTCACGATCGCCGCGGGCGCAGGCCTCCTCGTGTTCACCGCCGGAACCAGTGTCGTGTCGACGGTCGTCAGCGGCGGCACCGCGACCTCGACGATCTCAGCGCCGACCACGGGTGTGAGCATCCTCGAGATGGATGCCGCGGCTGCCGACGTCGAGGTCTCCTTCGGCGATGTCGACGAGGCGACCCTCACCGTGACGGGCACGGGAGGCGCCGAGGCGTGGGAGCTCGCCCGCGACGGCGACCGCCTCGTGGTCGACTCGGACCGTGACTGGTGGAGCGGATGGCGCCTGTGGGGCGGAACGTCGCGGGCGACGCTCGTCCTTCCCGACGACCTCGCGGGACTCGACGCCCAGCTGACCGTGGGGGCGGGGGCCCTGCGAGCGGACGGGGAGTTCGGCGCTCTCGCGCTGCGCGCCGATGCCGGGTCGATCGATACGGCCGGCTCCGCGACGAGCCTCGACACCCGAGTGTCCGCCGGACGCGTTTCGGTCGAGCTCGACGGGGTCCGTGAGGCGACCGTCGACGTCAGCGCCGGCCGGGTGTCGGGCTCCCTCGCGGGCACCGCTCCGACGTCGGTGACGATCGCCGCCGAGGCGGGCGGGGTCGACCTCGCGCTCCCCCGTGGTGATTACGCCGTCAGCTCGACCCAGGAGGCAGGCTCGTTCGTCAACGGCCTGACCGAAGACCCCTCGTCGCGCAACCGCGTCGAGGTTCGGGTCTCGGCGGGGTCGATCGTCCTTCGGGAGGGTCGCTGAGGGTCCTGCCGCGATCCTGAACGATCACTATGCAGCGCTGATGAGAACGGCCCAGCCGTTGCATCCCGTTACCTGGTCGTTATAACTTCGAGGCACGCAGTTCCCCCCAACTGCGCGGTGTGATCTCTGGTGCAAGGGATGACAGGGCCGGTCGACGATTCTGAGTCGACCGGCCCTTCTCACGTCCGGCTGGCGGTCGCCGCGGTCGTAGGCTGGCCCGGTGCGTGCGTTCACCGGTCATGTTCCCGGGTCGCCCGCTTACCGCCGGCTCATCGCCGGGTTGTTCTTCGCCGGCGTCGCGACCTTCGCGCAGTTGTACTCGCCCCAGGCGGTCCTCCCCTTCATCGGCTCGGAGTTCGGGGTCGAACCGGCCACCGCCGCATTGGCGGTCTCGGTCTCGACGCTCGGTCTCGCCGTCGGCGTCATCCCCTGGTCGGTCGTGGCCGACCGCATCGGTCGCGTACCCGCGATGGCGACCGGGGTCATCGCCGCGACCGTGCTCGGCCTGCTGGCCCCGCTCGCCCCGACGCTGCCGCTGCTGCTCTCCGCCCGGCTGCTCGAGGGCGTGGCACTCGGGGCCGTGCCCGCCATCGCCCTCGCCTATCTGTCAGAAGAGGTCGACGCCGCCCACACCGCGACGGCAGCCGGCAGCTACATCGCCGGCACCACGATCGGCGGACTGCTCGGAAGGCTCGTCGCGGGCCCCTTCGGCGATGTCGGTCTGTGGCGCGGCGGCGTGTTCGCCGTCGCGGCGGTGTGCGCGGCGTCGGCCGTGCTCTTCCTGTGGCTCACCCCGCCGGCCCGCGGCTTCGCGCCGCAGCGGAGGACCGGAACCTCCGACCCCTCGCTCGTCGCCCGGCTCGCGACGAACCTGCGCGACCGTCGCCAGCTGTCGCTCTACGCGCAGGGATTCCTGCTCATGGGCGGCTTCGTCGCCGTGTACAACTACCTCGGGTTCCACCTCGTCGCACCGCCGTACTCGCTGCCGCTGTGGATCGTCAGCTTCCTCTTCCTCGCCTACCTCGCCGGGACCGTAGCCTCTCCCTGGGCCGGGTCGCTCGCGGGGCGGTTCGGACGTCTGCCGGTGCTGCTGGCGGCGCTCGCGGTCATGGCGATCGGCATCGTCGTGACGGCGGTGCCCCACGTGATCGCGGTGCTCGTGGGGCTCCTGATCCTGACCGCCGGCTTCTTCGGCGCCCACGCGATCGCCTCGGGCTGGGCTCCCGCGGCGGCGAGGCCGGAGACGCGCGCTCAAGCCGCGTCGCTGTACTACCTCGGGTACTACGGTGGCTCGAGCCTGTTCGGCTGGCTCCTGGGATATGCCTTCCACGACCTCGGCTGGGCCGGTGTCGCCGGATGCACCCTCGTGATGGTCGCGGTCGCCGGCCTGCTCGCGGTGCTCGGGCTCAGGGCGCCGCGTCAGCCGGCCTGACCGGGGCCGGGTCCGGCAGCGCAGCGGCGGCAGCCGCGGGCTCCGGCGGCGCTGCGTCGGCGTAGGCCCGGCTCAGTCGCCGGTACTGCGGCGAGAGGAACGCGAGCAGCACCACCACGAGCATGAGCGCGCTCGCGGCGACGAAAGCCAGGGCGATGCCCCGCGCCTCACCGCCGCCGAGGAGCCAGCCGAAGCTGCGCTCACCGGCATCCGTGCGCATGAAGGGAATCAGACCGAACTGCGCGAGCAGTCCGACGAGGTACGCCGAGATCGGCGAAGCGGCCGACTCGACCGACGCCGCGAAGCCGAAGACGCGGCCCTGGGTCTGGAACGGGACGACGCGCTGGATGACGGTCTGCTCGGCAGCCTCGGCTGCGGGCATGAGCATCATGAACACGAAGATCCCCAGGGCGTAGAGCCACCACCACTCGCGGATCGCGAAAGTCATCCCCAGCACCGCGACGCCGACGTTGACCAGCAGCAGGGTGCGCACGGGGTTGCGGCCGAGACCGCGGGCGGCGACCAGCGCGCCGCCGACGATGAACCCCGTGCCGGTGACCGCGAGCACGATCCCCCACGCCTCGACGGTGAAGAGCGTCAGCCCGTATGGATCCATGAGCGCCATGAACACCCCGCCGACGAGGTTGTTGAGGGTCGTGAACAGGATCAGGGCCAACAGCCCCGGGACGGATCGGATCGCCGGAACGACGCCGCGGAACGTGAAGGCCGGTGCCGCGGCCTCGTGCGATGCGGCGATGCCGCGCTCGGGGATCGACACGAATGTCAGATGCGCGAGGGCCAACGCGGTCGCGGACACCGCGATCACGACGGTCCAGCCCATCCCGAGGAGGCCGATCGAGAGACCGGAGAAGACGCTCGTGACGATGAACGCCACACCCTGCACCGTTCCGACGAGGCCGTTCGCCCGGTCGCGGCGGTCGCTCGGCACGAGAAGGGTCACGGTGGTGGACAGCGCGATGTTGCGCAGGTTCTCCACGACTCCCCCGACGAGGATCAGGCCCGCGAACACCCAGAACCAGGGGCGCCCCCAATCGACGAGGATCGACTCGGGAAACAGCAGGTAGACCGCGCCGGCACCGAGATAGGTCGCCAGGGTGATGAGGCTCGAGAGCACCATCACGGCCTTCTTCTTCATGTGGTCGACGAGGGCCCCGAAGACCACCCCGAACACGGCGACGAGCAGCATGTACGAGCCGCCGATGATGGATGTCGCTAGGACGTTCTCCGTGGCGAGGTAGGCCCAGAACGTCAGGGCGAACCAGAGGAAGCTCGAGGTCACGTTCGCGAGCAGAGTGTTGCCGAGCACCTGGTGGAACGCGCGCATGCGCGAGGTCTCCAGCGCGCTGAGCGGGGCGGTCATGGGACGAACAGTAGACCCGCTCGCGGACACGGAGAAGAACGCGTTTCGGGTCGACGGTCAGGCTCGCACCGCGGGATCGGCGAGCGACCACTTCTGGGCCGTCTGCATCATCCAGAACACCAGGAACAGCGCCAGGGCGATGAGCTCTCCCGCCAGCACGACGGGGAGGTCGAACAGCACCGCCGAGACGACGGTCGCGGCGAGGTCGAGCAGGAGCGCGATCGCGACGATGACGTACCCGATCCGCGTCCGCCTCGCCGGTGGGTGCGCATCGGAGGGCCGCAGCGCCTCGGCGAGCGCGACGAGGGCGATGAGGATGAAGAAGCCGAAGGCCGCGACGGCGTGACCGTAGCGGACGAGCAGTTGCGGTGCGAGCGTCCACACGAGGGCCACACCCGCGAGCACCGTCGCCGCAAGGGCGAGCGTCGGCCCCGTGTCGCGGAGAGCGACGTCTCCGCGTCGCGCCAGCACGAGACCGATCGCGAGCACGACGGCGCCGATCACGAGGTACGTCGCCAGAGCGTTGTCGAGGTCGTCCGTGAACCCGGCGGGGACGCACGGGGCGGCGCAGTCGACGACGACGCCGGGCACCTCGCCGGCCGAGATCGGCGTCGGGATGATGGCGATGAGCGGGGCCAGGAGCGCCGCGACATCCAGCAGCACCCGCTGCGGGCCCCGCCCGGAGAGCGCGAGCAGGCAGGCCGCGGCCGCGACGAGGGCGGCGGAGAAGACGGTGCGGGCCGAACTGTAGAAGTAGTGGCTGACGCTGGGCAGCACTCCCGCGTCGGGGATCGCGAAGAGCACCGCGAGCATGATCGCGACGGGTGCGCCCGCGAGGGTCAGGCGCAGGTAGCGATACGTGCGCTGCGAGGTCGAGACGGCCGTCACGACGCCAGGCTAACGGCGACGTCGGACGTCCGCCGCATCCGCCCCGGTGACCGGAGCGGATGCGGCGGCGCGGCGCGTCAGGAGACGGCGGCGATCTCGTTCGGAACGTGCGGCAGCTTCACCGTCTGCACGATCTCACCCGTCGTGAGGTCGACCGCGACGAGCTCGCTGTCCGCCGGGTCGGTGACGTAGGCGATGTCGCCCGCGACCTTGACGGCCGGGTGCGGAGCCTGCCACTCGGCCGGACCCTCCCACGGGTCGACCACGGGCAGGGACTTCGTGATGCCCCCCGTGGCGGGATCGATCCAGTGCAGCGATCCGTCGGTGCCGATCAGCACGGCCTCGCCGGCCGGCCCGCGCGCGATGCCGCGGAAGGTGTACTCGACGCCGGCGGGCAGCGCGACCTTGGTCAGCGACTTCGCCTCGGTGTCGACGAGGGCGATGTTGCGCAGCAGGTAGCCCTCGGCGTCGGGGTCGTCCTTGTAGTCCATGACGACGAGCGGGCTGTCCTCGGCGACGAAGGCGTTGCCGATGCGGCCGTAGGAGTCGGGCGAGGTGACCTTGGTGATCTCGCCGCCGTCGTAGATGATCGCGCCGTTCTCGCAGCCGAACACGACGCGCTCGCCTTCGGCGGTGCCCTCACCGTGGACGCCCGGGCAGTCGGCGTTGGACGCGACCTCGGCGCCGTCCGCATCGAGCACGCGGATGCCGGTGCGCCCGGCCTCTCCGCCGACGGTGGTCAGCAGTGTGCCGTCCTCGAGCTCGACCGAGACGCCGTGGTGCGCTTCGACGCCGGGGATCACCTCGGCGTCGGGCAGCTTGCCGTCGAGCTGTGCGAGGTCGGCGGTGTCGAAGATCGTCGTGTCGCTCGTCGCGTCGTCGTAGAGCACGGTCTTGCCGCCGTGAACGACGACGTGTCCGGCGGCGGCCGCCGGGACGACGAGGTCGGTGAGCTCAGGCTGCTGAACGTCGAGCAGCTGGAAGCCCTCCGACGTGGTGACCATGACGTGACGGCCGTCACCGGCCGAGTTGAGCCGGATGAAGTCCTCGGAGTCGAAGTCTCCGATCACCTCGAGCTCGTCGCCGCCGAGCACGAGCACACCGCCCTCGTAGCCGAGCGCGACCCGGGGACCGGCGGGGACGGATGCCTCGGCCGACGCGTCGCCGGACGGGCTGGACGTCGCGGAGGGCGAGGACGAGCATCCCGCCAGCACCAGGGCTGCGGCGCCGGCGAGGGCGCCGAACTGCAGGGTTCTCTTCATGGGGTGGGTTTCCTTTCCAGGGAAATGCCTCATCGGGTGAGGCCGTCGGTGATGCGCTGGAGGTTCTGGCGCATCATGTCGAGGTAGGTGTCTCCGGGTTGCCCCTCCGGGGCGAGCGACTCGGTCAGCAGCGGCACGACGGACACGTCGCGCCCCGCCTCGTCGGCGAGGACGCGCATGAGCCGGTCCGGCTGCGACGAGTCGGCGAAGATGGTGCGGACGCCGGCCGCATCGATCGCATCGACGAGCTCCCGCAGGTCGGAGGCGCTGGGGGCCGCGAGGGTCGTCCCGCCCGGGACGGCCGCGCCGAGGATGCGCACGTCGTAACGGCGCGCGAGGTAGCCGAACACGTGATGGTTGGTGACGAGGGCCCGGTGCTCGGCGGGGATGGCCTCCAGGCCGGCGGCCATCTCGGCGTCGACCGTCTCCAGTTCCGCGGCGTATTCGTCGGCGGCATCCGTCACGTTCCGTCCGCCGTCACCGGCGAGGTCGGCGAGGACCGGGGCGAGTGCGTCGACGACACGGACGGTCTGGGTCGGATCGGTCCAGAAGTGCGGGTCGACGGCGTCGGAGTCGAGGTACCCGAGGGTCTCGACGTGGTCACCTGCGACGAACTGAGCCACGCCGTCGGCGGCAGATGCGTCGACGTGGTGCTGCACGCCCTCTTCGAGCCCGAGACCGTTCGAGACGACGAGGTCTGCGCTGCGCATCGCCGCCGCGTCCTGGGCCGAGAGCTCGAACGAGTGCGGATCGGCGTCTCGCGGCATGAAGGTGACGACGTCGAGTTCGTCGCCGGCGAGATTCTGCACGATGTCGCCCAGGATGTTGGTCGTCACGACGACGGTCGGGCGGTCGCTTCCGCCCGCCGAGCAGCCGGCGAGCGAGACCGCTCCGGCGAGGAAGAGGCCGAGAGCCAGCGCGACCCGCTTCATCGGCCCGTCTCCGCGAAGAGAGCGGGCGCATGCTCGGTCGGGAAACTCCGGGCCACCCGGCCGCCGTCAGCGGGATCGAGCTCGAACAGCGTTCGCTCCGCCGGCCCGTTGAGGTAGGTGCGACGCTGATCCGCGACGAGGTCGACGCCTGCCATGAGCGCGGGGTCGGCGACGGACGCCGCCACCAGCGGTTCCGTGCGCGAGAGCTGCCCTCCCGTGGCACCGGAGATGACGATCACCGAGCCGTCGGCGGCGAGTGCGACCACGGTGTCGTCGGCGTCGTCGACCGCCGTCACGCGGACGATGGGCTCGCCGGCGTCGTGTGCCGTCCACGACCGCTCGCGGGTGTCGAGCAGCCAGAACGCCGACGACTCGGTTCGACCGGCCACGGTGGGCCGGCCCTCGCGGTTGGCGAACGACAGGGCGCGGCTCGGCCCGCCCTCGGGATACGGGATGCGCTCGAGAGTCGTGCCCGCGGCATCCGAGACGGCGAGCACGGCACCGTCGGCGCAGCCGACGACGACGCCCACATTGGTCGTGATGGACCCGGCCGGCTCGGTGCAGGGTGTGGTGTCGAGTTCCGTCCCCGAGGCGTCGACACGGCGGATCTCGCCCGCGCGCGCATCGGCGATGAGCGCTCCCCCGGGGATCGGCGCGACGAGGGAGCCGGGGGCATCGAGGTCGAGGCGGAAGCTCTCGACGATGTCGCCCTTCTTCAGCGCGTCGAAGTCGAGCAGCACGGCCTCGCCGCTGCGGTCGTCGCCGTGGTCGCCGCCGTCGAAGTAGACGCCGACCCCGAGGTCGCTCGTCACGGTTCGCGGTGCGCCGGAGCCCTCGAGCTCGCCGAGGATGCGGGACGGAGCCTCGTAGTAGTGGAAGTGGTCGATGTGGTTCCAGGTCCACACGCCGCTGTCGATGATCGACACCTCGCCCTCACGGCCCGCGAAGAGGAAGCGTCCCTCGCTGTCGAGGGTGTCGGCGGGAGCGATCTCGCCGAGGAGCTCGGACTGCTCGTCGATCAGGTCGAGGTGGTGCACGGCACCGTCGGTTCCGATGCTGGTGAGGTGCAGCGCGGGCTCGGCGAGCTCGCGCGCTCCGGCGATGGCGCCGTGCCCGTCGCCGAGTGCTGTGGCATCGGCGTCGGGAGTCTCGGCGGCCGAGTCCGAGGGAGTGGCCTGGCAGCCGGCGAGGAGGGCTGCACCGGCCGTGAGAACGATGAGCGAGAGAGGTGCACGAGTTCTCATGCGGTCCTTTCCGGGGTGTTCGGGATGACGGATGCCGGCGCGCGGCGTCCGTCCGGGCGGGTCGGAATGCGGATGAGGGCGCGGATGCCGGTCGAGATGGCCCCCGAGCAGATCGCGGTGAAGGCGACGGTGGCCCCGGCGGCGGTGGCGGCGTGCCACGAGACGAGGAGGCCGACGGCGACGGACACGGTGCCGATGACAGCGGCGAGCATCATCGTGGGGACGATGCGCCGGGTCCACTGGCCGGCCGCGACGGCGGGCCCGAGGAGCATGCCCACCACCAGGAGAGAGCCGACCGCCTGGTAGGCCGAGACCACTGCGAGCGTGACGAGCCCGACGAGGACGATGTGGGCGGCACGGGGCCGGAGACCGAGCAGCTGCGCCTGACGCGGGTCGACGGTCAGCGCGACGAATGACCGGTGCCCGAGCGCCGCGACGGCGACGGTGACGGCGAGGGCGGCCGCGAGGGCGACGAGATCAGCCGACCCGATGGCGAGGATGTCGCCGAAGAGGATCGCGGAGGCATCGGTTGCGAAGCTGCGCGAGGCCGAGATGACGATGATTCCGAGCGAGAGGCTCGCGACGAACAACAGGCCGATGCTCGTGTCGGCGGAAAGACGGCCGCGCCGCTGCAACGCGCCGACACCCAGCGACATCGCCGCCGCGCTGACGGCGGCGCCGGCCATCGGCGGGAAGCCCGTGAGGGTGGCGACGGCCACCCCGGGGAGCATGCCGTGCGCCATCGCCTCGCCGAGGAACGCCATGCCGCGCAGCACGACCCACGTACCGACGATGCCGCAGACGACCGCGACGAGCGTGCCGCCGAGCAGCGCGCGCTGGACGAACGTGACGGCGAAGGGGTCGAAGAGGAGGGACACGGTCGACGACCTTACATGAAAGTGAGAACCGTTTTCATTTGCAATACTGAGTCGATGCCCAGCTTCAGCCCCGCTCCCGTCGCCCGCGGCCCGGTCGTCGCCCTACGTGAGGTGACCGTCGCCTTCGACGGACACCTCGCCCTCCGCGGGGTGGATCTCGATCTGATGGGCGGTGAGCTCCTCGCGATCGTGGGGGCCAACGGCTCGGGGAAGTCGACGCTCATCGCCATCGCGGCCGGACTCCTCGCCCCCACCTCGGGAACGGTGCGCCGGGACCCCGGCATCCGCGTCGGTCTCGTGCCGCAGACCTCGAACGACGGCGCCCGCCTGCCGCTGACCGTGGCCGACCTGGTCGCGATGGGGCGCTGGCGCGAGCGCGGACCGTTCCTGCCACTGCGCCGCCACGACCGCGCACGCGTCGCCGAGGCGATCGAGACCGTCGGGCTCACCCCGCTGGCCCGGCGGCCGCTCGGACTGCTCTCGGGGGGCCAGCGCCAGCGCGCGCACATCGCGCAGGCTCTCGCCCAGGACGCCGACCTGCTTCTGCTCGACGAACCGATGAGCGGACTGGATGCGGCATCCCGCGACGCCGTGGCGTCCGCTCTGGCCGCCGTGGCGCGCACGGGCACGGCCGTCGTCGCCGTCACGCACGATCTGGCCGAGCTCGGCGAGGTCGACGCCGTCTGCCGGCTCGTCGACGGGCGCGTGGTCGAGAGTTCTCCCGCCGCGCCGCGTGGACGCGGACACGGCGGCGCGGCTACCGTGAGAGCGTGACCGCTGCTCCCATCGATGCCACCACCACCGCCGCCTGGAACGACCTCGAGTCGCTGAAGAACGGCTTCACCCCCGACCTCCGCGGCTGGTTCGACAGCGACCCCGGACGCGTCGAGCGTCTGAGCATGCCGCTGGCCGACCTGCACGTCGACCTGTCGAAGAACCTCGTCACCGATGAGATCGTCGCCGCCCTCGTGCGCCTGGCCGAGCAGACCGGCGTCGCCGAGCGCTACGCCGCGATGGTCTCCGGCGAGCACATCAACACCAGTGAAGACCGCGCGGTGCTCCACACTGCCCTGCGTCGCCCCGCCGGCGCCTCACCCGAGCTCGTCGTCGACGGCCAGGACATCGACGCCGACGTCCAGGCCGTGCTCGAGAAGATGTCGGCCTTCGCCGACCGGGTGCGCTCGGGCGAATGGACCGGCATCACCGGCAAGAAGGTGACCCACGTCGTCAACATCGGCATCGGCGGCTCCGACCTGGGCCCGGTCATGATCTCCGAGGCGCTTCGGCCGTACGCGACCGCCGGCATCCAGGCGCGGTTCGTGTCGAACATCGACCCGTTCGACATCGCGAACAAGACCGCCGACCTCGACCCCGAGACGACGCTGTTCATCGTCGCGTCGAAGACCTTCACGACCCTCGAGACCCTCACCAACGCGCGCCTCGCCCGCGACTGGCTGTGGGCCGGGCTGCAGGAGGCCGG
>JAAIGF010150731.1_pt1 | contig 12502 bp, 11 predicted proteins | sample 6487441 | NCBI WGS metagenome assembly JAAIGF01 (sample SAMN13974129, study PRJNA590717) | phyllosphere metagenome | biome: pepper field; feature: multiple bacterial spot infested pepper fields; material: pepper leaves; isolation source: leaves from pepper fields | host: Capsicum annuum ...
TGCGCTGGTAAACCTCGTCATTGACATCTACAGCTCCCAAATAAGGTAGTGCAAGTAAGGATGGTACGTTTGCATCGTCCATCATTAAATAGCTACCATAACCATCTACTTCAAAAGCGTAAACACGGCCATGTTCCGGATGGTCGACAATACCGTAACGGTTGACAGCCGTTTCTACTTCCTGAGCCAAAGTTTCCATTTTTCCGGCTAGCTCGCTGTTGTTTTTTACCTTGCGGAGGATCTCTGCTGACTGGTATAAACTTGTGATAGCGAAAAGGTTAGAGGGAATCAAGAACATGAAAACAGAACTGTCGTCAGATGGACGGAACGCTGAACAGATCAATCCGACAGGATTTACAGGATAGCCTAAACCATCTACTTGCAAGGTGTCTGAACCCCGTGCGGTCGTTCTTTCAAATTTGTAGGGGCCAGGATTTCCTTTGCGTTGTTGCTCTACGAAGGTCTTGTAGATATTTTCTTGGGCTTTCACCCACTCGTCATCAAACGGACTATTGTCATTCGTTTCTTTCCAATAGTGGTAGGCTAGACGGATGGGGTAGCAAAGGGAGTCAATTTCCCACTTACGCTCGTGAATTCCAGGCTTCATGTCGGTATGATCCGAGAACCATTCGCCTTTTTTTGTAGGGTCGTTATAAAAAGCGTTGGCGTATGGATCGATATTAATGCATTGTGCCTGTTTGTTGATCAAACCTAAGATCAGATCCTGTAATTTACGGTCTTTCTTCATGAATTGAAGATAAGGCCATACTTGTGCGCTACTGTCTCGCAACCACATGGCATCAATATCTCCCGTAATCACATACGTTAACTTTTTTGATGGCGTGGATTCGTCATATACGGTGGTGTCCAATGTGTTTGGAAAGCAATTGTTAAAAAGCCAGCCTAATTCTTGATTTTTGACTTTCTTCTGGAACTCGACGATGGTTGCTTCAATCACTTTGCTGGAAAAATGTCTTTTATCCGCAGCAACGCGTACAGTTGGAAAAGTATTATAGGGAGTTGCAAACGAAAATTGGCTTGCCATTGCGCCGGCTCCTAGGGCTCCCGCAGTTTTCAGAAAGGTTCTACGTTTCATGTTATAGCGATTCTTATTTTTGGTTATCGGCAACCAATATAACAAATATATTTAGAAAGAGGAACACATAAACGTTTTAGCAAGAGGTGTTGCTACGGCGTAATGTCTTTCTTAATTCGTAAATATAGTTACTTTTGCCCTATAGAAATTTTAGGAATAATAATTGTTGTAGACAATCCGCAATTTACGCACACTTATATGAATCAAATTTACGTTCGCATTCTTTCAATCGGTTTTGGTTTTATTTTTTTACAGCCATTGAAAGGACAGGTGAAAAATCAGACTTATTCGTATCAACACTACCAAAAATACAACGAACTACTATATACGCCCGAGACAAGGTTGCATACAGCTTCCAAGCCATTGTTGTTTAAAGATGACTTACTGATAAAATTTGATTCCTTGCAGTCCTTGCATCCGACGAATGGCAATAGTCTTTTGTTGCGTAAAATTTTTAATGAGCACCTGATCGAGGTGAATAGCGATGAAAATCAGTTTTTTGTCGATTTTTTGCCGGATTTCGTTATTGGTACGGATCTTATTGCCGATGACAAACGAACTACTTGGCTGAACAGCGCAGGTCTTCAGCTAGGCTGGCAACATAAAAAGAAGTTGACATTTTTTGCCAATGTATTTGCCAATCGTGGCGTGTTTCAAAACTATTTGTCCGAGTACATGGATGTGAACGAAGTTGTGCCGGGACAAGGAAATGTCAACAACCGAAGTGGTAACCAAAAAGATTGGATGTATGCAACGGCAAATTTAACTTACGATTTTAGCGACTATTTTCAGGCTAGCCTCGCCTATGACAAGAATCATATAGGTGATGGTTACCGTTCCTTGCTGCTTTCCGATTTCTCTTCGAATTATGCAAACCTTAAGCTTACTGGTAAAATTGGAAATGTGCAGTATACCTCTATTTGGGCGTACATGAACGACCCCAGAAATCCACGTCGTGACGCGTTGAATGCAGGTAGTGAGTTTGGCGATGGTGCGAAATGGGGAGCTTTTCAATATTTGGACTATAATGCTACCAATAGATTGTCTGTTGGTTTCTTTCAAGCGGTAACATGGTCGAACCGCAATGAGGCGGGTTATCGTGGTTTTGATTTTAACTATATCAATCCCGTTATGTTTATCCGCCCAATTGAATCCAACAATAGTACATCGCCCGACAAAATGTTCTTAGGTTTAAACGCAAAGTACAAAGTGCTGCACAATTTGACAGCCTACGGTCAGTTTTTGCTTGGTGAATTTACAGCCAGTGAATTCTTCGGAGGAAACGGCTATGCCCACAACAAATGGGGGACGCAAATCGGAATACGCGGTTTCGATGCGTTCAGGGTGAAGAACCTGAACTATTTGCTTGAATATAATATTGTGCGGCCATACACTTATCAGCATTTTACCTCGATATCCAATTACAGCAATTATGGTGAGCCTCTAGCACACCCGCGTGGAGCTAATTTTAGAGAAATTGTGGGGATCGCCAATTACAGCTGGAACCGATTTGACTTCTCGCTACAGGGCGTCTACAGTTTGTACGGCACCGACCCGGCAAGTGGTTTGAATTTTGGAGGCGATATTTTTCAATCCTATAGCACTATTCCCAACATGTATGGTAACTCGATTGGGCAGGGTGTACGCAATGACCTCTACTTCGTTGATGCCAAGGCGGCATATGTACTGAATCCGAAATACAACCTTCGATTTGAAGTTGGCTACACGCAACGGTACAACTATGTGGAAGAGGGGGCAACGCAGAAATCAGGCGTTATAAGCATTGGTTTGCGCTCTTCGTTCCGTAATTTCTATGGGGATATTTAAGATATTGCTATCTTTAGCGTTTAGTCCTGTTACATGAAAAAAATCATCATCATCAATGGTCCAAATCTCAATTTGTTAGGGGTTCGCGAAACTAGCGTTTACGGTAGTCAAGATTTCCTTTCGTATTTTGAGGAACTTAAGAACGATTTTACAACCGTGGAATTGGAATACTATCAAAGTAATCACGAAGGGGACATCATTGATAAGCTACACCAGATTGGATTTGCTTACGATGGCGTGGTCTTGAATGCGGGTGCTTACACACATACGTCCGTAGCCATTGGCGATGCCATAGCTGCGATAAACACGCCCGTTATTGAGGTGCATATTTCCAATGTACATAAACGTGAGGCCTTTAGACATCATTCTTATCTCGCCAAAAACTGTGTAGGTGTGATCTGCGGATTTGGACTGATGAGTTATAAGCTTGCCATCCAAAGTTTCGCTTAACGGATTAAGGGAAACTTTTTCCCTTTAATAATCTTTGGTGCTGATCGACCTGCCGCTTATAAAATGGATCAGCAACGAAAGGATTGCCGCTACGCTCATCACCATAACCATAGGGTAGGGTGTTCCGTTATGCAATATACTCACCATCCCTGAGGTGAGGGCGCCAATGCCCATTTGCACGCAACCCAGTAATGCCGAAGCACTACCTGCCAGCGCTTTGAAGGGCGACAAGGCCATCGCTGATGTATTGGGGAATATAAAGCCATGCCCCAACAGGTAACAAAAAATGAGCCCTAGCAAAACGGTGAAGCTTAGCGTTTCGCTTACCAAACAGATAACCATCAACAACGCCACTACGGACTGCCACACATTGGCGATTTTACTGATTTGTGTGCTCGTCCATCTTTTCAGCAGGGCGCGATTGATTTGGGTGGCAACAATCATTGCTGATGCCACAAAGGCAAAAGCAAGACCATACTGTGTTTGCGACAGACCAAAATGCTGTTGCATAACAAAGGATGATCCGGCGAGGTAAGCATAAAGTCCCGACGAAGCAATTGAACCTACTAAACAGTAGATCAGGAACGTCTTGTTGCTGAAAACCTCCCAGAAATTGGTAATAATTGCCTTAGGCCGCAGCGAGAAGTCTTTTCTTCCGGGGTAGGATTCTGGAAGGTAAAAGTAGGTCGCGACGAAGATGATTGCTCCTATAAGCAAAAGCGACACGAATATATAATGCCAATCTAAGTGATTCAATAAAAAGGCGCCGGCGCTGGGTGCTAAAATGGGCGATATGGCGATGACGAGCATCAGCAGGCTGAATACCCTTGCAGCTTCACGCGGATCGTAGTAGTCCTGTATCATGGCGCGAGAGGCTACCATTCCAGCACAGCTTCCCAGAGCCTGTAGGAATCGAAAAGCAATCAGATGTTCTACATTACGCGTTAGGATGCACAATATTGTTGCCAAAATATAGATCAGTAAACCGATAAGCAACGGCTTTTTGCGGCCATATTTATCCAGAAGGGGACCATAAATCAACTGACCTAGCGCTATACCAATAAAAAAACTGGTCAATGATAACTGGACCTGATCTACGGAGGTGTTGAAGTCTTTAGCAATGGTTTGAAATGCAGGTAGATACATGTCGATGGAGAATGGCCCCACGGCCGACAGTAAACCTAGGATCAATAAGATGATTGTTCTGTTTGAAGTAATCTTTTGTTGCATAAACTAAAAAAAAGAGCCCATCTTGTGGAGATGGGCTTGAAAATTGTTATTTTTTATTGTCTTTCGGTTTTCGAAAGATCAAGTAGAGGCCTACCAACATAAAAGGTATGCTCAAAAGCTGTCCCATATTGAATTTCATACTGTTCTCAAAGGCTTCTTGGTTTTCTTTAAAGAATTCCAGAAAGAAGCGTGCGCCGAATAGCAGAACCAGGAAGATCCCAAAGAAATAGCCCGCCTTTGGTTTTGTATTTTTGCGGTACATAGACCAAAGGATGAAGAAGATGATGACATAGGCAATGGCTTCGTATAGTTGGCCGGGATGCCGCGGCACCAAGTCGTGCTTCTCAAATACTACAGCCCAAGGTAGGGAGCTTGGAAGTCCGATAATTTCAGAGTTGAAGAAGTTGCCCAAGCGCACGAATGCACCGGCCAAGGGGACAACGAGCACGAGACGGTCAGCAATCCAAATGAAATCTGTTTTCGTTTTCCTTGAAAATAGAAATAATCCAGTCAAGATACCCAAGGCGCCACCGTGGCTGGCTAGCCCTTGGAAGCCGGTCAGTTCAAAGTTCCCCTTGTTCATCCGGAAGGGGAGTATCATCTCTAAAGGATGTTGTACATAGTAGTTAAATTCATAGAAAAGGCAATGTCCCAAGCGTGCACCGATCAGGGTGCCCAAAAAGATGTAAATGCTGAGTTGGTCAAGCAACTCTTGTGTTTTACCCTCTTTTTTGAAAACTTGCAGCATCAGCACATACGACACCACAAAAGCTGCAAGAAAACATAATGCATAGTATCGTAAGCCAAAAGAGCCTATTTCAAAAATCACCGGATCGATATTCCAGTGGATAACATTTAATATTGCGTGCATAGTTACGAATTGTGTGGTAAATATAAGGTTATCCTTTATAAAATCCATAGTGCATCGAATTTCTTACCAAAAGGCGTAGGAAATTTCTAAATTTGAAAACAGGGCAGATTTTTATATTTTGCCGGATACTAAAACGAAATTATGGCAGAGAAAAAAGGAAAAGAAGAACGGAAACATACAGCAGTGGTGACAGCGAAATCGTTGGATTTCTTTGAGAAGTATATTAACAATCCGTCACCTACGGGGTTTGAGTGGGAGGGGCAGCGCTTGTGGTTGGATTACATCAAGCCGTTTGTAGACGATGTCTATATTGATAACTATGGCACCGCAATGGGAATTATTAATCCGAAAGCACCATATAAAGTGGTGATTGAAGCACATGCCGATGAGATTTCCTGGTTCGTTAATTATATTACTAAAGATGGACTAATCTATGTCATCCGTAATGGCGGATCCGATCACCAAATTGCGCCTTCCAAACGTGTTAACATACACACAGATAAAGGCTTGGTGAAAGCGGTTTTTGGTTGGCCGGCAATACATACGCGCTCTGGAGAGAAGGAAGAAACACCAAATCTGAAGAATATTTTCTTGGATTGTGGTGCTACCTCGAAGGAAGAAGTGGAAGCGATGGGGATCCATGTGGGCTGCGTCGTAACCTACGAAGATGAATTTATGGTACTCAACGATCGCTATTATGTCGGGCGTGCCTTGGACAATAGAGCGGGTGGCTTTATGATTGCGGAGGTGGCTCGTTTGCTTAAGGAGAATAAGAAGAAATTGCCTTTTGGACTTTATATCGTCAATTCCGTTCAAGAGGAAATTGGCCTGCGTGGCGCGGAAATGATTGCCGACTATATCAAGCCCAATGTAGCCATTGTCACCGATGTGACCCATGATACGCAGACGCCGATGATCAATAAGATTACGCAAGGCGACTTGGCTTGCGGACAAGGTCCAGTATTATCATATGCGCCTGCAGTGCAAATCAACCTAAATCGCCTGCTCATTGATGTTGCTACGGAAAATGATATTCCGTTCCAACGGCAAGCATCCTCCCGTTGGACGGGTACAGACACCGATGCTTTCGCTTACTCAAACGGCGGTGTACCCTCGGCGTTGATATCATTGCCTTTACGTTACATGCATACTACCGTAGAGATGATTCACAAAGAGGATGTGGACAATGTTATCCGACTGATTTATGAAGTCGTTTTGCGCATGGAGGATGGTCAGGATTTCAGAAGTTTTACAATCTAACTGTCTTCAAGACTTTTTAATTTGGTACCTTTAAGAATAAAATAGATTATAGCAATGGACGTTAATTTTATGGATTTAAAAAATAATAATAAAGAAGAGGCTGAAAACAACGAGCTGAGCATAGAACTTAGTGAGGAAATTGCAGAAGGTATATATAGCAATTTGGCAATCATTACACATTCCAATTCAGAATTTGTACTCGATTTTATCCGGATCATGCCCGGTATTCCAAAAGCAAAGGTTAAATCTCGCATTGTGTTGACGCCCGAGCATGCCAAGCGTTTGCTAGGCGCCCTGCAGGATAATGTAAACCGCTTTGAAGCAAGCAACGGTACCATTAATACCAATGAGGCCGCGCTTCCACTAAATTTCGGTGGGCCAAAAGGCGAAGCCTAAAAGTTACACTTCTCAGAATAGCATCAGCTGTTTTCAATTGCCCTTATGGGCACGATGTTGACAGTGGGAGAGACTGTAAGGTTACGAAAGGAGAGCAAGATGTTGTTCTCCTTTTATTTTAGTTCCCCATCAGTAAAATAGGCAGCGATTCTGCAGCTTTTACCGTAAAGGTGTTTACCTCTATTTGATCTTGGTTTTATTGTATATCGATATTTCTTAAAACTAAATGTTCTATTTGGTTGTTGTAGAGACAAAGCGAAATTTATGGATATACAAGTGCGTAACCTTACGGAGAAGGATTATAAGGATTTGAAACGGTCGATGACAAAGGCTTATGGTGGAGATTCTGGTGAGGTATGGACCCGCGAGAATATTGAAGACCTTATCGGCCTATTTCCTGAAGGGCAAATATGTGTAGAGGTGAATGGTAGGGTAGTAGCTTGCGCACTTTCGTTAATCATCGATTCGAAGAAAACCAATATTTATAAGAAGTACTACGAGATTATCGATGACGGAAAATTTTCCAAACACGATTACGGTGGCGACACACTTTACGGTATAGAGGTGTTTGTACATCCCGATCATCGCTCGCTACGATTGGGAAGAAGACTCTATGATGCTCGGAAAGAATTGTGCGAACAAATGAACCTTAAGAGTATTGTCGCAGGAGGGCGTATACCCAACTATCATAACTATTCCGACAAGATGACGCCTAGAACCTATATCGAAAAGGTGAAACGGAAGGAGATTTATGATCCGACGTTAACCTTTCAGCTATCGAACGATTTTCACGTCAGCAAGATTCTCAAAAACTATTTACCGGAAGATAAAGAGTCCAACGAGTTTGCAACGCTATTGGTGTGGGATAATATCTATTATGAACCGGATGCGAAGTCTAACTCGGCCACCAAACAAACCATTCGTTTGGGATTGGTACAATGGCAAATGCGGCTGTTCAAGGATATTGAGGAATTTTACGATCAGGTGGAGTTCTTTGTTGATACGGTTAGTGATTATGGTACTGACTTTATCATGTTTCCGGAATTTTTTAATACCCCCCTGATGAGTCCATATAATGATCTTCCCGAAAGGGCGGCGATGGAGAAGTTAGCGGAGCTGTCGGATGAGATCATCGATAAAATGCAACAGCTTGCGGTTTCCTATAATGTTAACATTATCGCTGGATCCATGCCCATAATAGAATACAAAAAGCTTTATAATGCGTCTTACCTCTGTCACCGAAACGGAAAAATAGATGTACACAAAAAGATTCACATCACACCAAACGAGATGAAATATTATGGGATGGTCGGAGGAAACGATATTCAAGTGTTTGACACCGATTGCGGTAAGGTGGGGCTGTTGATCTGCTATGACGTTGAATTTCCGGAGGTGAGCCGCCTTATGGCCGATCAGGGTATGCAGCTCCTATTCGTACCCTTCATGACCGATACACAAAATGGCTATATGCGCGTACGTAGTTGTGCGCAAGCTCGAGCCATTGAGAACGAATGTTATGTAGCGATAGCAGGATGTGTAGGAAATCTCCCTCGGGTAAACAATATGGATATTCAGTATTCACAGTCGGCAGTATTCACGCCTTCAGATTTTGCTTTCCCGAATAATGGTATTAAGGCAGAGGCAACGCCCAATACAGAAATGGTGCTGATTGCTGATGTCGATCTCTATGCTCTCCGAGATTTGCATGAGTATGGTACAGTAAAGATCTTGAAAGATCGGCGTAAGGATCTTTACCAAGTGAATATGCTGAAGTAGAACATCCTTAATATGCTTGGTATACTCGATATTGTATTTCGATCGTTAGCCGTCTATTTATTTATGATCATCGCTATCCGATTGACTATCGCTATCCGATTGACTGGAAAGAAAGAGCTCTCCCAGTTGAATACCAGCGATGTAGTCTTGATCCTTTTAATCAGTAATGCCGTTCAGAATGCGATGGTCGGTGCTGACACCTCCCTGCTGGGTGGCCTTATCGCTGCTTCTGTACTTTTTTTACTCAACTTTTTATTGAAAACTTTTTTGTTTAACAATGCAAAGTGGCGCGGTATTTTGAATCAAAAGCCTGAAATATTAATTCACCATGGTAAGCTAGATTTTGATAATTTAAGTCGCCTTAAAATAACGAACGAGGAGTTGCAGGAAGCCATGCGAGAGCATGGGGTGGAACGCTACATAGATGTACGCTTAGCGATGCTCGAAATTGATGGAAATATTAGTATCATCTCCGACGTCGATGGTATAAAGCAGTCGGTCTACAAGCGAAAACATCCGCACAAACGTTTGGATGTTTCTTAATATAGTGAATGTGTAGTGGAGTCATTGCTTAAGCGTTGATCTCTTCGTAGTCTGCTGATCTGGGAATATGCGCAATAATCGGCTCCCATTCTTTTGGGATGACGGTCAATTTGCGTTCCACCAGGTTAAGCCAAGCACCATCCACATTAATCGTCGCGGCTTTGATACCGTTTTCTTTGTAGATTTCATGCCTGAATGAAAAACGGTAATTTTTTATGTTTAACCGGATCATCTCCACCTTGACAAAAATACGTTCATCTAAACCAATTTCTCTATGGTAAATTAATTCTTCCCGGAAAAGAATAGGGCCAATATGGTTTTTCGCAAATTCAGCAAGCGATAAGCCGGCCTTGTTCAGCATGTTGCTGCGCGCCTGTGCACAAAAGTCGGCATAGGCCGAATGCCGTAGATGTCTATTTGGATCCAATTGGGCCCAAAGCACCTGTCCTTCAAAAAAAATATGCTCTTTCTCCATCTTTTAAAAATACAAAAAAGTACAGCTTATTGTGAAGGAAAAAAGTACAGCGCTGTTTTTTTGGTCGTTGACGAATATGATGAGAATCACAAAACAAAAAGGCCTCTTCATCGGTGATATAGGTAAACAAGCAAGTTTACACATATGGCAATCATTGGAGAAATAATTAAACGAGCGATAAATGTTAATGGATTAATAACAAAAGAACCTGCACCCGCAGAAGCGCAACAGGAAGTGTTGCTCATGATGTTGGATAAAGCAAAACGTACCGCTTTCGGTAGAGCCTATAATTTTGAAGCTATTTTAAACAGTTCCGATCCGATTTCATCTTTCCAAAGCCACGTACCTGTCCACGATTATGATAAGCTCTATGGAGCATGGTGGCACTATTTAGAAGATGGACACGAGAATGTTACGTGGCCGGGCGGTCAGCGTTATTTTGCGCTAAGCAGCGGTACGACCAGTAATAGTAAAGCTATTCCCGTTACAGACGATATGTTAGATGCTATTAAAAAGTCCGGTATACAGCAGATTCTGAGCTTAAAGAACTTTGATTTGCCCGCTGACTTTTTTGAAAAGGATATCATGATGTTGGGCAGCAGCACGGAGCTTAAGGATTGGAATGGTTTTTTGGCCGGAGAAATCAGTGGTATCTCCGCTGCCAATTTGCCTCTTTGGTTTAGGAAGTTCTATAAACCGGGAAAAAAGATTGCAGCAAGCAAAGACTGGGAACAACGTGTCGCGCGTATTGTGCGTTCGGCAAAAAAGTGGGATGTCGGTAGTATGTCGGGAATTCCGTCATGGTCGGAGCTGATGATTCGCGAGATTATTCAACACAACAAACTGGATACCATTCACGATATTTGGCCCAACTTGCAGGTATACACCACGGGGGGCGTCGCATTTGGGCCTTATCGCAAGAGTTTTGAATCGATGTTTGCAAAGCCTGTAACGATAATTGATACATACTTGGCTTCGGAAGGTTATTTGGCCACACAAAAAAGGCCTGACGCGAAGGGAATGGCACTAATTGTTGATAACGGCGTTTTCTTTGAATTTGTTCCTTTTACGGAGGAGAACATGGATGAGCAAGGTTGTGTGAAGCAAGACGCGCAGGTGCTTACTTTGAAAGATGTAGAAGAAGGTGTAGAATACGTTTTACTTATCACTACGGTTGCCGGCGCTTGGCGTTACATGATTGGTGATACGGTGATATTTACGGATAAAGAGCATGCGGAAATTATAATCAGTGGCCGTACCAAGCATTTTTTGAACGTTGTAGGTGAGCAGCTGTCGGTGCACCAAATGAACAGCGCAATTCAAAAGGTACAAGAGAAATTTGATCTTGATGTAAAAGAGTTCGTTGTGTCAACAGTTTTGAACGATGGGCGTCGTATCAACAAGTGGTATCTTGGGGCAGATGAGACAAACAGTAAGATTGAATCGGCGGCTGTAGCGGAATTCATGGATCGGGAATTGCAAGCGACAAATAAAAATTATAAAGTCGCACGAAACCAAGCATTAGATGCTGTCGAAATCAATGTAATTCCTGTGGCTTCTTTTCACAAATGGAGTGAACAGCATAAGAAACTTGGTGGACAGGCAAAGATTCCTCGCGTCATGAACGAAGAGGAGTTTGTTGCTTTCGAACAGTATCTGACCACCTTGTAAGTTAATGGGGAGTACGCCTATGTATTACTCCCCATTATCGATTCCTCTTGTGTGCTAAATTCGTCATTGATGATTTCATCACGCTTAACCATTGTTTTCTCTTCGAGTTCTTTTACTAGCTTTACGATATCGTCCGGGGAGAGATAAAGCCGAGCGATCTTATTCTTGTATCGCGTGGAGAGTCCACTATGTCCAAGAATAAATTGTTTCGTGGCAAGAATAAAGTGTCCCATGCCTCGGTTTACGGCAAACGTATCTGCTATCCGCTCCGCCTTGCGGACGTATCTTTTAGATAACCAGTATAGTAATCCGAACTTGGCTACGCTCCAAGTATTCCGACGCTCGTAATCCATGATATGCCCCAATTCGTGTCCTATCCAACCGACTAAAACATCGTCCTCAACCTGATGGATAGGTTCGATAGCATGCTGCAGCTTAAACACTGGACTAATAAGGATGTCGTAAATCCTTTTGTTGCGAGGTCCTAGTAATGTGCGTATGACCGGTCTTGCTGCCATGATAGATCCTTTCAGCTTTTGCGTAAAAAGAAATCTAATGTGCGTGTCTTTCAACTCAGGATAATGCGATAGCGCCATTAAGATCTGTATCGCTATGACTTTTGGTATTTGCTTGTTTTTCGAAAATTTAGCCATTCCCGCTGTCACGTTCGCCGGGGCACTTTCGGTTAAATTTGTCATCGTTTTTGTATTTGTTCTTTAATGGAACGAGCTGCGATCAAAATAGTTGGCATCAATTGAAAATGCTCGCCTTCGACAATTGTCGAAGGCAGACGATCGGGCAGGAATGAGGCGTGTTTTATTAAGTAGCGTAAAGGGAGGGCTCTGTAAAAACAGTGTTGTTAGCCGGTTGTTAAGAAGCTCTATGTAGGTGCGACCATTTGCATCAA